>ERZ1370068.4733-contig-3789_pt1 | contig 100608 bp, 152 predicted proteins | sample MGYA00561227_ERZ1370068 | MGnify/ENA primary metagenome ERZ1370068 (study PRJEB38410, sample SAMEA6850437) | metagenome | study: Metagenomic assessment of the ecological functions of the soil: analysis of the soil microbiota associated with the...
TTGTACTTCGTTCGGTTACGCGTATTGCTAAGCCTTTCAGCGCCGATGGTACTGCACGGGGACCGTGTGGAGACTAGGACGTCGCCGGACAAATAACACTTCAGGGTCGGTCATTCGTGACCGGCCCTGAAGTGTTTCTGGGTCTAGCTAATCTTTTGTGGCGTCGATAGAGTGCGACCCGTGGCGGTGGTCCTAGTGACTGGGTATGTCTGGTGCCGGCAAGTCGATGGCTCTGGCCGAGCTGGCACGACACGCGGTCACCAGGTCGTCGACACCGACGATGGCGACTGACTGAAGATGTCCCGTTGGGTCGTGGGCTTGGGTCCGAGCGGCTGTGGCGTGAGGACAAGATAAACTGCGCTGATCTCCGAGCACGTAGCCAGCACACTGTTCATCTCGGGCTGTGTTGCCAACCAGGGCCTTTTCTATTCCCGCTTCGACGCGGTCATCCTGCTCACTGCGCCACTTGATGTACTCCTGGAGCGGGTGATCAGCCGTACCACGAACCCCTACGGCAAGGCGAGTGCGGAGCGAGCAGAGATCATCACCTACACCGGCACGGTCGAACCCTTACTGCGGGCCGGCGCCACTGCTCGAGATCGATACCACTCAAATGCAGCCTGACGAGGTGGCTGATGAGTTGGAGCGCATCGCAGGAGTGGCGACCTAGGACCGCGCCGCTTTGCGGTTGAGGCCAAGACGGATCAGCGCGCGAGCGCTTCAGCTTCATCGACAGCGCGTGGTCGATGCTTCGCCTCCCAGGCGAGAACCTCGGCAAATCGTTGTGCGGCCGCTTTGTACTGGGGGCGTTCCAGCGTCTCCGAGATGGCCGCTGCAATCTGTATTGCTGTTGATTTCTTGCTGAGTCGTACGCCCGCCCAAGGCGGAGCACTCGCACGGTGTTGTCTTTTTGATCGCGACTCAGCGGCATACAGACCAACGGCACGCCTGACGCGAGCGACTTCAGCACGAGGCCATGGCCGGCATGGGTCACGACAACGGACGCTTCGCGCAGTATCCGGCCGTGCGGGGCGGCCGGCAACACCTCGACGTTCGGAGCGGCTTCGATCTTGACCGGATCGACACCGCGGCCAGTCGTCAGCACCGCCCTACCGGCAGCTGGCCCGAGGGCTTGGGCTATCCGCTGGAGCAGATCGGTTTGCTGCTGGGATAACGGGCTTGCTGCTACCAAGACGAGCGGCTCACTGCCTTGACGCCGCCATTTCGCCTCCGCTGCCCAATCCGGATCGTCTAGCTGCGGACCGACGTATCGAACATTGTCCGGAAGCTGCCGGGCGCTGAAGTCGAAGGATGGGCTGGTCATCACGAGTACCCGGACGCACCGGTCATAAAGCTCGAATACGTGGTCGAGCGGCAGCAGGTCATAGGTCTCGACGACGGGAATTCAGGCGTGGCAAGGGAGGGTCAGCAGCCCGGAAACCACACTCGGCGCAATCTTGTCTCTTGCCTTGCCAAGAACGCCGTCTCCCGGTGACCAGCCGGTGCCGACCAGCGGCAGCCCCGGAGTGGGCGGACGTATGTGTGTGCAACAAGTGTTGCAGTAGGACGACTGGTCGCCTGGCGCGCCAATGAGTATTCCCGGCAATCCGTCGGCGAGGATTGCATCGACGGGAAACTCTCGGACTGTCTTGATGACGTCCAGCGCGTACCGACCGGTCACTGCTTTTCCCGCGAAGCCCTTGACAGCCCGGAACGCCTGGATCAGGTTTTCGCCTTGTAGTGCGGCGACTAAGGCGGTCTGTTCCGCGCGTGTGTCGAAATGTGGTGCCTGCTGCCAGGGTGAGAACGCGCAGCCGGCCGCCTGGGCGGATGCGTCGATGGTCGGATCGGCCAGCACGCGTACGTGGTGCCCTCGGTGGACGAGTTCGGCAGCAAGGCTGAGAGCAGGTGGCACGGTGCCGCCTGCGTCGATGATGGCCAGCAGGAAGCGAGCCGGGCGGCGGCTGGCGCTGTTGTTCATCCCTGTGGGCGCCTGCCAGATCAAGGTGTGCAGCAGGTCCGCCGCGTCTCGTTCGACCGTGTTGCGACGTTTCGGGCGCGACTGACGACCACGCGAGTTGTCGCCCAGCCAACTGGGCATGCCGAACGGCAAGTCGCCGCGCGGAATGGGTGCGTAATCGCTTTCAATGACCACCGCGTCCGGCGATCGCGTCTGCAATGTCATTGATCATCCTGCTATCGCGGGTAGAACTTCGCCAGATCATCGAAGTACGCCGGGTGGAAGCCGCGGCCGACCACCGAGTCAAGCCACTCCCGGTCGTGGGTCAGGACTGCAGCGGTGGTACGACCAGCTCATCCAAATCCGCAGGCAATCCGCCGATCGGCGCTAGACCGGTAGGCATGTCAGGGCCGGGCGAAGCGGGGCTTCAAGATCGTCACGCCGACCGGACCAGCGCGCGTACATGGCATTGGCAGCCTCCACTTCGCGCTTCGGATGGGCGCGCACCTCCTCCACCCTGTCGATCACCTCTTGACCAGTCCCACGCCTTGGTCAGGTCGCTCGGCTGGCTCAGCGGAGGCCACATGGTCGCGTCCAGCCACCGTGAGCGCGGTCACGGTGCTAGCTGAGGACATGAGGTCTGGTGTGCCGTAACGGGGCTGCCCGCCGAGCAGTGGTAGATGAATGCCGAACCGGCTCGCATCCGGTTTGCGCGTTCGGCCAGGGCAGCCGGCTTTGCGGTGAGGACGGATGCGTAGATCAGGTTGGCGTCGTGCGAGCCGAAGGTCTCGTCTTCGATGTTGCGGACGAGCCAGCCATCGCGTGGTCGATTCTCGGGCGGTGATCCCTGGATTGATGTGGTGCCGCCCACAATGGCGCTTCGGCCTCCACGTATGCCAGTAGCTCCTGCGGACATGCGGTGATCAACGCGTACGCGGGCCAGGTGGTGCTGGCGGCATAGGTCGCTGCTCTGGTCCAGGAGTTGTGATGGGCGAATGGCGTGGTCTGTGACGGCTCGGTCCATAGCGGGAGCGTGTTGTAGGCGAGATGGTTGTGCAGGTCGATCAATCCGGGCAGGACGAGCGAGCTGCCGACGTCGATGACGGAAGCAGTTTCTGAGCCTGGTGGGCCTGCCTTGGTGCCCTTGGTCACGGTGATGATCGTGCCCTCGTCGCCAATCCAGACCCGGCCGGTGAACACCGCCGCCTCGTTCGGGGCCACGGTGCGGTTCGGACGTCAGCGGCACGATCCGACCGCGGATGGCCCACATGGCTCATACGCCGAAATGGGCGGTGAGCACCGAACGGTAGCGTTCCATGATCTCGACGGACGCCCGCTGGTCGGTCGCGGTCGGCTCCTGCTGACTGATGACGGGCACGGGCCAGTCGGGAAGCGTTCCCGTCAGCGCCCACGCCGCCTGCCGGAGCGGCACCCACCGCAACGCTTTCGAACGTGTCGGTGACCACAATCGGCAGGCCGAAAACCGCAGGGGCGATCCGGCGTACGGCTTCAGACTGGGAGGCGCCTCCGGTCAATGTGATCGAAGAGATGTCGCCGGTCTGCTCTCGCAGCACCTCGACGCCGTACGCGAGGCTCCACAGCACGCCCTCGACGGTGGCACGCGCGATATTTGCGGGCGTCATGTTCGCCAAGGTGAGTCCGACGAGCTGGCCGCGGGCATCAGGCAGCGGCGGCGTCCGCTCACCCTCGAGATACGGGACGAACGTAACCCCTTGGCTGCCGGGCTCCGCGCTCAATGCAAGCTGACTCAGCTCGGCCAGCGTCACACCCAGTACCTGCGCAGTTGCAACCAGATTCCGGGCGCCGTTCAGCGTACAGACCAAGGGGAGGAATTCACCCGTCGCATCCGCGAAGCCGGCAACGGTCCCGGTCGGCTCATGCGTTTGCTGATCACTCTTGGTGAAGGCAGTGCCGCTGGTGCCCAGCGAGACCACGGCGGCGCCGGCGGTGACCGCCAGCCCCAGCCCGCCCGCCATGTTGTCACCGGTGCCGGGAGCAATGGCGATGCCGCCTGGTGTCTGGCCGATCACCTCGTTCGGAGCAGCGACCCGAGGCAGCTCGAGATCATGTCCAAACGCAAGTTGTACAAGATCGTTTCGATATCGGTTGGCGGTCGCGTCGAAGTAGCACGTGCCCGATGCATCTCCGCGATCGGTGGTCGGGGAGAAGCTGCGATCGCCGATCTGCCAGCTCAACCAGTCGTGAGGGAGGATGACTGCGGCAGTTTTGGCGGCATTCTCCGGCTCTGCTCGAGCCAGCCATCTGATCTTGGACACAGTCATCGAGGCAACCGGGACCGAGCCGACTGCGTCGGCCCATGCACGTGGCGCCTCCGAGCTCGGCAATCAGATCTGCTGCGTCAACGGCGGACCTGTTGTCATTCCACAACAAGGCGTCGCGGACGAGCTCGCCGTCCTCATCAAGACTGACCATGCCGTGCTGCTGGCCGCCGACGGCTAACGCCGAAACCCCTCGAGGAGCCCGGGATCGGCTGTGGCTTCACGATAGGCCGCCAGCCAGGCGGATGCCGACACTTCCGTAGCGTCTGGGTGTGAGGCCCGTGCGGTGCGGACAACCGATCCTGTTTCAAGATCACAAACGACGATCTTGACTGACTGAGTCGAGGAATCGACTCCGGCGACGAGTGTCATGAGGTCCCTCCAACGGTGATGGTGATGCCCCGTTCCAGGTACGGCTGCAGTGCGGCTTGACTGGGCGAGCCGGCAACGGCAATGGAGTGAATCTGATCAAGAGAGGCGAATTGGACGAAGGCCGATACACCGAAGTTGTCGGCGCCAGCCAGCGCGATGACCCGCTCTCCCGCGGCCACTTCTGCCTGCGATACCGCGGCAGCGGCCGGAGTGGCCTCGCTGAGCCCGCGCTCCACGCTGATTCCGGCCGGGCAGACGACAGCGACGTCCACGTGCAATCGCTCCATTTCGTTCACCGCCCAGTCACCCTCTTGAGCTCGCGTGACAGGTGAGACAGTTCCACCTATGTTGTAGACCTCGAGCCGCCTGGCCCGTGACAGCACGATCGCTGCATCGAGCGAGTTGGTCGCCACTGTCAGCCCATGCGCCTCGGGCGGGAGATAACCATGACCTGGGCCAAAGCGAGGGTCAGGCCACCCGCACCGAGCAGGATGGTGCCGCGGCGTGGCAGCTCGTGCCACACCTGAGCGGCAAGTTCAAGATCATCCTGGGCCGCCGGTGGATGGTTGTTCACCAGCGTCAGCGGACCGGCGACGAGCCGAACCGCGCCACCGTGCACGCGCTGCAGTTTTCCAGCACTCTCCATAGCGCGCAGGTCACGACGGATGGTCTCTTGCGCAACACCCAATCGGTTGGCGATGTCGACAACATCCACTCGTCCATCCGCAGCCAGCAGGTCGGTGATGGCTTGGTAGCGAGCCGCGGCCTGAATGTGCTGGACGGTCATGGTGCCCCCTCGCTGAGCAACTGGGCTTCAGCCGTGGCCGGCTGCCACAGTTGCACGGATGATCCAGCGGCGTGCGAGTGTCACAGATACGTCCCGTATGCGTTGACCGGAATGTCTGCAAAAGATCTTTGAATCTCTTCTAAACGCGAGGCTAGCGCAGGCGCGATGCGAGATCTAGTGTCCGAGTCCTGCGGTCTGGGGTTTGGCCTGCCCGTTTTGCACAGCGTCGGACTTCCCTTCGTGCACACTCGGTCATCCGTGTGAAAATGGTGTTCAGAAAGGCACCTATGACGATGTATCCGCCCGAGCGACAGCGGGCGATCACCGATCTACTCGATCCAACACGATGGCCGACGAGCCAGCGTGACGCAGATCAGTGAGCAGCTGAGAGTCACCACCGAGACAGTCCGTCGTGATCTTGATGTGCTGGAGCGACGCGGGGTCCTCCGCAGGATCCGCGGAGGTGCCGAACTGCTGGACTCCACCCCGTTCGAGCAAGCACTGGCGGCGCGGCACGCGGAGCAGTTCGAGGACAAGCTGGTGATCGCGCGCAGAGTCGCTTGCGAGCTTCCCGAGGACGGTGTCGTCGTACTCGACTCGGGCTCTCTTACCTTGTTTTGCGCGCAGGCGATGCCGAAGGACCGCTCGCTTGCCGTGGTGACGAACAACCTCCCAGCGGCTCAATATCTCGCTGGCTACGACAATCTGCGCGTCTTCACCCTGCCGGGGACGATCAGGGGCCTGACGTCAGCTGCCGTTGATGCCTGGACCAGTCGGCGGCTCAGCACGTTGACTGTTGATCTTGGGATTATCGGCGTCAACGGTCTCACTCCCACCCATGGCTTGACGACGACTAACCCGGAAGAGGCGGCCACCAAACGAGCCATGTTGTTGTCTGCACGGCGGCGGATCGTGCCGGTGATCTCGGGCAGGATCGGCCGAAACTCGTTCTGCTCCTTCGCTGCCGTCAATGAGCTGGATCTGGTGATCACCGATGCCGCCGCAAATGTCGAGATTGTCACCGAACTCGCCGCTGCCGGTCCTGAGGTCGTCATAGCGACGTAGGGCTCCGGTGGGCTGCCGACATGCTCAGCCCGCATAAGGTGACAGGATTGGCGAGTGACAGAGCAGGAGCGATCCGATCGCTCGCGACGCAGAGTGTCAACAGGACGAAGGCAGATCTCCGAAGCGTCCGTCGGCGGGGAAGCGTTCGCCGCGTGGCAACGATCCGCAGCGCCGCAAGACGGGAGACCCGGCCCACCGGTCGCCTGCCGCCCCCGGCCTGGTCTGTCTCGTCGAGAGAATGAACCGCCCGTTCCAGAAGGTGTCGATACCCGGTCCTTGCACGCGTCGGTGCGGGCCGAATTGCGTGGGCTGCCCAAGGATCTCGCGGAGATCGTCGCTGCGCATCTGGTCGTCGCGGGTCGGCTCGTGGACGACGATCCTGATTTGGCCTACGCGCATGCCGAAGCGGCACGGCGGCGAGCTGCGCGGCTGCCGATCGTTCGTGAAGCGGCAGCCGAGACGGCGTACGCCGCTGGCCGATATGACGTTGCACTCAGCGAATTCCGGGCACTCAGGCGGATGACTGGTTCGCCGGACTATCTGCCAGTCATGGCTGATTGCGAGCGCGGCTCTGGGACGTCCGCACAATGCCCTCAAGTTAGCGCGCGAGGCCGATCGCAGCGGGCTGGATCCGGCTCTACGAATCGAAATGATCATTGTTGAGGCAGGTGCCCGGCGAGATTTGGGCCAAGATCACGAGGCGCGTCGGATTCTCGAGCGTGCGGTTGCTGCAGTCGGGCCGCCAGCGCGCCACCGCTTGCTGTTGCTCGGCTGCGTTACGCCTACGCCGATGCACTGCTCCAGGCGGGCAAGGATTCCGAGGCGCGGGACTGGTTTACCGCTGCAGCGAAGCTAGATCATGATCAGGAGACCGATGCCCAGGAAAGAGTCGACGCGCTGGATGGGATCTTGATCAACTACGACCTGGGCGGTGAGGACGAGTCGTTGGACGGGCAGCCGCAGGGACAGTCAGTGAGCACACCCAACGTGATCATCGACTCTTACGACGCCGTGTTGTTTGATCTCGATGGCGTTGTCTACCTCGGCCCTGTTGCGGTGCCGGGTGCCGCGGAAGGCATTGCAGCGCTCCATGATCGCGGCATCAAGATCGGCTTTGTCACCAACAATGCCGCCCGGCCGCCGGTTGCAGTCGCTGATCACTTGGTTGAGCTTGGCGTTCCGGCGACGGCGGCGGATGTCGTTACGTCCGCCCAAGCCGCTGCGCATCTGTTGATCAACCGCTATCGGCCCGGGCGCCAGGATTCTTGCTGTCGGCGGTGAGGGCGTCACCGTCGCGCTCAGCGACGTCGGCTTGGTGCCGGTGCATTCAGCCGATGACAACCCGGTGGCAGTGATCCAAGGCTATGGTTTCGAGCTGAAGTGGGAGGAACTCAACGAGGCAGCGATCGCGATCCATCACGGGGCGCATTGGGTCGCGACCAACATCGATCCCACACGCCCGACCGATCGTGGGTTGGTCCCGGGAACGGCGCGGCGGTGGCCGCAGTGCAGATGGCCGTCCAGACCGAGCCGGAGGTGGCCGGTAAACCCTACCGGCCCCTGCTGGACGACACCGTGAGCCGACTGGGTGCAGAGCATCCGCTGTTCGTCGGCGATCGCCTCGACACCGACATCGCAGGAGCCTTCAACGCGGGTCTGGACAGCATGCTCGTGCTGTCAGGCTCGCACCGCGCAACAGAGCTGTTCGACGCCGCACCTGGAGAGCGACCCACCTTTGTCGGAGAGGATCTGCGGGCGCTGCTACAGCCGCCGCTGGTGGTCAACCACACCGCGAGTGAGTTCCATTGTGGTCGCGCAATTGCCTCTGCTGACAACGAGCGGCTAGCAGTCCACCGCAATGGCTCGACTGACGTTGAGGCGATCTGGGCCGCCGCACACGCGGCCTGGTGGGCTGCTGATCATGGAATGGTGCTCGACGCTAGCGACGTGCTGGATCAGCTCCGCGGGCAATGATCACCCTGCTGATGGCTGCGGTAGCGTGGCACGCAGTCCTTCGATGCCCTCACGTCGGCATCAGACGGTAGAAAGGCGTCAAACGTGGCCGATGCATTTCAGAGCTACATCAACATGGTGACTGGTGTTACCAAGACCACCCAGGAGAAAGCCTCAGCTACAGCTCGTGCATTGCTGAAGCAAGCCGGCCTGGAGGACGTGGCCGCAGAGGCAAGCGAACGGGTTGCCAAGCTGGCGGAAGAGATCATAAACGCGAGCCGTACCAATCGGGAGCTGATGCAGCACTACGTCACAGCAGAGGTCGACAAGGCAGGCGGCGCGCCTCGGCTTCGCTCGAGCCGACGAGGTGCAGGCGCTGCGCGACGAAGTCGCGGCGCTGCGGACTCAGCTCGACGAGGCACGGGCGAACGAGCAAGGATGTAGACGAGGCACGGGCCGCGGCGAAGCCTGCGCCAGCGAAGAAAGCGCCAGCAAAGCAAAGCACCCGGCCAAGAAAGCGAGCACAGCCAAGAAGGCACCGGCCAAGAAAGCGGCAGCAACAATGACCACGACCAAGAAGGCGACGGCGACAAAGTCTGCCGGTCGAGAGCCGCCGCGTAAGACGGCTGCCACTGCCGAAAGCGTCTCCTCGGGCGAGAAGTGACCGACCGCGACGACACCCAGATCGAGGATTCGGACCCGCCAATCAGCCCGCCACAGACTGGCAACGATGCGGTCGACGATGCGCTGCTCGGGCTGGCAGATCTCGCGTCCGCGCCGCTTGCCGAGCATCATGATCGGCTCGCGAAAGCTCACAAAGAGCTGCAAGAGGCATTGGATCGAGAAGATGACGGCCCGGCCGACGGCGCTACGCCCGGCTGAGCAATGACTGAGCGCCTCGATCGGGAGTTGGTGAGGCGCGGTCTGGCCCGGTCGCGTACGCACGCCCAGTCGATGATCAAGGCAGGTCAAGTCGTCGTCGACGGCTCCATTGCCGAGCGGCCGAGCTATGAAGTGCCGCCATCTGCCGACATTCACACCCCCGCCGATCATTACGTCTCGCGTGGGGCACACAAGCTCATCGGTGCTCTTGATGACCTCAAGCTCACCGTGGCTGGGCGGGCCCTCGACGCTGGCGCGTCGAGCGGCGGTTTCACCCAGGTGCTACTGGAGCGCGGCTGCCAGGAAGTGTTCGCAATCGACGTAGGCAGCGGTCAGCTGGCATCGGTGCTCCGCGCAGATCCTCGAGTCCGGCTCTACGAACGAAGCAACCTCCGCGATCTTCAGCTTGATCATGTGGGCGGAGTTGCCGTCGACATGGTGGTGGCGGATGTCTCATTCATCTCGCTCAGGCTTCTCATAGGTCCGCTCGTGTCGGTGACCCAAGATGACGGCTGGCTGCTGTTGCTTGTCAAGCCGCAGTTCGAGGTGGGGCGCGAGTTGTTGGGCCGGGAAGGCGTGGTCCGTACGCCGGCGCATCACGTCCAGGCACTCTCGAACGTGATCAAGGCGGCTGAGGACTACGACTGGCACTGCGTAGCCGTGGTTCCAAGCCGGCTGCACGGAGCGTCCGGCAACCGGGAGTTCTTCGTTCTCTTGCGTCGCACAGAATCTGCGGCAGATCTTGATCTTGCCGCGATCATCGAGACCTGAAGGAGGGAAGGCAGCGGGCTCCCGAGCGCCGGCCTCAGCGAGCGGAGCGAGCAATGCGCGAGGAGGAGGGGACATGCTTTTCGTCCCCGAGTGACGACGAAGTAGGCGGGATTCAAGGCGCGATCCGCGCCCGCGATGTTCGCGCCGCCGATCTGCAGAGAGGCCGATGAAATGCGTTGTGGCCAGAGCTGGCTGATTGAAAAGCATCGTTTCGTCGGATTCGACGAAGACGGCGGCTTCCCAGCGAACATCGCAGTGAGCGAAGCGGAGCGATTGGCCGAGCGAGCGAAGCCGAGTGGAGCAATTGAATACCGAGCGAGCGAAGCGAGTGGAGCAATTAGATACTGAATATGCTGTGGCACGTGACCGAGGCCTCAACTGAGCGGGATGGCCAGCCAACCGGCGGTGGAAGGATTCCGTCCGCCGTGTGGCGAGTGCTGACTCACATGGGTCGGCCTGCCGCGGTCGAGGCGGCAACCCGGCTGGTCGAGGGCTTGAACGCGGCCGGGATTGTCTCCGCTCTACCGGCAAATGACCTGGCCGCACTTGACCCGCGCCTGGCCCGCGCCATGACACCGCTTGGCAAGCCAGTCACGCTCGAGGACGGGATCGAGCTCATGGTCGTTCTGGGCGGCGACGGCACGATCCTGCGTGGCGCGGAATGGGTCGTGGCCAGCGAGATTCCACTCCTGGGTGTCAATCTGGGGCACGTCGGATTTCTGGCCGAGGCCGAGTCGTCCGAGATCGACACCATCGTCTCCCACGTGGTTGACCGTTCGTACACCGTCGAAGAGCGATTCACGATCGACGTCACGCTACGCGATTGCAAGACCTACAAGTCGGAGTGGTCGTCGTACGCGATCAACGAAGTCTCGATCGAGAAGGCCGCGCGGGAGCGGATGCTCGAAGTGCTGGTGGAGGTGGATGGCCGGCCGCTGTCTCGATGGGCCTGTGATGGCATGCTGGTTTCGACTCCCACCGGCTCCACCGCGTACGCCTTCTCGGCCGGGGGACCGGTGATCTGGCCGGGTGTCGACGCACTCTTGATGGTGCCCCTCAGCGCGCACGCCCTCTTCGCGCGGCCGCTTGTGCTCAGCCCGACCTCGACCGTTGTGGTCGAGGTCCTCGATGTCTCCCCAACGCACGGCGTGGTCTGGTGTGACGGGCGGCGTTCGGTCGAATTGCATGCGGGTATGGAGATCGAAGTGACTCGAGGAAAGCAGCGACTCCGACTGGCACGACTTTCGCAGGCGCCCTTCACCGACCGGTTGGTGCAAAAGTTCGGCCTCCGGGTTGAAGGCTGGCGCGGATCAGCCGACCCGGCCATCACCATGATCGACACGCCTGCATGATCACCGAGCTTCGCATCGCGGACCTGGGAGTGATCAACGACGCGACGATCACCCTGCATCCTGGTCTCACCGTGGTCACGGGCGAGACCGGTGCGGGCAAGACCATGATCGTCAGCGGGCTGGGTCTGCTGCTCGGCGGCCGGGCTGACCCGCGCTCGGTGCGACGTGGGTCGGAACGCGCCCGCGTGGAGGGCCGGTTCAAGATCGACAATCACGAGCTGGTGCAGCGGGTGAGAAAGGCTGGCGGCCAACTCGACGACGACGAGTTGATCGTGGCGCGTCACCTCACCTCGGCGGGCCGCTCTCGCGCGTACCTGGGCGGTGCTCAGGTTCCGGCGAACGTCTGTGCCGAGCTAACGGCGAGGCTGGTCACAATTCACGGTCAGGCGGAGCAGGAACGCCTCACCGATGCCGATCGCCAACGACAACTTCTGGATCGCTTCGCCGGCGCCCCGGCGCTCACGCCGCTTGCCAAATATTCCACTCTCTGGGCAGAGGACCGCACCGCCCGGGCGGAGCTGGAGCAGCTCGGGCACAGGCGCAAAGTCGGGCCCGGGAGATCGATCTATTGAAGTTTGGCCTGGACGAGATCGAACGGATCGCACCGGCACCAGGTGAGGATGTCGCGTTGGCGGCAGAGGCCCTACGGCTGCAGTCCGCAGATGATCTTCGGGACTCAGCACAGTCAGCCGTCCATGCACTCGCCGGCCCCGAAGATGAGGCGGGCGGCGCACTGGCTCTGCTCTATGCGGCACGCAAGGCTTTCGAATCGGCAGCCTCGCAAGACCCAGCGGCAAGCCAGTTGGGTGAGCGGTTGGCGGAGTCGAGTATCCAGTTGAGCGATTTGACGGCTGATCTGGCGCGTTATCTGGACAGCCTCGAGACCCAGCCAGGACGGCTGGAACAGATTGCCGAGCGCCGAGCTCAGCTCAGCACGCTCACCCGGAAGTACGGCACCACGTGCGACGAGGTCTTGCAATGGGCTGCCGAGTCCGCAGTCCGGCTCAGCCAGCTCGAGCTGAGCGACGACAGGATCGCGACGCTGGAAGAGCGGGTTGCGGAGCTCAAGACCGAACTGGTGTCCCTGGCAAGCGAGATCGGCGCGGCAAGGCGCGAGGCGGCGGCCAGATTCAGTGAATTGGTGATCGGTGAGCTTGCTGACCTCGCGATGCCGCACGCCCGGCTGAGGTTCGAGGTAGCCAGCGCCGAGCTGGGGCCATCTGGCGCCGGATCGCGTTGATCCTGATGTTTGCCGGCAACCCGGGCAGCGAGGTCCGGAGCCTTGGTCGTGTTGCGTCCGGCGGCGAGCTCTCCCGAGTCCGGCTGGCTTTGGAGGTTGTGCTCGCAGCTGATCACGAGGCCGTCACGTTGGTCTTCGACGAGGTTGATGCGGGCGTCGGCGGCAAGGTGGCGGTAGAGGTTGGACGCCGGCTTGCGCGACTCTCCCAGCACACGCAGGTGATTGTGGTGCACGCATCTGGCGCAGGTCGCCGCCTTCGCCGATCGGCACTACGTGGTGGTCAAGGCCGACGATGGCCAGGTAACGACGAGCGGGTCGTTCAGGTGGCTGACGAGGACCGGGCTGTTGAGCTGGCGCGCATGATGGCGGGTCTCGACACTACCGAATCTGCACTCAGCCCACGCAGGCGAGTTGGTGGAACTAGCCGCGTCCTCCCGCGCACTTCGTTAGGTCCGCGTTAGGTCCGGCGCGTTAGGTCAGTCCGGCGAATGAGATCCGGCGGATGAGATCCGGCCTGGTGGCGTAGCGCGGGTCAGCACAAGGACCGAGTAAACCCGACGCCAGGGGCCCTGGCTACCTCGAGCGGGGGAGCCTTCGCGGGCTCTCATAGTGCTCTCATCCGTCTCTGCATAGCTTTCGCAGCATGCGGGTGCTGGTCGTCGAGGAGGACTTGCCTGTGGCGGCCGCGATCAGGCGGGCGTTGCGCGCCGTCGACGTCGTTGGAGATGTGGCAAGTACCTCCGGATGAGGCGTGCGCGATGCTTGCGGATACCGCGTACGACGTCGTCGTGCTTGGACGCGATGCTGCCGGATGCCGACGGCTTTCGCGACCTGTCGCCGCCTTCGCAGCTCTGGTGACTGGACGCCAATCATCATGGTCACTGGCCGGGACGAAGTCGATGAACGGGCGCGCGGGCTAGACGCAGGCGCCGACGACTATCTCACCAAGCCTTTCGCATTTGGCGAACTGCTGGCCCGGCTGCGAGCGGTGGCGGGCAACGATCTCGCCGAGCGACCGGTGATGCATGAAGGTCGGTCCGCTGCGACTCGACCCGGCGTCTGCCCAGGTTTGGCGAGGCGAGCAGAGATTCCGGCTGTCGACCCGCGAGTTCGCGTTGCTCGAGGCTTTCATGCGGCGCCCTGGCCAAGTTCTCAGTCACAGCCAGCTGCTCGATGCGGCGTGGGAGATCGGACATGAGTACCGATCCAACGTGATCGAGGTCTACATCCGGTATCTCCGGGAGAAGATCGACCGCCCCTTCGGCGTACGGTCGTTGGAGACGGTGCGCGGCCTGGGCTACCGGCTGCGAACCGACGGCGGCGGCTGAAGCGCGATTTTCCGACGCTCGCAGCTGAACCTCTCCGGGCGGGTGGGAGGATGGACCACGACATGCGACTTCCCACTCTGCTGCGCAAACGCGGAACACCGACCCAGATCGGCGGTGTTGCGCGGCTGGATCGGCGCACCAAGAACCTCACGAAGCGCCTGGCGACCTGGCGAGATCGCGATCATCCATCACAGCGATCTCGATCGGGTGAGCGCGGAAGCCCTCGTGGAGGCCGGCGCCGCAGCAGTCGTGAACGCCGTGTCCTCGGTATCGGGTCGATATCCCAACCTCGGGCCCGGGATCCTTCTCGAGGCCGGAATTCCGTTGATCGACAACGTGGGCGACCACGTCTTCACTCGGGTTCACGAGGGCGACCGGCTCCTACCTGGATGGCGGAAAAGTGATGGACCCGGCGGGCAATGTGATTGCCGAGGGAACCTTCTACACCCACCGAGATCCTCGAGGATCATCTGGAATATGCCCGGAACGGTCTGTCCGATCAGATCGAGGCGTTCGCCGACAACACCATGACTTACCTGCGCGTGGAGAAGGAACTGCTGCTCGAGGGCGTCGGCGTGCCTGACGTCGCGACCGAGATCGAGGGCCGCCACGTGTTGATCGTGCGAGGCTACGACTACCGCGGCGACCTGGCCGCCCTGCGGCCCTACATTTCGGAGTACCGACCGCTACTGATGGGTGTCGATGGAGGCGCCGATGCGCTGATCGAGGCCGGCTACAAGCCTGACATGATCATCGGCGACATGGATTCGTGTTCCGACGAAACCCTGCGATGCGGAGCAGAACTCGTGGTGCACGCCTACCACGACGGTCGCGCGCCCGGGATGGAGCGGATCGAGAAACTCCGGGCTGCGAGCCGTCGTCTTTCCCGCCCTCGGCACCAGTGAGGACGCCGCCATGTTGCTCGCCGATTCCAAGGGAGCGAGCTTGATCGTTGCTGTGGGCACCCACGCCTCGTTGGTGGAGTTCTTGGACAAAGGTCGCGCTGGGATGGCTTCAACGTTCCTGACCCGGCTCCGAGTTGGTCCCAAGCTGGTGGACGCCAAAGGGGTCTCCCGCATCTACCGCAGCCAGATCAAGACCTGGCATCTGATCTTGTTCGTGCTATCCGGCGTCGATTGCGCTCGTGACCGCGCTGCTGTTCACCGACGTGGGCTGGGCGTTCGGCAACGTCATCGCTGCCCGGATCCGGGACTTGCTCTACTGGATAAAGGAACTCTTCACTTGATCAACTTCCGCTACCACATCGTGTCGTTGATGGCGGTCTTCATTGCTTTGTCGGTAGGTATCGCGGTTGGTGTCTCACTGAGCCCGTCGGTCGACCAGGGGCTGCTGCAGCAGGCCGCGCAAGATCGCAAACAGGTGACCGACCTACGCGCCGAGCTGGATCGACGCAAGGCGCTCGATGATTACCGCAATGCCTACGACGAGCAGGTCGGTACGGCCGTCACTGCCGGCGTGCTGAACGGGCAGCGCGTGGCGATGGTCGCCATGCCGGACGCCCCGGCCAGCGTGTTGCGGAACATCTCGAATGCTGTCGTCGAAGCCGGCGGCACCGTCGTACGCGACGTCAAGGTCAATGCCGACGCCTTTGATGCGGCACGAGCCGAGGATGTCAGCGACGCACTTGCTAACTACTTCGGTCCGCTCGGGCTCAACGAGACCATGTCCTCGGCAACCAGGCTGGGCGTCGCCCTCGGCAGATCCATCGGGTCCAAGGAGGCCGAAGACCGCGACGCGCTCGCCATCGCCGTTGGGGAATCTCTCGAAAGAGAGGCTTGGTCACCATCAGCAAAGACTCTGCAGCTCAGGCGCAGCTGATCATTGTGGTCACTGCGCCGGCATCAGATCCTCCCGCGACGCAGGAGGAGCTCGCTGCTCATGTCCAGTTCGACGTCGGCCTGACGACCCGGGCCGGTGTCGTACTAGCCGGCCCGAACAGCGAGGGGATCGAGGGCACCGATGTGCTGACGGCACGAACTGATCCGACAGCGGTAGATAGCCTCAGCACTGTGGACGTGGCCGACCTCAGCAGTGGCGTGACGACGGTTGTCTTGGCGGGCAAGGAGCGACTGCTTGGCCGACCAAGTCAGCATTACGGTGCGCTGGCAAAGGCGGACGCGCCGCTGCCACAGTTGCCGGTGCGATAGTGGTGCGCCGGCTGGCGGCCTGCGCGGCCGCGGGCCTGACTGGCGCCTTCGTGGCGGCGGTCGGCAATCAGCGAGCAACCGCGGCGCTGGATGATGACGCTCGGCTGGTCGCGCGCTCCACAGCAGCGTCGCGCTGGACTCGAACCAACTACGCCGGGGAGCGCGTGACGCTGGCGGAGGGCCCAATCAGTGTGCTCGCGCTGCTCGCCGGTGCGGGAGTGGACCGCTTGCTGGACCCGTCGGGGCGGCGCAATCTGCCTGTGGCGCGTTGCCAGTGTTGGAGCGGGACTGGTCGGGGCATACGACGATCTCTACGGAACGGCCCAGGCGAAGGGCTTGCGGGGCACCTTCGGGCGCTGCGTTCCGGCCAGATCACCAGCGGAACGATCAAGGTTTTCGGTGTCGGCCTGAGCTCGGCAGCCGCGGCTGCCCTCGTCCAACGGGCGCGGCCCGGGTGCCCGAAGCCGATGTGCCGCGCACTCGATGGTGTTGTGGACACGGCACTCATCGCCGCAACCGCCAACCTCACCAATCTGCTCGACCTGCGGCCGGGACGAGCGGCCAAGGTGATCATCCTGCTCGGCTCGGGCCTTGTCGGCTATGGTGCCGCGCCTGCGGTGGGCGCTGCTGTGGGCAGTCTGCCGACCGATCTGGCAGCAAGATCCATGCTCGGCGACTGTGGCGCCAACGCGCTCGGCGCTGCCGTCGCGACCGCCGCTGCTCGGGCTCTGCCGCGCTCGTTCCGGCTGCTCGCCTGCGCCGCGGTCACCGCGCTCAACCTGGCGAGTGAGCGGGTGAGCTTTACCGCCGTCATCGAGCGCACGCCGCTGCTGCGCCGGCTGGATCAGCTGGGGCGGCCGGTCCCCGTAACCGCCACGCCGGCCAACGAGCCCACGTGGAGCCGGTTTTGCATCCGTGGCCGCGGGTGTCGCAGGCCTGACGCTCGCTGCGCGGCTTGTCGGGTTCGGGCGGTCCTTGGTCTTCTCCAAGACGGTCGGGGACACCTGCCTCGGCGACACCTACAACGCCGCAAACAGCCTGCCCAACGTGCTCTTCGAGATCGTGGCCGGCGGCGTACTGGCCGGTGTAGTTGTTCCGGTCGTGGCGCGGCACATCGGGGCGGGCCGGGGTGAGGAGGCCTCCCGCACAGCCTCGGCGCTGATCACCTGGACCCTGCTCGTGCTCACGCCGGCTGGGCTGGCGGTGCTCGCCGGCGCGCGCCTGTTCGCCAGCACGTTTGCCAAGGCCGACTGCGCGGGCAGCGCCGACACGCTTGCTTCGCTCGTCGTCATCGTTTGCGCCGCAGGTTTGGCTGTACGGTCTCGCGGTGGTCAGCGCGGGAGTACTGCAGGCTCATCATCGGTTCCTGGCGGCGGCGGCGGCTCCGCTGTTGTCGAGCCTGGTGGTGATCATCGCGTATCTGACCTATGCCGCTCTTGCGGATTCCCGCAGCCAACGAGGAATCCCTCGCAGCTGACGAGCCGGACGCTCTGGCGGCTCTGGGATGGGGGACGACGTTCGGCGTGCTCTGCGCTGGCAGCCTGCACGCTGCTGCCGCTTGGCCGCATCGGGTTACGGCTCCGGCCTCGGTTGCGCTTTGCCGACGGCGACCGATTCAGTCATCATCACGATCGCCGCTGCCGGAATCGTCGGGCTGATCTTGCAACAGCTCAGCGTGCTGTTGATCAACTGGTCTGCTCAGCAGACCGGTGATCAAAGGTGCCTTGACCCGCTTCACCTGGGCGAACGCCATCTACCTACTCCCGTACGCCGTGCCTTGCGGCGCCGCTGCTGCAGCTGAGCTTTCCGAGGCTTGCCACCGCCGCCGAACAGGGCCGGGACGATGTCGGCCGGGTGCTCGCCGAAACGGGCCCGGCTACGGTCGTCATGGCATGGCTGGGCGCCGCCTTACTGGTGGCGACCGCCGTCCCCGTGGCACGCGTTTTCGTCCTCGGGCCCGGCTCGGAACGCACGGCTGCGCTTGCCGTGGCCGATCATGGCGTTTGCGCCCGCCGTCGTCGGCTTCACTCTGCTCGGCCTGGCCTCACGAACCCTGCTCGCTCAGCACCTCGGCAAGGCGTCAGGCGTCGCCAACGCCAGTGCCTGGGCCGTGGTGATCATGAGCGTGGCGCTACTGCGGCTGGTGGTTCCCGGTGTATGGCTGGTGCCGGCGTTGGCCGCCAGCGTGTCGCTGGGAATGCTGGTGGGCGCGGCAGTCGGGTGGCTGTTGCTGCGGCGGTCCGGGATGCCAGCTGTTGGGCTGGTCCGACCGATGCTGGTCGGGCTGGTGGCCGCTGTCCTGGCAGGCGGCCTGGGAGCAGCCGGTTCGCAGTTGCTGGCCGAGGTGGGAATCGTGGTCGCGGTGGTGGGTGCCTGCGCCGTCGCCCTGCTCTGCGTCTTAGTCTTCACAGCGATGTTGCGACTCTTGGCACCGTCCTTGTTGACCCAGATGTGGGCGTTGCGGCGGCGTACACCCTCGGCGGAGGTGGGCTCGCCATGAAGGTCGCGCAGCTACTGACCGTCAGCACCGGCGGCATCGGGCGTCACGTCGCGAGCATCGCGCCGCGGCTGGAGGAGCGTGGCCACCAGGTACGGGTGTTCTGTCCCCGCAGGCCACGGCCGAGGCGCAGGGCTTCAAAGAGCTCGGCCTTGATGTGTGGCCGCTGACCAGCATGCGTCGGTTCATCGGCGCCGATCTGGTGCACGCGCATGGGCTGAAGGCAGGTTCGCTGGGGATTCCGATCGCCTGGATGTTCAAGGTGCCGCTCGTCGTGACGTGGCATAACGCTGTGCTGGGCGACGGGCTTGCGCCCGCCGCAGTGCGGCAGACGTTGCGGGGGTGGCGCTGGGCGCGGATCTGACGCTCGGGGCGAGCAGCGATCTTGTCGCCCTAGCCAGGAAGCTCGGAGCTCGGAACGCGAGACTCTCCCCGGTTGCAGCACCTGTGCTGCCGCCCGCGAAAATCGGCCGCGACGATCAGCGCCGCGCCCTCGGAGCCGCGGCTGGGGACACGGTCATCGTCACGGTCAGCCGGCTGGCCCCGCAGAAGAATCTGGGCATGGTGCTCGACATCGCCGCGGCCGTACGCCATAGGCCCGAGCTGCGGTTCGTTGTTGCCGGCGAAGGGCCGGAGCGGGAGAAGCTGCAGCGCCGGATTACCGGCGAGCGGCTGCAGGTGGCGCTGCTGGGTCGGATCGATGACCTCAGTTCATTGCTTGGTGCGGCTGACGTCGCCTTGCTGACCTCCACCTGGGAAGCTCGCGCACTGGTCGCCCAGGAAGCTCTGCTGGCTGGCGTGCCACTGGTCAGTACGCGGGTGGGAGGTATCGAAGAGCTGGTTGATTCGGCGGCTGTGCTGGTGCCCCTCGGCGACGCCAACGAGGCGGCTCGGCAGATCGTCGCGCTGGCTGGCAACCCCGATGAGCGCCGCCGCTTGACGGAAGCTGGCCTGCGGCGGGCCGCTACGTGGCCCGACGAGGACGATGTCGCCGATGACCTGGCGCGTGCGTACACCGAGGTCGCTCGACATCGACGCTACAAGGGCTTCTGGAACGACTCCGGCGGGTTCACCGTGCGATAGCGCTCCACGACGTAAGCTGGAGGCCCGTGGGATACCGCGAGAAATCCACGAAGCATCTCTTCGTGACCGGAGGCGTCGCCTCCTCGCTCGGCAAGGACTCACGGCTTCCAGCCTCGGCAACCTTCTGGTCGCTCGCGGGCTCAGCGTCTCCATGCAGAAGCTGGACCCATACCTCAACGTCGATCCCGGAACGATGAACCCGTTCCAGCACGGCGAGGTCTTCGTCACCGACGATGGCGCCGAGACCGATCTCGACGTCGGTCACTATGAGCGCTTCCTCGATGTCGACCTGCTCGGGCGAGGCCAACGTCACCACCGGCCAGGTCTACTCGACGGTGATCGCCAAGGAGCGGCGCGGCGACTATCTCGGTGACACGGTGCAGGTGATTCCGCACATCACCAACGAGATCAAAGAGTCGGATCGATGGCCATGGGTGGCGCCGGACATCGACGTCGTCATCACACGAGATCGGCGGCACCGTCGGCGACATCGAGTCGCTGCCGTTCCTCGAGGCAGCGCGACAGGTGCGCCACGATGTCGGCCGGGAGAACGTCTTCTTCCTGCACGTCTCCCTGGTGCCCTACATCGGTCCCAGCGGTGAGCTGAAGACGAAGCCGACCCAGCACTCGGTTGCCGCGCTGCGGCAGGTCGGCATCCAGCCCGACGCCGTGGTGTGCCGCTCCGACCGTGACATTCCCGAGTCGGTGAAGCGCAAGATCTCCTGATGTGCGACGTCGACGAATCCGCCGTGGTGGCTGCGATCGACGCGCCGAGCATCTACGACATCCCGAAGGTGCTGCACTCCGAGGGTCTGGACGCCTACGTCGTACGTCGGCTCGACCTGCGGTTCCGCGATGTCGACTGGACGCGCTGGAACGACCTGCTTGATCGCGTGCACCACCCGAAGGAAGAGGTGACGATCGCGCTGGTCGGCAAGTATGTCGATCTCCTGACGCGTACCTCTCGGTCTGCGAGGCGCTGCGAGCCGGCGGTTTCGCGAACCACGCCAGGGTCATGATTCGTTGGGTGCCTTCCGACGACTGCCAGACTCGGGAGGGCGCGGCTCGGGTGCTGAGCGAGGTCGATGGTGTCGTCATCCCCGGCGGTTTTGGGATCCGTGGTGTCGAGGGCAAGGTGGGTGCGATCCGCTACGCCAGGGAAAGCCAGATCCCGATCTTGGGACTATGCCTCGGCCTGCAGTGCATGGTGATCGAGGTCGCACGCCACATGGCGGGCCTGGAAGGGGCAGACAGCAGCGAGTTCGCCCCGACACGCCGCATCCGGTGATCGCGACGATGGCCGAGCAGGTAGCGATCGTTTCCGGCGATGGTGATCTTGGTGGATCGATGCGGCTCGGTTCCTATCCGGCGGAGTTGCTGCCGGGCTCGATGGTCGCCAAGCGTTATGGACAATCCCATGTGGAGGAGCGGCATCGCCATCGCTATGAGGTGAACAATGCCTACCGCGAGCGCCTCGAGGAGGCGGGTCTGGTGATCAGCGGCACCTCGCCGGACTCCAAGCTGGTTGAGTTCATCGAGCTGCCGAGCGAGATTCATCCTTACTTCGTCGCCACGCAGGCACATCCGGAGCTCAAGTCGCGGCCAACCAGACCGCATCCGTTGTTCGTCGGTCTGGTCGAGGCGGCACTAGACCGGAAGCTGGCCACGCGGCTTCCCGTAGACAACGACCATCGATGATCATCCTCGCTCGCGACGAGTTGGCCGATGTGCCACTCGCCTGGCCGGTCGTGTCCTCGACCGTGCTGGCCCGGGGCAAGATCACCAGCTACGTCGCAAGATCAGGTACGCACGCCTGACGGACAGCTGATCGAGCGCGAATACCTCAAGCATCCCGGTGCGGTCGGCGTGATCGCGCTAGATGATCATGACCGGGTGGCGTTGGTGCGTCAGTATCGTCATCCCGTACGCCACCGGCTCATCGAGCCGCCCGCCGGACTGCTCGATGTCGGAGGCGAGGACTATCTCCAGGCCATCGAACGTGAGCTGGCCGAGGAGGTGCGGCCTCGCGGCCAAGACGCTGGGCCGTGCTGGTGGACCTGTTCACCACGCCGGGCATTCTTGGCGAATCACTGCGGATCTATCTCGCCCGCGACCTGGTGGCCGTCGACGGCCCGGACGGTTTCACCCGCGAGGGGCGAGGAGGCGCACATGGACACCGTGTGGGCGACTCTGGACGATCTGGTCGAAGCCGTGCTCGATGGCCGGCTGCACAATCCGACCATGGTCTCCGGTGTGCTCGCTGCCTGGACCGCGCGGCAAAGGGACGGCTTCATGAGCCTTCGCCCGGCGGATGCTGCGTGGCCAGCGCGTGCCCTAACTAGCGAGCGAGTCAAGTAGTCAGCCAGCCGCCGCCGGCGAGCAGAAGTCGCTGACGCCCCACCTTCGCCTCCACGCCACACATGAAGCATGAAGTGGGGCGTGAGCGAGAAGCCGTCGAAGGTGCGGCTCAGGCGAGCTGGTCAAGCCGTGGGGCGGCTGCTGCGACCAGCGTGCCGAGTCTGACACTCAGCTGAGCTCGTCCAGGCTCGAGCCGGCACGTTCGTGGGTAGCCGGACCGTGCCAGCAAGCGCTGCCAGCGGGCTGGATCATCGAGCGTATCAAAGGTGGCCTGCCTGCACCAGCAGTGATCTCGGATAACGGCGACGAATCAGGTTGCCTCGAGCGGACCAAGTATTCAGAACGACCGCAGCCGCTGGACTCACCGGAACGGTTGGCATCGAAATACCTGCCCGCGGTGACCGCAGGGACTCAGCGCGCGGTCGAACTGCCGGAGTTCGAGCGTGGACGGCCGGTCGACGGCCAGCGTGGTTCCCGCCGAGCAGGTGAGGATGCGGAAACTGCTGGGAGCCGGCTGCGGGAGCTTCACGCAGTCAAGTGTCCGCTCGACCAGTTGCGGACGAGATTCGCGTCCCATCTGGCGTGGTCCGACCACGCAGACGCTGTAGGCACTCGACATCCGCTCAGCGTCGGTGTAGTCCGCGCTGGCGACCCTGCAAGTCCCAGGGTCGAGCCGGCTCGTGCGCGGGAAAGTCGCGCGCCCACCTTGTGAGGCCGTCCGGCGCATCCCAGACCACTCGCTGTGAACATGACCATCGGCCGCCAGCACCACTCCGCATCCTTGCAGCTCGGCAAGGCGCCGCACCCGCGCCACAATTTCGTGCTGTCGGGTGCGGGTGCGAAGCCTTCGCGGAGCGCGGCTACGACGTCGCCGTTCAGGCCCGTACGCCTAAGCGGCGGCTGGCTCTTGAACTGGCACCTGACGTGTGCTGCCTTGCTTGGCCATCGCCCTTAACAGGTAGCGGGCATCCTGATCCAGGCCCTGGATGGTCGCCGACGCGGCCGCGTACTGGAACTCAAGTCCAATGAAGTACAGGCCGGTCTCTGGCGAGACACCGCGGTCCATGATGGGGTGGCCGGATGCATCGGTCACCGGAAGGTCGATCCAGCTGTAATCCGGCCGGTATCCCGTGCACCACACCACGGTCTGCGGATCCAGCACGTCGCCGTCGACCGTCACCGGGCGGCCGTCGCGCACGCCGGCGATACGCCCGACCCGCTGCACGCCGGCGGCCTCGAGGTCGCTCGCTTGGTGCGAACCAGCGGTGTGCCGTGCTCGATCGCCGGTCGCTGTAGCTTCCGTCCCATCGGCGTGTCGAGGGTCAGCACCCGCCGAAACGCGAACATCACAATCGGCACCGAGGAACCGCGCTCTGCGAGTTTCGAGGCGGAATGGAACCTGGCCCGGATGCCTGCCGGAAAGCCACGTCGGATGACCGGATCTGACCGCCTCCAAAGCGATCTCGGCGCCCGAGTTTCCCGCTCCGACCACCAGAACCTTGCCCTCCAGCTGTTCCGGGTTCCGGTAAGCAGCACGAGTGCAGCTGACCGATTTCCGGTGTCAGCTCGGAGGCAAACTCGGGAACGACTGGGATCTGAAAGCCGCCCGTGGCGATCACGACACGATCGCACCGCAGCTCTCCATGCGTGGTCGACAGCCGGAAGCCGTCGCCGTTTCGCGACAACCAGGTAGCCCGTACGCCGCTTCGCACCGGAAGGTTGAAGCGGTGCGCATAGGCCTCGAGGTAGTCGGCCATTTCGTTGTGGGTGGGGAAACTGCTGACCGGAATACGCCATCCCGGCAGACTTGAGTACTTGGGGAAAGGAGAACAGCCGCAGCGAATCCCAGCGGTTGCGCCAGGTATCCCCGATGCGTGGCTGGGAATCAAGAATCACGAACCGCTCGCCCGCTTGCTGCAGGTGGTATCCCATCACCAGGCCGGCTTGGCCGCCGCCGATGATCACTGTCGGGATCTGATCCCGTCGATGACTACTGTCGGACCGATTCGATGCCGTCCGCCCGGGCTGGTCTGAACGAGGTGCATCCGCTGGGTTGTCATATGCCGACGGTAGAAGCTCGCCTCGGGCCTCGACATCGAAGAGATTGTGCATTTCTTGCCCAACGGACATGGGTAGAAATGCGCATGTCTTGGGCGTCCTCGAAAGGCCGTCGGCTCGGGTGGATGTGAAGCGCGGTGGAACCCCCGGCAAGGTCACGATCACACCAATCGGTGCTCATAGGCGTACGCAGTGGCTGCAGCCCGGCTATTGACATTGATCTTGCTGAAGATATTGCTGAGGTGGCGCGCGACAGTCTTCTCACTGAGGAACAACATCGTCGCGATTCCACGATTCGTCTGGCCTTGAGCAACCAGAGCGAGCACCTCCCGCTCGCGGGCAGTGAGCGGATGTCCCGGGGTGGCTTCATCCGCTGGAGCGAGCGACGCCAGATCTGATCGTGCGCCCAGTTGCTCAAAGGCAATCCGAGCGGCATCGAGCTCCATCCGCGCCGCGTCGTCGTCGCCGAGCGCGCGGCACGCCGCGCTGACCAGCACCCCGCGTACGCGCGGCCTCATACGGTGCATCGACCTGCTGCCAGAGTGTCCACGCGCGCCTCAGCGATGTCAGGGCGGCCTGCGGATCACCCTCGGCGAGGCGGAACTGCCCGGCGGCATGGGCTGCGAGCGCAGCAAGGTAAGGCGTCTGGATCGCTTCCGCATTCTGGTCCAGTTCGGCCAGAGCTGCCGGAGCCGACTCGGTTATCCCGGACGCCAGTGCAATCTCCACTTTGGCGGCGAGCAGTAGCGACCGCAACGCAGGGTCCCGACTTTCCGCGAGTGCGCGGTCCACTCCGGCGATGAGCTGCGGTTGGATTTCCTTGGGCCAGCCCTGAGGAGAGCCAGTCCGGGCTGCACCTCACGACCGCAGCTGGCCGCAGCGGCATACTCGCGCTCCGCAAGATCCAGCTGACCACGTAATCGATGCAGCTCTGCCAGCCTGTAATGCGCCCCGCCTGCGACGAATCCGGCCGCTGGCACGCGCTGGCTGACCTGACTGCCTCTTCGGTGGCCTCGGCCCACGATCCGTGAACTTGAAGATTTCCGCTCGATGCACCTGGCACTCGCCGCGGTAGGGCATCAGTCCGGATTGCGCGTCGCACCAGCCGGTGAGCGCTCGCGTCCATTCGCCAGCGCGTTCGGATGTCGAAACGCTCCATGCACAACGAGATCACGGCGCAATAGGCCAGCCCGACCACGGGCGGCGCAGCGCGACTCGGCGACGACATACACCATGATCTCGTCGAGCGTGGCCAGGGCTTCCGCTGTCCGGCCGAGCGCCACCAGGCAGGCGTCCGCGACCCAGGCCCGCCAGCGCGAAGAGATCGTCGTCGCGAGCCGCGCGAGCTCCGGCAGCAGCCTGCTCCAGCATGGGCATTGCCCTCGCCAGGCGCCCCGGCCTGCATTACCGCAACGCCTTCCCTGAGGGAGACGAGATAGGACAGCTCGTCGTCTGGATCGTGGTCCTCCAGCATGCGACGCAAGCGAGAGATCCAGCCCGCTGAGCGGGCGGTCTGTCCCACGCCGCGGAGATGAAATATCAGCCAGAACACAGCGCGCGCGGCCTCTCCGGCGCGCGCCTGCTCGAGGTAACTGGCTCTGCGCACGATCAAGCAAGTCGGACGGCTTGCTCATCCCTACCGAGCAGATGGGCGCGCAACGGAGTAGCGCTCGAGATCTTCCGGGCCCAGATCCTGCTCAGCCGAGGAGAGCTCGGCGTACTCCTGAGCCCAATCGCGCGGAGGCGGTCGCACACTCCGTCAGGTTGGTTTCCATGCAGCATCCCGTGTTGATTGCTCGCTTCAGCTCGCTGCGGATCGCGCCAGGAGGCCGCCACTGCCGACGTCGCTCGCTGACGAAAGCGTGTCGGCTCGCTCCTCCTCAGCTCGGCGCCGCGCGATCGGCGGTTCCGCTGCCGAGCCTAACCGTCACGGCGATATGACGCCTAGCCACCTGCGGCCGCATCCGCGATGCTGCGTGGCATGATCAAGCTAGCGCCCAGGTTCGGTCAGGAGGATCCATGAGAGTCGGCGTGCCCACTGAGGTCAAGAACCACTGAGTACCGGGTCGCCATTACGCCGTCAGGAGTCCACGAGCTCACCAGGCACGGACACGACGTGCTTGTCCAGGCGGGCGCCGGCACCGGGTCGTCGATCACCGATGACGAGTTCACAGCTGCCGGAGCCAAGATCGCCTCCAGCCATGAAGACGTGTGGCAGGACTCGGAGCTGATCTTGAAGGTCAAGGAGCCGATCGCGATCGAGTACCGACCGCATGCGCGCCGGCCAGGTGCTGTTCACCTACCTGCACCTGGCGGCCAGCCGAGACTGCACCGACGCGCTGCTCGAGCAGCAAGGTCACCGGCATCGCGTACGAGACGGTGCGAGCTGAGCCGACGGTGCCCTGCCGCTGCTGGCCCCGATGAGCGAGGTCGCCGGTCGGCTGGCACCGCAGGTCGGCGCGTACCACCTGATGCGGCCGGGCGGCGGGCGCGGCACCCTGATGGGCGGCGTGCTCAGGCGTCTACGCCGCCAAGGTGGTGGTGATCGGCGCCGGCGTGTCGGGCATGAACGCCGCGGCGATCGCGCTCGGCATGCAGGCCGAGGTGCTGCTGCTGGACCGCAACATCGACAGGCTGCGGGAGGCGGACGCGATCTACCAGGGGCACCTGCAGACCGTCGCCTCCAACGCGTACGAGGTCGAGCGGGCGGTGCTCGACGCCGACCTGGTCATCGGCGCGGTGCTGGTGCCGGGCGCCAAGGCGCCGACGCTGATCAGCAACGAGCTGGTCTCCCGGATGCAGCCGGGCAGCGTGCTGGTCGACATCGCCATCGACCAGGGCGGCTGCTTCGAGGACAGCCGGCCGACCACGCACGCCGAGCCGACGTTACCGGGTGCACAACTCGGTGTTCTACTGCGTGGCCAACATGCCCGGTGCGGTGCCGCAACACCTCGCACCTACGCGCTGACCAACGTCACCCTGCCGTACGCGCTCGAGCCTGGCCAACCGCGGCTGGCGGGACGCGCTCGGGCCGATCCCGCGCTGGCGCTCGGGCTGAACACTCACGACGGCATGATCACCAACGGCCCGGTCGCGCAAGCGCACGGGCTGCAGCATCGGGAGCTGGCCGACGTCCTCGGCTGATTCGCTCGACACTGGTCGGGCTGATCCAGACCTACCTCGACCACCTCACCGTCGAGCGCGCGCATGTCCCGACACACGGTCGCCGCATACGGTCGTGACCTGCACCGCTACGCCGACTACCTTGCCGAGCATCGGCGTCACTGATGCCGGCTGAGGTGACCAGCGCCATGATCGGCAGCTACGCAGCACGGCTGCGTGAGGGCATAGCCGCGCCGGACGGGAACGGCTGGGCGGAGACTCCGCTGGCGAACGCGAGCGTCGCTCGCGCCGTTATCGCGGTGCGCAGCATGCACCGCTTCGCTGCCGCGGAAGGGCTGACCGATGAGGATCCAGCAAGGAGTCATCCGGCCGCCGAAGCCGCCCAAACGTCTCCCCAAGGCATTGAGCCTGGAACAGGTTCAGGCGATGCTTGCGGTCCCAGCGACCGACAGCGAAGTCGGTGTCCGTGACGCCGCGCTGTTGGAGTTGCTCTACGGGACCGGCATGAGGATTTCTGAGGCAGTGCGCGCTCGACGTCGATGACGTGAGCCGGCTGGTCCGGACGCCGGCTGGTGAGCCAGCACCGGGACTGCGGGTGCTCGGCAAGGGCGGCAAGGAACGTGTTGTTCCGGTGGGCTCGTACGCGCGTGCTGCGCTGGATGCCTACCTGGTGCGCGGGCGGCCCGCCCTCACCGGACGTGGCCGGGGAACTGCAGCGCTGTTCGTGAACACCCGAGGTGGTCGGCTCTCGAGGCAGAGCGCCTGGGCGGTGCTGCGATCCGTCGCTGAGAAAGCAGGCATCACAGCCGATGTGTCGCCGCATACCCTGCGGCATTCGTACGCGACCCACCTGTTGGACGGTGGAGCGGATATCCGCGTTGTCCAGGAGCTGCTGGGTCACGCATCGGTCACTACGACGCAGATCTACACCCTGGTCACCATCGATCACTTGCGGGAAGTCTTCCTCACTTCTCACCCTCGCGCGTATTAGTGTCGTGTCGACAAATCGCCGCTCGATGGCATTAAGCTGCGGCGAAACGCACCCACCGCTATGTCGCGCTGTGCTATGTCGAGCTGGTCGGCAGAGGAGCGCCGAAGGGGCCCAAGAGGAAGGCCCAAGTGAGGGCCCAACGGAAGGGCCCGAGGGAGGGAACAGTGCAGGAACGCGACGAGGGCGGCGGGGCCCCGCCTCATTCTGGCCCCGACCTCATTTCCGCCCGCTCCCGATTCGACCCCGCCCGGTCCCGTCGGCACCAATGGCGTGGGATCCTCGCGCAGCGTGGTAGCTGACCTAACCGACGAGCACTATCTCGACGCCAACGACCTCGAGGCCCTGTTTCGCGCGGAGCAGAGCGCTGCGGTCGATGAAACTTTCGTCGTGCCCCCGCCCCCGGACGGTGTCGCGCGGCCGGTCGAGCGCGAGCCGCTGATCGGTCCCACAGGGCGGCCATGGCCCGACCTGCCCACACCTCCGCCGCTGACCGAGCACGGACCTGCCCTGGTCATTGCCATGTGCAATCAAAAGGGAGGTGTCGGCAAAACCACAACGACGATCAATCTCGGCGCTGCACTCGCCGAACTCGGCCGGCACGTGCTGCTGGTGGACTTCGACCCGCAGGGTTCGCTCTCGGTCGGTTTGGGTGTCAATCCCCACACCCTTCCTGCCAGCATCTACAACCTGCTGATGGGTCAGGAGATCTCGATCGATGAGGTCATCGGCCAAACCAACGTGCCCGGTCTGGACATTCTGCCGCAGCAATATCGACTTGTCGGCGGCCGAGATCCAGTTGGTCTCGGAGGTGGCGCGGGAGCAGACCTGCTCCGGCTGCTCGAGGCGGTGAGGAGCCGCTACGACGTCATCCTCATCGACTGCGCGCCTTCGCTCGGGCTGTTGACGATCAACGCGCTCGACCGCGGCTGACCGGGTGATCATGCCGCTGGAGTGTGAGTTCTTCGCGCTCCGAGGCATCGCGTTGCTGACCGACACCATCGCCAAGGTGCAGGACCGGCTCAACCAGCGGTTGGAGATCTTGGGAATCTTGGGGACCGATGTACGACCCGCGTACGCTGCACTGCCGCGAGGTCCTCGAACGGGTTGTTCAGGCGTTCGGTGACCAGGTCTTCCACACCGTGATCCGGCGCACCGTGAAGTTCCCTGAGACGACGGTGGCGGGGAGCCGATCACGACGTACGCCCCGACATCCCCAGGAGCAGAGGCGTACCGCAATCTGGCTCGTTGAGGTCCTCGCACGATGCCGCGTCGCGTAGGCCTGGCTGCAGCTCCCGGAGCGTCCTGCGAGCTGGGCAACGGCGAGAGCCGTGAGTGAGGATGCCGGCCGTTGGCCGGTGCTACGCGACCGGAAACCAACGGTGGCTGCGTAGTCCGGGCGGGTCCGCCACGAGGAGAAGATCACCGTCTACGTCAGCGCCGAGGAGCTGCTGGCGCTGGAGCAAGCACGGCTGACGCTGCGCGCTCGGCACGGTATGGCGGTAGACCGGGGACGCATCGTACGCGAGGCGATCGCTGCGATACTCGCTGATCTTGAGGCAGAGCGGGGACGACTCGGAGCTGGTGCGCAGGCTGTCGACGTCGTGATTGTGAAATTGTCGGCCGAGGCGGAGCACGGACTCAGCGCTTCCCGATCGCGGTGCACTGCACGCGCATTCGACGGAGCGTCCGAAGCGCGGAGGCTTCCAGGTTCATCTCGACAACTTCGATGGACCGTTCGACCTGCTGCTCCAACTGATCTCGCGACACAAGCTGGACATCACCGAGGTCGCGCTGTCCCAGGTGACGGATGAATTCATCGCCCACATCAAGGCGGCGGGCAGCGCCTGGGATCTGGATCAGACGAGCCAGTTCGTGGTGGTCGCTGCGACGCTGCTGGACCTGAAGGCCGCCCGCGCTGCATACCCTCCGGCGAGGTGCGAGGATCCCGGAGGACCTCGCACTGCTGGAGGCACGGGACCTGCTGTTCGCGCGGTTGCTGCAGTATCGCGCCTTCCAGCGCGTGGCCAGCTACATCGCGGCGACACTCGCAGGCGCAGGACGCCGATTCCCTCGCGACGTCGGGATCGAGCCGCGTTTCGCCCGGCTGCTGCCCGAGGTGACGATGACGATCAGCCCGGCCCGTCTGGCTGCGCTGGCCGCGAAGGCGATGGCGCCGAAGCAGGCCAGCGTGTTGTCGCTGGCCCACATGCACGCCCCGGCGGTCAGCGTCCGCGAGCAGGCCACGGTGGTCGGTCGATCGGCTGCGGCGCCAGCGGCACCATGACCTTTCGGGCGCTGACCAGCGACTCATCCACCATGTTGACCACGGTGGCACGATTCCTCGCGCTGCTGGAGTTGTTCCGCGACGGCGCCGTCGGCGTTCGAGCAGCTGACTCCGCTGGGCGAGCTCGACCGTCCGATGGACCGGCGGCGAGGACGGAAGACTGGATGATCTCCGACGAATTCGACGAGACCACAGATGCGCCCGAGGCTGATGAATGAGCGATAACGAACCAGACTTGCCAGAATCCAATTCGGTCATTGACGAGCTACGACGTCTGACAGCTCGGTAAATGTGGCGGGAGCGCTGGAGGCGCTGTTGCTGCTCGCCGCCGAGCCAGTGACCGAGTTCGAGCTGGCTCAGGCGGTCGGAGTACCTGAGTCCGTCGTCGCTGAGACGCTGACTGAACTGGTCGCCTTCTACGCCGAGACTGGCCGGGGCTTCGAACTCCGCGAGGTCGGCGGTGGCTGGCGGTACTACACCCGGGAGGAGTACGCGGACCTGATCACCCGATACGTCTTGAGGGGCAGCAGTCCAAGCTGTCCCAGGCCGCGCTGGAGACGCTGGCGGTGGTCGCCTACACCCAGCCGATCTCGCGAGCGCGGGTGTCGGCGGTACGGGGCGTCAACGTCGATGGTGTGATGAGAACCCTGCTGGCCCGTGGGCTGATCGAGGAGGCCGGTCATGATCGCGAGTCTGGGGCCGTGTTGTTCGCCACCACGAGCTACTTCTTGGAGCGGATGGGCATGAAGACGCTCGATGATCTGCCGCCGCTGGCTCCACAGCTACCCGAGGTCGACGAGCTGGAGGCCGAGCTGGGCCAGCTGGCGGAGGCCGCGGCAAGCTCCGCGCGCACTGATCCTGAGCCTGAAAAGCGAGCGCCAGACCCGTTCCCGAGCCACCTCGGTGACCGAACCTGTAGCGGGCGTACGCCTCCAGAAGGTCCTGGCCCAGCCGGAATCGCCTCGCGCCGGGCGTGCTGAAGTCTTGATCAGCGAGGGTCGCGTCGAGGTGAATTCCGAGGTTGTCCTCGAACAGGGCCGTCGGGTCGACCCGGAGCGTGACGTGATCCGAGTCGACGGCGCTCGGATCCCGCCGCCGCGCCGACACCGATATCTGGCGCTGAACAAGCCCCGCGGCGTCGTTGCCACGATGGACGATCCAGAAGGCCGGCGCACGATCGCCGACCTGCTTGACACTGCGCCAGCTGCGCAATGAGCGGTTGTTTCACGTCGGCCGGCTGGACACCGACAGCGAGGGGCTGTTGATCATGACCAATGACGGGGACTTCGCGCAACGGCTGGCGCATCCGTCGTACGAGGTGCCGAAGACCTACATCGCCGAGGTCGCAGGCGTGGTGAGCGAGCAGACACTGAAGCGATTGCGCGCGCGGCATCACCCTCGAAGACGGGCCGGTGCGGCCCACCTCGGTCAAGATCGTTTCCAGCGTGGGAGACGAAGACCCTTCTCAAGATCACATTGCAGGAGGGTCGGAATCGCATCGTGCGCCGTACCATGGAGGCGGTAGGCCATCCGGTTCGTCGTTTGTCGCGGATCGGAATCGGACCGGTTCGGCTCGGGAACCTGAAGGTCGGGGAGTACCGGGAGCTGACCCGCGAGGAGCTCGGCGGGTTACTGGACCTAACCGGTGGCTGAGCCTGGCGGAAGGACTGGCCGCGCACGTAGAGGAGGGCAGTGGACCGCAGAATCTTCGGACTTGAGACGGAGTACGGCGTCGCGTGCACCTCTGGCGGCACGCGACGGCTGACTCCGGACGAAGTCGCGCGCTATCTGTTCCGCCGGGTCGTGACCTGGGGCGTAGCAGCAACGTCTTTCTGCGCAACGGGTCCCGGATCTACCTCGATGTCGGCATCGCATCCGGAGTACGCGACCGCCGAGTGCGACGACCTCGTCCAGCTGATCAACCACGACCGGGCCGGGGAGCGGATCCTCGGAGGACCTGATCGTCGACGCCGAGCATCGGCTCGCCAGCGAGGGCATCACCGGCGACATCTACCTGTTCAAGAACAACACCGACAGCCACGGCAACTCCTACGGCTGCCACGAGAACTACCTGATCTCACGGATCGGCGACTTCTCCAAGATCACCGACGTGCTGGTGCCGTTCCTGGTCTCCCGGCAGCTGATCTGTGGCGCCGGCAAGGTGCTGCACACCGCCCGGGGCGCCGAGTACAGCGTCAGCCAGCGCGCCGAGCACATCTGGGAGAGCGTGTCGTCGGCGCACCACCCGCAGCCGGCCGATCATCAACACCCGCGACGAGCCGCACGCCGACCCCGAGCGCTACCGCCGCTTGCACGTCATCGTCGGCGACTCCAACATGAGCGAGACGACCACGCTGCTGAAGGTCGGCAGCGCCGAGCTGGTGCTGCGGCTGATCGAGGCCGGCGTCCCGATGCGGGACTTCACCCTGGAGAACCCGATCCGGGCGATCCGGGACATGAGCCGCGACCGCTCCGGGCAGGTGAAGGTCGCGCTGTCCAACGGCCGGCGGATTTCGGCGCTGGAGCTGCAGACCGAGTACTACGAGAAGGTGTCGGAGTTCGTCCGCCGGGAGAGCCTCGGCACCCGGATTGTCGATCGGGTGCTGGATCTGTGGGAGCGGACGCTGCGGGCGGTCGCCGAGGACAAGCTCGCGCTCATCGACACCGAGATCGACTGGGCGATCAAGCTCAAGCTGCTCGACCGCTACTCGGTCAAGCACAAGCTCGGCTTCGCCGACCCGCGGATCGCGCAGCTTGACCTGGCCTACCACGACATCCGCCGGTCCCGCGGCGTGTTCTCCTTGCTGGAGCAGCGCGGTCTGGCTGCCCGGGTCACGACCGATCCGGCCATCTTCCGTGCCAAGGCAGTGCCGCCGCAGACCACGAGGGCGAAGCTCCGCGGCGACTTCATCCGCGCCGCTCAGGAAGGCCGTCACGACTACACCGTCGACTGGGTACATCTGAAGCTCAACGACCAGGCGCAGCGTACGGTGCTCTGCAAGGATCCCTTTGTCGCCACCGACGACCGGGTCGAGCGGCTGATCGCTTCCATGCGCGGCTGACCGCTCTCACGGAAGCGCCTGCGGTATCACTGCGCGGCGGAGCGGAGTCCGGAGCTCTGCGCGAGCGGTAGCGATTGCAACCGGAGCGCAATCGTTGCGCGAGCGGTAGCGAGCAATCGGACAGAGTACCCTTCTCCGGTGCGTTCATCTCCGCTCAGGGTCGCCATCATGCTCGGACTCGCCTCGTCGCTGCTGTTGCTCTTCGGGTGCAGCAAGGACAAGGCGGCGGAGAGCACCTCCCGCGTCGCCGTCGAGCTCTGCCGCCTCTCCTCGGCGACGCCGAGCGCACCCACGCCTCTGCCTCGAAGACCCCGAAGCCCAAGCCGATCAAGGCGTCGAACAACTTCGACAAGGTGCAGCGTCACCGGTGGCTTCGGTGAAGGACACCGAAGGTCAAGGTCGACTCGCCCTGGGCGATCGACAAGACCAGGACCAAGGTGCTCGAGCCAGGCAACGGCCCGGTGGTCGGCGAAGGCCAGAGCGTCGAGGTCAACTACTACGGAGTCAACGGGCGGACCGGCAAGAAGTTCGACGAATCGTTCAGCACGCGGGACAGCCGATCGGCGTTCAGCTTGGCCCAGGTCGTTCCTGGATTCAGCAAGGGCCTGGTCGGGCAGCACCAGGGCAGCCGGGTGCTGATCGCGATGCCCGGCAAGGACGGCTACGACCCGACGGGCGGCAACCCGCAGGCCGGCATCAAGGTTGGCGACACCTTGATCTTCGTCGTCGACCTGGTCGACGTGCAGCTTGCCTGGCCCAGAGGGCACGACGGTGCAGCCGAAGGCGGGCCTCCCGACCGGTGACCGACAAGGGTGGCAAGCCGGAGATCACCATCCCGGAGTCCGACTCCGCCGACCGCGCTCGCAGGTGCAGCCGCTGATCAAGGGCAAGGGCAAGAAGGTTGGCGCGAATGACACCATCACCTTCAACTACCTGTGGGTGCGGTGGAGCGACGGCAAGGTGCTGGAGCAGACGTACGGCGGCAAGCCGGCCACGCACCGAACTGTCCGAGCTTGCTTCCCGGCATGGTCAAGGGCCTTACCGGTCAGACGGTTGGCAGCCGAGTGCTTGCTGGTCATTCCGCCGGCCGACGGCTACCCGGACGGCAATGCGACGCCGTCGGTCAAGCCTGGGGAGACCCTGGTGATGGTGGTCGACCTGCTCTTCACGCAAAGTCAGTAGAGCTCAGCCGCCAGCGTCGATCCGTTCTCACAATCACGCATTGAGCAGGGTCGCGGCGTGACGACCCGCGGCGGCGGCGGCGAGGAAGTAGCCGGGATCGTCGTCGAAGCCGCGGCCCATGCTGGACAGCCGGATGGGCGAGTCCGCGAGAACCGTCCGTAGGCCGATCAGATCCACGGTCACCAGCCGGTGCCGCGACAGCTCCGCTACGCCGGCGGCAATCGGCGTCGGCCAGCTCAGCCATGGCAGGCGAACCGTCGCCAGCGAGATCCGGCACCGCAATATCGGCCTGGCAGAGCGCAACCCGGCCGTACGCGGTCAGGCTGTGATGCGATACGCCGCGATGCCGCTCGCGTGAGTCGGCTCCGGAGATCCGCAAGGTGGCGACCGGACGGCCGCCGAGGTAGCGGCCGCGTTGATGGCCTCGCCGGCATTCACGCCGGAAAATCCCCAGCGGGTGCCCGTGCCGAGGTTTCCCGGGCCCTGGGTCACGACGACGAGCTCGGCATCGAGCGCGAGTCGAGCAGCAAGAAGGCCCGAGTGCAGGGTCACTGCCTCCAGGTCGCCGCCGAAGGCCTGACCGACGGTCACAGTTCCAGCGAGCAGGCCGCTGGCGCGCAGCTCTGCCACCGATCGTGAGAAAGCGAGCGGCAAGGCGCCCTGGTCGCTCATCACGTAGACGACCCGGGTGCCGGGACGGTCGTACTCGATGGCGAGCAGGATGGGCGCCAGCGCTGAGTGCAGGTCGGCGACGACGACCGGCATCCCGTCGATCGAGTCGGCGTCGGCGAGCAGTTCGTGATGCGCCGAGCCCTGCTCATCGGCTCCGGCGACCATGGCCTGCAGCGGCAGATAGCGCGCCTTCACGAGGTGCCCGCTCGGCTGGGGCGGCTGCGCAGTCACGTGGCCCTCGGCGTCCAGCACAGCGATGACCAGCGCGTAGCCGCCGGTGCCCAGTCCGCGTTCCAGTGCCGCGACATTCAGCAGAACTCGATCGCCGACAGCTGGCGCAGCCATGAGATCGGTGTAGGCGAGGGCGCGTACCTCGATGGTCGTCGTCGGCGTCACGCCGCGCCACCGTCAGCTCCACGGCTCCCTTCCACGATGCCGCGCAGGCCGGTGACCGTCCCGTCAGCCCAAATGATCACGTGCCTGACCTTAGACCCCTGAAACCTCACTCCAGCGGGAGGCGGCGCGGACTCCTCACGCGGGAATCTCAAGCCGAGTCGCTCCGCTCGGGTGAGCTTTTCAGGGACCACCACCCACGGCCCGAGTGGCAAGCGACCGGGATCGAAGCGCTCGAGCATGGCATCGAGGAGAGCTTGCTCGCCAGGCGCTGCCAGGTTCAGCGACTCCGCGATCACAGCTGAGCACAGCGCCTGGTTCCATGCCTGCGGCAGCCAGCTCGGGCAGCGTGACCGGCGCCGTCGCGCTTCGCCAGCCGTCGGCCTTCGGCGTTCACCGCCAGCGGCACGTGGGCATAGATCGGTGGAGTGGTGCCCGAGCAACTCAGCGAGGAACGCCTGGGTGGGTGCCGCCGGCAGCAGGTCGTCGCCGCGCACGACCTGGTCGATCCCGGAGAACGCATCGTCGACGACAACCGCCAGGTTGTAGGCGGGGACGCCGTCGTTGCGCCGCAGCACGACGTCATCGACCTCCGCCGTGATCTCGCCCATGCAATACGTCGTCGGATGGTCTGCTGCGCCACCGTCGGCCCGTAGCCGGAGCGCCGGCTGGCGGCTCAGTCGCCGCTCGATCCGCTGGGCCTCGGTCAGATTCCGGCAGGTGCCGGGATAGCGCGGCACGCTCCCGTGCGGTGCCGATGCGGCCTCGGCGATCTCCCGCCGGCTGCAGAAGCATTCGTAGGTCCGGTCGGCCAGATTCAGCCAGCGCCTCCTGGTACGCGGCCAGCCGCTGCGACTGCACCACGGGCTCGCCGTCGAAGGTGATGCCCAAGGCCGGCAAGGTCGGCACGACTGCTGGTCGGCGATTCCGGGCCGCACGCGTGCGCGTGTCGAGGTCCTCGATCCGGAGCAGGAATCGGCGACCGGTCGATCGCGCAAACAGCCACGCAAGCAGCGCCGTGCGCAGGTTTCCTACGTGCAGATCGCCGGTTGGGCTCGGCGCGTAGCGGCCCGCGCCGGTGCCCGAATCAGCCGTGGCGAGGTCATCTGTCGCAGCGCCCGCCGAAGCTGGCCGGGATATCAATCATCTGCTGGTACCGTGCTCATCGACGCTCCGGTGAGAAAGTGATCGCACGCCATGGCACCCCGCAAGACCGAGAGAATTCTCAACCTCACCATCTGCTTGCTGGTGTCAGGCCGTTATCTTCCCAAGAGCCGGATTCGCGAGGCGGTCGAGGGCTATCACAATCTCAGCGACGCTGCCTTCGAGCGCACCTTCGAGCGCGACAAGGACGAGCTGCGTTCACTGGGCGTGCCGATCGAGGTAGGCAGCTTCGACCCACTCTTCGATGACGAACCGGGCTATCGCATCCTTTCCTCGGAATTCGCCTTGCCGGCAATCGACCTGGACGCCGAGGAAGCCGCGGTAGTTGGTGTAGCCGCGCGCGTCTGGCAGCACGCGAGCATGGCCGAGTCCACCAGAAGCGCGATCAGCAAGCTGCGTGCGGCCGGCGTAGAGCCGGACACCTCGCAGCTGGCCTCCTGGAGCCGTCTGTCCAGGCATCGGAGCCGGACTTCGAGGTGTTGTGGAACGCCGTGCTCGACCGCGCCCGAGTGAGCTTCACCTACCGCGACGGCAGTCCGCGAACACTCGAGCCGTGGGGTTTGACCTCGTACAAGGGTCGTTGGTACGTGATCGGTCGCGATGTGGACCGAGACGGCCAACCGGATGTTCAAGCTGTCGCGGATGACCACTCTGCCCAGGAGGGCCTCGCGAGCCGGCGTCGTATCAGGTGCCGGCTGATCTTGATCTGCGCAGGCTCGCTCGAGCGCTCGCTCCGCGGGAGCCGACCGAGACCGCGCTGCTTGCCATCCGCGCCGGGCAAGGCGCCGGCGCTGGCTCGTCGCGGCGAACTCGGCGACCGCTGATGTCAAGCTCCCAGCCGGCTTCGCGGTGTACGCGGTGCGGTTCGGTGATCTTCACTCAGCCGCGGAAGAGATCACCCAATATGCCGCCGATGTCGTGGTTCTCGAGCCTGCCGAGCTGCGCGGACTTCGTGGTACGCGGCCTGACCGCCGTCGCCGAGTCGGTGAGTGCAGCGTGACGTCTCGAGCCCAGGTGCGCCGGCTGCTCAGCCTCGTGCCCTACCTACGCGAGCACGACGGTGTCGCCATGACCGAGGTCGCCGCGGCGTTCGGGATCAGCCTCAAGACATTGCGCGAGGACCTGAGCGTCCTCTGGATGTGCGGCATGCCCGGGCTGACCCCGGCGACTTGATCGACATCGACATGGACGCGGTGGACGGCGAGGGCGTGATCCACCTCAGCAACGCCGACTACCTGACCCGGCCGTTGCGGCTGTCGGCCGACGAGGCGCTCGCACTGGTGCTGGCGCTGCGTACGCTGCGTGAGATCGCCGGACCTGGCAAGCGCGATGCGGTCGACCGGGCATTGAAGAAGCTCGAGGCGGCCGCCGGGAACGTGCCGGCCACCGACCAGGCCACGGTCGCCGTCACCGCCGCGCGTGACGACATCCAGGCTCGGGTGAACGACGGGCTGCAGCGCGGTAAGCGGCTCGACCTCACCTACGACGTCGCCTCCCGGGCCGAGACGACCCGACGCATGGTCGACCCTTTGCGAGTCTTCGTGCTTGGAGGGCTACGGCTACCTCGAGGCCTGGTGCTACTCCGCCAACGCGCTCCGGACCTTTCGGCTCGATCGAATTGCTGCCGTCGAGGTCACCTCGATCGATGTCGCGGCCCACGACGTCAAGCTCAAGGATCTGTCGACCGGATGGTGGGAGGCGCTCAAGGACGCCCCGCTGGTCACCCTCGAGTTGCAACCGTGGTCGGCATGGGTAGCGGAGTACTACCCGACCGAGTCGGTGACCGCTCGCCCTGGCGGCGGCCTCATCGTGTCGTTGCACGTAACAGATCCAGCGTGGTTGCGGAGCCTGCTGCTGCGGCTGCAGGGCGGGGCGCGAGTACTCGCGCCGGAGGGTGCTGGAGACTCGGCTGCCGAAGCGGCCCGCGAGGCTCTCGACCAGTACGCCGTGCTGCTCGGGACAGCCACGGCCGCCCGCTAGCGGCTGTCTAGAGTCTCCTCGTGCGCTTTGCTGCCTCGGCTGATGCCTACGACCGCTTCATGGGCCGGTACTCGGTCGGGCTTGCGCCCTCCTTCGCCGATTTCGCAGGGGTCGCGCCAGGCCAACACGTACTCGACGTCGGTTGCGGCCCGGGTGCCCTGACGACGGAACTGGTCAAACGTCTCGGGGCGTCATCGGTTGCGGCGGTTGATCCGGCGGAACAGTTCGCGGCCGCTGCCCGGGAGCGACATCCCGGAGTTGAGGTACAGGTCGCGGCCGCGGAGAGGCTGCCGTTCGACGACGGGAGGTTCGACGCGGCGCTGGCACAGCTCGTCGTCCATTTCATGGAGGATCCGGTGCGCGGATTGGCCGAGATGGCGCGTGTCACCCGTGACGGCGGGGTGGTTGCGGCGTGCGTCTGGGATCACGCAGGCAAGCAATCCCCACTCGCGCCGTTCTGGGATGCCGTGCACGAGCTCGATCCCAATGCGCCCGATGAATCCCGCATGGCCGGCGGGCATCAGGGACACCTCACCGAGCTGACGACTGAGGCTGGCTTGACCGACGTCGCGGAGGAAGCGCTGCCTGTCCTCGTGGAGCACGACACGTTCGCCGAGTGGTGGGAGCCGTTCGTCCTCGGCGTCGGTCCTGCGGGTGCCTACCTCGAGTCGAGCCGACACGTGATCGTCAGGCCGCCGTGCGTGCTGGCTGCCTGGCCATCCTCGGTCCGGGGCCGTTCACGATCCAGGCTCGCGTCTGGGCTGCGCGAGGGTACGTCGGTCGCGGTTAGCGCGCGACTGCGCGAGTAGGGAGATATCGTTCTTAGATGATCTGGGTGATCGTGTTCGGGAGCATCGGGCTGGCAGGCGCCATCATGCTCATCTGCTACGCGGTGTGGCTCGCTCACAAGACCAGCGACCTCTTCAGCGAGCTCGACATGCTAGCCGTGAGGGCCGGTGAGCTGGCCGACCTGGTGAGTCAGATCAAGGTCCCAGAACGCGCTTATCTAGCCGACTGGCGCGGCGATCGCATCGTCTCTTCACAGATTGACCAGGGATACCCGACGTAGGATGACTGCGAAGTAGCCCATATCGACTTCGGGGGCGTACGGGGATCGTCCCCCGGCTCAACAACCTCGGGGGCACGGGGTCGTCCCCCGCACAACAATCGTGCAGGAAAGAGGAATCATGACTCCGCTCGTACTCGGTCTTGGCGTCCCTGAGCTGTTGATCATCTTGGCCGTCGTGCTGCTGTTGTTCGGCGGTGCGCGGCTCGCCGGCTTGGGAAGAGCACCGGGCGTGCGCTCGGGAGTTCAAGGAGGAGACCAAGGGCCTGAGGTCTGAGGAGAGCCAGCCGCAGCCGCCTAACCCGGCACCTGGCGCCGAGTGCGCCGGCTGTGACCGAGTACCAGCAGCCGCCGCAGACCAACGCCTCACCGCAGCCTCCGAGCGGCGTCAGCTACCAGCAACCGCCGCGTGCCAACCAAGATCCCTCCGGCACCGACGTTCGTAACGACACCTCGACGCATAGGCCCTGAGTTGCCGTGTCTTTGACGATCAAGGGCCGGCCCATCCACTTCAGCTTGAAGTGGCTCAAGCCGCCGCCTGTACCACCCGACGGCACGATGACTCTGTTCGAGCATCTGCGGGAACTGCGGTATCGGCTGATCGTCTCGGTCCTCGCGATCATGGTGGGCATGATCGTCGCGTGGTTCTTCCGCTACGACCTGCTGGACATCCTGCAGCGGCCGTACTTCCAAGCCATTGAGGCTTTGAAAGTCGAAGAACCCGGATACGACCACCCTCCTGGTCAACATCAACCTGACCTCGCCGCTCACCTTGTCGTTGAAGGTCTCGGCGTTGGCCGGGGCCATCCTCACGGCACCCTTCTGGCTCTACCAGCTCTGGGCATTCGTCGTCCCTGGCCTGCTGGCGAAGGAGAAGAAGTGGGCGCTGATCTTCATCGCCGCCGCCACCCCGATGTTCGTGGGCGGCGTGATTGTCGCCTACGTCGTGTTGCCCAAGGCCATCACGGTGCTGCTGAGCTTCACCCAGGCCGGGGTGAGCAACCTGCAGGACATCAACGCTTATCTGTCCTTTCTGCTGCGCCTGATGCTGGTCTTCGGGCTTGGCTTCCTGATCCCCTGATCGTGTTGATGTTGAACATCGTCGGAGTGATCAAGGCGAAGCAGATGGCGAAGTATCGGAGTCTGGTGATCTTCGGCACCTTCGTGTTCGGTGCTGTCGCCACGCCATCTACTGATCCGTTTTCGATGCTTGCTGTTGCCTTGCCGATGGCGCTGCTGTTTCTCGCGGCTGAGGTGATCGCGCATATGCTGGACCGCCGCAAGGCGCAGCGTGCGGCGCTGGCCGGTGATGATCTGATCATTCAGCGGAGCGTCGCCGACGACAAGGCGCTGCGTGAGCTCTCCGAGGGCAATGACGACGGGCTCGAGCCCCAGAGGTGACGCGCCAGATCAGGCTGGTGGTCAATCCGTCCGCCGGTAAGGGCCGTGCGCTGGAAATGCTCCCGCAGGTCGCCGGCACCTTGACGAGATGGTGGCGCCGAGCCTGCAGATCCTGCTGAGTCGTGATTTCGCCGAGGCGCAGTCCATGTCGTGCCATGCATTTGATGACGGTGTGGATGTGCTGGCGGTGATGGGTGGCGACGGGATGATGCATCTCGGTGTGAACACCGCCGCAGCGGCGCACCTGGCCGGCAGCAGCCGAACCACGCTTGGACTGATCCCCGCCGGAACCGGCAACGACCTGTGTCGCGGCATCGGCCTCGACCCGCAAGATGCTGCTGGAGCAGCGAGCGTCATCGCCGCTGGCCACGCCCGCTCCATTGATCTTGCTCGGGTGGGTGACACCTACGTGGCGTGCGGTACTCGCGACGGGCTTCGACGCGCTGGTGAATCGCCGGGCCAACCAGATGCCCTGGCCCCGAGGCTCGACTCGCTACGCCTTGGCCGTGATGGCGGAGCTGCGGGTGTTCTCGCCCCTGCACTACCGGCTGACCCTTGACGGTGAGGTGCGCGAGCAGGAGGCAATGCTGGTGGCGGTTGGCAACACCAGCTCCTACGGCGGCGGAATGCTCATTTGTCCTGAATGCCGACCCGTACGACGGTCTGCTCGACGTCACGATCATTCATCCGGTCGGCCGGCTGAAGTTGCTGAGGCTGTTCCCGGAGATGTACTCGGGGAAGTTCGTCCGGGATCCATGCGTGGAGCAGCTGCGGGTCAGCGAGGTGATGGTCGAGGGGCCTGGGCTGGTCGGATTCGGCGATGGCGAGATGCTCGGCGCTGCGCCGCTGCGAGTCTGCTCGGTGCCACGCGCGCGTGCCGGTCTTCGTACCACGTGTCTAGTTCAGGCGCTTCTCGCGCATGCCGTCGCTCGAGGTCGCACGGTGAGCGACGGGTAACTCTGGGCCGCATCATGGCCGACCCTCGATCGACCCCGTAGCGCTCAACTCTGAATCACTCAGCCCGGCCGAGGCGTACGCGCGGTTCCGGCAGAGGCAGAGCACACCGTTGCTTGCGGCCTTCGCTGACGGGTATCCGTTTGCCTTCGACGACTACCAGCGCGAAGCGTGTGCCTACGTCGAGGCGGGCTCGGGAGTGCTCGTGGCCGCACCGACCGGGGCAGGCAAGACCATCGTCGGGGAGTTCGCGGTCTTCCTGGCACTCAGCAATGGCCGCAAATGCTTCTACACCACGCCGATCAAGGCGCTTGTCGAACCAGAAGTACGCCGACCTGGTCCGACGGCACGGCGCCGGCAATGTCGGGCTGCTCACCGGCGACACGTCGGTCAACTCGGAGGCGCCCATCGTCGTGATGACCACCGAGGTGCTGCGCAACATGATCTACGCGAGGTCGTCCACGCTGGCAGATCTCGGCTACGTGGTGCTGGATGAGGTCCACTACCTGGCGGATCGCTTCCGAGGTGCCGTGTGGGAAGAGGTGATCATCGGCCTGGCGGACTCCATTCAGCTGGTCGCGCTTTCGGCGACGGTGAGCAATGCCGAGGAGTTCGGCGAGTGGCTGTCTGAGGTACGCGGCCAGATGGCGGTAGTGGTCTCGGAACGGCGGCCGGTACCGCTGTATCAGCACGTCCTGGTCGGGCCCAACCTGCACGACCTGTTTGCTGGTCTCGCGCCCACTGCGCGTGAAGAGCCAGGTGAAGCCAAGTCCGAGGTCAACCCGGCGCTGATCAAGATTGCGCGAGAGGAGTCGCGGCTGGTCCGTGACGATGCGTCGCCGTCCGCGCGGCAGAGTGGCCGCGGCCGGAGCAGTGTGAGCTACGGCAGCGGCGCGTACGGCGGTGCGCGCTCACCGGTCCCGCTACGCCGGCGCGGGCCACCGGCCTCGCTCGCTGCGTGTGCCGAGCCGGCCCGAGCTGGTCGAGCTGCTGGACGACGAGGCGCTGCTGCCGGCGATCGTGTTCATCTTCTCCCGCGTTGGCTGCGATGCGGCCGTCCGGCAGCTGCTCGAGTCAGGGGTCCGGCTGACCACGCCGGCCGAACGACAGCGAGATCGCGGCGATCATCGAGCGGCATGTCGTCGGACTTTCTGACGGCGATCTGCGCGCGCTCGACTTTGACCGCTTCGCCGAGGCTCTGGGCAGGGGAGTGGCCGCGCATCACGCCGGCATGCTGCCCACATTCAAGGAGTGCGTCGAGGAAGCCTTCGTACGCGGGCTGATCAAGGTCGTCTTCGCCACGGAGACCTTGGCGTTGGGCATCAACATGCCCGCCCGGTCAGTCGTGCTGGAAAAGCTGGTCAAGTTCGACGGCGAAACCCATGCCGACGTGACGCCGGGGAGTACACGCAGCTGACCGGTCGGGCGGGGCGTCGCGGCATCGATGTTGAAGGTCACGCAGTCGTGCTCTGGCAGCCTGGCCTGGATCCGCGCGCTGTGGCCGGCCTGGCATCTCGGCGTACCTATCCGCTGCAGGTCCTCCTTCTCTCCGACCTACAACATGGCGGTCAATCTGGTCGGCAAGCGTCGGGCGGGAGCGTGCGCGTACGCTGCTCGAGCAGTCCGTTCGCGCAGTTCCAGTCCGACCGCTCGGTGGTCGGGGCGGCACGCACCTTGGCCAAGAACGAGGAGAACATCGCAGGCCTACTGGGCGGCGGCGGAGTGCGAGCTCGGTGACTTCGGTGAGTACGCGCGGTTGCGGGCAGAGGTTGCCGATCTCGAGGCGTCGGCTGCCCGGGAGCGGCGCTCGGATCGCCGCGCCGAGGCGCTTGCAGACGCTGTCGATCTTGAAGCCGGGTGACATCATCCGGGTGCCCAGCGGAAAGAGTCACGGGCTGGGCGGTGATCATCGATCCGGGCGTTCGTCATGATCATCAATCGCCGCGACCGCTGGTGCTCACCGAGGAACGCCACGTCCGGCGGCTGTCGCTCACCGACTTTCCGCATCCGCCACCAGTCGCGTGGCCGGATGAAGATCGGCAAGCACTTCAACCCGAAGGATGCCGCTTCCCGGCGCAACCTGGCCGCCGCGCTCCGCGCTCGGCTCAGCGAAATCGATCTTGATGCCAAGCGCGGCCGGCAGACCGGTGTCGATCCGGAAACTCAAGCCCACATCGAGCAGCGTCGCGCGGCATTGCGGCACCATCCGTGCCACACGCTGCCCCGAACGCGAGGCCCATGCGCGCGTGGGCCGAGCGCGCGCTGCGGCTGGAGCGGGAAAGCGCCCGGCTGCAAGCCCGGATGAACTCACGTAGCAACACGATCGCCAATCACTTCGACAAGATCTGCCTGGTGCTTGGAGTCGCTCGGCTATCTCACCGGAGACGGTGGCAGTGATGTCAGCGAATACGGCAGGATGCTTGCCCGGATCTATGCCGAGCTGGATCTGGTGACAGCCGAGTGCATTCGCGCCGGCGTCTTTGCAGGCCTCACCCATCCGCAGCTGGCCGCGGTCTTGGCATCGCTGGTTTTCGAGGCTCGCGGCGAACGACGAGGCCGGCCGCCGATCCGCGGATGCCCGATGCGCGGAGCAATGCCGCGATGATCGAGGTACGCCGGATCTGGCACGAGGTGTCGCTGGTCGAGCGTGACGCTCGGCTGGACCGGGCACCGGAACCAGATATCGGGTTCAGCGAGGCGGCGTACGGCTGGGCGGCGGGCCGGACGCTGTCCGCGGTCCTGCACGGCAGCGACTTCACCGCCGGAGACTTCGTCCGGTGGATCCGCCAGGTCGCCGATTTCGCCGGACAGATCGCCGACGCCGCTGGCCCGGGCGATCTCCGTGACACCGCCCGCATGCTTGGTGCACTCGATGCGACGTGGCGTCGTCAGCTACGCCCCTGAGATGGACGCCGACGAGGGCGACGACCTCACTGGCGCCGATCTCCCGTAATCGACCATCGAGGCCCTCGGATCGAATCAGGAGGCCGGGCTGACGGTCGACATGTTGAAGTCAGGCACCCTGATGGTGGGCATGATCGTGCGGTTGAAGTAGTCGTTCCACTCCCGGCACAGGGTCAGCTCGGCCACACCGATTTCGGCTGATCCGGCCCAAGAGCTCGATCGGAGATTCGTTGAAGCGGAAGTTGTTGACCGCTCCAACCACTTCGCCGTCCTCGATCAGATAGACCCCGTCGCGAGTCAGCCCGGTCAGCAGCAGCCGCTCGGGATCGACCTCGCGGATGTACCACAGGCAGGTGAGCAGCAACCCGCGTTGGGTGCTCGAGATCATCTCCTGCAGGCTGGCTGTGCCGCCGCCATTCATGATCAAGTTGTCGGCTGGCGGAGTCGCCTGCGCACCGGTGCGCGCTGCATGGCCGCGATTGCGGATGAGCTCGTGCAGCACCCCGTTGTCGATCCACGTCGTGGCGGTGATCGGTAGCCCGCCATCGAACGCCCACGATGTGTCATCCACTGAGGAGGTGAAGGCGACGAACGGTATGGTTTCCAGCCCCGGATACTGGGGATCGGATTGCACTGTGATCGGGAGTTTTGTCAGCTGCTGCCCGATCTTGGTAGCACCGTCGCCGGCGGCATAGACGTTGCGACCCTCCTCCGCGTCGCGGGCATTGGCTGTCCAGTACGCATAGATCATCAGGTCGGCGATAGCGCCTGGCGGCAGCAACGTCTCGTAGCGCCCTGCAGGCAGATCAACCTTCGTCCGCGCCCAACCCAAGCGGGTGTTCAGTTCATCCACAGCCTCGGCAACGTCGACGTCCAGGAAATCGCGAGTCGTACGCCCCAACCAGGCCGAAGCTGCACGATCAGCTGTTTTCGCGTTGAGCTCGAGCCGGCCAGTCGGCTGCACGCCCCGGCGCCGCAACCCCGTGCTGCTGCCCAGATACGTGGTCTCCACAACATGTTCGGCGAAACCGAACAGCAGCTGCTGCGCTGCCTCGGCTCGCTCAAAGGCGTCACCCAACCCCTTCGCCAGTTGATCAAGCGCCTCGATGCTCGTCGTCTCCGGCGGCTCTACCCACAGGTCGTCGTTGGCGTAGTTCTCCACCAGCGGCGTCGCATCCTCTGCGGGCCGCCCGGTGCGAGCCAGACGTTCGGCGGCGGCCACCACCGCGCCAACCTCCTCCGCTCCGGCAACTTCCTGACTGACGGTGCCGGACGCTGTTCCGCCCTCGACGTCGGCAATTGCGTTCACGGTGAGTCGCCTGCTGCGCATCTCGCCATTGGTGATCAAGCCATTGTTGGCCCAGCGCAGGTTGGCTTCGGTGCGTTCGGTCACCCAGCCAACACACGGCAAGGTCGCGGCACCGAGCGCCTGCTCGACAAGGTCCTGCGGCGCGCCCGCTCACTGCTGACCTCCTTCGGCCTGGGTGTTCAGCACGTTGACCCTGCGGAACAGTGCCGAAGGGCAGCCATGCGACACCGGTGCGATCTGCCCGGGCTGCCCCTTGCCGCAGTTGAAGGCGCCACCCAGGACGTAGGTCTCGGCATTCCCGACTGCCTCCATCGACCGCCAGAAATCAGTCGTCGTCGCCTGATACGCCACATCCTTCAGCTGGCCGCCCAACCTGCCCTTGTCGATCTTGAAGAACCGCTGTCCGGTGAACTGGAAGTTGTAGCGCTGCATGTCGATCGACCAGGACTTGTCTCCGACAATGTAAATGCCGTTGTCCACATCGGAGATCAGCTCCTCGGTGCTCGGGCCCTCAGCAGCGGGCTGCAGCGAAACGTTGGGCATGCGCTGCATCGGGATGTGGCCTGGAGAGTCCGCGAACGCGCATCCGTTCGAGCGGCCGAAGCCTTTCGCCGCAGCCATTTGTCGGTTCAGCTGATACCCCACCAGAATCCCGCCCGAGATCAGGTCGAACTGCTGCTGACCGACCCCTTCATCGTCGTAGCCAATGGTTGCCAAGCCATGATCGACGAGGCGATCTCCAGTGACGTTCATGACCTCGCTGCCGTAGTGCAGGGTGCCCAGCTGATCGAACGTGGCAAAGGAGGTGCCTGCGTACGCCGCCTCGTACCCGAGTGCCCGATCGAGCTCGGTGGCATGCCCGATCGACTCATGAATGGTGAGGAACAGGTTGCTGGGATCGATGACCAGGTCGTAGTGGCCAGCCTCGACCGACGGCGCGGCGACCTGGGCAGCCAGCAACTCAGGCATCTCGGCCACCTCGGCGTCGAAGTCCCAGCCGTTGCCGGTGAGGTATTCCCAGCCACGCCCGGTCGGCGGAGCCAAGCTTCGCATTGTCGCGAAACCATGATCACCAACACTGACCGCGGTCAGATGAGCCTGGATCCGGACCCGCTGTTGAGTGGTGCTCGTGCCCGCGAGGTTGGCGAAGTGCTTGTTCTCGTGGACGTAGCCGAGCATGGCGTTGGCGTGACTGACGCCTGGCGCCGCCGAGCAGCGCTTCGTTGAGTTCGAGGATGCGGCCAGTCTTGGTGGCTTCGTCGACCTCGAACGGGTCGACCTCGTACGCCGACACCCAGGCCGCTTCGGCGTACACGTCCTCATCGGCCAGCTCGACCGAAGCCGGAGTCAGTGGACGGGAAACCTTTGCTGTTGCGATGGCACGCTCAGCGAGCCGAGCCGCCGCATCGGTTGACAGCGTGATGTCCGACGCGAACCCCACACACCGTTGTGCACGACCCGAACGGACACACCGAGGAGCTCGCTGTCGGCGGTGGTGTCCAGAGCATGATCACGGAAGCTGCGGTATGCCGCGCGTATCCGCTCGACGCGCGCCTCGGCGTAGGTGCATCCCTGATCTTTCGCCCTGGAGAGGGCGGCGTCGCTCAGCGCCTTCAGGGCAGCGCAAGGAACTCGTCATCGAGCTGGGGCATGATCGTCAGCGTAATGGGCCGAACTGCCAGACACGCTCGGGCACCGGAAGGCCGCGAAGAAAGTGCTGACAACAAGCAGATGCTTGGCCCTGAGAGGTGCATGTTGTCAGCCATTGCCCGATATTCGGCGTTGTCCCAGCGCGTGGTGCGGGCCTCTAGAGTGTTCGTCGTGACGGTCGCAGTTCGTGTCATCCCGTGCCTGGACGTGCACGGCGGCCGGGTCGTGAAGGGCGTCAACTTCGTGGCGCTGCGGGACGCGGGTGATCCGGTAGAGCTGGCTGCTCACTATGACGCCGAAGGGGCGGATGAGCTGACGTTTCTCGACATCTCTGCCTCGGCCGAGGGCAGGGAGCCCACGCTCGATGTGGTGCGCCGGACGGCGGAGACCGTGTTCATTCCTCTGACCGTGGGTGGCGGGATCACCTCGGTCGAGGACGTCGACATCTTGCTGCGCGCCGGCGCCGACAAGGTCGCGATCAATACGGGAGCGATTCGCAAACCCGAGGTGATCGGGAGATCACTCGCAGGTTCGGCAACCAGGTGTTGGTCCTTTCGGTGGACGCCCGCCGCGCTGACTGGGCTCCGTCCGGCTTCGAGGTGACCACGCATGGTGGGCGGCAAGCTGCGGGCCTGGACGCGGTCGAATGGGCTCGCCGCGGGGTCGAGCAGGGCGTGGGCGAGATCTTGTTGAACTCGATGGACGCGGACGGCACCACCGACGGCTTCGATCTGGAGATGATCAGGCGCCGTGCGTGCCGTGGTAGACGTGCCGCTCATCGCCTCCGGCGGCGCCGGCCAGGCCGCGGATTTCCCGCCGGCGATCGCCGCCGGCGCCGACGCCGTACTGCGCCGCGACCGTGTTCCACTTCGGGACGTTGCGGATCGCCGAGGTGAAAGCGGCGATCGAGGCGGCAGGTTTTCCGGTACGCCGCCCCGCGCTCGCGCCGACAGCGGGACACTGAACTCCGTGCCTGAAACGAAAGAGGATCGCTTGGCTGCCGTACGCCAGCGTCGAGGAAGCCGAGCGTCGACTCGGTGGAATCCCCGACGGCATCGACGTCGACGTCTATCGCGCTGACGGTGACAGTTGGCCGGACTCGATCGCCGACGTCGAGTTCTACGTGCTGCCGTATCTGAAGGGCGAAGAGGTCCTCGACCGCGTCGCTGAGATGAAGCGGCTGAAGGTCATCCAGACCTTGACCGCTGGCGTCGAGAACTTCTTGCCGCACGTGCCGGAAGGCGTGGTCTTGTGTAATGCAGCCGGGGTTCATGACACGAGCACCGCCGAATTGGCCGTCGCCCTCGCACTGGCAAGCGGGCGACATCTTGATCACTATGCGCGCAACCAGCTCGAGCGGCATCTGGGAGTCCTTCCGGCTGGGTACTTCGCTGGCCGATCAGCGGGTGTTGATCATCGGCTATGGTCATATCGGCGCCGCGATCGAGCGCCGGCTTGCCGGTTTCGAGGTGGCTTCGGTGACCAGGGTCGCGCGCCGGCCACGTACCGAGCCGGTCCCGGTGCACGCGATCGATGACCTGCCGGAGCTGCTGCCCGACGCCGATGTGGCCTTCCTGGTGGCGCCGCACACGCCGCAAACCGAGGGCATGATCTCAGGTCCGAACTCGCTTCGCTGCCCGATGGAGCCGTGCTGGTCAACGTCGCGCGCGGCAAGCTCGTCGACACCGAGGCGCTGCTGGCCGAGACCTCGACCGGCCGGATCCGGGCAGCCCTGGACGTCACCGATCCGGAGCCGCTGCCTCCCGAGCATCCGCTGTGGCGTACGCCGGGCGTGCTGATCTCACCCCACGTCGGCGGGCCGAGCAGCGCCTTCTTCCCACGCGCCGACCGACTCATCGCGGCTCAGTTGGGCCGCTTCGCCGCCGGCAAGGAACTGGAGAACATCATCACATGACGCCCCTCGAGACGCCTGAGACCCAAGCCCTCGACGCCGACTGCATCTTCTGCAAGATCATTTCTGGGGAGCTGCCCTCCCGACGAATCTACGAGGACGAGCGAGCTGTGGCCTTTCTCGACATCGGCGCATGGCATCGTGGGCCACGCCTTGGTGGTACCGAAACGACACGTGCCAGACATGCTTACCGGGCCGGGTACTTTGCCCGAGATCGCTCCGGCCATAGACGCCGTGGCACGGCTGCTGATGCAGCGCCTCGCTGCGGACGGGATCAACGTGTTGTCGTCATCGGGGAAGGCGGCCGGTCAGGAAGTGTTTCACCTGCACGTGCATGTCGTTCCGCGCTACGCCGACGAGCCGGGTCTCGGCATGCTGGTCAACAGTGGTGTTGCGCCGGATGGTGAACTGGACTCGGTGTATAGCCAGATCCAGGCGGGCGCGTGAGCCTGCCGACCAGTTCGGCACCGGCAACATCACTATCGATCAGTCGGCGGCTGTCTCGAGCGGCGGTGGAGTTCCTGCCGCCGTTCGCGGTCGCGCTGTTGATCTTGCCCTTCATCATCCAGTACGGAAAGCTGATCCCCTGGCAGCCGTCGACGATCGACCTGCAGGTCTACGTCTACGCGGTCAAGGACATGCTGGCCGGTAAGGACATCTTCGCGACGACCACGCCGTTCTGGAACCTCTATTTCATCTATCCGCCGATTGCGGCGATCTTGATGACGCCGCTGGCCTTCGGGCCGTACGCGTTCTGGCAGGTGGTCTGGACCGGCGGCCTGGTCTGGGCCCAGCAGTCGGTGCTGAAACGCTGCGGCGCACCACGGGGATGGAAGCTTGGGCTCATCGGCATTGCGGTGGTGCTTGCTGTCGAGCCGATCCGGACCACGCTGGGGTACGGCCAGGTGAACACCATCCTGATGGCACTGGTAGTCGCCGATCTGCTGCCGGATGCACCGGGGGAGCGCAGGCGAATCCCGCAGGGCACCTTGATCGGCTTGGCTGCGGCGATCAAGCTGACGCCGGCGCTCTTCGTGCTCTTCGCGTTCTTGATCGGCAAGACCCGGGTCGCGATTACTGCGATGATCAGCTTCGCGGTGTTCACCGGCATCGGCGCGATCTTGCTGTTCCGCGAGACGTTGGTCTTCTTCGGAGGGCTTTCTGGCGGCGACACGCGTACCGCCTCGCCGCTGTACGCCGGCAACCAGTCGCTGCTCGGAGTTTTCTTCCGGCTCGGTGACTCCTCGCGTACGACGACTTTGGTGGGACTCGCGGTGTCGGGAGTCTTGGCGGTGCTGGGCTGCCTGGTGGCTGCTCACTGGTGGCGTAACGGCGAGAAGGTCTTTGCGGTCGCGCTCGTGGGCTTGACGACCTGCCTGGCATCGCCGCTGTCGTGGACCCATCACTACGTGTGGATCCTGCCCATGGCGATGGCCGTGCTGTCACCTGGCGTGCCTCGCTGGGCTCGCTACGTCGGCGGCTTCTGGGTGATCTGGGTCTGCGTGTGTCTGCCGCTCGCGGTGCTGCCGTACGGCGGTGGTCGGGAGCGGCAGTTCGACGTCCTGCAGCAGGTGGTCGCCAACCTCGGCCCGATCTTGGGCGTGATCTTGTTCGTCGGTCTTGCCTGGCAGCTCGTCGTCACGACCCGCACCCGGCCGGCCCTCGCTGCCGCCCCCTGACTCCGGTCTCGCGAGCGCGGTGGGGCTAGATTGACCGCCATGACTCAGCAGAGCCTCAGTAGTGAGCAGAGCCGAGCCCACCTCCGGCAACGGCGTTGACATCAAGCCCCGGTCGCGGGTCGTCACAGACGGCCTCGAGGCCACTGGGTCGCGTGGCATGCTCCGCGCTGTCGGTATGGGGTGATGAGGACTGGGCCAAGCCGCAGATCGGCGTCGCCTCGAGCTGGAACGAGATCACCCCGTGCAACCTGTCCCTTGACCGGCTGGCCAAGGCGGCCAAGGACGGGGTGCACGCGGCGGGCGGCTATCCGCTGGAGTTCGGCACCATCTCGGTCTCCGACGGCATCTCCATGGGCCACGAGGGCATGCACTACTCCTTGGTGAGCCGGGAGATCATCGCCGATTCGGTGGAGACAGTGATGCTGGCGGAGCGGATGGATGGCTCGGTGCTGCTCGCTGGCTGCGACAAGTCGCTGCCGGGGATGCTGATGGCCGCCGCTCGTCTTGATCTTGCCTCGGTCTTCCTCTACGCCGGCTCGATCATGCCCGGCTGCGTCGGCGACAAGGAGGTCACGATCATCGACGCCTTTGAGGCCGTCGGTGCCTGCGTCAGGGGGCTGATCAGTCGCGAGGACGTCACCAAGATCGAGAAGGCGATCTGTCCGGGCGAGGGCGCCTGTGGCGGCATGTATACCGCCAACACGATGGCGAGTGCCGCTGAGGCGCTGGGCATGTCGCTGCCTGGTTCCGCCGCGCCGCCGGCCGTCGATCGCCGCCGCGACGGCTTCGCGCGCAAGAGCGGCATGGCGGTGGTCGAGATGCTGCGGCAGGGCATCACCGCGCGGCAGATCCTCACGCAAGGAGGCATTCGAGAACGCCATCGCCGTCACGCATGGCGTTCGGCGGCTCCACCAACGCGGTGCTGCATCTGCTTGGCGATCGCGAACGAGGCCGAGGTCGATCTCGAGTCTCGACGACTTCGTGCGCATCGGCCGCAAGGTGCCCCACCTGGGTGACCTCAAGCCCTTCGGCAGGTACGTGATGAACGATGTCGATCGGGTCGGCGGAGTGCCGGTCGTGATGAAGGCTCTGCTCGATGCGGGCCTGCTCAACGGAGACTGCCTCACCGTGACCGGCAAGACCATGGCGGAGAACCTCGCCGACATCGCGCCGCCGGATGTGGACGGCAACGATCGTCCGCGCACTGAACAACCCGATCCACCCGACCGGCGGTATCACGATCCTGCGTGGGTCACTCGCGCCCGAAGGTGCCGTGGTGAAGAGTGCCGGCTTCGATACCGAGGTGTGGAAGGGCACGGCGCGCGTCTTCGACGGCGAACGAGCGGCGATGGATGCTCTGGAGAATGGCACGATCACGGCCGGCGACGTCGTGGTGATCCGATACGAGGGTCCCAAAGGCGGCCCCGGGATGCGCGAGATGCTGGCCATCACTGCCGCGATCAAGGGCGCCGGGCTCGGCAAGGAGGTGATGTTGATCACCGACGGTCGGTTCTCCGGCGGTACGACTGGCCTCTGCGTCGGGCACATCGCGCCCGAGGCCGCCGACGGTGGTCCCATCGCTTTCCTCAGGACGGCGACGAGATCGTTCTGGACGTCGCAAATGGCCTGCTCGACGTGACCCTCGACGCTGCGGAATTGCAGGCCCGGCGCGAAGCATGGACTCCGACGCCGCGGCCGGCGCCGCGCGGCGTCCTGGCCAAGTACGTCAAGCTCGTCCGCTCGGCCAACGTCGGCGCCATCTGCGGCTGATCAGACACTCGAGCAATCCCTGAAACCTGACGCCAGCTGCACCGACCATCGGCGTGTCGCGCCGCTATCGGCGCCTCTGGAGTGAGGTTTTCAGGAGTGCCTCAGCGCACGACCCTGCTGCTGGTCGCTAACGTCGAGGCGTGAGCTGCGCACATAGGCGCTGAGGAGCGACGGGCTCGCCTGGCCGAGCGGCACCTGCTCTTGCCGCGTACCCGGACCGACGAGCTTCCGCAGATCGCTGACGATCTGGTGGCCTTGCACTCTTCCGATCCGGTCACTGTGTTCTTGTCAGCCATGGCGCGAATGGTTCATCCCTCGATCGAGGCAGTGGAGCAGGCGCTGTACACCGATCGCAGTCTGATCCGGCACCACGGCATGCGCCGGACCCTATGGGTAGTCACCCCGCAGGTCGCTCGACTGATGCACGCTGCTGCTACTCGCGATCTGCTTGCCAACGAGCGCCGGCGCACCTCCCAGCTGCTGGCTGCAGCCGGAGTCGAGGATCCGGAACTGTGGCTGGCCGAGGCAGAGGCGCAGGTGCTCGCGGATCTTCGCGAGCACGGCCCCAGCACCGCCCGGGAGATCGGGCACGGCGAGCAGGCGCATTGCGCCAGCAGCTGCATCTGGCACCTGGCAAGTCGTACGCCGCGGTGCAGTCGGCCCACACCCGCGTGCTCTACATTCTCGGCTTCGGCGGCCAGATGTTGAGAGGCCGGCCCAGCAGCTGGATCAACGGCGCCTACCGGTACGCCGACGCCGAATCCTGGCTGCCGGGCGGACTCGGAGAACTCGACCAGCGACAGGCGGCTGGTGAGCTGGCCGGCCGGTGGCTCCAGCGATTCGGCCCGGCGACGACGGTGGACCTGCAGTGGTGGATGGGCTGGACGCTGACCAGAACGAAGCAGGCGTTGGCCGATTGCGGAGCGCTGGAAGCAGACCTGGACGGCGTTGCTGGTTGGCTGGCGGCTGACGATCCACCCGCTCGGCGCAGTCGAGTCGTGGTGGCCGTGCTGCCCGGTCTTGACCCGACGATCATGGGCTGGAAACAACGCGACTGGTATCTCCCGGACACGTCTGCTGAGGTGTTCGACAGTGCCGGCAACGGCGGTCCCAGCCTGTGGGTCGATGGGCGTGTGGTCGGCGCCTGGGCTCAGGCCAAGGACGGAACCATCCACAGCCACTACTTCGAGCGGGTGGCGGCGGCGCGGCGACGCGAGATCGATCAAGCGGCTTGGCAGATCTGAGGTCCTGGATCGGCGGCACTCGCTTTACGGTGCGGTTCCCCGGCGACATCCACGCCCGCCTACTGGGAACCGAACGGTGACAGGCGTGCCGCGAGGCGCGCTGACAAGACGCGGCACCCTAAGAGCGAATGAGTGGGGCGGTAGCCACCTACGCTGGCCGAATGAGGGCGACCAGCAGCATCCGCGGCGCTGGTCGCGGTGCTGCTGGCCGGCTGCCAGGCATCAGGCAGAGCAATGCGCCGCAACCGCTCTCCTCAGCCTCATCGACCGCGCGTTCTGCTCACCCTGCTCACGCCGCCAGTCGGTCGCCTACCTCGACCCCTTCGCCAACCGAGCATCCGATGCCATTGGCGCTCGTCGTCAATGCCACGCGCCCGACGGCCGACGTGGCGACTTGCGGACGCCCGCGAGGTCGGTCGCTTCAGGAGCGACCCGGTGGTCGGCCATCGGGCAACCCGGCGGCCAGATGCGGGTGCTCACCACGAAGAATCGTCGAGCCAACGACGTGCTGCGTGCGGTCCGGGCGAGCCTGAACGTGCTCGGCATCGTCCCGGCCGATGCTGTTGATGCGCGAGTCCGAGTACTGACCGGTCGGCGGTCGCCATCCTCTCGAGACCCACAGCGCTATCCGCTCCGTACGCAATCTGCACGACCAGTGCCCGAGAGTCACCACGCTTGCCGCGGTTGGCGACATCATGTTGGGGCGCCGGGTCGGCGATCGGCATCGAGCTGATCCAGGCGCGCCGCTGAAGCCGCTCGCCAAGCGATTGGCTGCTGCGGAGATCACGGTCGGCAACTTCGAGTCGACCCTGTCCACTGCCGGCTCACCCACCCAGGGTGGCGACTCTTTCGCAGCCAGCCCGCGGGTCACCTCAGGACTGCGAGCCGCCGGGTTCGACCTGCTCTCTCTGGCCAACAACCACGCTGGTGACTACGGCGACCGCGCCCTGCGCCAGACGCTCGGCCCGCTTCGCGAAAGTCCAAGATCGACACCGTCGGAGCCGGGCGCGATCTGGCCGCGGCCCGCCGCCCGGTGATCATGGAACGAGACGGCGTACGCGTCGGCTTCCTGGCGGTCGACTCCATCGGCGAGACGCCCGCGGCGACCGCGCACTCGCGCCGGCACCAATCGGCTCGAACATGCCACCGCGTACCGGTCCGCTCGAACCGCTCGCGCGCTCCGGCGCATCACCTCCGACATCCGAGCACTGGACAAGCGGGTTGATGTCGTGATCGTGCTGACCCACTGGGGCACTCAGTACACCCATCGTCCGGAGTCGAGCCAGCGGCTGGCCGTCGCGGGCGTTCGCTGATGCCGGTGCAGACCTGGTGATCGGCGGACATCCGCATTGGGTCCAGGGCTGGGAGATGGCTGGCTCCGCGGTCGTGGTGCATTCGCTCGGCAATTTCGTCTTCGACATGGACTTCCAGACCAAGACTCGCGAGGGTATCTTCCTGGAGATCGTGCTGTGGGGCGACACCGTGAAGGCGGTCGAGCCGGTGCCGTACGTGATCGACGCGGCTTTCACCCCGCGGCTCATTCGGGGCAGATCGGGCGGCAGCGCATCCTCGCCGACGTCTGGCGTACCAGCCGCGGTCCGTTTGCGCACGTGACGCCTCGTGAGTCCTGCGCGCTAGCTGAGCGTCTCGCAACCAGGCCCACACCGTCCGGCCTACCCGATCAAGCTGGCGCCGGTCGACGACGCGTGGCACGTCGCCCCGAGAGTGGTAGCCCGCATAAGGTATGCCTGCCGAGCCGGACTGCTGGAGACGCCGGCCTTCGCATACGACCAGTGGTCGCTGGTGCGGTTCGAGCATGCTCGAGTATCGATCTCGGCTCGACGCGCCGCCGCCCGGATCGCGTCGCGGAGCCGGTTGCCCTTGGTGTCCGCTGTGCAGATCGGTACGTAGCCAGCGGGCACGCCGACCCGATCCAGGGACACCATGGCCTGGATCGCCCGACGCTCCGAGCGGCTGAGGTCGGCCACGAATTGCCGCGAGCCGAAGTGGTGCAGCGCGTCACCGCTGCCGCGTGGCTCCTCGGCACCGAAGGCGATGAACTGCACCGGGAACGCTGCTGGCTGTTGGCTCACCATTTCGGCCAGCTGCAGCATGACGGCGATTCCGGAGGCGTTGTCCTCTGCGCCGGGCGCGACCGGAACGGTGTCCAGGTGTGCGCCGATCACCACGTACGGCTTGCGCGCGTCGAAGCCTTTCGGCTCGGCGATCACATTGACCGACGTGCCACGGCGCACTGGCGTGCCCCAGGAGTCGCCGGCCGGCACCCGCACCTTGGTCCGCCGTACGTCGTAGCCGAGCCGCTCGAATCGGGTCTGGACAAACGCTGCCGCTTCCGGCGAAGTTGCGCGAGCGTTGCCTCTCGCGGGCCGATGTCGTCAGCCAGGTGGACGATGTCCCGCAGCGCCGCACGGCGCGTCCATGGCGGGTCGCGGAGTGCGCAGACGGTTTGGGACTGGCAGCTGATCTCCGGCCTCGGCGAAGGAGCAGCTCGAGTGCTGGCCGTTGGCGCCGGTGACGCGCTGGTGCTCGCGGGTGACGGATCGGCTGGCCGGAGGACTGGGTGGCGTGGAGAGCAGCACGCGACTGAGAACGATCGGAGACAGAGCGCGGCGAGCAGGGCACGGCGCATTCACCGACCCTACGTCGCCGAGAGCAGGCGCTTACTAGGGCATCCGAGCGTCCTTCCGGATCGCAAGACGCAGCGCTACGCGCCAGATTGGACTGCCATCCGCGGGCAGCTATTGTTACGGCGTGCGCATCGCAGGAATCCATTCTCGTACGTCAGCGTGTCGGCTGAGCAACAGCTCAATCACCGACGCGCTCCCTCGTCTGCCAGCCGGCAGCGGGGGTTTTTGTTGGCGCGAAGACCTGCAGGTCGCAGGCGTAACATCCACAACGGAATCCCCCAGAGAACGGAAATCAACGGGCGGGATCGTCAGGGCAAGGAGACCCGAGATGTCGGACAACGACAGTGCAGATGAGCTGACCGGAGCGCAGTCTCTCGTCAGATCGCTCGAGCGCGTAGGGGCAGACGTCGTATTCGGGATTCCAGGCGGCGCGATCCTTCCGGCGTACGACCCGCTGTTCGACTCCGAGAAGGTCCGCCACATCCTGGTGCGCCACGAGCAAGGTGCCGGCCATGCGGCCGAGGGCTACGCCATGGTGACCGGAAGGTCGGCGTGTGCATGGCGACCTCCGGTCCTGGCGCAACCAATCTCGTGACGCCGATCGCGGACGCGCACATGGACTCGGTGCCGATCGTGGCGATCACCGGCCAGGTGGCCAGCGCGGCCATCGGCACCGATGCGTTCCAGGAAGCCGACATCCGCGGCATCACGATGCCGATCACCAAGCACAGCTACTTGATCACCAAGCCGGCGCGACATCGCCCCGGCGATCGCGTCGGCATTCCACATCGCCGGCACCGGCCGCCCGGGACCGGTGCTCGTCGACATCGCCAAGGACGCGCTGCAGGCGCAAGACGCGATTCGAATGGCCACGGCAGCTGGATCTTCCCGGCTACCGCCCGGTGACCAGGCCGCACGGCAAGCAGGTGCGCGAAGCCAGCCGGCTGATCGCCGAGTCGCGCCGACCGGTGCTGTACGTCGGTGGCGGTGTGGTGAAGGCTCGCGCCTGGTCGGAGCTCAAGGAGCTCGCCGAGCTCACCGGCATTCCGGTGATCACGACGCTTGATGGCCCGCGGTGTCTTTCCCGACAGCCACCCGCAGAACATGGGCATGCCAGGCATGCACGGCACGGTCGCCGCGGTCGGGGCGCTGCAGCGCAGCGACCTGCTGATCGCGCTCGGCACCCGCTTCGACGACCGGGTCACCGGCAAGCTGTCCACCTTCGCTCCGCTGGCCAAGGTCATCCACGCCGACATCGATCCAGCCGAGATCTCCAAGAACCGGGTCGCGGATGTGCCCATCGTCGGCGACTGCAAAGAGGTGATCTCGCAGCTGATCAGCCTGCTCAGGCGCGAGCGTCCACTGGCGATCGACGAATGGGTCAGCTACTTACAAGATCTCAAGCGGCGCTACCCAACCGGCTACGACGAGCCCGAGGACGGCAGCCTGTCGCCACAGCATGTGATCAAGCGGATCGGTGAGATCACCGGCCCGGACGCCTACTATGCGGCTGGCGTTGGGCAACACCAGATGTGGGCGTCGCACTACCTGCCGTGGGAACTGCCAGGTCGCTGGCTCAATTCAGGCGGCCTGGGCACCATGGGGTACTGCGTGCCTGCGGCGATGGGCGCCAAGGTCGGCGTACCCGACAAGATCGTCTGGGGAATCGACGGCGACGGCTGCTTCCAGATGACCAACCAAGAGCTCGCTACCTGCGCCCTGGAAGGGATTCCGATCAAGATCGCGGTGATCAACAATCAGAGTCTCGGCATGGTCCGGCAGTGGCAGACCCTGTTCTACCAAGGCCGCTACTCCAACACAGACCTGAAGACCAACCGGATCCCCGACTTCGGGAAGCTCGCTGAGGCAATGGGATGCGTCGGCCTGCGTGCCGAGGAGTCCGTCGGACGTCGACGCGGTGATCGAGAAGGCGAACTCGATCAACGATGTGCCCGTCGTGGTGGAGTTCGTCGTGCACAAGGACGCCATGGTCTGGCCGATGGTTGCCGCCGGCACCAGCAACGACGAGATCAAGGTTGCTCGCGACATGGCGCCGAACTGGGAACAGGAGGATCTGTGATGGCCGACAGGTCCCAGCACGCACACTCTGAGCGTGCTCGTCCAGAACAAGCCCGGTGTCCTGGCGCGGATCGCTGGCCTGATCTCGCGGCGCGGCTACAACATCGAGTCGCTCGCGGTCGGGCCAACCGAGTCAGCCGGAGATGTCGCGCATGACCCTCCAGGTGAATGTCGAGGACGTCGTTCTGGAGCAGATCACCAAGCAACTCAACAAGCTGATCGAGGTGCTCAAGATCGTTGAGCTGGAGGACAGCGCAGTGCGTCGCGAGCTCGTGCTGGTCAAGGTCAGAGCCACCGCGGAGACTCGCAGCCAGCTCATCGAGATCATCGGACTCTTCGGCGCCAAGGCGGTCGACCTCACGTCGGAGATCATCACCGTCGAAGCCACCGGTAGCCCGGCGAAGCTGGCGGCGCTGCTCGATCTGCTCGAGCCTTACGGGATTCGTGAGCTCGTCCAGTCCGGCCTCGTCGCTCTCGGCCGCGGCAATCGATCACTCACTGATCGCAACCAGCGCACCGAGCGCCTCAAGGCCGTTCGCGCCGGACTAGCTGCGCGCCGCGAGCCTGTGTTAGATGCACCTCGAGCCTGTGGCATGTGCCCTGAGCTTGTCGAAGGGCGCCTTCGAGGCCGCAGCCGCCGTGCGCTAACTTTCACCAGCACCAACTCACTCAAGGGAGAACCACGAAGTGCCTGCAGAGATGTTTTACGACGGAGATGCCGATCTGTCGCTTGATCCAGGGCCGCAATGTCGCCGTGCTGGGATTCGGCAGCCAGGGCCACGCTCACGCGCTATCGCTGCGCGACTCAGGTGTGGACGTACGCGTCGGTCTGCCGGAAGGCAGCAAGAGCCGGGACAAGGCCGAGGCCCAGGGCCTTCGCGTGCTGGGGCCGTACGAGGCGTGCGAAGAGGCGGACCTGATCATGGTCCTGACGCCGGATCCGGCGCAGCGCAAGGTCTACGCGGCGGCGATTGAGCCGAACCTGGTGCCTGGCGATGCGTTGTTCTTCAGCCACGGCTTCAACATTCGCTTACGGCTACATCAAGCCGCCGGAGGGTGTTGATGTTGCGCTGGTGGCGCCCAAGGGTCCGGGTCACCTGGTGCGACGCGAGTATTCGGAAGGTCGTGGCGTACCCGTGCTCGGTCGGCCGTCGAGCAGGACGCATCTGGCAAGGCGTGGGATCTCGCGCTCTCGTACGCGAAGGCGATCGGTGGGCTGCGCGCCGGTGGCATCAAGACGACGTTCACCGAGGAGACCGAGACCGATCTGTTCGGCGAACAGGCCGTGCTTGTGCGGCGGTGCTTCAGCGCTGGTTCACAGCAGGCTTCGAGACGCTCACCGCAGCCGGCTACCAGCCGGAGGTGGCCTACTTCGAGTGCCTGCACGAGCTCAAGCTGATCGTCGACCTGATGTATGAAGGCGGCATCGCGAAGCAGCGCTGGAGCGTTTCCGACACGGCCGAGTACGGGGACTACGTCTCCGGGCCGCGCATCATCGACGACCATGTGCGGGAGAACATGAAGGGTGTGCTTGCTGACATCCAGGACGGCTCGTTCGCCGCCCGCTTCATCAACGATCAAGATGCTGGGGCGCCGGAGTTCACAGGCATTCCGGGAAGCCGCGGAGAAGCACCCGATCGAGGCCGTCGGTCGCGAGCTGCGGGAGCTCATGTCATGGGTCAAGAGCCACGACGACGACTATGTCGAGGGCACTGCCGCCCGCTGATCTACCGTCAGCTGGCGAAGCGCGAAGCCAGCCTGTTCGGCGGGTTACCAAGACCTGGGCGGCAGCGTCGAGTGCGCTGTTTGGTCAGGTTTCAAGATCTTTAGCCTCCGCCGAACAAACGCTGCCATCCGCGTTCGCTGCTCTGTGAAGATCAGCGGCGGCCGTGACCTCGGGTCGTCTGTGACCCGCTGGGGAAGGCCATGGCTGGATGCGCGCTGATCTTGCTGCAGGGTCGAGTAATGCGCCTGAGCTGTCGAAGCGCCGCGATCACCAGCGGGACCTGATCACCATTCCGATGACACGGGTGCCGTCCGTGCGGACGCCGGTTCCGATCATGTAGAGCGCGGCTGCTCAGCTCATCGGTATTCGTCCAGGCCGTCCTCGTTGGCGATCACGCAGGGGTGGCGCATTCCCGTTGTGCTCAAGGGCGAGGGGCGATCGGAGATGCACTTGCCGAACGCCTCGTTGAGGTCGGTCAGTGCTTGATCGGCCGACGCCGACGGCACCTCGATCACCGCTTCCATCTGGTAGTCGTGGGTGGCGTGGTAGCGTCCCAGCGACAACCGAACTGTCGTCGGGAAGATTGACGTCGCCAAAGTACTCGACGTCGGCGAGCGTCATCGGTGAGCAGGTGTAGCCAGCCGAGGTCGTTCTTGCAGGTCGAGCCGCGATCTGTGGTGAAGCTGAAATAGGGCACGCCCCAAGCCGCCGGCGTAATGAGTCAGGATCGCCAACGCAACCGCCACCGACCCCAGCATCAAGCTGTGCCAGCGAGCACCCGTAGGGGCTTGTGTCGGCTGGTCGCTTCCAGGCCGAGAGCGTCTCCTGGCCATAGCCTCAAGGGTGCCCTGACTGAGCAGTCGGCGTATATAAACCTGCAGGCATCGATTTGATCACAATCGACACCGTCAGCACGCCCGCTACTTCTTGACGGCGATCACCACTGAGGTGTCTTCGGCGACCATGACGTCGACGCTGGTGAAGCGTTCGTCGGAAAGCCACTCCAGACGTAGGGTGTCCACCCGACCGCCATCGAGAGGTGGCCACGTCGGGCACGGTGTGAAGTCGTCCAAGACGATCATGCCGCCTTCCTGAAGCAGCTCGACGATCCGTTCTCGCGGCCAACCTTTGGCGCTGGTCGCGTCCATGAAGATCAACGAGAAGGGCGCGTGCTCGGCCAGGCTGCTCCAGTCGGCATGCATGACGTCGATGTCGTCACCGGCGAACATGTCCATCACCCCATGCGCCAACTCCGGGTCGAGCTCGGCGGTGATCACCCGAGTAGTCTTCGGTGCACCGCTACGCAAGCCAGGCAGCACCAACTCCGCATCCGGTCCCGCATTCGGCGATCGTTCCGGTCCGAGTAGCTGCCAAAGCGGCAAGCAATCGGCCGGTCTCGGTACGCGAAGCCTGCATGTAGCCGCGCTCCAACGACATCCGCAGTGCCCTGATCACCAGCTCGGGCAGATCGGGAGGAGCGCTCACTTCAACAGTCTGGCAGCAACGGCTCGGGCGTTCCACGATGTGGAATGGATCGGCTTAATATGTGGGCAGCAAGATAGTTGGACGTCCTACTATTTCTCTTGGTCTCTGATCCAGCGACTAGTAGGAAAAGCTCATGTACGACATGTATCCGGACGCATGGACGGTCGTTGCTGACCGTCGGCATCAGGTGCACGCCGATCATCCTCGTCGGCGGGCCCGCAAGGAACACTCGGTCGTACCTGCGATTCTCCAGGCTCGCGCCCACAAGGCCGGCGACGCCGAGCTGAGGTTGCTCTACCCGTACCGCAACCGCAGTCGGTCAGGCTGCCGAGCTGTCGCAGATGATCTAAAGCCGCAGCAGCGATGGCGTCACCAATCTCGCTTGTCGTTCGGGACTGACCGGGCGTACGCGCAGCAATGTCCGCAACCACCGCTCGTTCGATCCGCGCCGCTTCTTCGGAGAGTCCACAATGATCCAGCAGCAATGCGACCGAGAGGATCGTCGCCGTCGGGTCGGCGATGCCCAGGCCCGCGATGTCGGGAGCCGATCCATGGACGGGCTCGAACATCGACGGAAAGCGTCGGTCCGGATTGATGTTGCCGCTCGCGGCCAGGCCGATTCCGCCGGTGACCGCTGCTGCAAGATCAGTAAGGATGTCACCAAAGAGGTTGTCGGTCACGATGACGTCGAAGCGGGCAGGATCGGTGACCAGGAAGATCGTTGCCGCATCGACATGCAGGTAGTCGGTGACGACTCCGGGGTACTCAGCAGCCACTGCCTGAAAGATGCGGTTCCACAACCCGCCGGCATTGACGAGGACGTTGTGCTTGTGCACCAACGTGATCTTGTTACGCCGCCTGGTCGCGCGCTCGAAGGCGTCGCGAATGACTCGCTCGACTCCGTACGCGGTGTTGACGCTCACCTCGGTTGCGATTTCCTGGGGTGTGCCGGTGCGTACCAGGCCTCCATTGCCGCAGTACAGCCCTTCGGTGCCCTCACGAACGACCACGAAGTCCACGGTCGTGCCGGCGATCACGTTCTCGGCGAGTGGCGTTGGTACGCCGGGATAGAGCCGGCTAGGCCTGAGATTCACGTAGTGTTCGAAAGCGAAGCGGAGCTTCAACAGCAGCCCGCGCTCCAGCAATCCGCTGGGCACGTCCGTGGCGCCGGGAGCGGCACCCACGGCGCCGAACAAGATCACGTCGGCGGCGGCGAGCTCGCCCAGCACGGAGTCCGGGAGGACCTCGCCGGTCCGTTGCCAGCGGCTGGCTCCGAGGTCGTAGTGAGTCGGTGTGAAGACACCGGTTCCCGTCACGGCATCGAGCACCTTGAGCCCCTCGGCGACCACCTCTGGGCCAATTCCGTCACCGCCGATGACAGCCAGGTTGAAAGACCGGCTGGCCTGCTGGGGAAGATCTTCACCAGTTGTCGTACTCGCGTGGGTCACCGGCGCATCGTAGCCGTCGCCGATGCCCTTCAACGACGAGATCTCAGGGAGGTGGCGGTAGCGTGACCGCCAGCAGCACAGGTGCGGACGCCCACGTCTGCACCACGATCGAAAGCGACAGATGTGAGCCTTCATTTCGAACTCCGGTCCAACCCAAAGCCACGCAGCGAAAGCGAACGCAGCGCCATTCTGGCCAACCCCGGATTTGGGATGCACTTCACTGACCACATGGCAGTAGCGACCTGGACCGCGGCTGATGGCTGGCACGACTCGGCGATCGTGCCGTACGGGCCGTTCTCACTGGACCCGGCGACCGCCGTGCTGCACTATGCCCAGCAGGTCTTCGAGGGCCTCAAGGCGTATCGACACGAAGACGGCACGATCTGGACTTTCCGTTCGGACCAGAACGCAGAGCGGATGGTCCGCTCGGCTCAGCGGCTGGCTCTCCCGACGATGCCGGCCGACGACTTTCTCTGCAGCATTGACGAACTGGTTGCCGCCGATGTCGCCTGGGTGCCAACCGCTCCCTGAACAGAGTCTGTACCTCAGGCCATTCATGTTCGCCACCGAGGCGTTTCTCGGTGTTCGACCCTCGAAGCGAGTGACGTATTGCTGCATAGCCAGTCCTGCCGGCAGCTACTTCGCATCTGGCGTCAAACCGGTGAGCATTTGGATCTCGACGATCTATTCTCGCTCGGCGCCAGGGGGAACCGGTGCGGCCAAATGCGGCGGCAACTACGCCGCTAGCTTGATCGCCCAGCAGGAGGCGGCTGACCAGGGCTGTGATCAGGTGATGTTCGCAGACGCCGCTGAGCACCGCTGGCTGGAGGAGCTTGGCGGCATGAACGTCTATCTGATCACGACTGAGAATGAACTGGTGACGCCGGAGCTCACCGGGTCGATCCTCGAAGGAGTCACCCGCGACTCGATCTTGACCCTGGCAACGGAGTTTGGGCTGACTCCGGTCGAGCGCCGGATTGGAATCGACGAACTGCTGGACGGCGTCGGATCGGGGACAGTAACCGAGCTCTTCGCCTGCGGCACCGCAGCGGTCGTCACTCCCATCGGCACACTGAAGAACAATGCAGGCAGCTATCAGGTCGGCTCGGGGAAAGTGGCGAGACAACCCTGGCGCTTCGGCAGAAGCTGCTGGACATCCAGTACGGACGCGCAGAGGACACCCACGGCTGGCTCCGTCGCATCCTCTGACAAACGCCGACTTGTCCGCGTCAATGGCCGCTCTGACGACCATATGCGCTGACAACTCGGCGTGCTCCGCTGGCAATTTTGCGATATCTAGGGAACACTGTGGGGCATGCAGTTCCTGGCGGTGATTATTTGTTAGCGCGCTGAGCACCGTCCATCAGCGCGCGCAACCTCCTGTTCGCACACGGGAGGTTTTTTCATGCCAGGACATGCCAGGACATCCAACCATCGACCTGAGGATCCGAATGTCTCCCCAGCCAAGGCCCAAGCCGGCCGAGTTCCATGTCTTCGACACCACGCTTCGTGACGGCTCGCAGCAGGAGGGCCTCAACCTCTCGGTGCCGGACAAGCTGGCCATTGCCGCCTTGCTCGACGAGCTGGGCGTGGGCTTCATCGAAGGTGGTTGGCCTGGTGCCAATCCGAACGACACCTCGTTCTTTGCCGCGATGGCCGATGGAGCGCTCAGGTTGAAGAATGCCCAGCTGGTGGCCTTCGGCTTTACTCGGCGCGTTGGGATGAAGGCCGCCGACGACCCGCTAACGGCCGCTGTTCGTGACTCGCGTGCGCCTATCGCGTGCATCGTGGCCAAGAGCCACGACCGGCATGTCGAACAGGCGCTGCGCACCACACTGGCCGAGAACCTAGCGATGATCAGCGACACCGTGCAGCACCTTCGCGCCGAGGGCCAGCGGGTCTTCGTCGACTGCGAGCACTTCTTCGACGGATATCGAGAGAATCCGGCGTACGCGCTGGAGGCCGTGCGCGTCGCAGCCGAGGCCGGTGCCGAGGTCGTCGTGCTCTGCGATACCAACGGCGGCATGCTCCCGCCCTGGGTCGGAGAGATCGTGACGGCTGCGAGCGAAGTCGGCGTGCAACTCGGCGTCCACACTCACAACGACTCGGGCTGCGCCGTCGCCAATGCCCTGGCAGCGGTGGACGCCGGCGTCATGCACGTCCAGGGAACGGTGAACGGCTACGGTGAGCGCACGGGCAACGCCGAGCTGCTCTCGGTGGTCGCAAATCTTGAGCTCAAGTATGGCTGGCCGCTGCTTCCGGCCGGCTCGCTGCGTGAGGCAACCCGCCTCGCGCATGCAATCGCAGAGGTGACGAACGTCCCACCGAGCGCTCGTCAGCCTTATGTTGGTCTGTCGTCGTTCGCCCACAAGGCGGGCCTGCATGCCAGCGCGATCAAAGTGGATCCCAACCTCTACCAGCACATCGACCCTGCTCTGGTCGGCAACGACATGCGGATGCTCGTCTCCGACATGGCGGGTCGGGCGAACATCCAGATCAAGGGTGAGGAACTGGGATTCGACCTCTCCGACCGCGAACTCGCGGCTCGGATCACCGACCGGGTGAAAGACGCTGAAGCAGCCGGGTACACCTATGAAGCGGCCGACGCGAGCTTCGAGCTGCTGCTGCGGCGTGAGCTCGGGCAACTGCCGGAGTACTTCACGGTGCATTCCTGGCGCGTCTTCACCCAGTCGACACACGGGCAAGAGACCGACACCGAGTGCACCGTACGGCTGACCGCGAAGGGCCAGAGCCAGCGTGTCGTGGGGAGGGCAACGGCCCGGTCAACGCCCTCGATCACGCGGTACGCAACGCGCTCCTTCCGGCCTACCCGGCCGTCGCGAAGTTCGAGCTCATCGACTACAAGGTGCGGATCCTCGACCAGGGTCACGGCACCGACGCCACCGTCCGGGTGCTCATCGAGACCACGGACGGCCTCAGCGCGTGGACGACTGTCGGCGTTGGCCAGAACATCGTCGAGGCCTCCTGGGAGGCGCTCAGCGACGCGTACCTGTACGGCCTCATCCATGGTGAGGAGGACCTCGCAGTAGAGGTGGGCGCTATGTCACTCGATCGAGGATGAGCGGACGAGGCATCGGCGTCTTCCGTCGCCGACGGTGTAGGCGTTTGCCAATACTTCGCGCGCCCGAGCGAAGCGGTCCGCATTGTCGGCGTGCAAGGTGATCAACGGCTCACCGGCCCGTACGCGCATGCCGGGCTTGGCGTGCAAGCACGACTCCGGCGCCCGCTTGCACGGCATCCTCCTTGCGGGCGCGGCCGGCTCCCAGCCGCCAGGCGGCCTCACCCACCGCCAGCGCATCCAGTGACTGCAGAACGCCGTCACGCTCCGCGGTGATCACGTCGGTCTCTCGCGAGCGGCCGGGAGATCGGCGTCGGGATCGCCGCCCTGCGCCTTGATCATGGAACGCCAGACGTCCATCGCAGCGCCCGAAGCCAGCAGGTCGGCTGGATCATGATCGTCGCGCCCGACAGCAGCGACCATCTCCCGTGCCAGCGCAATGGTTAGCTCGATCACGTCGGCAGGTCCACCACCGGCCAGCACTTCGACTGCTTCCGCTACCTCCAAGGCGTTGCCAGCGGTCACGGCCGAGCGGCACCGACATGTCGGTGAGGAGCGCCACGGTGGTGACCCCTTCGGCTCGTCCGAGCTCGACCATGGTCTTGTGCGAGCTCGCGCGCCGAATCGGCCGTCTTCATGAAGGCGCCCGACCCGACCTTGACGTCCAGGACCAGGGCGCGTAGCACCGTCGGCGATCTTCTTGCTCATGATCGAGGAGGCGATCAGTGGGATCGACTCGACAGTTCCGGTGACGTCGCGGAGTGCATAAAGCTTCTTGTCCGCCGGCACCAGCCCTGCGCCCGGCCGCGCAGATCATCGCGCCAACATCCTCGAGCTGGCGCATGCATCTCCTCATTGGTCAGCGAGGCCCGCCAGCCAGAGATCGACTCAAGCTTGTCCAGCGTGCCGCCGGTGTGCCCGAGACCGCGGCCGGAGAGGTGCGGCACTGCCACTCCGCAGGCGGCAACGAGCGGAGCTAGCGGCAGCGTGATCTTGTCGCCCACGCCGCCAGTGGAGTGCTTGTCGACGGTCGGCCTGGAGAGCATCGGAGAAGTCCAGCCGCTCACCTGGAGTTGATCATGGCGTGAGTCCAGCGCTGCAGCTCACGTCCGGCTCAGCCCGCGAAACATCACCGCCATAGCGAGCGCTGCCATCTGCTCATCGGCGATCTGATCGGCGGTGTAAGCAGCGATCAACCAGTCGATCTGAGCATCGCTTCAGCTCACCGCCGTCGCGCTTGGTGCGGATGAGATCGATGGCGTGGAACAACTGAGCATGCAGTGGGCTGGTGGCTCGCGCCATGCTGGATGAGGCTACTTCGGTGCGCATTGCCCGTTTCGCAACTGGCGGAGACCCACGGTATGGGGTCGTCGAGCTTGCCGGCGACGGTGGACGCTATCCCGACACAGTGTCGGTGTTGACCGGCGATCCGATTGCCATGTCAGTGAAACTGACGGGGAACGCAAGGAGCTCGACAGCGTACGCCTGTTGGCACCGGTGATCCCGCGAAGCAAGATCGTCGCCGTCGGTCGTAACTACGCCGCACACGCGGCCGAGATGGGCGAGGATGTGCCGAAGACTCCACTCACCTTCTTCAAACCGAACACCTCGGTGATCGGACCGGGTGAGCCGATCATCTACCCGGCCGCGAGCCGTGAGGTGAGCTACGAGGGCGAGCTCGCCCTCGTGATCGGGCGCATCTGCAAGGACGTCCCGATCTCCCGTGTTCCTGAGGTGATCTTCGGCTACACGGTCGCCAACGACGTCACCGCCCGCGATCTGCAGCGGACGGACGGGCAGTGGGCCAGGGCCAAGGGTTACGACACCTTCTGTCCGCTCGGACCGTGGATCACCACGCATCAGGGACTCGAGGAGGTTGCCGCTCTCGCGATTCGCACGACCTTGGACGGCGAGCCCTGCCAGGACGGCAATACCAAGGAGATGATCTTCACCATCCCAGAGCTAGTGGCCTACATCTCCTCATACACCACACTGCTGCCAGGCGATGTGATCTTGACCGGCACGCCACCCGGCGTCGGGCCGATGCTGCCCGGGCAGGTGGTAAGTATCGACATCGAGGGAATAGGCACCCTGACGAACCCGGTCGTCGGCACGCAACCGGAAGCAGCATCGAACGAGGCGGGGCAGTGACTGGCGGGAACACTCGGCTCGAGGACGCCAGGGCCCGAGACGACTCGGATGTGCTCGGCGACGTGGCGCCTGATCAGGTGCGCGTACGGTTTCCTCCGTCCCCGACCGGCAACCTGCACGTCGGCAACGTACGCAGCGCATTGTTCAATTGGGTCTTTGCCAGGCATTACGGTGGCACCTTCGTGCTGCGGGTGGAGGACACCGATGCAGGCCGCAATCTCGACGAGTCGTACCAGGTTCTTTACGACTCGCTCACCTGGCTCGGTCTGACCTGGGACGAGGGGCCGCTGGTCGGCGGCCCGTACGGTCCCTATGTCCAGACCGAGCGCGGAGACATCTACCGCGACGTTGTCGGCAAGCTGCTCGCGGCCAGGCTGGCGTATCGATGCTTCTGTAGTCGCGAGGAGATCGAGGCTCGGGAAGCGGCGCGGCCGACCGGCTCGCCGTCGGGCTACGACGGGTTCTGCCGCAACCTCAGCGAGCAGCGGGTCGCCGAGCTCGAAGCGATGTCGGTTCCGTCGGTGGTCCGGATGCGCGTACCCGATGCGGACATCGACTTCGATGATCTCGTCCGTGGGCCGGTGCGCTTCGCCGCGACCCATGTACCTGATTACGTCATCGTGCGCAGCAACGGCGAGCCGCTCTACACCTTGGTCAACCCCTTGGACGACTCGCTGATGAAGATCACGCACGTGCTGCGCGGGGAGGACCTGCTCCCGTCGACGCCACGGCAGATCGTGCTCTACGACGCGCTCAAGCAGATTGGGGTCGGCAGCGGACGAACTCCCGCTTTCGGTCACCTTCCGACAGTGCTGGGTGAGGGCAATCGGCGGCTGTCCAAGCGGGACAAGGGATCTGGCCTGGCCGAGTATCAGCAGAAGGGCTATCTGCCCGAGGCGCTGCTCAACTACCTTGCCTTGCTCGGTTGGGCCATCGCCGAGGATCGTGACGTGTTCGCCATTGGCGAAATGGTCGAGGCCTTCGACATCCGACGGGTGAACGCCAATCCCGCCCGGTTCGACCCCAAGAAATGCGAGGCCATCAACGCCGCGCACATTCGGATGCTTCCACTGGCCCAACTGACCGACCAGCTGGTGCCGTTCCTGGCGGCCGCCGGACTGATCAGCGAGCCGCCGTTGCCGGAGGAGCGAGACCGACTGGCCGCGGCAACCCCATTGGTCCAGGAGCGGATCAACACTTTGTCCGAGGCGGCCGGGATGCTGGCCTTCCTGTTCCTGGCCGATGACAAGATCACGATAGCGGCCGATGCTGGACTGTCGCCGGACTCCGCGCCGACGCTGACAGCGGCGTACCAGGCGCTTGCTGCGGTGTCAGACTTCGATCACGCCAGCGTCGAGGCGGCGTTGCGTACGGCGCTGGTCGACGATCTGGGGCTTGAAGCCACGGCTCGCCTTCGGGCCGGTCCGGGCGGCGATCACCGGCAGCCGTATCTCACCGCCACTGTTCGAGTCGATCGAGTTGCTCGGCCGAGAGTCCGCGCTTGCGCGGATCGCTGCAGCGCTGGCACAGCTGGGAGAGCCGGACCTCGCCGAGTCGGATAACGGCCGGATTGACGCCGGACGACTGAGATCGTGACCAAGCAAAAGCGATCAGCTGTCACAGCTAACAGCAGTTCCAAAGTACGAAACCGGTCTGGCAATCCTGCCGTGCGTTCCGGCGACGCCGAGCCGGCTGCCCGGCCCGCGAAGTCGCCATCTGGTCGCAAACCGCCAGCCACCCGAAGCCGACGCCGGCGTCGCCCTCGCCGGCGTCGATCGTTGAGAGTGGTGTTCTGCCGCCGGATGGCGCCTCCTACCCGCAGATCCTGCGCGGTGAGTCGTACATCTGGTGGCGCTCGGTGCTCGGCGTGGTCTTTGGTCTTTCGCTCTTCCTGCTCGTGACAACAGTGGTGAGCCAAGTCTTGGTCACGCTCTTCTGGGCGACCACGGCTGGCGACCAGCAGTACCAGGACTATTTTGCGAAGGCCTTCGCGTTCGAGCTACCGATCGGCATGCTGTCGGTCAACGTCGGCCTCGCCGCGTTGATCCCGATTGCTTGGGGTTTGATGGCCGCGGTCCATCACATGCGGCCCCGATGGCTGTCCTCGGTACAGCCGCGGATCCGCTGGCGCTACCTCTTGGCGTGCTTGGCGATTGCCGCAGTCGTTCTGAACGGTGTGATGCTGCTCTCCACGACGGTTGGCAAGGAACTCTCCTACCAACCTCAAAAAGGCTTCTGGGGTTTCCTTGTGGTGATCGTGCTAACCTCACCGATTCAGGCAGCCGCCGAAGAGATCTTCTTCCGCGGCTATCTGTTGCAAGCGCTCGGCAGCCTCGTCGCCCGTCCATGGTTCGGCATCATCGTCTCCTCGTTGGTCTTCGCCCTGCTGCACGGCACCCAGAACCTGCCGCTGTTCGCTGATCGGCTCGCCTTCGGCTTGCTCGCCGCGCTGCTGGTGTGGCGCACCGGGGGCTGGAGGCTGGCATCGCGGCTCATGTGATCAACAACGTGTTCGCGTACCTGGTGGCCGGTCTGACGTACCTCGATTGCCGCACTCAAGGCGATCAAGGGAATCGGCTGGGTCGACGCCGGGTTCGACGTAGGCGGCTTTGCGCTCTTTGCCGTTTTGGCGTACGGGTTGTCTCGGCTGATGAAGCTGCGAACTCGCGTTGCTCTGAGCTGAGCGAGCGCTGCGGCGGCGGAACGGCGCACGTCCCGAATCGGTTTGGGGCGCAAACTGCGGCTTACAGTAAAGTTTGTCCTCGTGCCCGGGTGGCTGCGGCGAGCCCTGCGCAAGCGCCAGTGGGGTATAGGGTAATTGGCAGCCCGACTGATTCTGGTTCAGTTAGTCTAGGTTCGAGTCCTAGTACCCCAGCGAGGCAGAAACTCCTGATTCGCCGTACGACAAGGGAGTTGGTAGGCTTCCGCGGTCTCATCAAAACGATGATCATGAGCTAGGGGCCCCGTTGTGTAGTGGCCCAGCACGCCGCCCTCTCAAGGCGGTAGCGCGGGTTCGAATCCCGTCGGGGCTACTTCATGAATTGTACGCTGACTAGGGGAACGCTGCCGGCGGACGCTACAGCTCGAGCGTTGAGGAGGTGCCGCTCCGCACCCAGTCCGCAGCAGCTTGAAATCCGGCCTCATCTCAGGGCCCGGATCTCAGCGGACGGCTGGCACGGCGGAGGCGATGGCTCACGGCGGTCCAGGGAACGCCCAGCTCGGCACCGATCTGGCGCAGAGTCCAGCCCTGGGCGTACAGTCGGCTGCACGCTTAACGTCCGCAGCGCTACCGCAATGAGTCCCCGCTTCTGGGCCGAGCGGGTGGCGCGATTAAGGTCGAGTGGAAATGCGAAGATCGAGTCTCTGGCGGCGGTACCCACACCACGCACGTTGAGCCTCTGGAGGCGAGTTTCATGAGCCGGATCATCAGCTGTGTGTTGCGCGCGGAGGCCCCAAATGGATGCGCCTGACCGCGGGCATGCATTGATCACGTCGTTGTGGGCATGTTCGAGAATCGCTCCTTCGACAATCTGCTCGGCCGGCTCTACCAGCCCGGTGAGGTGCAGTCGTTCGAGGGTGTCATCGGCAAAGAGCTGAGCAACCCGATCCCTGACTGGGCAGAGCACGGAACGGATCGGGACATCGTCTCGTATGGCGTTTCGCCGACGATGAACACCCCTGGCCCGATCCCGGCGAGGAACTGCCTCACATCAACACCCAATTATTCGGGATCCTGGACGCGGGCAACCGCGGGGTTCTCCAGCCGGAGAAGACCTTCAACGCACCGGACTACCCGACCCGACAGCCCACGATGGACGGATTCCTCACCGACTACATCAGCACCTTCATGGCGGAGCTCGGCCGCGCAACCCACTTATGACGAGTACGCACAGTTCATGACCGGCTACACGCCCGGAGCAGATGCCTGTCATGTGCGGGATCGCGCGCGGATTCGCGACCTTCGACCACTGGTTCTGCGACGTCCCTCGTGCACGTTCCCCAACCGATCGTTCTTCCACGCCGGCACCTCCAGCGGCTACGTGGTGAACATGACCCGCCGGAGTCGTTCATCGCCCACAACACCCGCGGAGACGTTGTTCGACCGTCTCGAGGCACACGGCCTGACCTGGAAGGTCTACTGCGACCCGCCCCTCGCATTATTCGCTGACCGGGCTGATCCACGCCCCCGGCTGCGCGGACGATTCGCTACACACTTCTTCTCCACCGGCCAGTTCTTCGACGATGCCGAAAAAGGGCGAACTCCCGACCTTACGCCTTCATCGAACCGCAGATCATCGGCCACGCCCATAACGACATGCACCCCGCGTACAGCATTGCTCACCCCCGGCCTGAGCTGGGACCCGCCGTCATCATTGATCGGAGGCGAGGGATCTTCTCGCCCGCATCTACAACGCGATCCGAGCATCCTCGTCCCCTAACTGGATCGAACTACCTGAACACGACACTGCTTGTCACGTTCGACGAGCACGGCGGCACGTACGACCATGTCGTCCCACCCCTGCGGCTCCGCCGGACCCATCAGCGCCAGCAGGCCAGTTCGGCTTCACGTTCAACCGTTCCGGCGTACGCATCCCGACGCTCGCGATCTCGGCATGGATCCTGAACGCACCGTCGTCACCGAGACATACCACGCCACCTCCCTGATCTCCACCCTGCGCGACCGATGGAACCTTGGCACACCCTTTAGCGGGCGAGATGCCACGGCCCGGAGCTTCAGCCCGGTCCTCAGTCTCGACAAGCCACGGGCGCAATCAGACTGGCCAGATATCGTCGCCTGTCCCGTGGAGCCGATGCCTGAGTCGCTGATGCCGCTAGACGCTCCAGTCAACGGGCTCGGCAAGGCACTTCTGGCTGGTCTTCTCGCACTTGAGCAAAGGGATGGGTGTCTCGGTGCCTGTGGTATCGCCCGATGCCGTGATCACCGGCGCGGAGGCCATCGCGATGGGCCACGATGTGCTCGGCGACATCTCTCCCGCTATGCGATCATGACTGGCGTGCCGCGAGCCGCTATCTGATGCTTCGCGATCGTCCCCGCCACCTCCCGAGCATCCGCTGGTGGCCGGCCGTGCTCGATGGCGAACAACTCCGTGTCGGTCCGTATCCTGGCCCGCTCGGCAGGCGAAACCGGCCAATCCGCCGGCAACCCGGCCTGCTCGTTGAACGCGGCGATCCGCCTCGCAACCTCAACCCGAAACCGGGCAGGTTCGCTGGCGCCGACTCTGAACGGCACCCCCAGCCGAGTAGCCGCCCAGATGTTGGCTTCGGTCAGATCAGTGTCGCGGAGCTGTTCCAGCCGCTGGGTCGCCAATGGATGCATCCCCGCCCCGAACAGAGCCCGCATCTGCTCACGCGGTCACCGCGTCCCCGGCCTCCAAGCCGTCAATGCCGACTAGGCCAGAGCCGACCCACACTCCCGGGCTCTCGCCACGTTCGGTGTAGTAGGAGGCCAACCCGACATGACCCTTCGCGGTGGCATCCAACGCCGCCACCTGCCGGGTCAAATAGTCGTACCCCGACCCGGCGCTGAGCTTGTGGATGCTCATCGTCACAGCCCCTGAAGGCGCAACCGGGGCTACCTGCGGTCAGCCACACCGGAGGTGCCGGACCGACGATGCAAAGAGGTGTGTTGCACATCGGATCTTGAAATCGGTTGGAGTACGTGACGCAGGTCGAGAGCGTCAGTGATGACCGCTCGAGTCCTCGCAGCTACTTAGGCTGGGTGAAAGGCCGCTGTCAATTGGGGAGAGGGACGAGTCTGTAGTCGGTGAGGCAAGCGGCGGGGCGCTCAGCTTTAGAGCCAATGCGGTACTGCGCAAAGAAACGCCCGTCCGTAATTGGCAGTCGACCGCCATGGCACCGTGCTCGCTGGCTTCGCTGGCCCACGGCAGTGCCAACGCTCACTCATCCTGCCGTGTCAAGGGATTCCGCGTGCGGACCCGGCGAACACCATCACATCATCGCGACCATGCCGAGCAGGCAGGCCAAGTCGCCCAAGACATCCCGGTCAACCACAGTTGGCCACCTTCGCACCCGTTCTCCAGCCGACGTTCGATAACGTTCGTTGTCGTCGCCATTGCCCGGCTTGTCCGCTAATCACCGTCATCCGCTGACGCTGCGGATCCCTCGGGCCCGGCGCCGGGCGGCTTCGGTGCGTCGATGCCGAAGTGCAGGCCGACCACCCGGATCAGGAAGCACACCACGGCTGCACCGAGTGCCACGGGTACGCCGAGCACGTTGTTGACACCACCGATGTCGGCGACCACGACTAGCGCTGCGCCGACCAGAGCCGGGATCGCGTACAACCCGCTGCTCAACACACTGGGAATTCGCTGGATCAGCACGTCGCGGACCGTTCCGCCACCCACGCCCGTTGTTGCCCCAAGGATGATTGCCTGCGCCGGGCCGACCCCCATTGCGAGCGCCTTGCCTGCTCCTGTGACCGCGAAGAGGCTCAGCCCAGCGGCGTCCAGCAGGTCGATCAGGCTGGCGAACCGACTCAGCCAGCGGTTGAACAAGAACGCGATCAGTCCTCCGCCGGCAGCCACGGCCAGGTAACGCCAGTCGACGAACGTGGCTGGCGGCAGCGCGCCGAGCAAGACGTCACGAATAATGCCCCCGCCGATCGCGGTGATCACGCCGAGGGTGATGACCCCGACGATGTCTAAGTGCGCGGCACGGATGGCGGTCAACGCACCGTTCAACGCGAACGCGAACGTTCCGGCGAGGTCCATGACCAGTAGCACAGGCGGATCTGACATAGCAAGGGTCTACCGCATCGGTCCACCGAAGACTGTGGAACTGACCGGTATGAAATCCGGAAAGAGTCAAACCATGACTGAGAGGGTCGACGCCCCTACATTCGATGGTTCTAGCTGTGGCGATGGTACTAGCTGTGGAGAGAGAGTCAGCGGTCTGACGCAACGGCAAGTGTGGCGATGCGTGGAGTGTTGTCGGCCGCGTTGCCCACATAGACGGTGTACTCGCCCGGCTTGATCACGAAGCTATGGCTGCAGTCGTCCCAGACGCTGAACGGGTGGTTAGTCGCCGCCGGGTCGATGGTGATCGTCACCGGCTTCGATTCTCCGGGCTCCACGAACACCTTCTGGAATCCGACGAGTCGCTTGGGCGGCTGTCCGTCGCACGGGCAACCCCGAGATACACCTGCACCACCTCGGCGCCGGCCACGGGGCCGGTATTCGTCACCGATCCGGTCACGGTGACCGGCGCATTCGCACCGTCCGGCGCGTCCACCGACAACATCGGCGATGTCGAAGGTGGTGTAGGACAGGCCGAAGCCGAAGCCGAACAGCGGCTTGATGCCTTGCGCCTGGAACCAGCGGTACCCCATCTCTAACCCTTCGGAATAGCGGATCACCGGGTAGCCGGCGCCCTCGTCCGTGCCTGGGTACCGCTCGGGCTTGCCGGCGTACAGGGTGTCGTCTTCCGACCTGGGGTACGAGGTCGGCACCTTGCCGGAGGGGTTAACTCACGCCGAACAGTAGGTCGGCGACGACGTGTCCGTCCTCGGTTCCCTGGTTCCAGGCCTCCAGCACCGCCGGGGCTTTGTCGATCCACGGCATCAGTACTGGGTTGCTGTCCTTCATCACGACGACCGTGGTCGGGTTGATGCCCAGGAGTTCGTCCAGCATCCGGTTCTGGTCATTGAGCATGTTGGCATCCGGCTGGTCGGCGCCCTCGGTCGCCACCAGGCCTGCCATGAGCGACCACCACGTCGGCACGCGTTGGCCGCATCCTTGGCCTCGTCCAGGTTGGACAGATCGTCGGCGACTGTCACCTTGGTCACCGTTGCAGACGAGCCGAGGTCCCGCAGCACGTCCTGCATGCCTTGCAGCGGGGCACGGTGTACAACGGGACCACCTTGACGAGCCTGCCGCCGCCCAGGCAGGCCTCGTCGACGAACTTGGACTGGCCGATGATGACGATGGAACCGGCATTGGGATCGAGCGGCAGCAATCTGCCGTCGTTCTTGAGCAGAACAGCGATCTGCGAGCCGATGGTTCGGGAGATGGCGCCGTGGGCCTGTGCGTCGATCTCGCCGGGTCTGGTACGGGCGCTCGAACTGTCCGAACCGGAACATCTGGGTGTAGCGGCGGACCAGCGCGCGGTCGACGGTCTCGATCTCGAGGCTGGTGTCGGAGAGGGCGGCCTTGACATTCGTCTCGTTGAGCCACTTGGCGTCCGGCATTTCGTGGTCCATGCCCGCGTTGAGCGACGGGCACAGGAGCGGCACGACCAGAAGTCGGACTGGACGTAACCATCGAAGCCCCACTCCGTACGCAGAACGTCGGTCAGTGTATATCGGTATTCGGTGGCGTAGACGCCCCGCACCCGGTTGTAGGAGCTCATGATCGCGGCGATCTCGGCATCCTTGACCAACATCTCGAACGGCAGCAGATACAGCTCTCGCAGGACGTGCTCGTCCACCTCGACACTGGTCCGGAACCGTTCGTACTCTTGATCATTGACCACGTAGTGCTTGCCCATGGCGATCACGCCGTGAGCCTGAATGGCCTTGGTCACCGCGACCCCATCGCGCCGGAAAGGTACGGGTCCTCGGAGAAGTATTCGAAGTTGCGACCGGCGATCGTGGTCCGATGCAGACACACGCCGGGGCCCTCGAGGACGTGCTGGCCCAGCGTCGCCGTCTCCGAACCGATGATGTCACCGTAGGAGTGCGCCAGATCTGGGTCGAAACCGGCGGCCAGGCCGATGGTCATCGGCAGCGACGTGGCGGGCGGACTCGGCGTACCGTCACCCATGCCGACACCCACCGGGCCGTTAGTGATCCGGAAGCGGGGGATCCCCGACTCCTCGATCGCCGGCACGTGCCGCTCGATCCGGATCTGGGCGGCAAGCTGATCCATGTCCGCCCCGGATTCGGCAGCTTGCGCGCTGATGGCGTAGATGTCGATGGTCTCCATGGCGCCGTGCAACTGAGCGATCTTCTGCTCCAAGCGTCATGGCCTCGACAAGCTTCTTGGCTCGCTCGCGAGGAGACAAGGACGTGTCTTGCCAGGCGAATGTGGTTTCAGACAAGGTCGGTCTCCCTCAGTGGGCATCGCCGTACTCGCTCAATATAGAGAGCGGTCTCGGCGATCGCTCTTGCGGTTGCTCGGCCGCCCCGACAAACTGAGGCTCGACAGCGGAAGCTCTTGCCGAAAGAGGCGACATGACCAACCCCGTTGACGCCGCCCATGAACTGCACGCTTGCCTACACAGATCGGTTTAGCGCAAAAGACGTCGACGGGATGCTGTAGGTGGCACGGCTTATTGCGCCGGGAGGAAATCGGCTGCTTGACTGTCAAGATCACCTCATTTCCTGGCGCGCCCATAACAAAGGGGCCACATGACTCCACCCGTTGTCACACTGTTCGAGAAGTACGGTGCTGGCGCCCGATCCATCGGTCCGAGGGTTGCCAAGGCACTTGGCGTTGAGTGGATGGATCAGGCGTTCTCCTCCGCTGACATTGAGAGCGCCAAGTATCCGGGCGGCGGGAGAGCCGGTGATCAAGGAAGCGGCTTGGCCCGGTTCCTGGGCCGCTTTGCGCCTGGTGCGACGGTTCTGGACGACGCGAAGCATCCCTTTGGCTCAGGCCGATGATGCGGGAGATGGTTGAGGAGAACACCCGGCTTGTGAAGGAAGCTGGCGCCCAGGGCGTGGTGATGCTTGGTCGCAATGGCGCCCTTATTCTCGGTGACATCCCGACCGCGCTGCATGTGCAGCTCGACGCTCCGGTTGAGGTCCGTATCGCCCGCGCCGCCCGGGAAGAAGGGCTCGATTTGGCCCACGCGGCACGGCGGCAGCGCAACGAGGATTCGATACGCGCTGAGATGTCAGAGAGGTTTTACTACTGGAATCCCATGAGCATTGATCGTTATGACCTGGTCGTCAATACACGGAGTGCTCGACCTCGACACGGCTGTTGATGTCATCGTTGCGGCGTACCAGGCCAAGGCGGCGCGGGCCGTTCAACCCACCGCATGATGCCGCTCGCGCTGAGCGAATGGATTAGCTGGCATTTCCCGACGAGCTAAGGAGCTTCAGTGAAGAAGCTGACCCTACGCAACTATTTTGGCTACGCCGCCGGTGACCTGGCCAACAACCTGGCGTTCTCGCTGCAGGCGCTGTTCCTGCTGATCTATTACACGAACGTCGTTGGGCTGAATCCAGCTGCGATCGCGACGATGTTCCTTGTCGTACGAGTCTGGGACGCCTTCGCGGACCTCGCGGCCGGGCGTCTGGTCGACATCACCAGGTCCCGTTGGGGAAGTTCAGGCCATACCTGCTATTCGCCTCCGCTTCCGCTGCTGTTGTCGAGTATCGCCTTGTTCAGCGTCCCGAACTTCGACAGCACAACCGCCGAAGTACGTCTACGCCTACGTCACTTATGCACTGCTGGGCTTCCTCTATTCCTTGACCAACATCCCGTACGGTTCGCTGGCTACCGCGATGACCCAGGATCCGGTGGAGCGCGCTCGCGCCTGGGAATCTGGCGCTCAGTGGGACCGATCCTCGGCATTTTGGCTCTCGTCGTAGTGATCGCCCCTCAGATCACCCGGTACAAGACCCAACCCGAGCAACTGCAAACATTCTTGACGACGGTAACGATTGTGTTCGCCGTCATTGGGTACGCCCTCTACTTGTTCTGCTTCTCGAGCTGCAAGGAGCAGGTGGTCCACGAGGCAAAGCCGGTCACGATCAAGGAAACCATTGACACTGTCAGGCAGAACCGGCCGCTGCTGATCTTGTGCGTTTCTAACCTGATCTTCCTCACCGGGATCTTCGGGCTCCAGGCGTCCCAGGCCTACTTCGCGGCTTACATTCTTGGCAACTCGACTCAGCTGATCTGGATGGTTGTGGCTGCATCGCTGGCCACTTTCGTAGCCGTGCCCGTTGTGCCTCGGTTCGTTGCCCGGATCGGCAAGAAGAAGACGTTTCTGATCGGCGCGCTGGGTCTCATCGTGATGGGCACCTGGATCTTCTTCATGCCGGCGAGCCTGCCGATCGTCGTCGCGTCCGTTCTTCGTCTTCGGCCTCTTCCAGAACCTGTCGATGTCGTTGCTCTTCGCCTTTGAGGCCGACGCCGTCGAGTACGGGAGTACAAGACGGGCAAACGGACCGAGGGCGCCACGTACGCGATCTACTCCTTCTTCCGGAAGGTCTCGCAGGCAGTTGCCGGGGCAGTCGCTGGCTATGCGCTCGCCTTCGGCGGCTTCGTCGCCAAAGCGCCGGAACAAAGCGATTCCGCCCTACTCACGATCCGGGGACTGGTGGGTCTCGGCCCAGCAATCTTTGCACTCCTCGGCGCCCTCATCTTCCTCGCCTATCCACTCACCGACACCCGCTTCCGCGAGATCGTCAAGGAGCTCCACGCCCGCCACGGAATAAAAGACGACCGGAGCGAGGCGGCCATGGAATCAGTCGATGCCGCAGCCGCGGGCCGGGAGTCGTGACCACCCTCGCGTTATAGCTCGGCACCACATCGACCACCCAAAGCGCCGACCGCTGGAGCTTGCAGGACGGCGCAGCTGCAGCCACAAGCAACGGTCACCCGCTCTTGAGGAGCTTTCGTGTGGGGTAGCCGCGCCGAGGAGTCAGCCGCGTACTCAGCATTGCGAGCGCAAGCTTGCATACCTGGAGTGCTGCCCCTGGCTAGCCGTCCAAACCGGAGGAGTGAGGGTTGCCGGCCGTCCGGTTCGCCTCTTCCCGTGCCGGATCCTGCGGGTCCGCAGGCGGTAGAGGACCTCCCCAGCGTGCGGTTCGACGAAGGTGTCCGGATCAGCCTCGTACGCGGCGATGTCGACCGTCGCCGGGTCGAGATAGTTGAGGTTGACCGACCGGACGATCTCCTCGGGGATGCCCGTCGCGAGGGTGACGGTGACCCGATCGCGTTCACCGTGCTCGGGATCCCAGGTGCCTTGGCCGCGGAGGTGGGTGGAGTGCGCCAGGTCGCCCCACGGCTGGTCCTTGAAGCGGTCCCACTGGCCGAGGAAGTAGTCCCTGCAGTGATAGCCGATCTCGGTGATCTGGGGATGCATCACCGACACCTGGGTGATGTGCGGAGCGTAGATGATCACCTCGCCGCCGTCGGCGACGATCGGCTCCAGCTTGTAGAAGCCCTTGGCCGCGGTCCAGATGTCCTCGTACTTGGTCGGCATGATCGACAGCACCGCGTCGTGACGGGGCGTCGAGGTAGGTGACATGGGTCTCGGCTGAAATCTCCGCGCACGCGGCCCAGGCGTCCTCCGGAGTGCCGAAGGCGGCGGCATGCAGCGTGTCGGTTCCGGACGCCACCACCAGACACAGCGCCAGCCGCTCCGCCGGAATCAGCGTGGCCGCCTCGTTGATCAAGCGCGCGTACCGGGGTCACGCCGCGCGTCCCGATCATCGTGGCGCTGGTGATCAAGGCGCCGACCCAGTGCGACAGGTCGATCAGCTCCTGGCCGGACACACCAGGAAAGAAGTACTTGTTGCCGCCGGAGAACCCGACCACCTCGTGCGGAAACACCGGTCCGACCACGATCGCCACGTCGGACTCGGCGACGTGCCGGTTGATCCGCACGTCCACGGAGATGTCGCGCATCAGACCACCGGTCAGCTCGGTCAGCCGCTCCGCGCCGATCGCTGCCCAGCGTGGTGAAGCGTCTCCGGCAGCCAGGACTCGTGATTGATGATGGTCCAGCCGGGATAGGTCTCCTCGGCTGCGCCAGCCGAGTAGCCCAGATGACGCGCCAGATGGTCCTCACTCATCCCTTGGTGGGTGCCGAGGGCGATCACCACCGTGACCTCCTTCGCTCTGCCCTCGAGAGCGGAGTGCGCAGCCCGCATCAGCAGCGGCAGCGGGCACGTCCGGGTGCCATCCGGCACGACCAGGCAGACCCGCTTGTCATCAAGGTCAGCGCGGGCGAGCGCCCGCGTTACGAAAGCGGTGACCTCATCGTCTGGAGAGTTCCTGGTCGACACCGCCCACGATGTCCGCCCGAGAACGGGTCGCCCGGATCGGTGCCGTAGCTCGATCGATGCCTCTGCCGGTGCCGTGGCCGCCATGCCTGCATTCTTTACCTCAGCGCTGGTCATACCAGCACTGTGGCATCCACTGCAGCAGCAGGACAAGATCGCCTCGTCACGCCCGAACGTGATTATGACGGTTGATCCCGTTGCTGCCCGAGCAGCACGGCTCCGTGGTTGCTCAGATCCGCTAAGACCAAGATCGGCTCGCTCGTCATAGGCTGAGATGGCGTGTTGGACCTGGACTGGAGAAGGAGTCCTTGTGGAGCGGACCGGACTGCGCCTCATCTTGATCAGGCACGGTGAAACCGAATGGGCTCGTGACGGCCGGCACACCGGTCGTACGGATATCCCGCTGACTGAACTGGGCCGACTGCAGGCGATGGTGCTCGGAGACCGGCTTCGTGGCCGCACTTTCGTCCGAGTGATGACCAGCCCCTTAGCCCGCGCATTTGAGACGTGCCGCCTGGCAGGTGTGGCCGAGGATGCTGAAATCAGCGACGATCTCATGGAATGGGACTACGGCGCATACGAAGGGCGCCGAACTGCTGAGATTCGTGAAGAGGTGCCGGGCTGGTCAATCTGGCGTGACGGGGCACCGAAGGGTGAGACCGCAGCGGAGGTCGGTGCACGGGCGGACAAGGTGATTGCCCAGGCGCTCACAGCCGCGGGTGACACAGTCCTGTTCGCCCATGGTCACTACTTGCGGGTGCTCACCGCGCGCTGGCTAGGCCTACCCCCGGAGGCTGGCAGGCTCTTCGCGCTCGCCCCGGCAACGATCGGCATCCTCGGTTACGAGCGAGAGCAGCGGGTGATCATTCGCTGGAACGATCGTTGCCATCTTGTGCTGCCGTCCCATATATGGGCAGAGCAAGGCGACCTTGACGTCCGAGGGGTGATCCCAGCGTTGGAAGCGGTGACGATCGGTCTGGGCCCAGGAGGCGGTAAAGCCCAAGATCAACAGGTTAGTCAATGACTGATACAAGAGTCGGCATCGTCGGCTTGGGCGCGCAAGGATCTGTGTACGCTGAATTGGTCTCCGGCGACATGGTCCCCAACGTGGACCTCGGTGCCATCTGCGCTGTCGACACTGGCGATCTCCCGGCGGCCGAAGTGGCCTGGGAGAAGGAACTCGAGGGCTGGGCGAGTGAGGGCAAGCCGATCATCATCACCGAGTACGGTGCGGACACCTATCCCGGACTGCGCTCGCTCGTTGCTGGAAGCCCGTGGACCGAGGAGTACCAGGAGGAATACCTGGACATGAACCATCGAGTCTTCGACCGGATCGATGCCGTAGTCGGTGAGCAGGTGTGGAACTTCGCTGACTTCCACCACGACGTCGGGAATCATGCGGGTCGGCGGCAATAAGAAGGGCGTCTTCACCCGCGATCGGCAGCCGAAGGCCGCCGCGTACGCGCTACGCCGGCGCTGGCGCAAGGATCTCTGAATGGCAAGGATTTCCATCGATGGACTTCGAGCCGCGTCTGCCATCAGCTTGGTCGAATCTTCGGGGTCAAGGTGCGGCCGAGCGCCGAACCGCTGATCAAATCCAGCAGCCCTTAGCACGCGGGAACGACAGCCAAGATCCACCACTCCACGACCCCGTTCCCCCACAACCGCTTGCCAGCTGAGCCTCGTGCTGTGCCATCGCGGTGCCTTGTCTTGGTCATGACCTGACGCGTTTGTGGTCAGGTCTTAGACCAGGCTTACCGGCCGTCCGGTGCGCGCTGACTCGTAGGCGCCAACGATGACGCTGTAGCGTCTGGCGATGCTCGGCGAGGCCCACTCTGATCTCTTCGGTTCCCCGCAGCGCTGCCAGGAAGTTCTCATACTGGTAGCGGTGGGCGTCCGAGAGGCTCGGGTCACCGCCGGCCGCGGCTGAGCTTCCTGCCGGTAATGCGTACTCGGAGACCTGGTTGTTGGCGTCGTCCTTCAACCCGAAGAACTTCTCGTCGCGAGCGGCAGCCTTGCGGGTGAGGTGGATGAAACTGAGCTCGTCGTTCTCGATCACGATCGATCCCATGTCACCGTGTACCTGAAGGCGTGCGCTTAGACCTGGGAAGGCGGCTGTTGTAGCGTGCAAAACACCCAGCGCGCCGTTCTCGAACCTCACTACACCGACCGCGACATCCTCGGTTTCAATCCGCTCGTGAGCCAAGATGGCGGTGTACGCGAAGACCTCCACTGGCGTGCCCAGCATGGCTACCAGCAGGTCGACAGTGTGCACACCCTGGTTCATGAGGGCGCCGCCACCGTCGACTTTCCAGGTCGCACGCCAGCCTGCTGAATCGTAGTAACTCTGTCCCCGCCACCAGTCGATTGAGGCGATGCCCGAGGTGAGGCCGCCTAGCTCGCCGGCTTTGATCGCCGCTAGAGCAACCTCGGTGGCGGGATCGAATCGGTGCTGGGAGATGACCGTCACTTGAGTGCCGGCCTTCTGTTGGGCGGCGATGATGTCGTCAATCTTGGTCAGACTGACCTCCGCTGGCTTCTCGATGATCAAGTGCTTGCCAGCTTCCAGGGCCTCAATCGCCACCTCAGCGCGGCCGCCAGCCGGCGTGCAGATGACGACGACGTCGATATCGGCCGCGGCGATAGCCTCGGTCAATGAGGTGAACGCCGTTCCACCGCGCACTGCAGTGATCTTCTTGGCCTTGTCCAGAGTGCGATTCACAACGGCGACGAGATCGATCTGATCGTCCAACTCGCTGATCACTTTGGAGTGATGAGTGCCGATGATGCCGGCACCAACCAGCGCGAACCGAAACTTGTCGGAGCTTAAGGCCATTCCTCATCCGCACAGGACTCTCAGCCTGCCATGTCTCCGTGAACCGCCCGGGGCGAGAGGGACGCCAGGAGTTCTTGAATGTGATGCAGGCACAGGTCTTTCCTACGTGCCCGTCGGTGCTACGCGAGCTCGGGGACCGGCAGCGTCTGAGGATGCTGACTGCACGTCGGTACGCCGAAAGACAGTCAAGCTCAACCGAGTGCTACGCCAACCCTCACGTACGGCGAGGGGGAGCTCCTCACTTACACGCTTGGCCTGATCTCGACCCGCTATTCAGTCCAGAAGACCGCCAGGTTGGCGCGCCGAGGCTGGCCTCGCCGCCGAAGGTCTGCGAGACGTCTCCATCCCGACGGCCGCTGATCCTCAAGGTGATCGTCGACGAGGCCACACCTCCGCCGGGCAGCTCGGCCCGGCGGCATGGTTGGCCCGGCAGGCCAGACTTTGTTGATCTTGGACCTAAGGCTTCACGTGCCGGCTCCACGCTGACCTTCAAGATCAGCGATCGCCAGTTGCTGTACGACGGTTCGCCCCTCCGACACCCCAGGGAATGGCACAACCGATCAACGTCAATGGGTCCTGCTGCTGCAAGCGGAACGAAAGCGAAACGAACATGGCCGCCAGCCCGATCATGATTGCAAGTGACACCCTTCGGCCCCCGCTGCAACCAGGATTGAGGAGCGCGAGACGGTCGAATATAGGTCGGCACCACGCCACGAGGGTCAGTCGTCGTAGCGGTGAAGCGCCCGAGACGTTTGCTCGTCTGGCATCGTGCCCGGCTGGTCGTTAGTAACGGTCGTCAGCGTACGACGCCGAAGCCTCCCGTCCAGCCGACCTGCTCACTTGCCGCAAGCTTGATCTGTAGGAAGCCCATCGCCTCAAGTTCGCGCGCACGGTTCAATGCGCCGACGTCAACGGCCTCAACACCGCCAGCCTTGACAGCCTCGATGAGAGCCGCTTTTGCTGTCGGCGTCATCGCCCGCTACCAGCACCGTGGTTGTTATCGGGCCCACCTTCCTTTGCGCTGAGTGTGCCTGCGAAGGTCGTGTTGAACGCTTTGATCACCTGAGAGGACGGCAGCGCAGCCGCCAGTTCCGCAGCGGAGGAGCTTTCGGGTGGCGTGAAGCAGCGAGTCGAAGGTCTCGAGATTTGCCGGATTGGTGATGTATCGACGACGGTTTTACCGGCGAACTCATCGGCATACTCCGCGAGGATGTCCTTCAAAGCCGCATAGTAAACGGCCAAGATCACGATGTCGCCGTTCACCGGTCCAGAGCGGGTCAGCGTGCCCAATGTGATCGACCGTGGAACCACCGGCAGTCAGCACGTCAGCGATCGCGGTGCCCATGTTGCCCGTGCCGAAGATCGTGACATTTGCCATGAAATCCCCCTTCTCAATTTCGGCTTGTGTCCGCGAGTTTATGAGGCGACGCTGCGCACGCTTTGCGAGGGTCGAAGGCCGCCCTTGCGAATACGCAACAGTCAACGGCACGCCGAGGTGGACGAGCGTCGACAGCGCCTGCACTGTCGGCCAACCGATAACCGTGGGTCAATTACCCGCGGCCGCCAAATATGTAATTTGCGAGCACTTTCTTCGGAAACCCGATCGAGACGGGCCCGCACAGGCGCAGCGCCGCTGGCGCGAGCCCCGAGGATGTTTCAGCGATCTATTGTCTGCCCGGCTTAGTTTTCAGCAGGATGGTGGTTATGTCCTCCACTCCTGAGCTCAGCCTTCATCCTGATCGCCTGTTGCCGTCCGAACCTGGTGTCCGTTCGACCGCTCGCGAGCTGTACGACAGCGTCAAGGACCTGCCGATCATCTCGCCGCACGGTCACGTGCCGCCGCAGTGGTTGGCGGAGGACATTCCGTTCAGCGACCCGACCTCTTTGTTGATCACCCCGGATCACTATGTCAACCGCATGCTGCACGCCCGCGGCGTTGAACTATCCGCGCTCGGGGTGGCCCAAGACACCATGACGGAACAGCAATCACGCGATGCCTTCCGGATCCTGTGTTCGCACTGGGGCGCCTACCGCGGCACCCATGTGCGTTACTGGCTCGACGATCAGCTAGCTGGGATCTTCGGGGTCAACGGTGCGGCCGAGCGCCGAAACCGCCGACCAGATCTATGACCAGATTGCCAGCTGTCTCGCGCTCGCCGGAGTTCAAGCCGCGGGCACTGTATGAGAAGTTCAAGATCGAGGTGCTGGCCACCACCGACGACCCGTGCGACGACCTGTCCGCCCACCAGTTCCTTCGCGATGACGAGACCTGGCAGGGTCGAGTCATCCCGACCTTCCGCCCCGACAAATACCTCGAGCCTGCGCAGCCGAACTGGAATGCTGATGTTGACCGGCTGGCGGAGGTGTCCGGCATCGATACCGGTGACTACGACGGTTACATCGCCGCCATGGAGAACCGTCGCCAATACTTCAAGGACAACGGTGCGGTCTCCGCCGACCACAGCCACCTCGACGCTCGCACCGACGTGCTCGAGGTGGCCGAGGCCGAGCGCATTTACGCATCTGCTCGCAAGGGCGAAGCCTCCGAGGTGGAGGCCACCGCGCTGCGTCGCCATCTCGTTTCGGAGATGGCACGGATGGCCTGTGATGACGGTTTAGTGATGACCCTGCATCCCGGCGTGCGGCGCAACCACCACATGGCGACGTTTGAAAGGTACGGCGCCGATGTCGGGACCGACATTCCGGTGCAGATGGAGTTCACCGATGCCCTGCGCCCGATGTTGATGCGCTACGGCACCCATCCCAACTTCCAGCTGGTGATCTTTACCATCGACGAGACCGTGTACTCCAGAGAGATCGGGCCGCTCGCTGGCTTCTACCCCTCCGTTTATGTCGGCGTTCCCTGGTGGTTCATCGACGCGCCCGAGGCGATCCGCCGCTTCCGTGCCGCGATCACCGAGACTGCCGGCTTCGACAAGTCCTCCGGCTTCATCGATGACACGCGCGCCTTCTGCTCTATCCCGGCTCGGCACGACATGTCGCGGCGACTTGACGCAGGGTTTGTCGCGCACCTGGTAGCCGAGCACCGGCTTGCTGAGGATGAGGCCATGGAGGTCATGCACGACCTGGTCGTCACCTGTCCAAGGAGGGCGTTCAAACTGTGACCACGGCCAACGAGGTTCCCCGTCTGTCCCGTTCGCTGCCCGACACGCCGCCAGCAGCGCCTGTCCGAATGGTCCACCTCGGTGTCGGCAACTTCACCCGGGCCCATCAGGCCTGGTACACAACCCACAGTCCGGATGCCGACCAGTGGGGTATCGCCGGCTTTCACTGGTCGCCGACGCGACACCGCAGACGCCCTCGCTCCCTCAAGACGGCCTCTACACCTTGATCACCCGCAGCGGCGAAGGAGACACTTTCGAGCTGATCGGCGCACTCTCGGCGGTGCATGCCGCTGCCGATCACGAGGCATATCTCGACTACCTGAGCCGGCCGGAGGTTGCGGTCGTCACCATCACAGTCACCGAGGCTGCATACCTTCGCGGCGCCGATGGGCATCTTGATGCTGGCCTGAGACGTCATTGTCTCCGATCTAGAGGCCTTGCGGTCCGATCCCAGAAACCCTGTCGCCTCGCTGCCAGCCAGACTGGTGGCTGGGTTGGTCGCCCGGCGCACCTCAGGAGCATCAGCGCTCACCATCCTGTCCTGTGACAACCTCCCGGAGAACGGTGCCGTCACCAAGACGGTGGTCCAAGATTTCGCAGCGCTATGTAGACGAAACGCTGGGCGACTGGATCGACTCCCAGGTCGATTTCGCCACCTCGATGGTGGACCGAATCACCCACGCACTACAGACGAGGATCGGGCGCTGGTGCAGCAGGCCTGCGGGTACGTCGACGCATCTCCCGTAGCAACTGAGCCGTTCAGCGAGTGGGTGATCTCTGGTGGATTCCCGGCCGGTCGGCCGCGCTGGGAAGAAGCAGGTGCCACCATCGTCGCCGAGGTGGAACCGTTCGAGCAGCGCAAGCTTTGGCTGCTCAACGGGTCACACTCGATGCTGGCCTACGCCGGCAGCATCCGGGGATACTCGACGATCGATGAAGCCATCGCCGATCCGAGCTGCAGATCCTGGGTGGAGACGTTCTGGGATGAGGCAAGCCGCCATCTCACCCTCCCGGCCGCAGACATCGCCGAGCTACCGGGCAGCACTTGCTGACCCGCTTCTCCAACCCTCGGGCTGCGCGACCAGCTGGCTCGGATCGCAGCGGACGGGTCAACCAAGTTAGTCGGTACGCACGCTGCCGACGATTCGCGCCGAGCGCTCAGCCGGACCGGATGCCCATCGGCTGCGCCACCACCATCGCCGCCTGGGTGCTGCATCTGCGCGGGCTGGGCGCTCCGATCAAAGACCCAGGAGCTGCTGCCGCTGCAGAAGGCAGCCAATTCCGGTGAGCTGCGAGAGGCCGTACCTGCGGTCTTGGACGTTCTGGAGCCTGGGCTCGGCGGCGATCAGGGACTTCGTCGACGCTGTTATTCGTCAAGCCGGCGCCATCCAGTCCCAGTGACATGAACACCCGTACTACTGAGGTCATCATCGGCGTCGATGTCGGTACGACCGCAGTGAAGGTGGCGGCCTTCGCCGTCAACGGCGCGGCTGCCGAGCTGCCCAGGGCGCTCCGCGAGTATCCGCTTGAACAACCCCAGCCGGGTTGGCAGGTGCAGGAGCCGACAATTGTGCTTTCGGCCATCGATAGCGCAATCGCTGACTGCGTTGCTCAACTTGCGCGATGCCCGAGTGCTGGCGCTCTCTCTCTCCACTGCCATGCATGGTCTGATCGGGCTTGATGCTCGAGTACCGCCCATTGACACCGCTGGTGACCTGGGCCGACTCGCGTGCGGCACTTAGAAGCGCGGGAACTGCGCAAGCAGGGCTCGCGCGTGTGCTGCTACACCGCACCGGTACCCCGGCGCATCCGATGAGCCCGCTGGTCAAACTGATCTGGTTTAGTCGCCACGAACCGGCGGCTCGACGGGCCAGGCGCGCTGGTGGGCTGGGCCTCAAGGACTACGTACTACACCACCTCACCGGCGAACTGGTCACCGAACTGTCCAGCGCTTCAGCGACTGGGCTGCTCGATCTGAAGAGCCGGGAGTGGGACGCTCAATCACTGGATCTGGCCGGGATCGAGGCCGACCAGCTGCCGCCGGTGTTGCCCACTACCACGGTGCTCAAGCTGAGCGAGGAAGCAGGACAAAGGATCGGCCTGCCCGGCAGTCTGCCCGTCGCTGTTGGAGCTGCTGACGGTCCGCTGGGCAACCTCGGCACGGGCGCGATCAGTTCCAGGTGTGGCGGGCCTGTCCCTCGGGACCGAGTGGCGCAGTTCGGATGGCGGTGCCAGAGCCAAGCTTCGACGCGGAAGGACGGCTGTTCTGCTACGCACTTACCGATGACCTCGTGGGTGATCGGCGGTGCCATCAGCAACGGCGGCATTACGCTGCGGTGGGCCGGTGAGACGTTCGCGCCGGATCTGGTCGCCGAAGGCCACGCCGACGTCGCGGTGCTCGAGCTGGCGGCCCAGGCACCCCCGGCAGCGACGGATCTGTTGATGTTGCCGTACGTGCTCAGCGAGCGCGCGCCGCTGTGGGATCCTGACCTTTCCGGTGCCTTTCTGGGAATCCGGGCCCATCACACCAGAAGTCATTTCATCCGCGCTGCGCTGGAGGGCGTTTGCCTGCAACTCTCCACAATCGTGGACTCCTTGGACACGGTTGATCATGTGGAATCTATCCGTGCGACGCGGAGGCCCCTTCCGCTCGGAGCTGTGGCGTCGAGTGATGGCGGCCACGCTCGCGCGGCCGATGTCGGTTCAGGCCGAGGCCGGTGGTACGGCGTTAGGGGCAGCTGCCCTCGGCTGGTATGCGCTCGGCGGAGCCCCGAGCCTCAGCGAAGCGCTCGCTGCCGTTGGTGGATCAGACCAGGACCCGAGCGCTGCGACCGTGGCCGTGTCGCAGTCGGATGTCGCCGCCTATGCCCAGCTGCGGGCGAGCGTGCAATCGCTGATCCACGGTTATGAAGAGGTTGCGGCGATGTTCGCCTCTTCCTTCGGCTCGACTCGCTGATTTCTTCTCGAACCAAGAATGGACTTCCTCATGAGCGTGAACGACAACAGATCCGATCCCATGCAGTCACTCACTCGCTGTCCATACCGTCTCGCTCCGGGGAACAATCCGCATGATCGAAGGACGGCACGATCCCGACCGCTCGCTGCTGATCAACTACTGAGCACATGGCCGCAGCTGCTGGCAGAGTAAAGCTCCGCGAAGCCATCGATCCGCTTGTGCTGGCCGTCGACATCGGCTCGACCGCGAGCCGCGGGAGACGTCTACGACGCAGCCGGACGCCCGGTCCGGGGCGGTCGGGAGAAGGTTCCGCACCAGTTCACGACCCGTGATGACGGCACCTCTGAGATAGACCCGGATCAGATTGTCGGCGAAGTGCAGCAGATCATCACCGCCTTGGCCACTGACCGGCGGGCCGGACGCATCGGCGGTGTGGCTCTGGACACCTTCTGCCTCCTCGCTGGTCGGCGTTGGCGCTGATCGGCGGGCCTGTCACGCCGTGCTTCACCTACGCCGACTCTCGGTGCGCGGCCCAGGTCGGCGAACTGCGACGACGAGCTGGACGAGCGGGTGATCCAACAGCGCACCGGATGCCGGCTGCACGCCAGCTATCTGACGGCGCGACTGCGATGGTTGCGCGACACGATGCCAGACACCTTCCGCAGCGTTCGCCACTGGATGTCGCTCGGTGAGTACATCTACTTGCAGATCCTGGGGACGACAGCGGCCGGGACATCGACAGCGGCGTGGACCGGAATGCCTCGATCGGCGTACCGGTCAATGGGATCAGGAGCTGTTGGATGCCTGCGGGGTACGCGAGGCGAGCAGCTGTCCGAGGTCCGCGATCCCGACCAGCCGTTCACCGAAGTCGACGCTGCCGTACGCCGCAGATGGCCGGTCCTGGCGGGAGCCGGCTGGTTCCCAGTGGTCTCCGACGGCTTCTCCAGCAATATGGGCGCCGGCGCTGTTGATGAGTCGGCCGTCGCCGCCTCCGTGGCCACCAGTGGTGCTATGCGGGTTCTCGTGCACAGCATTCCCGAGGAGATACCGTCCGGGCTCTGGTGCTATCGCGTCGACGGCCTCGCGCTCGCTGTTGGGCGGGGCTGTTAACGATGTGGGCCGTGTCGTCAGCTGGTTGGAGTCCACGGTGCGGTTCCTACCCGAGGACGAGCTTCAACCTGATTGCTGGCTGGGCGCGCCGCAGGCCAGCACACCGCTTGTGTTGCCGTACTCTCCGGAGAGCGCAGCACGGGATGGGCGGCCAACGCGCGGGCAGTCTTCGCGGGAGTCTCCGCAGCCACGACGGGCGCGATGCTCTTCCGTGGAGCAATGGAAGGCGTCGCGATCTCGTGCCGCCAGGATCGCTGACCAGCTGCAATCGGTGGCCGGTCAGCCGCAACGGATCCTGGCCAGTGGGCGGGTCACGCAGGACTTGCCGGCCTGGCTGCAGATACTCGCAGACGTGCTCGGCGCGCCTGTCATCCCCGGTAACGATCAAACGCTCCACACTGCGGGGTACCGCTCTGATTGCGCTCGAGGTGCTGGCGCCAGACGTAGCTCGAACGGCGTTCGGCTACCGGTGAGATCCGACAACCCGTCGCCGATCGAGCTGCCTCGTACAGAGCTCGCAAGCAGCGGCTACCAGGCCCTGTACGAGGCAGCGATCGCGCCGGCCGGAGCGGACGCCTCAGCCATAGCCGGCATGGTTGGTCGTCGCCAGCTCGCCGCTGCGGACGGCAACTTCTGGCGAAGTGATTGCGGACGTGGTAGCAACCATGACTGAATGCATATGTGAATGCCGAGCCACGCCGGATCTGACCGCCAGCTCCGTACGGATTGGACGCGCGAAGCCATCGCGTGGGTGCGGAGCACCATCGACGCGATGGACTGAGGACGAGAAGGTCGGGCAGCTGTTCATCAACCTGAACAACCGGTTCGACGACGACCTTCGTCAACCAGATCGTCGACAGCTACCACCCCGGTGGGATGCGCTACAACCACACCGACTCGGCCAGCGATCCAGGCTCACATCCGGCACGCTCAGGGCCGGTCGAAGATTCCGCTGCTGGTGGCCTCGAACATCGAGGCAGGCGGCAACGGCGCCTGCACCGACGGCACGCATGTCGCCACGCCGCTGCAGACCGCGTCCACTCCCGACACCGACGCCGCCCGGCAGATGGGCCTGGTCGGCGCTCGGGAGTCGCGGGCGCTGGGCTGCAACTGGGCCTTCACACCGATACGTGGACATCCACTCGAACTGGCGCAACACGGTGATCGCGACCCGCGCCTTCGGCAACGACCACGAGACGGTGATCACCTACGCTCGAGGCCTATCTGCGAGGGTGTCCGCGAGGGCGCCGGTGACCGTCCGATCGCGCTGTGCATGAAGCACTTTCCCGGGTGATGGCCGCGACGAGCGCGACCAGCACGTCGTCACCTCCTACAACGACTGTTCGGTGGAGGAGTGGGACGCGACCTACCGGAAGATCTGGGAGTGGGGGATCGGCGCCGGCATCGAGTCGATCATGGTCGGCCACATCATGCTGCCGGAATACTCCCGCAAGCTTCGCCCTGGGATCGAAGACGCCGACATCCTGCCGGCGACGGTGTCACCGGAGCTGCTGACCGACCTGCTGCGGAACGATCTTGGCTTCAACGGCGTCATCCTTACCGACGCCTCGATCATGGTCGGACTCACCTCAGCCCTGCCTGCGCGAGCGTCAGATGGTGCAGGCCATCACGGCCGGCTGCGACATGATCTTGTTCTTCCGCAACCACGATGAGGACTTCGGCTTCGTTCGCGATGCCGTCCGATCAGGTGAGATCACCGCCGACCGGCTTGACGACGCGCTCACCCGCATCCTGGGTCTCAAGGCCAAGCTCGGCTTGCACCTGCGCGCACAAAGACGATCTGGTGCCTGCCGGTCGAGGAGCTGGCGGTGATCGGCTGCGCCGAGCACCACGAGATCGCAGCCCGGATCGCCGACCGGACCATCGCGCTGCTCAAGGACACCGCGGGAACGCTTGCCGCTGGATCCGGCCCGGCACCGGCGGATACGCCTCTATTGCCTGGAGAGCGCGCCCGACTTCACCGGGGTGACACCGGAGTTCAAGCGGGTCGCGATCGAGGAGCTGACCGCGGCCGGCTTCGAGGTGAGCGTCTACAAGACGGTTCAGGAGCTGGCCGCCGAAGGGCAGCGACCTGACATGCAGACGTTCATCGCCGCCGAGACCGAGGGATACACCGACAAGTACGACGCCGCGTTGATCTTGGCGCAACGTGTCCGACTTCGCCCAGCAGGGTGCGCTGCGGATCAAGTGGTCGATGCCGATGGGGCCCGAGATGCCCTGGTACGCCGCGGAAGTGCCGACGGTCTTCGTCTCGCTCAACATGCCCAACCACCTGATCGACGTGCCGATGGTGAAGACCGCGATCAACGCCCACACGCCAACGAAGGAAACGGTGCAAGGCGCTCGTTGCCAAGCTCATCGGGCGCAGCGCGTTCACCGGTACGCATAACGACAACGTCTGGTGTGACTCCTGGGACACCTGACGCTGACCCTCCACGACTAGCCTCGGTGTCTCGGCGACGCTGAAGGGCTTGAGACCAGGGAGCCGTCGTCGTTTCGGCTCAAGGAACCATTGCCCGCTGCGACGCTGGTCGCGTCCGATGGACACGGCTTACGTCGTACGCGACACGCAGCTGACCACCTGGACGCTGGATCGTAGTGGCCGGATGTCCGCTCGCGGCGCACCGATCCTCCATAGGTCGTTTCCGCCAGGCGCAACCTTCAACGAGAAGGTCAGCCTGACGACGACGCCGATTACCAAACTGCTTACCAATCCACGCTCGCACAGTCGTCGGTGTCAGCGGCGGACGCGGGTGACCAATCGCCGCCTCAGGGCCGGATCCACCTCACCGGCCGACGGTCGATATGGCATGGAAGAGGTCAGGGTTCGAGTCCCTAAGCTCCACCATTTAAGGCCTAGTCAGGCCGCTTTTCGTCAACGTGCTCGAGGCCTTGTGGCTGGTGGATCTGGCACCTCTGCTTACCAATCACCGCGCAACGCGCGCGAGCGGCACAGTGCGTCGGGGGAAGAGCGCATCCATTGCGGCCGCTCGCGAGTCAGCACCGGACGTAGCTCCTTGCGTGCGAGTTCGGTGACGGGTGTTGGCATGCCCGGTTACGCGGCGTGTCACTCGCTCCGCTGCGGCGCGCCGCCGCACGACCTTGCATCGCCGCGATGCAGCCACTCGCGCTCAGTGATTGATGTCATTGGCAGCGTTGCTCGTTTTAGATCGCTGTCGTCGGTCTGGGGTCATTCGTCGGGCGCGCTGCGCCGACGCGGCCTGCATGCCATGATGTCCAGGACTTAACGCGCGCCTAGCCATGCGTCGGCTGTGCCGCGGGGACGGTCGAGCGGAGGAGCATTGCAAGAGGGGGTCGTTGCGCATGGTCGGACCTGGCGAGAGGGGCGTGGCGGAAACGGCAACGCTACATGTTGGAAACCGGGTCGTAGGGACACGCCATCTGTGATTAATACGGGCCAGCGACTCAGGCTTCTCGCCCCCAGTTTTACACTCGATGAGGCAGAATGCCCGGATCGGCGAGCACGATAAGGCCCTCGTCCGGGTAATGAACGGCGTCATGAAGGATGACACTGAGCTTTTAAGCAGTTCAGTGACGACCCGATGTTTCGACGGCGACTAGCCGAGCTGGTGTTCGAGCAAACGTACGAGCAGCTGAGGCGAGCAGGTGCTGGCGCAGCCTCGACCTGGGCGCGCGAACGAAGGAATCTGATAGCCAATTCGATAGCTACTACGATGCCATAAACTCTTCCGAATGGCTCTAGAGAAACAGAAGCCAGACCCCGCATCCACGATTTCCTAGCCCTGCCGTCCCCAGCCACAATGAGACATTAGTTGAGGAGCAATGACAATATTCGCCCAAACAGAAGAACCCCGGGGTGCGCCGGCTTTGAGCGCATTTGACCGGCTGCCATATTTTAAAAAGGCACAGAAGTGAAGCAGGTATCCTCATACCGCCGGGATAACGGCAATCCCGACAACAGCGCATTCAACTACTATAGGAACCCTTCTACAGGCGGATACGTCGTCCTGGAAGAATATGCGCCGGGAACCATCTACAGGATTTGGGCTACCGAGTTGCAAGGCGGAAATATCAGAATATATTTTGACGGTGAGTCATCGCCGCGTATCAATAAATCAGTTACCAGTTTCTTCTCCGGCACATCTTCGCCTTTCCTTGCGCCTTTGGTCGGTAATGACCAGGTTTCCTCCGGCGGGTTTTATTCGTACTATCCGATATCATTCCGGCAAAGCGTCAGAGTCGAGTTCACTTCCGTCCCTTCCTATTACAATATTACGTACCATACCTATAACAGTTCAAATGGTGTGACGACTTATACAGGCTCAGAGAATCTGACAGCGGCATACAGCGCCTGGAATAATCCTCTGACAGATCCCAAGCCCACTACAGGAAATCAAACAGTTAACACCGGTAGTTTCAACCTTGCTGCCGGACAATCAAAAGATCTCTTAAATGTCTCGAACGCTGCAGGTTCAGTCAGATCGGTAAAGCTCACTCTCCCGCAATTTGTTAACTACCCAAACCCAAAGCGGTCAGACAGTCACCGATAACGGCCGTGCCTTTACCGGCAGTTCGACGTTCCGGGCTGCTACTACAGGCTTCAAATTCCGGTGTCGTTTTGACGCGAAGGCTTGATTACGGTATTGCTGATCAAACGGCGGATGTCTACGTCGATGGTGTGCTGGCTGGACGCTGGTCAACGCCGGGTACTGACCTGAGCAATAATTGGCGGGATAGTGATTTTACGATCCCGGCGAATCTGACCCAGGGAAAGACACAAATTACCGTTAAGGTACAATTTGTCAGCGCGCAAATTGACTGGAATGAATTCTACTATTGGGTGAAAACAAAACAGCCAAAGCGGCAATCTGGTCCAAACAGATACGTTAGACGTTGGTAATACCACGTCCGAGTCAGCTCCTATAACTATACAATTGTCACACGAACTTGGACGGGGACCAGAACTTTTACCTATCCGGCACCATTTACCCTGGATACGGCAACACTACGACATCTTAAAGAATACGCGCGTACAGGCGTATTGGGACGGCGAAACAACGCCAAGTGTCGATGTGCCGCTCGGCTCTTTCTTCGGTGATATCGGGTCAAGCGGAGGAAGGAAATATGAAGGGCCTTCTGGTCGGAGTTGATCCAACGACGCATACGTACTACAACTATTTCCCAATGCCGTATGGGACATCAGCCAGGGTCGCTTTGGTCAACAGCTCAGGACAAACCATAACCAATGCAACCGGTGTTACGCAATACAATCCCACTGCATACAGCAACTTAAACACCGATTCGGGCTACTTCGTCGCGCAATATAACCGCGAAGCACCGACGACAACGGGCAGGGATTTTGTCTGGGGGCAATTTCCCTTCCGGGACGAGGCCCATGTCGTAGGCAGTTTGCTCCACGATCAGCAATACAGACTGTCGATGGGGTACTGGAAGGTGACGAGCGGATTTTATCAATTCATCGTCCTACAACCCTCAAATCCATGGAACCGGAACTGAAGATGTCTTTAATGGCGGATTTTATTTCAGCAAAGGCATTTTCAACTTACCTGTCCACGGCGCGCCGCTGAGATGCGTGAATGCCGGCAACGAGACAAACTTCTATGTATCGCCTTGAGCTTGCGGACGTCAATGCCTTTTGACAAAAGTCTGCTTTTCAAAATTGAGCACGGTCCATCAGATGACCTCAATGCAACGTACTGAAGGGGGCGGTCTTTGGCTTATATTGCGAAAAATAAAGAATCACTCGTGCAAACAGATTCGCTTCAAATTCGTAATGCCGCCAGTGAAACTGCGCACAACTACAGTATTACTTCACAAAACTGGACCGGGAGTTTTACGAATGATTATTTCGGGAGGGATGTCGCCGCTGTCTTTAGCGGACTGGGCAGAGCGCATAAAGGGACCAGCCAGTTTACGATGAGCATTAACCCGGCCAACCAGGGCGTCAGGCTGTCGCGCATCATGGATCACGGCGTTGCCAACCAGAAAGCAAGGGTGTATGTGAACAATGCTCAGGTGGGCACGTGGTACACCGGCGGAGTGAACCTTTCCCATAAAGCACGCTATGATTCGTTTGAAATACCCGCAAGCTTTACATCCGGTAAAAGCTCTATCACCATCAAGATTCAGTTTGTTTCAAGTGCGAATGACTGGAACGAATTTGTTTACGACGCGTATTCGCACCTAAATCTGAGTCCGAGTCCGTAGCTTATTCTCCCATGTTATGCTTTACAGTGAGTGAAGCGTAAAAGTAAAAACAAAAATATCTTTTCACCCCGTTACTACTCTTTGCAATCAGTGGCACCGTCTTGTCGCTGTGGCTTAACCTGAATTCGACCTGTTTCTGGCTTTTTTATTCTGCGGGGCGTGTTGGCATTATACTTTACGATGCGCCTCAAGGGTCGGAATTTTTGGCGGATCTTACTCTTGTAATATTAATCGCCGCCACTATCGGGCCTATCCTCGAAGTGCACCCCATGTCATCGCGAACGCGTCGATGCAAGCTGGTCCAATCGCAGTGGAAGCGCCAGCGGCCAGCGGCTGCAGCCGCAGGGTGCCAAGGCCATTGCCTCGCGTTCGCAACGAGAAGGTCAGCTCGGACGACGACGACGCTGATTACCCAGAACTGCTACAACGCGATCCGCCTCGCACCGCCCCGGTCAGCGGCAGACGCGGGTGGCCAATCGCCGACTCAGGGCCGGTCCACCACGCAGAGAACCGACTGTCGATGGCATGGAAGAGGTCAGGGGTTCGAGTCCCCTAAGCTCCACTCACTATTTCCCCTGGTCAGGCTCGAAGCGCATCGGTGTCATTTCAGCGCTCTGTTTGGTTCTCACTGGACGCGGGGGCAGATTGGGGGCTCGCTGGCCTCCTGGTGCGCCTTGAAGAGGTCATCCATCGCCTTCGCGCCGCGTCTTAGCACCGGGCGCAATTCCTTGCGATACACCTTCTCCGTCGTACGGGTGTTCGCGTGGCCGACCAGATGCGCGATGTCCTCGATCGGGATCCCTGCGCTCGACAGCAGCGAGACGAAACTGTGCCGCAGCTCTCGCGGTGTCCATTCCTCCGCTCGGAGCCCAGCGTGCTCGGCCACCTGGCGGAACGCACGCCGAACGTTGGCGGCGTCGAGAGGGGTGCCGAGTTGCGTCGTGAAGACAAGATCGTTGTCGGGCCATCGTGCCGCGTTGCGCATGCGACTCTGGGTCTGCCAGCGTCTGTGCGCTCGAAGCGCGACTACGCAATCGTTCGGGAGTTCGAGGGTGCGCCGCGACAGTCGCGTCTTGGTGTCCCCGCCCTCTCGCACCGATCGCCACAACTGCACGCTCGGCGGCTCGCCGTCGAGGTCCGTATGGCTCCAGGTCAGCGCCCGCAACTCCTCCGTCCGTGCGCCCGTGAGCAACGACACCACGAGATGAGGCGTGCATCGTCCAGGTGTTTCTTCGGGAAGCGTGCCAGCCTTTCGTCAGAACCCATCGAGGCATACGCGCTGGACACCGCCTCGCCCTGGCGCGACGAGTTACCGCACGGCCTCACGCTCCGGGCCGTTGCTTATGTTTGTCCGCGACGCTGCAAACTGCGGCCCAAACTCGCTAGCGCATCGGCCACAGCGCGCCGTCATCGGTGAGCCAGGGCATCAGCAGCCGAGCGCCGGCCGGCACTCGGGCCGAGCCGGCAGCGCATACTTCTCGGTCCAATCCGTGCCGCCGTGCCGTTCGATGCCGCCCGCCACCAGGGTCGTCCAGAACACGGGATCCATGAATCGACCGTCCACACGCTCACCACCCGTGATTCACGAGGCTGAGGAACCGTTCGTAGTCCTCGTGAGCAGTGCGCCGACTACGCGCCGAAGACCTGCGCGCAGCGCTGCCAGCGGCCATCCGAGCTCTGGACCGCGCCGACTCCGAGCAGGCGATAGCTGCTGTTGCAGGATGTCTCGCGCGGTGCCCGCTCGATCCCATCCAGCCGGCCATCACTGGCTGATCCGCGTCGGGGTAGCCGCATACGCCACGTTCTAGCAATACGTA
>ERZ1370068.4808-contig-3864_pt1 | contig 100561 bp, 109 predicted proteins | sample MGYA00561227_ERZ1370068 | MGnify/ENA primary metagenome ERZ1370068 (study PRJEB38410, sample SAMEA6850437) | metagenome | study: Metagenomic assessment of the ecological functions of the soil: analysis of the soil microbiota associated with the...
GTTGTACTTCGTTCAGTTACGTATTGCGAGCAGCGAGATCGGCAGCCCGTCTCGTGGGCTGCCCGACGGAGCGCCTACGTATGTCGTCGGGATCCCGCATGCGGCGGCGACGGGTCGAGAGAGCTTCGGAGCGGCCGACTTCGCGGGTGCGTTCTCGACGACGCGCGATCCCTCGGTGGCGAAACCGAGCAACGCGATCGCGAGCGCAGCAGCGCAAACAATAGCCTGCGAGGCGGCGACCACCGCCTGGACTCGGGCGGCGAGCGGCCGCACGCCGGCGCGACCGAGCGAAGACGAGCTCCAGCTCGGCGAGGTCTGCGAGGACGTCGAGGCAGCCACGAGGTGCCGATCCTACCCCCTGGCCGGAGTCGAAACCGCGCCGGCGATCGCGCGGGCTACGCCCGCGCCGGTATGCGCAAGGACGCCCGTTGCGCGGCGAATCGAACGACCTTCGTGACGGTGAACCGTCCTTCTTCCTCGGGCACCTCGACAGCTTGGCCGACGTTCGGTAGCTCCGCCGACGCGGTCGAGCAGCACGTAGCCCGCGGGCCGTCGGCACGCACAGCAGGTAGTGCTCAGCCTGGACGGCCCCTGGTGTCGTCGGAACCGGCTGCCTCCTCTGGCCAGACGTGCACCTGCAGTCTTTCCGGGTGCGTTCTTGCTCGAGTTGTTCGCGGAGCTTCGCGAGCTCGAGCCCTGTGCTTCAACCCGAGCGCGCAAGGACTCGATCAGCTCGTCGCGATTGTCGGTAGCCGGCTGCGGTCGGTTGCTCAGGCTCAGGCTCATTCGATCGGGCAGGTCGAACGGCTCGGGCACGGCGGGCTCTGCTTCTTGAACCGGCTCAGGGACCGGCGGGCGCAGGTCACGGGTTCAGGGATCGGCTCCATGGCCTCGGCAGGCAGGTCGGTTCCGGGCTCGTGGGCATGCAGGAACTCGGGCTCCGGCGCGACCGGCTGCGGTTGTTCCTCGGGCTCGCGGGACGGCGGGCGGAGGTCGACCGGTTCGGGAATAGGCTCTGTGGCCTCCGCGAGCGGCGTCGGTTCCAGCTCGGGCGATGGCACGACCTCGGGCTCGTGCGCAAACAGCCTGCGGCGCCTCCTGAGACCGGCTCCAGGCTCGGGGCGGGCGGAGCTCGAAGGGCTCGGTAACTTCAGTCGGCTCCGCCGGCGGGAACGAGGGCTCGGGCGGTGCCAGCGCGACGTGTTCCGGAGGCGAAGAGGCGAGACCGCGGCAGGCGGGCCAGGCTCCGACGCGCGCCTCGAACGCGGGCAGCCGGCAGGCTCCGCCGGGGCGAGAAGGAGCGGCGGCGGCTCCGGCGTCTGCTCGGGCTCGGCCGGCGGCTCCGGAGGCGTTAGGAGCCTCAGGCGCCTCCTGCTCCAGCAGCGGCTGCGCCGGTTCTTCAGAAACGGTGGGCGCCTGCTCCTCCTCAGGCGCGAGAGAAACGGGTTCGGGCTCGGCGGTGCGGAGCGTCGGCATCGGCGTCAGCTCCGGTGGCCGAAGCGGCGAGAACCGGGTTCCCGACTCGGCGGCGGCTCGCCTCGCGACGATGCCAGGCCGAGACCGCTTGCAAAGCCGTAATCTCCGCCTTCAGCACGCCCCGTGCTGCTGCTCAGCGAAAGGGCGTTCGCGAGCGCCGGGCCGGGAGATGAACCCGCGCTGGACGATGACCTCGCCCAGGCGGCGGCCCGTCTGCGCCTGCTCCTCGAGGGCCTGGGCAAGCTGCTCCCTCGCTGAGGAGGCCACGCAGCGATCAGGATCCCGCCGCCGCCGGGGTGCTGGAAGTTCCGCCGCGCTCACGATTCTGGTTATCGGCCTGGCACGCCCGATTCGTTGAGAGCGATCTTCACGGCGTCCGGGCCGACGGCGAGACTCGGCCGATGATCAGGGAGGAGCTGCGACGCTTGTCAACATGGGGCGAGCGCCATCGCCGCTTGCTGGCGCGCGTGATGATCGCCCTGGCACTGTCGCTTGTCGTGGACGCCGCCGGCGCGGGGCTGGTCTGGCACTTCGAGCACGGCGTCAAGAGCGGCGATTATCCACGACTTCCGGGGACGCGGCCTTCTTCACGACGGTTCAGCTGCTGACGGCCTCGTCCCAGATCAAAGAACCCACTGCCAGACGACCGGCGGCCGCGTGGTCGATGTCTTTCTCGAGATCTGGGCGCTCTTCGTCGTCACCACGATCGCCGGCTCGTTCGCTGCGCCTCTTCGGCGCCGCGGCGATGCCTAGCGCTTGACGGCGATCGTGAGCCTGGCCGTGGCCTTGCTGGCAGGCTCTCCCCAGGTGATGGCCGATGAGCTCCCGGAGCTGGTCGTGCCGGCGATGCGGCGGCGTGGCGGACGGGCGCCTGGCGGGAGCACCACGCCGACCCGGTCGGGGTCTGGCTGGTGCTCGCCATGAAGGGCACGGAAAAAGCCGCACCAGCCTGGACCTACGATCAGGCGCTCGAGGAGGCGCTATGCCACGGGTGGATCGGCGTGCCAGGCCGGCCGCCGGGACGAGGCCACCTACCGTCAGCCAGCGCTTCCTCCCCGCGCCGCCGGCGCAGCGCCTGGTCGAAGCGAAACACCGGCATCGCCGAGCGACTGATTGCCGAAGACCGGATGCGCCCCCTGCCGGTCACGCGGAAGTCGAGCGAGCGAAGGCTGACGGCCAGCTGGGAGGCCGCCCACGCGGAGCCCGGCTGCGGCATGGAGGTTCCAGCCGACCTCGCCGGGGCGCTTTCGCACGCCGAGCCGAAGGCGCAGGCGATGGTTCGAAGGTCCTCAACAGCCAGAACCGGTACGCAGTCCTGTACCGAAGATCGCGACCGGCCAGAAGCGAGCGGACACGCAGGCACGCAAAATCGAGCAGCTCGTCACGATGCTGCCCGCGGCGAGACGGTTCATCCGCAAGCGCCGCCGCCCGTAGTGAGTGGAAATGTAGATCATTGGGGTGTGGACTCGATCCTCGACGGCGATCGGAAACACGCCGCTCGGTCCGGCTTGCGCCGGTGCGCGCCGCAGAACGGCGCGGAGCTATGGCTGAAGCTCGAGCACCGCAACCCGTCGGGGTCGATGAAGGATCGGATGGCGCTCGCGATGATCGAGGGCGCCGAGCGGGACGGCCTGATCTCGCCGGGCGACACGGTCGGTCGAGTACACGGGCGGGAGCACCGGCCCCGGCGCTGGCGCTCTGTCTGCCGGGCGAAGGGCTACCGCGCGCTGATCGTGATCGCCGACTGCTTCACCGAGGAGCGCTTCCAGCTGATGCGCGCGCTCGGCGCGGAGCTCGACGTCGATCCCGTCGGTCGAAGGCCGCCCGAAGGTCACGCCGCAGGACATCCGACAACATGGTCGCGCGCGCGGCCGAGCTCGCTGCGAGCGCCGGGCCACTACGCGACCGACCAGTTCAACAACCCGTACATCATCCCGGACCACCGCGACCACCTCGGCCGCGAGATCTGGGAGCAGACCGAGGGACGCGTGACGGCCGTTCTGCCAGGGCATGGGCACCGCAAGCTCGCTGATGGGCGTCTCCGAGGCGCTCAAGCCCCACGGCGTCTTCATCCAGGCTCACGAGCCGGCGTCGTCGGCGGCGATCAGCGGCGGCACGCCCGGCCCGTTCGTGATCCAGGGCTGGACGGGCATCGTGATGCCGCACTGGGATCCGAGCAGGGTCGACCACGTCGAGCCGATCGAAGATGACGAGGCGGTCGCGATGACGAGTCGGCTCGCGCGCGAGGAGGCATCTTCGCCGGCATCTCGACCGGCGCGAACGTCGTCGGCGCGCACCGCCTCGCCGAGCGACTCGGCCGGACGCGGTCATCGTCACGCTCGCGGTCGACAGCGGGCTTCAAGTACCTGAGCGTCAGCCCTTACGGCTGAGTCAACGCGGGTCCTGCGCGATCAGACTACGCCGCCTCGTCGGGGAGCGAGACGCATGGCGCGACGTAGAGATCATCGAACTCGCGCCAGTCGGGCTCCGCGTAACCGAACTCGCCGGGCGGGTAGACGAACTTCACGATCTCCTCGCGCGAGGAGACGGTGAGCCGGTCGCCGTAGTCATCGATGCCGCCGAACTTGCCCTCGGGCCCGTAGTGCTGATGGTCCGGGCAGTCGTCCGCGTGCGCGTGAAACTGCCCGTCGCGCTGAGCCAATTCCGACAGGTTCGGCCCGAAGACTCTGATGTGGGTGCGCGTGCTCATCCCAGACTTGGCGCGCTGATCGGTGCCCGCAGCGCCGCGTCAGGCGTCATCCGATCTGGAGGATTCGCGCTCTGGCCTTATCGGAGCGTCGACGGATGGGCGCGGCGCAGGGATCGAACGCCCCTGCTAATCAGCCCTTTTTCTCTCGCTGAGAATTGGCCGGCGCGGGGTAGAGCGCCACTTGCCTGCCGAACGATCGACGGCCTACTACGGTCGAACAAGCTCGTGGGCGTCACCTCCGCTTCCCAGACTCAAACAGAGCCGGGGAACGCGCCGGTTAAGTGGATCGAGGCTTTTCCCTCTCCCTCCTGCCGGGCGCTGCCCGGCGACTTAGCAGGGCTAGACGGGAAGAGCATTTCAGCCGCGGCTTCCGTGGCGCTTTCGACTTCTGCCGGGCGAACGCCGTGCCAGCGTCGATCGCCGGGGGCGCTTCATACGAACGTCGGTGTGGCGCTGCTGCGGTGAGTTGGAGGGCTTAAGCTCGCGCGCCGACGCCTCGTTTCCCACTCGAGTCGTGTTACGGCGCTTCTTGCTCTCTTTGTCCGGTCAGACAGCTTTGAACGCAGAGCATACATGGACTCTCGACACGGACGCCGCAGCTGTATCAACGGTGTTAGAGATGAGGAGCGTCGCGTGGTCGAGACTCGCGCTGGCGTCACCGACAGCCGAGGTCTGGCCTCGGTCTCGGCCACGGCGGCGGTGATCTGAGGTCTGCACGCCGCACTTGTGAGGGAATACTCGCCCCTTGCCGGATTGAGCGTCGGCCTCGTGGATGAACGCATTGAGAATCCGAGAGCGAGGCGTCGGTCGGATCGTTTGCGGCCACATCGGACGCGAACAGAGTGACCTTGTCGGCGGGAACTCGTCCCCGGACCACACGCCAGGTGACGGCAGCAAGCAGATCTGCGAGCTGGTCCGCCGTAGAACGGTGTGGTATCGACGAGCGTCTTCGGAACGGCAAAGTCGGAGGACGCTCCCGCGAGAAGTCGCGGTTGCACACCCAGACGCAGCGGGTTGGGCAGCGCGATGAAGAGCAGGTTGCCGCCAGAGTACGAGGTCGCCGGGCGGGCCCTGGAAGTACACAGCGCTCCCGCTGGACGAGAGCACGATCGTGGGTGCGTCCCCGCGCTCATCGGCGCCGGACTTGAAAGTCGATAGCCAGTTGAAGCCACCGCCGCCCGAAAGACTGCTGCCGACGACGACCTGTGACGACAAGACAATGCCGCTCGGAATCCCGCCCACGACGCTCGATCTGCACGACAAGGTCCAGAGCCCTGGTCGCAACTGACCGGAAGCTGCACCTCGGCAAGCTTTCACTGAGACAGCGGCGGTGACCGTTCCGCGCGCGCACGCGGTCAGGATGAACCTCCGACCGCGAGCCCACCCGATCCGCGACATCGACGATCCGGCTGCTGTTGGTCGGCGGACCAGGCGGCACTCCGCGACCCCGGTGACGGTCGTGTCCGCCAGCGCTAGCTGGTGTGGCGCTCACCGCAGCCATCGCTACGGCGGTAAGCGCGGACGTTGCGACCGCGGTAAGAAGTAGTCGTCTCATACCTGACCTCCCTGCCTGCCTTCGTGACCACAGGTCGATCCGACGTGGCTGCAGCAAGGCTCGCGATCGCCTCTAACGCGCCACTAACGCGGGCCTCCAGACCGGCACGGCGACTATCTCTCTATGTGACAACGATTGCAAGGTTTGCCGCCGTCGTAGACTGGTGAGCCGCTCGGCCCCGGGGAGGAGCAGCGTCGACCTCGCAGGGCCACCCTCGAACGATCTTTCGGCGGGCGCTGGAACGCGACAACCTCGTACTCGCCGAGGTGACCGCGCGGGAGATCGGCCGGGTGACGATCGCCGCTCGAGTTATTCGGGAGAAGTAGTTTTCGAAGTCCGGCTCGCTCGTGATCCAGCACTGACAGCGTTCGGTCGAGACTACGGCACGGTCGAGCGCCGTGAAGGTCCGCCATGCCGGGGTACTGTCGTCGATACTGGCGACGTTCCATTGGTTCAAGTGGGCCAGACCTGACCTGTCGATCCTGTCGCGGCGGCTCCCGGATCAGGGCTGGTGCCGGAGTAGTCGCCCCATCGGCAGGACGAGCGCGTCGGCTGGAAGCAGTTGAAATCGACGTTCGGCCCTGGCGAAGTTTTGACTGACTGTGATCGGGCTTTGCGAATCGGCACCGTTGCTTCGAGAGCGCGCCGATCGCGACATCCGGTCGTTGGCGACGACGTGTTGACCGTCATCCACCATGTCGGACCCGAGATGCGCCGATCTTGCCATTGACGAGCCGGTCGGGAGCTGATGGTGCCGTTGAAGACGTAGCAGACTTTGATCCTCGACCGTGCCGAGCTGATCTACCGTCGCCGGCCGACGGGTTGATCTCATACCACCGCACCGCAGCGCCCGCACCGCCAGCTACACCGTGGGGCGGTCCAGATGTCGAAGTGGCCGAACCGCGGATCTGACCGCCGCCGAGCTTCGCGTGGGGTATCCCTTGGTCTCGAGCGTCGGCGCCGGTGCCCCCGCAGCAGTCAAACCGGCTTGCGGAGCCGGCGGTGGTGGAGTGTGAGGCGGGAACCGCTACTACCCTCTGGGGCCAGCGACTGTGGCCACAGGACCCGTTCTTGGTGATCTCGTAGAGCAGAAGGTTCGCGTTACTCGTGGCGGGTTGGGCGATCACCCAACCACTGCTACTGAGATCGACGTTGCGGACGGCCGTGCCGAACTCGAGCGGCGCCCCGCCACTGTCAGTGAGCCGGCTGATACCGGTCTTCAGGGTCTTTTTCGGGGGCACTGCTTTTCTTGCCCGGCTTAGTGACCCAGGCCAGATCGACACCCTGGAAATCTTCGTTCGGGACTCCGAATCTCTCTGAGACGAAGATCACGAAGTCAGAAGTCAGACCGAGCGACGGGCGATCGGGAAAAGCCGAACCGCCGTAATCGAAACGCGTGAAATATTGGCACCAATCCGCAGTCGAATTAGGGGTGCCGGTCTTGGAGAAGCCCCAAGCGATGCCCTCATCCGGGCTGGTCGAACCCCGGTTCTCGAAGATTGAGTAGAAGAAGCGATCCGATTCTGGGTCCCACGCGACCTGCGGGTCCGCTAGGAACATCGGATTGGGTTGCGCCGACAAGATCCCGAATCGGTCCGCTAACGCCAATACCACCGCGATCGACAATGGCGTATTGTGGAGTTGACCAATTCGACGATTCGGGTCGTTCCGGCAGCCAGGGTCGCATCGGGCGGACCGGTCGTCAGATCGAACGGGCCATCAAAGCTGGTCAGCACCGAGGGGCCGTTTGCACCTGCCGCTCCGGCCTGCCGGGATATCACTCCCAAGCTGATTGCGATCCCGACGATCAGCGTCAGCCCCAAGCGCGAACGCCACAAACACCGTCGGAAGATAGAAAAGTCCTGGTCGATAATGACCCTTGCGCCTGTTCGAGCCATCGGAACGACTCCTCTCCGAGGGGATTGCTGACGTGCGCCTGGCCCGATGTGGAGTCGGGGAGGAGCCGCAGAACCTCGGCGGCTACCGCGTTGGGTCTAAACGCGACCGGAGTGTCTCAATCGGCGTGACGAGAGTCAACGCTGCACGCCTCTGTCCCGTATCTCACCGGCGGATGCCGCGCCTTTGCCGCTGCGCTTTCAAGCGCGACGACGTGATGATCGGCGAGGCAGCCATGGCGACTTCATCCTTCCCGGCGCTCGGCAATGACGAGGAGGCCGCCCAAGACGCTCGCTTCGGGCCATGGCCGAAAGAGCAACTAGGGCGAGGACGCGCTGAAGGCGTAGCCTGACTTGCGGGCCGGGAACCGCGGTAGCGTTCGGCGTTCGGCGCCTCGTCGGGATGTCGCCGGGACCTGCTGAGAGAGGCGGGCGTGGTTTCAAGGGTGTCGTGCTCGGCAACCGCGAAACAGCAGGAAAAGCGCTCGGGGTAACAGAGCGGCGAGCGAGTCTCGGCAATCATCGTGAGCGGGCCGCTCCGCAAGACGAGGTGATGGCGAGGTCGTACTCGAGGCGCGCCGGAATGAGGATCAAGACCGGGCCAACCGTTGCTGAAATATGGACCAGCACACGTACTAGCGACCCCGTCTAGGGCAAGCGCTCCTGGTGGTACCTCTCCTTGTCCTCCTCACGCCACTTCGCCTCGTAGGCCTCCGCCTCGGCGAACTCCTGCTCCGTTAGCGCTCTTGCTTGCGCGTCTTCGCTCGCGGGATGCTCGCCGGCGGCCGTTCTGCGACGTGTGGCCACGAAGCCGACGACGACCAAGGGTACGGCGACCAGGGCAAAGATGATCCACGGGAACACGCGGCCAGCGTACCTGTCACCTGCGAGGAGTCCTCACGGTCGGTCTGTTAAGACGTTCCCGCAACAGGGCCTCCAAGCGGTCAAGCCGCTCGTTGATGTCGCGCACGTCGTGCGCAGTCGCCGGGGCGGCACCGCCGGCCCGCCTCGTCCGCTCCTCGGTGGCCCGCGCCACGAACGTAGCTCGTGATCGCCGCCGTGATCACGGCCAGGAAGGCGAGCCCGAGCAGCATCACGAACGCGGCCACGAGCTGCCCGGCGACGTTGGTCGGGACGTGGTCGCCATAACCCACGGTGGTGACCGTCTGGACGGACCACCAGAGGCCCATGGCCGAGCGTGCTGAAGTTCTTGTGGTCGACCGTCGTCATCAGCAGGCCAAAGCCGACGGTCGCGATGGTCGTGATCGTCGGCGATGAGAATCGCACCGCCGCGGGGCGTCTTGGCCCGCGCAAGGGCACGGTCGAGCCAGCGCTCCAGGCGAGTCTCGTTTTCCATCGGCTCCGCGTTCCCTTCACCGGTCGGGTCTCCTCCTCCGGTTGATGGAGACCTCCGTGGCGGTGATCGACAAGCACTACGGCCGACGCCCGGCGCACCGAGCGCCGCGTGCCGGAATCGTCCCTCGGCCAGGCCTGCGAACCGTCTCCAACGACGTGAGGTTCGCGCCGGAGCTCGGCGCTTCTTCTGCCCAAGTGGGCAGAGCGCGAGTTCGGCGACGAATCAGCCGAAGAGGCTGCCCGCAGGCAGCCTCTTCGGAGGTGAACTCGGTGCCTAGTAGGCGAGCGGCTTGGTGGTAATGCCGCCTCACCGCCAGCAGGAGTCGCGGCGCCGAAGACGACGACCCCGAGGAAAAGAGCCGCTCCGATTCCCGCGTTACTCCAGTCGAACTCGCCGCTGCTGGAGGCGACGACCGTCGTCTTGGAGGTCGAGGGCACTGCCCACGCCCCGATCTCCCGGAGCTGCTCGCGGACGGTCGGCTGCCCCGGCTGGTGGGCGAGCGGCATCTGCTTGAGGTCGAGGGCACTGCCCACGCCCCGATCTCCCGGAGCTGCTCGCGGACGGTCGGCTGCCCCGGCTGGTGGGCGAGCGGCATCTGCTTGGAGGTCGAGGGCACTGCCCACGCCCCGATCTCCTCGAGCCTCACGCGCAGGGCCGCCTGCTGGGGCTCGACTCCGTACTTGGCTGAGGCCTGCTGGATCAGCGCCCGGTACTCGGCCTGAGACATGCCCGTAGGCTTCGCCTGGGCAGTTGCCGCCTATAGCAGGACGCTCGCAAAGACGATTCCGATGATGGCGAGCTTCTTCATGATCTTCTCCTCTCTGTCTCCCGATTCCCCATCACTGCCAACTAGACGAGGGGTCGGTTGCAGACCAGGAGCAAACGAGCAGCAATGTCCCAATCGGGCAGGTCTCGAATAAGGCGGTTTACGGTGCTACCGTCGCTCGGAAGAACGGTCGGGAGGAGCGGATGGAGTACCGGGTCCTAGGGTCGCTCGAGGTCGTCGACGGCCGCGGCCTGCCGCTCGCGCTCGGCGGCGCGCGCCAGCAGAGCGTGCTCGCCTCCCTAATCCTGCGGGCAGGGCGGACGGTTCCGCTCGAGCGGCTCGTCGAGGAGCTCTGGGAGAAGCCGCCGAAGACCGCCGGAAAGACGGTCCAGGTCTACGTTTCGCGCCTGCGCCGCCAGCTCGAGGCCGGGGCGATCGAGAGCAGGCCCGGCGGCTATGCGCTCGTCCTCGACGGGCGACCAGCTCGACCTGGCCCGGTTCGAGCAGATGTCAGGCGAGGGACACGAGGCGCTCGGCGCGGGAGACTGCGAGCGGGCAGCAACGCTCCTCCGCGGCGCTCTCGCCCTCTGGCGCGGGCCTGCACTCTCCGGGCTGCAGTCGCCAACGCTTTGCCGCGAGGCCGAGCGTCTGGAGGAGCTGCGCCTACAGGCGCTCGAAGATCGCCTCGAGGCCGACCTCGGCCGCGGCCATGAGCGGGCGGTCGTCGCCGAGCTGCAGCCCCTCGTCGCCGAGCATGCATTCCGGGAGCGGCTGCAAGCCCTCCTGATGCTCGCGCTGTACCGCTCGGGACGTCAGACCGAGGCGCTCGACGTCTACCGCGAGACCCGCGGCCTGCTCGCCGACCAGCTCGGCCTCGAGCCGAGCGAGACGCTCCGGGAGCTCGAGCGCCGCATGCTGGCTCATGACCCGGAACTCGAGGTGCAGCTGCCCGACGCGCGCGCTCCGGCGCAGCCTGCCTCCCGGCCCCAGGAGCAACGGATTCGCGCGCGCAGGCCGGCGACCGTGGTCTTCGCCGATCTGGTCGGCTCGACCGGGCTCGGGGAACAGTTCGACCCGGAGGCGGTTCACGCCGTCCTCGACCGCTACTCGCGGATCTCCTCCGCCATTCTCGAGCGCCACGGCGGCACGGTCGAGAAGTTCATCGGCGACGCCATCGTCGGCATCTTCGGGCTGACCGCGCTCCACGAAGACGACGCGCTGCGGGCCGTCCGCGCGGCGGTCGAGCTGCGCGACGCGGCGACCGAACTGGGAGAGGAGCTCAGGCGAGCGCGCGGGATCGACTTCGCGGTCAAGCTCGGCGTCAACTCCGGCGACGTCTTCGTCGGCTCGGCTGCAACGCGCGCGCGTCGTTCGCCACCGGCGACTCCATCAACGTCGCCGCCCGCCTGGAGCAGGCGGCCGACGCGCACGAGATCCTCCTCGGCGAGCGGACCTTCCGGCTCGTTGAGGGTCACGTGCGCGCCGAGCCGCTGGAACCGCAAGAACTGAAGGGACGAACCGAGAAGCTGTCCGAGCCTGGCGGCTGCTGGAGCTGGAGCCGGAGCAAGAGACGGTCGGGCCCGCGGCGCCGTTCGTCGGGCGGGAACGGGAGCTGGACGAGCTTCGCGCGCGCGCTCGGCGCGACACGCGAGCGACCGAGTCTGCCGCCTCTGTACGATCGTCGGGCCGGCAGGAATCGGCAAGACGACGCTCGCCCGCGAGCTCCTCGCCGAGGTCGGCGACTCGGCCACCGGTCGCGGTCGGGGCTGCCTCTCCTACGGCGAGGCGATCACCTACCACGCCCTGATCGAGATCGTGAAGAAGCTCGCCGGCGAGGAGCCCGATCGCCGGATTGCCGAGCTGATCGGGGATCGAGACGAAGCCGAGCTCGTCGCCAGCCGGATCCGAGCCACGATCGGCCTCTCGAACGAGTCGCAGCCGGCCCGAGGAGACCTTCTGGGCTGGTCCGGCGACTGTTCGAGGCGGTGGCCCGCGACCGTGCCCTTAGTCGCGGTCGTGGAGGACGTCCACTGGGCGGAGCCGATGCTCGTCGACCTGCTCGAGTACCTGGTCTCGTTCTGCGCGGCGGCGCCGATCTTCATTCTCTGCCTTGCGCGCCCCGAGCTCCTCGGAGTCGCACTCGTCCTGGGCGGCGCCGCATCGAAACCGCTCGCTCAGTGGTCCTGGAGGAGCCTCCGAGCGGGCAGCACGGGAGCTCGTCGATTCCCTCGCCTCGCGGGGCCTCCTGCGGGTGTGACGCGGAGAGGATCGTCGAGACGGCTGAGGGCAACCCCTCTTCCTGGAGCAGCTTGTGGCCACCCAGGCCGAGCGCGGCGAGGGCGAACTACCGCCGAGCGTCCAGGCCGTCCTGGCCGCCCGCATCGCGAGCCTGGAAGCCGGCGAGCGGACGGTGCTCGAGCGCGCCTCGGTCGAGGGCCGCAACTTCAAGTGGAGCTCGGTCGCAACGCTTCTCCCCGAGAGCGACCGCGCCAGTGCTCGGCCACCACCTGATGGCCCTGATACGCAGGCAGCTGATCCAGCCGGACCCGTCGGCCTTCGCTGGCGAGGACGCCTTCCGCTTCAGCCACGTGCTCATCCAGGAGGCGGCCTACAACGGGCTGCCCAAGGAGTTGTGCGCCGAGCTCCACGAGCGCCTCGCCGACCGGCTCGCGCTCACCCAGGAGGGCGAGGACGAGATCGTCGGCTACCACCTTGAGCAGGCTTACCGGTGCCGCCACCGGCTCGGCCTCTTGGCGACCACGAGCGGGCGCTTGCGCAGGAGGCAAAGGCCCGGCTCGAGACGGCCGCACAGAAAGACCCTCCTGCGCGGAGACTCGGCGGCGGCAGCCGGCCTGCTCGAGCGCGCCGCCTCGCTGCTCTCGCGGGAGGATCCCTCGCGACTCGACCTCCTTCCCGCTCTCGGCGCTGCGCTGTTCGAAGCCGGACAGCTGGCCGACGCCGATCGTGTCCTCGGCCGAGGCAATCGAGCGCTCGACGGACGAGCTCCTCACGGCACGCGCGCGGGTCGAGCAGCAGTTCGTGCCGCTGCAGACGGACACCGGCGCGATCGACGACGTGGCGCGAGTCGCCGACGCCGCCCCTCGAGGTGTTCGAGAGAACGCGGCGACGATTTCGGCCAGATCCGGGCCTGGTCGCTGAAGGCGTTCAGCGCGTGGATCGTCGGGCAGGCCGCGAAGGCGGACGAGGCGCGGCGGCGCGGCGCAGAGCACGCGCGACGGGCGGGCGAGACACGGGAGCTGTTCGAGATCCTCGACTGGCGTGCCTCTGCGGCCGTCATCGGGCCGACGCCGGTGGACGAAGCGATCGAACGGTGCCTCGAGATCCGGGAGCAGGTTCGAAGCAGCCCCGTGGCTATGGCTGAGACACTCCACCCGCTTGCGGTGCTCCGTGCCATGCGTGGCGAGTTCGAAGCCGCTCGAACGCTCATACGCGAGGGCAACGCGATCATCGAAGAGCTCGGCCGGATCTCCTCGAGGGGATCTCCCACCACGAGGCATTCGTCGAGATGCTGGCGGGGCAGCCCGAAGTCGCGGAGGAACGACTGCGACGTGCCTACGAGCGACTCCAAGAGATGGGCGAGAGACGCTGCTTGCGAGCGACCGCCGCCTGGTTAGCCCAGGCGATCTACGCGCAGGATCGCGCTGACGAGGCCTGGGACTTCTGCCAGGTCAGTCGGGAAGTCGCGGCGGACGAGTGACCTTCGGCTCAGGTTGTCGGGAGAGGTGTGCACGCCAAGCTGCTTGCGCGGCAAGGACAAGCAGACGAGGCGGAAAGGCTCGCCTCGCGAGGCGGTCGACCTCGCTGCCAAGACCGGACCTCCTGACCCACCACGGCGAAGCCTTCCTCGACCTGGCGGAGGTGCTCGAGCTCGACGGGCATCCAGCGGAGGCTGAGACGGCATTGCGGGCGGGGCTGGGGCTGTTCGAGCGCAAAGGGGATCTCGTCTCCGCCGAGCGGACCCGGATGCGCCTCGAGAAGGTGTGCTCGGCTTGAGACACGACTCGACTGGAGGTAGAAGATGAGCGCTGGACGATTCGACCGGGAGACTGCCGCTGCCGAGGCAGGGCCGGGTCCCCGTGAAGGGGCCGTTCAAGCCACAGTGACCTGCCGTGAACACCGCAAGGGTCATCTTCCTGGTCGTGCAAGGCGAGGGCGAGGACGCTGTGATCGTCGACGGTGAGGGCAGCTGGAATCGGGCGAAGGGCACGGATTGGAGCGGGACGGTCGATCGGCGCGGAAAGCGCGTGGGAGGCGAGGGGACAGGCACGCTCAAGCTCCGGGCTTGCGCGCGGCATTGCACTATCGGTCGTAATCAAACCGGGCAGCGTCTTCGACCGCGGGCGGAAGTTCGACCCACCGACGATCGAGACTCTCACGTGGTGCGCCGACTTCAAGTTCGTCGAGCCGTAGAGGCGTCACGCAAAACGGAGCGGGCCCTTGCGGGGCCCGCTCGCATCCATCGAGCACGAATTGCAAGCTACTGGATGAGAGAGCCTGCCGTTTCCAGCGGGTTTCTCAGTGGGCGCGGCTGGGATCGAACCAGCGACCTCCCGCGTGTGAAGCGGGCGCTCTCCCGCTGAGCTACGCGCCCCGGCTTGTCTGAGCCTAGCGCGGCTACGATGCGAGTTGCCCGCGGCACTGAGAGCGTTCGAACCGGGTCAGATCCGGAAGGAAGCAGCCCTAAGGATTGCCCTCAGGTGCCGCGGCTCTTTCGTTTCGTCGCCGATGCCGGCTTGGCCGGCGTCGGCTCATTCCGGCCTGCGGTAGGCGCACGACCCGTTCGAAGTCGTCATGGCCGGCGAAGCCGGGCCGGACTTCGAACGGCAGCCCGGGTCAGATCCGGAAGGAAGCAGCCCTAAGGATTGCTCTCAGGTGCCGCGGCTCTTTCGTTCACGGCTGGCGCACCTTCTCCAACAGGGGCTGGCATGCGCATCAGCACTGCAGCGGCGACCGCGCCGGCGAAGACGACGCCGCAGCCGACGAGGAGGACTGCGTTCAGTCCGCTCACGAACGCGACCACTGCCGAATGTTCGAGGGCAGGACGGCCAGCGACCGCGCGCGTGCCGGCGGAGCTGACTCCCGCGGGCCAGCGTTCGGCTGTGTACGTGCGCAGTCGAGGCGAGCGGAGCCGAAACGCGGTCCTCGAGCACGGCGCCCAGCGCGGCGACGCCGATCGCGACGCCGGCCAGCCGGAACGTGTTGTTGATGCCGGAGGCCATGCCCGAAGCGGGCGGGATCGACCGTCCGCAGAGCGGACGCGGCAAGGGTCGGATTAGCAAGCCCGATGCCGATCCCGCCGATCACGAAGCCCGGAAGCAGGGCGGTCCAGCGGGAGCCGGACGTCAAGCCGGACATCAGCAGCAAGGCGATCGCGACGAGCAGCAAGCCGAGCGATGCGAAGACCCACGGCTCCACACGCTGCACGATTCCCCGCGTCGCGAGCGGAACGAAGAACACGAAGGCGGTCAGCGGCAGAATCGAAGGCCGGCGCCCAGCGGCGAGGCCCCGAGGATGTCCTGCAGGTAGATCGAGAGGTACGGAAAGAGCGCGAACATGCCCGCGGCAATCGCGAAAGTCGCGACCGAGACGCCGACGAAGGCAGGCCTGCGGAAGAGCGAGAGGTCCAGCATCGGCCGTTCCTGCCGAGCCTCCACGACCACGAAAACGACGAGCAGCGCGGCGCCGGCGACGAGCGTCGAGACGATCAGGCCGCTTCCCCAACCCTCGGCGTTTCCGCGCAGGAGCCCGAAGACGATCAGAAACAGCGACGCCGAAAACGTGACCAAACCCGCGAAATCGGTTCGGACTGCACCGACATCGCGCGACTCGACCATCCGCGTCCTCGCGATCAGTAACGCAAACGCTCCGACCGGGACGTTGACGAAGAAGACCCAGCGCCAGCCGAGCGCGTCGGTGAGGATGCCGCCGACGAGCGGGCCCGAAGCCACCGCCGCTCCAACAGTGGCGCCCCAAACGGCGATCGCACCGAAGCGGTCGGCGCCGCGGTACTCGTATCCGATCAGCGCCAGTGCGGTCGCGAACAGCGCCGCGCCGCCGATGCCCTGCAAGCCCCTGGCGACGTCGAGCGCCGTGATGTTCCAGGCGAGGCCGCAAAGCAGCGAGGCGCTGGTGAACACGACAACGCCGAACATGAACAGAAGGCGCCGGCCGAATCTGTCGGCGAGAGCACCCGCGGTCAGAATCAGCGCCGCGAGAGCGAGCGCATAGGCGTCGACAACCCACTGGAGACCGGTCAGGTCCGCGGTAAGTCGTCGCTGGATGCTCGGCAGCGCGACATTCACGATCGTGATGTCGAGCAGCAACATGAACGTCGTCACGCAGACGGCGATCAGCGTCCAGCGGCGGGTCTCGGCAGTCCTCGATGCCACGGGCGGCATCATAAGAAGACCCGCGCAATAGTCGGGAGAAGTCCGCTGACCCGACGGCTGCCGGGGGCGATAGCATCGGCTTGGTGGCCGCCCTCTACCGGAAGTACCGCCCTCAAGGCTTCGACGACGTCGTCGGACAGGAACCAGTCGTCCGGACGCTCAAGAACGCGATCGACGCGGGCCAGATCCGGCAGGCCTACTTGTTCGCTGGGCCGCGAGGGACCGGCAAGACCTCGCTCGCCCGGATCCTGGCCAAGGCGCTGAACTGCGAGAAGGGCCCCAGCTCCCACCCCGACACCGACTGCCACATCTGCCGCGCGATCGCGGCCGGAACATCGCTCGACGTCGTCGAGATGGACGCTGCTTCACAGCGAGGGATCGACGACATTCGGGACATCCGCGACCACGCCGTGCTGCAGCCCGTCGAGGGTCGCTACAAGGTCTACATCCTCGACGAGGCGCACCAGCTCACGGATGCCGCCTTCAACGCGCTGCTGAAGCTGATCGAGGAGCCTCCGCCCCACCTGATCTTCGTCTTCTGCACGACCGACCTCGGCAAGATGCTCCCGACCGTTCGCTCGCGCTGCCAGACGTTCGTGTTCGCGCGCCCGCGACTGCCGGAGCTCGTGCGCGTGCTCCGCTGGGTCGCCGACGGCGAGGAGATCGAGGTGCCGGACGCCGCGCTGGCGCTCGTCGCTCGCGCCGCGCGGGGCGCCTACCGGGACGCGGTCTCGACGCTCGACCAGCTCGCGGCCGCGACCGGCAAGAAGATCACCGTGCAGGACGTGCTCCAGCTGCTCGGCGCGGTCGAGGAGGAGGCGCTCTTCCGCCTCTGCGACCTGATCGTCGACCGCGACACGGCCGGCGCGCTGACCTTCATCGAAGAGCTCGCGAGCAGGGCCAGGATCTCGGCCGGCTCGTCACCGACCTGCTCGAGCACCTGCGGCACGTGCTGCTCGTGCAGCACATGGGTCGATGTGCCCGACTCGTTGCCCGTGACCGAGGAGGTGCGCGAGCGGCTGCACGAGCAGGCGAACCAGCTCGGCGAGGCGACCGTTCTGCGGCTCTGCGACCTGCTCGCCGTGGCCGTCGACGACATGCGCCAGGGCGCCGATCCTCGCTGCTGCCGCTCGAGCTCGCGCTCGTGAAGGTGACCCGTCCGGCGGCCGACCTCTCGCGCGAAGCAACCGCCTACCGGCTGGAGCAGCTGGAATCACGCCATTCCGCCGACGACTGGCGCCATTCCGCCGAAGGCGAGTGGCTAGTGCTAGGCCGGAGGTCGACCCGGTGGCGAAGCCTGTGGAGGCTTCCGAACCTCCGGCCGTGGAACTCGAGCAGCTGCAGGAGGCCTGGCAGCGAGCTGTGCTCCCGGCCGTGGAGGAGAAGTCGATTCCGACCGCGTCCGTCCTGCGCGAGGCTCATCCGGCCGGACTCGCCGGGGACACCCTGACGCTCGAGTTCCCCCGCAACGCCTCTTTCCACCGCCAGCTCGCCGAGGAGCCGAAGAACGCGACCCTGCTCGCCGACGCGCTCTACGAGGTGACCGGACGGCGGCTCGCACTTGCCTTCGAGCTCGGCGCCAACGGCGGCGACGGCGAGCCCCCGGACGAGGAGCCGCCGGGCGAGGACGACCTGGTTTCGCTGATCAAGGAGACGTTCGACGCTAGGGAGGTCGAGGAATAGTGCCCCTTCCGGTAGTGGTTTCGCGTTTCTGGCGAGTGCCCCGGGGCCGCCAGGCAGGACGCAGGGAGCGTCAATATGCGGGCATATTGGCGCGGCTGAGGACGCCGCATGTGGCGGTTCCGGGCGCCGCCAGAAGCGCCAACTACTGCCGGAAGGGGCACTGATCATGGCGATGGACTTCGAGAAGCTGATGCAGCAGGCGCAGCAGATGCAGGAGCAGATGGCCAAGGCCCAGGAGGGAGCTCGCCGGCGAGACTGTCGAGGCTTCCGCGGGCGGAGGAATGGTCAAGGTCAAAGCGACTGGAGCCCCTCGAGATCACCGAGATCACGATCTCCCCGGAGCTGATCGACCCGAACGAGCCTGAGCTGCTCGCCGACACCGTGCTCGCGGCCGTGAACGAGGCCTCCGCTCCGCCCAGCAGCTCGTCGAGGGCCAAGCTTGGCGGCGCGATGGGCGGCATGCAGGGGCTAGGGTCTCCCCGGTCTGTAAGCGATGGGTGTCCCCGACCTCCTACGCAGAAGCCCGCTCTTCGCCGGCTACGACGACGAGAAGCTCGAGCGGCTCGCCGCTCCCTTCACGGAGGTGGAGTTCCCGGCCGATCAGGTGCTGATCGAGTCGCGGACGCCGGGCGCGGGGATGTTCGTGATCTGCGACGGCACAGTGGCTGTCGAGGCCTATGGGCTCCAGCGGGAGCTCGGGCCCGGCGAGGTCGTCGGCGAGATCTCTCGTCGAGGACGATGGCCTGCGACGGGCCCGCGTCGTCGCGAAAAGCTCCGTGCGCTGCCTCGCACTCGGCCGCCCCGAGTTCGAGCAGATGCTCGAAGCGGAGCCCGAGCTGGCCGAGGCGATGCGCGAGCTCGCACGCGAGCGGCTTGCCGAGCTCGAGGGCTCCGGCTGAGCGCTCTGGGGTCACGACCAGCCGCATAGGCAGAATTGGCCGGTGGTCTCACCGGCGATCGACAACCTCGTCGCGCAGCTGACGCGCCTGCCCGGCGTCGGCACCCGCACCGCGCAGCGGCTCGCGTTCCACCTGCTCCAGGGCGCCGAAGGACGAGGCGCTCGCGCTCGCCGCCGCCGTTCAGGACGTGAAGGAGCGCGTCCGCTTCTGCAGGGAGTGCGGGAACCTGACCGAGGAGGAGCTCTGCTCGATCTGCGAGGACGCCCGGCGCGACCGGACGATCGTCTGCGTCGTCGAGCAGCCGGTCGATCTCGATCTCCGTCGAGCGGACGCACGAGTATCGCGGGCTGTACCACGTCCTCGGCGGCGCGCTCTCGCCGCTCGACGGCGTCGAGCCCGAGCATCTGCGGATCGACGAGCTGCTTGGCCGGGTCGAGCGCAACGGGATCGAGGAGGTCGTGCTCGCGACGAACCCGAACATGACGGGCGAGGCGACGGCGGCCTTCCTCGCCGACCGCCTACGCGGGCGCGTGCGCGTCACCCGGCTCGCGAGCGGCCTCCCGGTCGGCGGCGACCTCGAGTACGCCGACGAGGTAACGCTGGGTCGCGCTCTGTCAGGCCGTCGCGAGATGTAGCTAGATCTAGACGGTCGCGGAGGCTGAAACCGCGACGTCGGCAACAGCGTCGTCGATCGCGTCCAGCGTCGCCTCGTCGAGCTCGATCCCCGACGCCGCAGCGTTGTCCACGACCTGCTCAGGCCTGGAGGCGCCGATGATCGCCGCCGCGAGGTTCGGCTCGCGCAGCACCCAGGCGATCGCGAGCTGCGCCATCGAGATCCCGAGTCCGTCCGCGATCGGGCGCAGCCGCTGAACGGCCTCGAGCACGTCGTCCGAGCGGAAGCGGTCCATCGCCCAGCCCATCTGCTCGCTGCCCATTCGCGTCCCTGGCGGCGGGGCTCGCCCGGCTTGTACTTGCCGGTGAGCGACACCCTGGCCGAGCGGCGACCAGACGATCTGCGAGATGCCGTTCGCCGCGCAGAGCGGGAACACCTCGCGCTCCGGCACGCGCCAGAGAATCGAGTACTGCGGCTGCGCTGGAGACGAACTTCTCGTCAGGTCGGGCTGAGGTGGAGCGACGCGCGGATCTGCTGCGGCGTCCACTCGCTGAAGCCGAGGTAGCGCGCCTTTCCCGCCGGACGACCTCGGTCAGAGCGTCCATCGTCTCCTCGAGCGGCGTCTGCGTGTCGTAGCGATGGCACTGGTAGAGGTCGACGTAGTCGGTGCGTAGCCGGCGGAGCGAGTCGTCGATCTGCTTGAAGACCTGTCCTGCCGCGAGGCCCTGGTTCTCACCGCTGTCGTCCATCGGGAAGAAGAGCTTCGTCGCCAGCACGTACGAGTCGCGCGGGACGGCTCTCGCAGCGCCTCGCCGAGAAACGTCTCGGCGCCGCCGCGGCCGTAGACGTTCGACGTGTCGAAGAAGTTGATGCCGACCTCGAAGGCCTTGTCGACGCAGGCTCGCGCGGCCGTGTCGTCGACGCCGAGGCCGTAGGTCAACCAGGACCTGAGCGCGATCTCGGAGACCTGGAGGTCGCTGGAGCCGAGTTGGCGGAAGCGCACCCCCATTCGTACCGGAAGCGGTGCGGGTGGCGGAGAATCGGCCGCCTACACTTCAGCCCATGTCCACGACCGAATACGAGGCCGTTCCGGCGGTCGCAGGCGAGTCGACGGCGCGCGCCGGGACCGTGGTGATGAAGTTCGGCGGCACGTCGGTCGGCGACCCTGCAGAAGCTCAAGGACGTCGCCGCGCGGATCGTCGCCGCGCACGCAGAGGGAACCCGCGTGGTCGCCGTGCTCTCGGCGATGGGCGACACGACCGACGAGCTCGTTCGCCTCGCCTACGAGATCTCCCCGCGCCCGGAGCCGCGCGAGCTCGACATGCTGATCTCGGTCGGCGAGCGAATCTCGTGCGCCCTGGCCGCGATGGCGATCCACGACCTCGGCGACGAGGCGATCTCGCTCACCGGCAGCCAGGCCGGAATCGTCACCGATACCGTCCACGGCAAGGCGAAGATCGTCGATGTCCGGGCGCGCCGGATCCACGAGGCGCTCGACCAGGGCAAGGTCGTCCTGGTGGCCGGCTTCCAGGGCGTCTCGACGGACCTCGACATCACGACCCTCGGCCGCGGCGGCTCCGACACGACGGCCGTGGCGCTCGCGGCGGCGCTCGCCGCAGGTCACTGCGAGATCTACACCGACGTCGCGGGCGTCTTCAGCGCCGACCCGCGGATCGTCCCGAATGCTCGCAAACTGCACGCGGTCACCTACGACGAGATGCTGGAGCTCTCGGCCTCAGGCGCAAAGGTGCTTCAGCTACGCTCGGTCGAGGTCGCGCGAAACTACGGCGTCAAGCTGCACGTTCGCTCGACGTTCAGCGACGGCGACGGCACCTGGGTCACCGAGGAAGACGAGCGGATGCTTGAGAAGGCGATCATCTCCGGCGTTGCCCACACCTTCGACGAGGCCGTCTACCGCGTGCAGTCGGTCGACCGCGCCGACCTCTTCGCCGCTCTCGCCGAGGCGGGCGTCAACGTCGACACGATCATCCAGACCGGCGACGAGATCGTCTTTTCGGCGCCACTCGGCGATCGGAGCGACGCCCAGGCCGCGCTCGACCGCGCCTCGGCGGACTGCGACTACATCGAGGGGCTCGCGAAGGTGAGCCTGATCGGCGCAGGGATGAAGAGCCATCCCGGAATCGCCGCCCGCATCGTTCGCGACGCTTCGCGAGATCGGTGTGGAGGCGCGCTTCATCGTCACCTCGCCGATCAAGATCTCGTTCTTCGTCGAGCGGGCCGATGCAGAGCGGACGGTGCTCGCCCTCCACGAGGCGTTCGAGCTCGCCTCCGCGGGGAGCGAGCGAGAGCACCACTGAGCGAGTTTGCGACTATCGCGGCGGAGGTCGGTACGCCGTTCTACGCGTACGACCTCGACCGCTTCCGGGAGCGGATTCGGGCGTTCGAAGAGGCGCTCGCCGACGTCCCGCACCTGACGTGCTACGCGGCCAAGGCCAACGACGCGCTCGCGGTCCTGCGGGTGGTCGCGGCCGAGGGGCTTGGTGCCGACGTCGTCTCCGGCGGCGAGCTCGCCAAATGCCTGTCGGCGGGGATCTCCCGGACGGAATCGTCTTCTCCGGCGTCGGCAAGCGCGAGGACGAGATCCGCGCGGCCGTCGAGGCCGGGATCCGCTCGCTCAACGTCGAGTCGCTCGAGGAGCTGGACGAGATCGCTACCGCGGCGACTTCACTTGGACGCGTCGCACCGATCGCGGTCCGGCTGAATCCCGATGTCGCCGGCGGCGGCCACGAATACCTCGCGACCGGAGGCGCCGCGAGCAAGTTCGGCCTCGAGCGGGCCGAGGCGATGGAAGCGTTCCGGCGCGCGGCGGCCGAAGAGGCGCTCGAGCCCGTCGGGCTCTCGTTCCATATCGGCTCCCAGCTGCTCGACGCCGAGCCGGTGCTCGAAGCCGCCGCCCGCGCCGCGGAGCTCTGGCGCGAGCTCGCCGAGACGGGAATCCGGCTCCGGGACTTCGACGCCGGCGGCGGACTCGGCATCGCCTACGACGGCGGCGAAGAGCCGGACGTCGGCGCGTACGTCGCCAGGCTGGCCGAGCTGGCAGGCGAAGCTCGGCGCGACGCTCCTGCTCGAGCCCGGACGGCATCTCGTCGGGCCGGCCGGCACGTTCGTCACGCGCGTCCTGCACGTGAAGCGGGCCGGTGGCCGGACGATCGTCGTCTGCGACGGCGGCACCAACGACCTGCTCAGACCCGCCCTCTACGGCGCAGAGCACCCGGTCACCGTTCTCGCCGAGGGCGAGCGCGAGCCGGCTACGGTCGACCTGGCGGGCCCCCTCTGCGAGAACGGCGACTTCCTGGCGCTCGATCGCACGCTCCCGCTGCCGCGCCGGGGAGACCTGATCGCGGTCGAGCTCGCGGGTGCCTACGGACGCGTCATGTCTTCGACGTACAACGCCCGTCCGCTCTGCGCCGAGGTCGTGCTCGAGCAAGGAAGCTGGCGTGTGAGCCGCGAACGAGGCACCTATGACGACCTCGTCCGCAATGAGCACACCTGAGCACAGGCACAATCCCCGGTGGGCCGCGATGTGGCGATCGGTGTCGTCGGCGCGACCGGAGCAGTCGGCCCGGTCACGCTCGACCTGCTCCGCGAGCGCGGTTACGAAAACGTGCGCGCGCTTTGCGAGCGCCCGTTCCGCCGGCAAGCAGCTCGGCGGTCTCAGCGTCGAGGAGGCGACGCCCGAAGCGCTGAGCGCAGGCGATCTCGACCTCTGCCTCTTCTCGATCGGCACCGCGGCAAGCCTCGAGCTCGTCCCCCACGCCGTCCGCGGAGGCGCCGTCGCGATCGACAAGTCCTCGGCTTACAGGCTGCAGGACGGGATCCCGCTCGTCGTGCCCGAGGTGAACGGCGAGCGCGCGTTGGAGCACGACGGCATCGTCGCCAACCCGAACTGCGCCTCGATCCCGCTCACCTGCGTCTTGAAGCCGTTGCACGACGCGGTCGGCCTCGCCCGCGTCAGGCTCGCGACGCTACCAGTCCGCGTCCGGGGCGGGCACGGAGCGAATGGAACGCCTCCGTGCCCAGGATCCGGCCGAGGGCGACCTCGCGATGGACTGGGAGTTCGACGGCGAGGAGTTCGACAGAAGAGTCGAAGCTGCGGGCGGAGACGCGCAAGATTCTCGAGCTGCCCGAGCTCCCGGTCAGCGCGACCTGCGTCCGCGTTCCGGTCATGGTCGGGCACGCCGGAATCGGTCTGGATCGAGACCGGTCGAACCGATCTCGCCAGAAGCAGGTGAGCCAGTTGCTGGCGGCAGCGCCGAGCGTCCGCCTCGAGGACTTCCCCACTCCGCGCGCCGCGGCCGGCGGGGACGAGGTGCTCGTCGGCCGGATCCGCGCCGACCGGGCGGCGGAGAGCAGCGGGATCGCGCTCTTCCTCGCCTGCGACAACCTCCGGAAGGGCGCCGCGCTGAACGCGGTCCAAATCGCGGAGCTGATCTTGGCGCGCCGGCCGGTCACGGTTTCGTAATCAACAGCGGATTCCGCTGCAAATTCAAGGAACCCGCCCCGGCGGACGATGAGTGAGCCAATGCGGCTTGGCGACCCAACTCCCGACCCCCTGGGCCAAAAGCCGCGTTTCCAGATAGGTGAGCTGCTGATCGAGAAAGGGCTGATCACCGAGGCCCAGCTCGCCGAGGCCCTGGTCGAGCGCCGCCAGCACGGCGGCCTGCTCGGCGAGACCCTCGTGCGCCTGGGGTTCGTCTTCGAGGACGAGCTCGCACGCACTTTGGCCGAACAGGCCGGCGTGCCGTTCGTCAACATCGAGGCCCACTCGGTCGACCGTTATGCCGCCGGCACGCTGCGACGCAGCCTCGGTGAGTCCTCTCGCGGCACTGCCTGTCCGCTTCACGCCGGAAGGCGGGTTGGTGGTCGCGGTCGCCGATCCGACCGACGAGACGCTTCTGCCTCGGCTTCAGGAGGCGATCAGTGGCCGCGATCGTGCTCATGGTCGCGGCAGCCTCGAGCATCCGAAACACCTGGCGCAGCTTCCCGGCGTCGGCGTAGCTCAGGGCCGCTGAGGCACCGGCGCCGGCGAGAAGGCCTCGCGGACGAGCGCGGAGCACCTTCGCGCGCCGCCCCTCGGCGACCGGGATCAGGCCACCGAACTCGAGTCGCACCAGCTCGACGGGACCCGCCGTGCGCACGGTTCGAAAGCCGAAGTCCGAAGGGAAGTCGCGCGGGAAGATCGTCTGTGTACCTGGAACCGTTCGTACTGCGGATTCGCCCTCCGGGTAGCGATAGGCGAACGTCTCGAGCGCCTTCGCCCCCTTTGTCCCTCGCCTCTCCGATCGCGGCGAGGAAGAGCGACTGGAGCACCCAGGGGCTGGTGCGGTCGAGGAGATACGTGCAGGTGACGAGCACGGCGTCCTCCGAGGGCGGCCCGGCCGGGAGCTCGAGGCCCGCGGGAAGTACTGCGCGGGGCCGTACTGCATCGAGCCGATCACTCGGCCGTCGTCGTCGCAGTAGAGCGCGCCCCAGGGCCCGAAATCGTCCTCGGCACGATCGATCCAGCGGTCGCTTGTTCGCCCGCCGGCCGGTCTTCGACTGCCACCAGACGCACTCGTGACAGACGCCGGGCGTCTCCTGGAGCGTCAGCCGCGTCAGGCCGCGGATCCGCGTCGTCACGGCGACGGCCCGACGGAGTCGATCACGACGTTGACGGCCGCCGGGCGGGACCCGGTCATCCGCTCGAGATACTCGAGCACGCGCTGCTGGACGTCCCGTCCGAGCTCGAGGAACCGCGCTCCCAGTCGACATCGAGGTGCAGCTCGATGCTGACCGCTCCGTCCTCGCTGTTGACGCGAACCCGCGATGCCTGTACGAGCTGGCTCGCGACGAGGCCGCGCACCCGCGTCGATCTCGCGGGCGGCGTCGGCCGCGTAGCGCGCGAGAACCTCGCTCGAGATGCTGGCCTGACCCTCCACGGTGCCCCTTTCAGTGATGCCGTTGGGCTTCTCGGTCGCGAGCACCAGGCCAGAGTGTTCACTCGCTCGCGGCCAAGGCTAGAAGCCTTGGCAAGAGCGAGGTGCGTCTGGCGCCGCGTGATCGCGGGCGAGAAGCCGGCATGCTATCGCTGAAGAGGGCACTTAGGTCGATTTTACGAGCACGAGCTCGGTCGCTTCCGGACGCGCGAGGAAGCGGAACGGCACGAACGGTCGTGCCGAGGCCCGCGGAGACGTGGAGCGTGGCGCCGTTCCTCCGGTAGAGGCCGTGGATGTAGCGCCAGCGTGGATGTGCGAGCGGGATGCGCCCGCCGGGAAGAGGCACGCGTGATCTGGCCTGCGTGGAGATGTCCGGCCAGAACAAGGTCGAAAGCGCCTTCCGGCAGCCGGTCGACCACGTTCGGGAAGTGGCAGAGCAGGATTCGCAAGTCCGCCTGCGGATCGGCCAGGCGAGCCGGCTGCGCGAGCCCCGGCGGTAGGAGCGCGGGTCGACGCCCACGATCTGCACGCGACCGGCCTCGCACCTCGACCGTCCTCGCATCGTCCAGTGAGCAGCGTCGCCGGGCTCGAGGTCGCCGACCGGCGATCGCGCCGAGAAAGGGTCCTGGTCTCGGCGAAATCGTGGTTGCCGAGCACCGCGTAGCAGCTCGGCAGCCGCGCCAGGAGCTCGCGCAGCCGCGGCTCGCCGCGGCTCCGCGAGAGCAGGTCTCCCGCAGACCAGCGACCAGGTCGGGCCGCGCGCGAGGACACCAGTCGACCGCCCGCAGCACCGCCTGCTCGCCCCGCGAGGGAACACCGAGGTGGAAGTCAGACAGATGTGCGATCCGGAGTCCACCGAGCTCCGACGGCAAGCGCTGCGAGCGGGCATTCGAAGTTCGTCGAGCCGCACCCAGCCGGCCTCGAAGTGGCCCCAGGCGAGTCCGCCTGCGGCGACGGCGCCGGCGGCAATCGGGATCGCGGTCCGCATCGCGCGACACTAGAGATTCGACACCGTGTCCGACCCGCTCGAACAGCTCCGCCGAGTCGGCCTGGCGGCGCTCGAGCGGGTTGCGCGCGAAGCCGACGCGTACCTGGCGTCGCTGCCGACGGCGCCGGTCCGGCTTGCCCGGCTCCAACGAGGCGGCCGAGGCGCTTCGGCGGGCCGCTGCCGGACGAAGGACTGGGCACGCTCGCGGCGCTCGACCAGCTGATCGAGGGCGGCATCGACGCCCACGTGCGCTCCTCGAGGACCGCGCTTCTTCCACTGGGTGATGGGAGGAACGACGCCGGCGGCGCTCGGCGCCGACTGGCTGACGTCGCTGCTCGACCAGAACTCAGGCGGCTGGGACGCGAGCCCGCTGGCCTCCAGGCTCGAGTTGATCTCGCTGCGCTGGCTGCGCGAGCTGTTCGGGCTCCCGGCCGACTGGGACGGCGTGCTCGTCACCGGCGCGACAGATGGCCAACTTCACCGGACTGGCAGCCGCGCGGCAGTGGTGGGGCGAGCAGCACGGCGCCGATGTCTCGGTCGACGGGCTCGCCGGGCTGCCGCAGGTCGCCGATTCTGACCAGCTCGGTTCATCCACGTGACCGGGCTGAAAGCCCTCGCGATGCTGGGACTCGGCCGCGGTCGCCTGACGACGTGCGCCGACCCGTCGGCGCTATGGATCTGGCGGCCCGCGAGCATGAGCTTCGCGCGCTCGACGGCGCACCGGCGATCGTGATCGCGAAACGCCGGCGAGGTGAACGCGGGCCTCTTCGATCCGATCGAGCGAGATCGCCGACCTCTGCGACGAGTACGGCGCCTGGCTGCACGTCGACGGCGCGTTCGGATTGCTTTGCGCGCGTCTCGCCGCGCACGGCCGAGCTCGCGGCCGGCGTCGAGCGCGCGCGACTCCGTGATCTCGGACGGCCACAAGTGGCTGAACGTCCCCTTCGACTGCGGCTTCGCGTTCGTCCGCGACCCGGAACTGCTGATCCCGCACGTTCGCGGCCGGGGCGGCGTACCTGCCCGAGGCGAAGGAGGACCGCCCGATCTTCGGCCTACTGGGCGCCGGAGCTCTCGCGCCGGGCGCGCTCGCTCGCCGTCTGGGCGACGCTCGCGCGCCTACGGCCGCAGACGGCTACCGGGCGATCGTCGAGCGGAGCCTCGACAACGCCGCCCGGCTCGCGCGCACAGGTCGAGAAGCCGGACGACGCCGAGCTGCTGCGCGCCCGTGCCGCTGAACGTCGTCTGCTTCCGCTACCGGCCACCCGAGTGGCCGAAGACGAGCTGGACGACCTGAACGAGCGCATCGCGCGACGCGAGATGCTGACGCGACGGCCGCGATCTACGTCGGTACGACCAGCTGGACCGGCGACGTCGCCTTCCGCCCCGCCTTCGTCAACTGGCGGACGACGAGCGCAGACGTCGACCTGATCCTCGAGACACTGCGAGATCTGAGCTCACAGCTCCAGGCTTAGAGCGATCAGACCTCGAGCTTCTCGAGCACGGGCTCGCACCGACACCACGTGGCGCTTGAACTTGAGCTCGGATTCCTCGAGCCCGGCGGCGACGCCGATCGAGCTGCGAGAAGTGCAGGATCGGCATCTGCGAAGTCGCGGCCGGTCGTGGCCTTCAGCTTCGACTGCCACGCGTCGAGCGAGAGGTGGCAGAGCGGGCACGGCGTCACCATCGCGTCCGCGCCGGCCTCCGAGCGCCTGCTCGATCGGCTGGATCAGCTCGCCGAGCGCGACTTCCTCGCGCGCCTGGATGATCGGGAAGCCGCAGCACTTGATCTTGGCCGGGTAGTCGATCGCCTCGCCGCCGCAGGCCTCGATGATCGCCTCGAGCGACCACGGGCGGTCCGGATCCTCGAAGCCGAGCAGCTTCGACGGCCGCAGGATCTGGCAGCCGTAGAACGGCGCGATCTTGCAGGCCCTTGAGCCCCTTGTGCGGCGACCTTGCGGAGGCGCTCGTACGCCGTCGCCCTCGACGATCAGCCAGAGCAGGTGCTTGACCTCGACGTCGCCGCTCGTAGCGGCGGCACGCCGACCGTCGCCAGGTTCGTGTTCACGCGCGCGCGCAGCTCGGAGTCGTTGACTGCAGCTGGCAGTTCGCCTGCCGCAGGTTGAGCGTGCAGACGTTGCAGATCGTCATCAGCGTCTCGCAGCGCCGGTGGCCTGCGGCGTAGGCGAGGATCCGGGCGTTCAGGTGCAGGTAGTAGTCGGGCTCGGCCTCGTGGATGTCGCCGGCGCCGCAGCAGGTGACCGACTCGAGCTCGTCGAGCTCCAGGTCGAGCATCGGCGCCAGCGCCTGTCGTCGAGATGTCGAGCTCCTTCGCCGAGAGCGACGCGAGGCAGCCCTTGTAGTAGGCGACCTTGGTCATCCCTCGCGCGCGGTGGCTCGACGCCGGGCTGATCTCAGGGTGTCGCGCGGGCGCCGCCTGCGTCCGTGTGCTCGATCCGCGCCAGCGCGCGCTCGCCCTGGACGATCCCGAGCGCGCCTGTCGCGACCCTGCTCGCGGACGAGCTCGTGGAGCGCCCGCGCCTCCTCGACGTCCGCGGCCACGTGCGGCGGGAACGGCGGCGGCACCTTGCCGTGCTTGGCGAGCCCGAGCGCGAACTTCGTCTGCTTGACGGCCGCGACGATGCCCTGCGTCTTCGGCACGAGCTCGGTCTCGCGCAGCCAGCCGGTCGTCTCGGCCGAGCTGGACGAACCACTTCGCGTGCTTCGCGCCCATGTCGCGGTCGATGCCCTCCTTGATCGACTCGGCGCCGAGCTTGGCGATCGCGTCGCGCGGATCGACGCCCTTCGGGCAGCGCTCGTTGCAGAAGTAGCAGCGGGTGCAGTCCCAGATCCCGTGCTCGTCGTTGTAGTCCTCGAGCCGCTCGACCGAGGTCTGATCGCGCGCGTCGCCGACGAAGCGGAAGCCCTTCGCAAGCGCGGCCGGCCCGAAGAACTCGGGATCCGACTCCATCGAGTTGCACTCGGAGACGCAGCAGCCGCACATGATGCAGAGCGCTTCCTTCTGGATCACGTTCATCTGCTGCTGCGAGACGATCCGCTCCTTCTCGAGCACCTCGTCGTAGCCGGGCTCGAGCCACGGCTTCATCGCGCCGGATCTTGTTCCAGAACGGCATCCATGTCGACGACGAGGTCTTTGACGATCGGCATGTTCCCCATCGCGGAGATCACCGGCACGTGACCGCGCTCGACGATCGGCAGCATCCGCTCCTTGCAGGCGAGGACCGCGCGGCCGTCCATCCGCATCCCGCAGGAGCCGCAGATCATCATCCGGCAGCTCTTGCGGTAGGCGAGCGTGCCGTCCTGCTGGTCCTTGATCAGGTCGAGGCACGTCGAGCAGGCAGGCCCACTCGGGCGCCTCGATCTCGTAGTCGCGAAGCTCGCGGTCGCCGCTGTCGGCGTCGTAGCGCCAGATCTTGAGCGCAACGCTCCATCAGTACGGTCCTCTCCATCGGCTGCCACTTGGTCATCGTTCACCGGCTTCCAGTCGAGCACCGGGGCGTCGGCGATCCAGCGGACGAGCGTGTGCCGCAGGTAGTTCTCGTCGTCTCGGTCCGGGTAGTCGTACGGCCGCGCGTGGGCGCCGCGGCTCTCCTTGCGGGCGAGTCCGCACGACGACCATGCACTCGGGCGAGCTCGAGCAGGAAGCCGAGCTCGAGCGCCTGGGTCAGGTCGTTGTTGAAGACGTCGCCCTTGTCGTCGACGACGATGCGCTCGTAGCGCTCGCGCAGGCCGGCGACGATCTCGCCCTGCTCGCGCATCTGATCCTCGCTTGCGGAAGACGCCGAAGTTCTCGTGCATCGTCTGCCGCCAGCTCGTTGCGGATCGACCAGGGGCGCTCGCCGTCGGTGCGGTCGAGCAGGACCTTGAGGTCGCGCTCGGCGTCCGCCTCGACCGACTCGGGCACCTCGATCGTCGTGTGCGTCAGCGCCCATTCGGCCGCGTGCCGACCGGCTCGCTTGCCGTACGTGATCGTCTCCATCAGCGCGTTGCCACCCAGGCGGTTGGCGCCGTGGACCGACACGCAGGCGCACTCGCCGGCCGCGTAGAGGCCCTCGAGCTCGGTCGCGCCCGTCGAGATCGGTGTCGACGCCGCCCATGTGGTAGTGGGCGCCCGGCCGCACCGGGATCGGGTCGTGGATCGGATCGACGCCGGCGTAGGTCATCGCGAGCTCGCGCGTCCCGTGCAGGCGCTCGATGATCTTCTCGGCGCCGAGGTGCCGCATGTCGAGCAGGACGTTGCCGTCGACGCCGCGGCCCTCGTCGATCTCGGTCTGCTCGGCGCGCGAGATGACGTCGCGTGAGGCGAGCTCCATCGCGTTCGGCGCGTAGCCGCTTGAGGAAACGGTCGCCTTCCGAGTTCGAGCAGGTACGCGCCCTCGCCGCGGCAGCCCTCGGTGATCAGGATCCCGGTCGGCGCGAGCGTCGTCGGGTGGAACTGCATCATCTCCATGTCCTTCAGCGGCACGCCGACGCGCAGCGCCATCGTCATCCCGTCGCCGGTGCACGCGTAGGCGTTCGTCGTGCCGACGTAGAGCCGGCCGGCGCCGCCGGTCGCGAGGATCACCGTCTTGGCGCCGATCGTCTTCAGGCCGCCGTTCAGCAGGTCCCAGGCAGATCACGCCCTGGCAGCGGTCGTCGTCGTCGACGAGCTGCCAGGCGAAGCACTCCTCGTACGTCGGGATGTCGCGCTTCATCACCTGCTCGTAGAGGACGTGGACGAGCACGTGGCCGGTGATGTCGGCCGCGTAGGCCGTGCGCGGCTCGCCGGCGGCGCCGAACGGGCCGCTGGGCGATCCGTCCGTCCTCGGTGCGCGAGAAGACCGCGCCCCAGTGCTCGAGCTGGTAGACGTCGTCGGGCGCCTCGTTGCAGAGCACCTCGATCGCGTCCTGGTCGCCGAGGTAGTCAGAGCCCTTGACGGTGTCGAAGGCGTGCTTCTCGGGATCGTCCTCGGAGGCGTTGCCGAGCGCCGCGTTGATCCCGCCCTCGGCCGCGCCCGAGTGGCTGCGAACCGGATGGATCTTCGAGATGAAGCGCGACGTCGGCGCCTGCGTCGAAGGCCTCGATCGCGGCGCGCATGCCCGCGCAGCCGGCGCCGACGATCGAGCACGTCGTGCTTCGCTTCCACTCGCTCGGACGCTATCGCAAAGCGCTTGGGCTGCGGCTTCGTTAGCAAGTGCGGCGATCGGCGCCACGCGAAGCGGCGCGATCGCCGCGTCAGTTCTACCTATGGGCAGCGAACCCGCCGCTCGGCCGCGCAGCGGTCGCGCCCGCTCGCCAGGCCGTCGGCGTAGTCGCAGTCCGCCGTTGCTCGCTCAGCACGTCGTTGGCTCCAAGCCCGACCAGGCGGTCGGCGCGCGGCTTCGCCCTGGAGCCCTGTTCACGCCGACGGTGCCGAGCAAGCGGGTCGGCGCGGTCTTGCCGTCGACGCCTTCGAAGCGAGAGAGCCGAGTCGGTGCCCCAGCCGACGGCCTTGCCGGTGCCCAGGTTGACCACGACGCCATTGGGCGCGTCGTAATAGATGGCCACGTCGCGCCCTGCGCCGCCGTCGACCACGTCGTCGCCCGGCGTCGCCGCTGACCATGTCTGCTCCGCCACCGCTCTTGATGGTGTCGTTGCCGTCCTCGCCGGCGACCAGGTTCATGTGGCCGTCACCCGTGATCACGTCGTCGAAGTCGGACCCGACGACCGAGTTCACGTTTGCGAGCGTGTCGGTGCCGTCCCCGCTCGCGGTCCGGGCCGAGAGATCCACGACAACAGGCCCTGGCGAGTCCTTGCAGATCGCGATCGTGAGCGCCGCGTCACCACCATCGATCCAATCGTCGCCCGCGCCGCCGTCAATTCCATCGAAGAAGCCGTCGCCGGGCGTCGATCCTGTCATTCCCGTCACCAGCGCAGACGAGATCGTCTCCGCCGTGTGCGTTGATCACGTCGTTGCCTCGAGCGCAACGATCACGTCGTCTTTTGCTCGTGCCCGCGATCAGATCGTCTCCTTCGGTACCGACGATCGTCGCCCGTTCGCCCAGACACGTCGCCGCGGAGTCCGCGGGGGCACCCGAGTTCGTCGCAAGCACCGTCAGGGCAGCGCTGATCAACACCATCGCCACCTTCGTCCTGCCTTTCATCACGCCCTCCTTGTCCGGCCCCGTCCCGACGCCTCGCGTCGGTTCCGAACCTAAGAAGGCGCTGTTAGCCGCCCATAGCAGCTTGTAACGATTGCCGCAGGAGAAGTTTGGATTCTGTGTCAGACGCGCGGGCCTGCGGCGGCCAGCGTCAGGGCCGGCGTCGGCCACGAACTGCTCGAAGTTCTCGCGGAACATCTGCGGCGAGCTCGCGGCGCCTTGCGGTCGTACGCCTCGGCGTCGCGCCAGGTCGAGCGCGGGTCGAGCAGCGCTCGAGTCGACGCCCGGAACGGCACGTCGGCACCTCGAAGCCGAAGACGGCCGTCCGTGCTGAACTCGGCGCCCGCGAGCTCGCCGGACGAGCGCCGCGTGCGAGCAGCGCCCGCGTCGCGGCGATCGGCATCCGCTCGCCCTCGCCGAACGGGCCGCCCGTCCAGCCGGTGTTGACGAGCCAGACCGTCGCGCCGTGACGCGTCGAGCCTCTCGCCGAGCAGCTGCGCGTAGACGGCAGGCGGCTGCGGCAGGAACGGGCGCGCCGAAGCAGGCGGAGAAGGTCGGCTGCGGCTCGGTGACGCCGATCTCGGTGCCGGCGAGCTTCGCCGTGAAGCCCGACAGGAATCAGAACATCGCCTGGTCGCGTGAGAGCCGCGCGATCGGCGGCAGGATCCCGAACGCGTCCGCGGTCGAGGAAGACGACGGAGCTCGGGTGGCCGGCGCGCTTCGTCGGCAGCGCGTTCGCGATCTGCTCGAGCTTGTAGGCGGCGCGCGTGTTCTCGGTCTTCGAGTCGTCGTCGAGGTCGAGCACGCCCGCGCTCGTCGACGACGACGTTCTCGAGGATCGGTGCCGAAGCGTGCGCGTCGTCTGGTAGATCTCGGGCTCGGCCTCCGGCGAGAGGCGGATCACCTTCGCGTAGCAGCCGCCCTCGAAGTTGAAGACGCCGTCGTCGCGCCCAGCCGTGCTCGTCGTCGCCGATCAGCGAGCGCTCGGGATCGCGCGAGAGCGTCGTCTTGCCGGTGCCGGAGAGCCCGAAGAAGATCGCGACGTCGCCCGTCGTCGCCGACGTTCGCCGAGCAGTGCATCGGCAAGACGCCCTCGAGCGGTAGCCGGTCGTTCATCAGCGTGAAGATCGACTTCTTGATCTCGCCGGCGTAGAACGTCCCGCCGATCAGCGATCTCGCTGCGGCTCAGGATGCAGGACGACGAACGTCCGAGCTGCGGGTGCCGTCCTCCTCCGGCTCCGCCTCGACTACCGGGGCGTGGAGGATCGAGCGCGTCGGCTCGAAATCCTCGAGCTCCTCGTCGGTGGGGTCGATGAAGAGCGTCTTCGCGAAGAGCGCGTGCCACGGGCTGTAGGTGATCAGGCGAACGCCGAGGCGGTGCGCCGGATCGGCGCCTGCGAACGAATCGATCACGTAGAGGTCCTGATGCTCGAGGAACGAGGTGACCTTGTCGCGGAGCCCCTCGAATTGCTCTTCGTTCAGCTCCTGGTTGACGGTTCCCCACCAGACGCGATCCTCCGACCCGGGCTCGCGGACGAGAAACTTGTCCTTCGGGGAACGCCCGGTGTGGCGCCCGGTGTCGACGACGAGCGGGCCGCCTTCTGCGAGTAGGCCCTCGTTTCGCCGCAGCGTGTGCGTGTAGAGGACCGAGGTCGAGGGATGGACGTGCACGCGGCCGCCGGCGTCGATTCCGTGCTCGCCGAGATCGATTCGTCCCTCGGCTCCGATCGTCATTGCCACGCCGCGTCTCCTTTCCGGTGGCGCAAAAAACGAGACCCGGCTTGCGCGGGTCGAGGCGCATATCGTACGCACGCTGCGGTTTCCAGGCGGCTTGTACCGTGGCTCCATGGAGCTGCGGCCCCCTGATCCCCTCTCTCGGACGGAATCGTCTCGCTGCGACCGTGGACGCTGGACGACGTGCCCGCGATCGCCGCGGCATGCGACGACGTCGAGATCGCCCGCTGGATCCACGCGCTGCCGAGCCCGTACCGCGAGAGCGACGCGCGCGAGTACGTAGTCTCGACCGAGTCGGCCTGGAAGCGACGGCCTCGGAGTGTTCTTCGCGTCGTCGATCGCGCCTCCGGCGACGTCGTCGGTTCGATCGCGCTGCATGTCCTCGACCGTGAGCTCGCGAACGTCGAGGTCGGCTACTGGACGGCGGCGCCGGCCCGGGGCGCGGACTGACGACGCGCGCGCTGAGCTTCTCTCGGACTGGGCCCTGCGCGAGGCCGGCGCCCAGCGGGTGCAGCTCCGCGCGGATGTCCTCAACACGGCGTCCCTCCGGGTCGCCGAGAAGGCCGGGTTACACGCGCGAGGGAACGCTTCGCGCGAGCGGGTTCAACGCGCGCCAGGGCCGCCGCGTCGACTACGCCGTCTTCTCGCTGTTGCCGGGCGAAGCCACGTAGAGGTTTCGGTCGCGCGAGCGCGAATCGCGCTCTCGTGGACGACCGAGTTGCAAGGTTCCTCGAGAGCCCCGCGCTGTCGGATTCGACGCGCCGTGCCTACGGCGTCGACGTGCGCCAGTTCAGCAGCTGGCTCTCCGGCCGCGGACTGAGACTCGACGATGTCGACGTTCGCGCCTTCGCGGAGTACGCCGCCGATCTCGGCCGGCGCCGCCCGAAGCTCGCCCCGGCCACGATCGCGCGGAAGCTCGCCGCGGTGCGGGCGCTCGTGCGGTTCGCGCTCGGTCCCGAGCGGGTTCCCGATACCTCGTTCGCGCCCAAGCGCCCGCGGCGGCTGCCCGAGGCTCCGAAGGTCGAGGACGTCGACTCAGAGCTTGCCGGACTGGATCGCGAGGGCCCGCTCGGCCTGCGAAACCGCGCCCTCGGCGAGCTTCGTCTACTCGGCCGGCCTCCGCAGTCGCCGAAGCCGTCGACCTGAATCTGGGTGACGTCGACTTCGAGCAGGAGCTCGTTCACGTGCGCGGCAAGGGCGGCAAAGAGCGGATGGTCCCTCTCGGGGAAGAGGCCGCGCACTGGCTGGCGCGTTACCTCCACCAGGCCCGCCCCGAACTGGCGCGAGGCGCCGAGAATGCACTCTTCCTGTCCGCGCGAGGCCGGCGCCTGGACACGAGCACCCTCCGGCGGCTGCTGCCTCACCCGCACCGGATGCGCCACGCGTTCGCCACCCACCTGCTGGAGGGAGGAGCCGACCTACGCACGATTCAGGAGCTGCTGGGGCACAGCTCGCTCTCGACGACGCAGATCTACTCCGCACGTCGACGGCCGCCGCCTGCGCCGCGTCTACGACCGCTCGCATCCTCGGTCGTAGAGTCGCCTCGCGAGCGGACCCTGTTCACGCGCGCACGCGACGGGCACAGCCCCCGCCCTTTATTTGGGTGGGGCTCTTCCCTCCTCCCTCGACGTCGACGATAGCCCTCTCCGGGCGCAGCGTGTCTGGGTCGGGAGCGCGCCGATTCTGCGCCAAACGGGTCGCCGGCCGACCGCACAGGCTGACGCGGCGACGCAGGCGATCGGCTCGGCGCCGCGAAATCAGGCCGGGGATGGCAGCACCGGCCAGAGACCCTGACCTCGAAGGTTTCCTCGCGCTCCTCGCCGCGTCGCGGGCACCGCGGACCGTCGACGCGTACCGCCGCGACCTGCTCGATCTCGCGGCGCACGTCGAGCGCGGCCGCTCAAGGCGGTGACGACCGAGGAGATCGAGCGCTATCTGGCCGAACTGCGAGCCGAGGGCCGCTCGCCGGCGACGATCGCGCGCCGAACCGCGGCGGCCCGGTCTTTCTATCGCCATCTCGTGCTGCTCGGGGCGCGGAGCGACAACCCTGCCGCTGCCGTCGCACTGCCACGCAAAGCTCGCCGGCTGCCGCGCACGCTGTCGCCTTCCGAGGCCGAGCGGTTGATCGATGCCGCGGCCGGGACGACGCCACGCTCGCTCCGCGACCGCGCGCTGGTCGAGCTGCTCTACGGCGCCGGGCTACGGGTCGGCGAGGCGGTCGGCCTCGGCAAGACCGACGTCGATCTCGAGCAGCGGCTCGTCAGAGCGACCGGCAAGGAGCTCGAAGGAGCGGATCGTCCCCTGGGCAGGCCTGCGGCCGATGCGCTGCGGCGCTACCTCTCGCGCGGGCGCCCCCACCTCGACCGCCGCCACCGGCCGGAACTCTTCCTCAACGCCCAGGGCGGAGGCCTGACTCGCGCCGGGATCTTCCTCGTCCTGCGCAGGCTGGCCGAGAAGGCCGGGCTCGAGCCGGAACGGGTCCACCCTCATCTGCTCCGCCACTCCTTCGCCACTCACCTGCTCGAAGGAGTGCCGATCTCCGCAGCGTCCAGGAGATGCTCGGCCACGCCGACCTGGCGACCACCGAGCTCTACACGCACGTCAGCGACCGCCGCCGCCGCGAGCTCTACTTCAGCTCGCACCCGCACGCACGCCGGCGCGGGGTTTCAAAGGGCTGAAAACTGGCGAAAACCAGGGAGGATGTCGCTTGGCCCGCACGCGCTCGGCCTCTTCGCTTCGAGCTTCTGCGTCGGGCCGCTGATGACTCTCTCGGGATCCAGAAGAGCCTGCTCGGCTGGAAGAACCGCCGCCGTTACTGTCAGTCGTGCGGGCGGCAGCTGCGCAGCGGCTGCACCTGCCGCTAGCGGCCTTCTTCTTCAGCAGCTCGGCGACCCGCTTTGCGGCCGCTCGTAGCTCGCGGTCGGCTTCGTCGTCGCCGGCGAGACTCTCGAGGATCACGATCGTGTCGCGCTGAGGCGAGCCGTTCTTCAGAGACATGATCGGCCAGCCTGCGGACGGCCGGATTCTCCTCAGCGTCCGAGACCAGCTTGTGCAGCGAGCGGGCGGTCCGCGTTGATATCGCCCGGATGGTCGCGGGAGAGCAGCTCCAGCGCCAGCAGCGCCGAGCCGCGGCAGGCCGGGCTCTCGTCGTCGAGGCCCCGGCGAAGCAGCTCGAGCTTCTGTCTAAACCGAAACTGCCCGATCGCCCGGTAGGCAACGGCGCGCTCGCGGTAGTCCGGGCTGCGCGCGGCTGACTCGAGCTCCTCGTCCCACTGCGAACGCAGCTGCGCAAGCTCGCGCTCTCGAGCCCTGCTGCGCGAGGTCGTCGGCCTCGGGCGGCGGCCTCGGCGAGCGTCAAGAGGACCGACTGGAGCGAGCGAGTCGCCGGGCCGACGTAGCGCGCCGAGGGCCGGAAGAGGCGGCCGGTCCGCTTCTGCTCGAGGATGTGCGCCGACCAGCCGGCGACGCGGGAGCAGGCGAACATCGCGGGTGCGAGCCGAGGCGGGATCTCGGCGACGTCGAGGACGATCGCGGAGTAGTACTCGACGTTCGTCGCGAGCACACGCTCGGGATGCCGCTCCTGCAGCGCGGCGAGCGCCACCTGCTCGAGCTCCTCCGCCAGCTCGACCTGCGTCGAGCCCAGCTCCTTCGCCGTGCGCTTCAGCAACCGCGAGCGCGGATCCTCGGCCCGGTAGATCCGGTGCCCGAAGCCCATGATCCGCTTGCCCGGCGGCGAGCGTGTCCCTGACCCAGCGCTCCGGCGTCGCCCGACTGCGCCACCTCCTCGAGCATCGGCTTGACGTAGGCCGGCGCCCCGCCGTGCAGCGGCCCCGAGAGCGCACCGACGGCCGCCGAGAGCGAGCGCGCCGCAGTCGGCGCCGGTCGAGGCGACGATCCGTGCGGTGAACGTCGACGCGTTCAGACCGTGCTCGGCCGTACAGATCCAGTAGGTGTCGATCGCCTTCGCGTGGCTGCGGATCGGCCTCACCGCGCCAGCGGAGCAGAAACTTCTCGGCTGCTGTCTGGCCCTGCGCGACGACGTCGTCAGGGACAACATCCGTCTTCCCGTCGGCGACGCGCGCCGAGCTGGCGACGATCGACATCATCTGCGCCGAGAGCCGGCCTAGATCCTCGCGGGCCTGCTCGTCGGAGATCTCAGTTCAGCTTGCCCAGTCTCCCAGACGCCCGAGAGCCGTGCCGTCTCGGCCTGTAGGTCGGAAGGAGCGTTGCCGGTCAGGCCCGCCGGTTCGTAGGGCTCGGGATCCGGCATCTTCGAGATCGAGGTCGTCGTCGACGAGCAGTCCCCAGACGTTCTCGTACGGGTAGCGCGCCGACGAGCTCCTCGATGTCGATCCCGCGATAGCGCAGCGAGCCGCCCTCGCGATCGGGCTCGGCGATCTCCGTCTCGACCGCGACGACGCCCTCGAGACCCGGCTTGAAATCGTCCGCCATCGCGCAGAAAGCTACCCGAGTCGGGGCCGCGGCAGCGGGTAGAGCTCACCCACCGTGGCACACGAAGTGACCTTGATCCCCGGCGACGGCACCGGCCCCGAGCTGACCGAGGCGACGCGCCGCGTCCTCGAGGCGACCGGCGTCGAGTTCGACTGGGACGTCCAGCAGGCCGGCGCCGACGTGATGGAGCAGAACGGCGGCAACCCGCTGCCCGACGGACGACGCTCGACTCGATCCGCGAGAACCGGCGTCGCGCTCAAGGGGCCGATCACGACACCGGTCGGCGGCGGCTTCCGCTCGGTCAACGTCGGCCTGCGCAAGGAGCCTCGACATGTACGCGCAGGTGCGTCCGTGCAAGTCCTACGAGGGCGTCCGCACGCGCTTCGAGGACGTCGACCTCGATCATCGTCCGCGAGAACACCGAGGACCTCTACGCCGGCATCGAGTACGAGCAGGGCACGCCCGACGCCGAGGAGCTGATCCGCGTGGATCGAGGCGCAGGGCGGCAAGCTGCGACATGGCGACGCCGGCATCTCGATCAAGCCGATCTCGGTCACCGGGCACGCGCCGGATCTTCGAGTTCGCGTTCGACTACGCGCGCCGCAACGGCCGCCGCAAGGTCACGGCCGTCCACAAGGCGAACATCATGAAGTTCTCGGACGGCCTCTGGCTGCGCGTCGCGCGCGAGGTCGCCGCGGAGAACACGGACATCGAGTTCGACGACCGGATCGTGGACAACATGTGCATGCAGCTCGTCCAGCGGCCGGAGGAGTACGACGTGCTCGTGCTCCCGAACCTCTACGGCGACGTCCTCTCCGACCTGTGCGCCGGGATGATCGGCGGCCTCGGGCATGGCGCCGGGCGCGAACTTCGGCGAGAGCGCGGCGGTCTTCGAGCCGACGCACGGCTCGGCGCCCGAAGTACGCCGGCCAGAACAAGGTCAACCCGATGGCGCAGATGCTCTCCGGGATGCTGATGCTCCGCCATCTCGACGAGACCGACGCGGCCGACCGGCTCGAGAGCGCGATCGCGGACGTGATCCGCGAGGGCGAGAGCGTCACCTACGACATGAAGCCGACGCGCGACGACCCGACGGCGGTCGGGACGAGCGAGGTCGCGGACGCGATCATCGACAAGCTGGGGGCACGAGTCTGATGCGAGCGACGCAAGGTCACCGTGGTCGGCGCCGGCGAACGTCGGCGCGACCTGCGCTCAGGTGCTCGCGCGCCGCGACTACGCCGACGTCGTCCTCGTCGACATCATGCGAAGGCCTGCCGCAGGGCAAGGCGCTCGACATCAACCAGATGGGCGCGGTGCTCGGCTACGAGCCGAACGTCATCGGCTCGAACGGCTACGAGGAGACCGCCGGGCTCCGACGTGGTCGTGATCACGGCCGGGATGCCGCGCTCGCCGGGATGAGCGCGCGACGACCTCGTGACGACGAACGAGAAGATCGTCGGTCAGGTCACCGAGGCAGCGTCGGCGCAGAGCCCGCGACGCGATCCTGATCGTCGTCTCGAACCCGCTCGACGCGATGTGCCACGTCGCGAAGAGCGTCTCGCGGCTGGCCGAAGGAGCGCGTCTTCGGCATGGCCGGGATCCTCGACACCGCGCGCTTCTCCGACGTTCATCGCCTGGGAGACCGGCGCGTCGGTGAAGGACGTGACCGGCGATGGTGCTCGGCGGCCACGGCGACCAGATGGTGCCGGTCGTCTCCGCGACGACCGTCGGCGGCGTCCCGCTCACGCAAGCTGGTCGCGCGAGGACGCGGATCCAGGCGATGGTCGAGCGGACGGCGCAAGGGCGGCGGCGAGCTCGTGAACCTGCTCGGCACCTCAGCCTGGTACGCGCCCGGGGCGGCGGCGGCGCAGATGGTCGACGCGATCATGCTCGACGAGAAGCGCGATGCTGCCGTGCACGGCGTATCTCGAGGGCGAGTACGGAATCGAAGGCCTCTACATGGGCGTGCCCGTCAAGCTCGGCCGCGGCGGCATCGAAGAGATGGTCGAGCTCGAGCTCTCCGAGGACGAGCAGACGATGCTCAACGAGTCCGCCGACGCCGTCCGCGAGGTCGTCGGCGTCTTGACGACGTAGTGTCGGGCCGCAGTCCGCTGCCCGTCCTGGGGACTAATCGTCACAGTTTCGGCGCACTTCCGTCACAGACTCGTGCGCAAATCCGGAGTACGCTCGCCGCGGGTGGCGGGTGGACTCTTATCCCCACCCAGGGTGGGGCTTGGGCGGGAGGGGTCGGTTTGGAGCTCGGGCCTGAAAGGGCGGACCGCGATCGTCTGCGGCGCCTCCTCGGGCATGGGGCTCGCGACGGCCGAGGCACTCGCGCGCGAAGGCGCGAACGTCTCCATGTTCGCCCGCAGGCGGGATGTTCTCGACCTGGAAGCCGAACGGCTCGGCGCGCTTGCCGTGCGAGGAGACGTCACGAACCCGGCCGACCTGAAACGGCTCGTCGACCGAACCGTCGCCGCCTTCGGCGGCATCGACATCCTCGTCAACAACAGCGGCGGGCCGCCTCGTGGCCCGGCGGTCGGATCACCGACGACGACGTCGAGAGCGCCGTCGAGCTGCTGCTGCTCTCGGTCGTTCGCCTGACCGGGCTTTGCCTTCCCCAGCTCGAGCGGAGCGGCCACGGCCGGATCATCAACATCGCCTCGAGTAGCGTCCGCGAGCCCGCCGACAACCTCGCCCTCTCCAGCTCTGATCCGCCCCGGCGTGATCGGGTGGGCGAAGACGATGGCGCGCGAGCTCGGTCCGCAGAAGATCACCGTCAATTCGATCGCCCCCGGCCGGATCGAGACGGCGCGGCTGATGGAGGTCTATGCCGAGCGCTCGCGCGCGTCCGACATGGAGCAGATTCCGTTGCGGCGGTTCGGCCGGCCGGAGGAGGCGTCGCCGACGTGATCTGCTTCCTCGCGATCCGACCGCGGCAGTTACGTGACCGGCGCCGTCATCCCGGTCGACGGTGGGCTGACTCGCTCCTTGCTCTAAGCGGTTCTGACGCGCCTCCCGATCTGAGCCGGTGACCCTCAGACGCACAAGTACCATTTGTGCGATGCGATCGCTAACGCTCGCCCGGGCGGCCGGCGCGGGCCTCCTCCTAGCTGTGATCGCGCTGAGCGTTCTCTACCTGATCCCCTCGGACAAGTACTACGTCTTCCTGCCCGACCGCGCGCACCCGCTGCAGCCCCTCGTGAGCATCGCCGGCGAGCATCCTGCGACGGAGAGCGGCGGTGTCTATTTCGTCGACGTCCGCTTCCGCAAGGCCCACCTGCTCGAGGATCTGCTCGGCCGGCCGCTCGCACGCGGCGCCACCCTCCTCCCGAAGCGCGACGTCCTCGGCGACGCGACGCCCAAGCAGGCGCAGCAGATCGACCTCTCGCAGATGGCGGACTCGCAGAAGATCGCCGCAGCCGTCGCCCTCAAACGCCTCGGCTACCACGTACCGATCAAGCTGCCGAACGTCGTCGTCCGCGGCGTTCTGCGCAAAGGCGCCTGCCGGTCGGGTCCTCCGGCCGGGAGACAGAATCCTGGCGGTGAACGGAAAGCAGGTGCACAGCCTCGGCCGGCTGCACACCCTGATCGCGAGCCACCGGCCCGGCGACACGCTTTCCGTCACCTACAGCCGCTCTGGTCGCACGGCTACCGCGAAGATCCGGACGATCGCCAGCACCGACGACAAGCGCCAGGCGGCGATCGGGATCCTCGTCGACGAGACCGGCGGCTCGGTCGGCAAGCTCCCGATCAAGGTTCGGATCAATACCCAGGGCGTCGGCGGACCCTCGGCCGGGCTCGCCTTCGCGCTCGACCTGATGGAGGAGCTCGGCCACAACGTCGACAACGGCTACAAGGTCGCGGCCACCGGTGAGCTCGCGCTGGACGGCTCGGTGCTCCCGATCGGCGCCGTCAAGCAGAAAACGATCGGCGCGCGCGAGGCAAGTGTGGACGTTTTTCTCGTGCCGGCCGGGTCAAACGCCCGGGTCGCGCGCAAGTATGCGCAGGGGCTGAAGATCGTCCCTGTGCAGAGCTTTCCACAGGCGTTGCACGCTCTGGCAACGCTGCCCGCGAAGCACCCCGGAAGCGCCTGAATGACCCTTTTGCGAAAGCCGCGCAAAGTGCGCAAAGTTCCAAAATCCCTGCCTTGATCTGAAAGGCAATCGCTCTATGATCCCCTCCGTTCGAGCGCTGCGGCCACACTTAGCGAGGAGACACATGAGCAAGGCGATCAAAGCAACCTGCGATGACTGCTACTTCCGCCGCGCGGGGCTTTGCGCACTCTCGCCCGAAACTCCCTGCCCGACCTTCCGGGCCGAAAGCCGCGGCGCGCTGGATGCGACCGCGTCAGCCGCAGCTGGTCCCTCGGCCGCTCGCCGCAATGGCCGGCCGCGCAGCGGCTTAGCTCGCCGGCCGCAACCTAGACTTCACGGCGAATGCCGAGGCTTCGCAAGCCGAGCGAGGAGCAGATCCGGGAGTGGCAGCCGCGCTTCTGGGCGAAGCTGATCGGCCTGGCCCTGATCGTCGCCTACGTGATCGCGTTCATCATCGAGAACCACCGGAACGTGCGTACCTGCACTTCAGTGCTCTTCACGGCGAAGGTCTCCCAGATCTGGCTGATCTTGCTCAGCGTCGTGATCGGGGCACTCGCCGGAGCGCTACTACGGCAGCTTCACCGCCGCCGCAGCGGGAACTAATTCGGCCAGGCGCGAGACGCCCTCGTCGATCTCGGCGGGCGAAGCGAAGCTGAAGGCGAGCCGGGCGGAGTTGGGCTCGCCGCCGAAGTCCGAGCCGGGAACGAACGTGACTCCCGCCGCCGTCGCGCGGCCGAGCAATCGGTCGCGTCGGTGCCCTCCGGCAGCTCGAGCCACAGGAAGTAGCCGCCCTCGGGGCGCGACCAGCGGCCGCGGCCGCCGAGCTCGCGCTCGAGCGCCTCGAGCATCGCATCGCGCCGTTCACGCAACAACCCCGGACGCGCTCGAGGTTCGGCTCCAGCAAACCTCGGCGGAGGAACTCGAGCACCGTGGCCTCGGTTACTAGCGCCGGTGTGATGTAGGTCGAGGCGACGATGTCTTCCAGCCCGGCGGCGATCTCCGCCGGGAGGATCATGTAGCCGACGCGGAGCCCTGGGGCGATCGTCTTCGAGAACGAGGAGCTGTACATCACGTTCCGGCCGCCCTCGAGCTCGAACAGGGTCGGGAGCGGCTCACCCTCGAAGCGGACGAGCCCGTAGGGATCGTCCTCGAGAATCCGTAGCGACCGGGCGCTCGCGAGCTCGGCCAGCGCCTGCGGCGCTCTTGCGACAGCGTCACGCCCGCCGGGTTCTGAAAGGTCGGAATCGTGTAGAGGAAAGACGGGCGTTCCCCGCTCTCGAGCAGGCGCTCGAGCTCGTCGACATCGAGGCCGTCGTCGTCGAGCGGGACCTCGTCGAAGGCGCGCCAGGATCTTCCGCGGCCGATCGTACGTCGGCCGTTCGACGATGACGCGGCCCGGGAAAGCGGAGAGCACGAAGTGGAAGGCCTGCAGCGATCCGTTCGTGACGACCACGCGGGCCGGATCGACGCCGTGCCGCTCGCCGATCCACTCGCGCAGCGGCTGGTAGCCGAGGCGTGTGGCCGTAGAGCAGCGCTGCCGCACCGTCGCGCTCGATCGCGGTTTTGGCGCAATCGGCGAGCTCCTCGACCGGCAGGAGCTCCGGGGCGGGCACGCCGCGGGCGAACGAGATCGTCTCCATCCCCTCGAGTGTACGAGCAGGGCTAGACGATCGCCGAGGCGAGGCTCCGGCTCGTCGGTCCCGCGGCCGAGCGCGATCCAGTTGCCGCCGCGCCGGTCCCGGCGGCGACCAGCGACAGTGCGGCCTGCAGCACCCAGACCGCAGAGTCCCCGAAGCTCTGCCGCACCTGCAGGCCGATGAACGGGGCGAGCGCAAACCCGACCGCTGCGGTGGCGCCGAACGCTCCCATGTACGCGCCGCGGAGGTCGAGTGGCGCGAGCCCGCGACCGCCGTCTGCGAGGTCGGCACCCAGAGCATCTCGCCGATCACGAACACGAACAGGATCAGCAGTACGACAGGAAGAGCGGCGTTCACCGAGAGCAGCAGGAAGGGAAGTCCCATCAGCGGCAGCCCGACCGCGAGCTTGACCCCGCCGGCACCGCGGCGACGCGCTGAGTCAGCCTCAGCTGGAAGAAGGTGACGAGGAGCGGATTCATGATCAAGAGAAAGCCCCAGGTCGAGTTCGAGTAGCCGTGCGAGGACACAAGCGAGATCGGCAGCACTGTCTCGAAGGCGACGTAGACGAGGCCAGGCGAACACCGCGGAGACGAGGAAGAGCAGGAACGGCCGGTCACGGGCGATGACGCCGAACGAGCCGCGATTCGGCGGCTCCTCCGGCGCATACGCGCCCCTAGTCGGGAGAAACAGGACCGCCAGCGCGAACCCGAGCGCCGAAAGGCACGCTGCTCCGATGAAGAGCGCGTTCCAGCTCCCAAGCAGAAGCAGCAGCCCGCCAAGCGGAGGGCCGAAGCTGATGCCGAGGTTCGAGGCGACGCGCACGGCCGCGTACGCGGGCTCGTGCCGATCAGCTGGAACGAGATCGGCGACCAGCGCCTGGGCGGCGGCGTTGCCGACCGAGAAGAAGAGGCCACCAAAACAGAGCACGAGCAGCCCGGCCGTGGCGCTGCCGCCAGCCGCGACGAAGCCCAGCACGACCGCGGTCTGCCCGATCCAGCCGGCGAGAATCAATGGCCGCCGGCCGATGTGGTCAGAGAGGTGGCCGCCGAGGTAGCCGGAGGCGACCCCGATCAGCGCGCTGACGAGGTAGGCGAGGCCCAGCAGCGTCTGATCAGCGCCGAGCCTCTTGATCGCCCAGATCCCGACGAAGCTGAAGACGGTCGAGGTCGCCAGTGAGCCCGCGAAGTTGATCGCGAGCATCGGCCGGAGAGCCGGATCCGTGTCCGAGCCGAAGATGACGCGGTAGAGGGCGGCCAACGGACGCACGCCCGCAGACTGCCAGACGTTACTGACTCCCTCGCGGGCACCGCCCGCCGCAATTCAACCGCTTCTACGTCCGTGCGGCCGACGGCGCCGGCAAAGCTTTTGGCAGCTGAGGCTTAGGCGCGGACGGCGCCTGCAACCTCGGCGGCCAACTGGGCCGCCTCGGTCGGCGTGGTGCCGACGCGGACGCCGTGGGCCTCGAGGGCTTCTTTCTTGCCCTCGGCGGTACCTGCCGTCCCGGAGATGATCGCGCCGGCGTGGCCCATCGTCTTCCCCGGCGGAGCCGTGAAGCCGGCGATGTAGCCGACGACAGGCTTCGTCATCTCGGACCCGATGAACTCGGCGGCCTTCTCCTCCTCCGCGCCGCCGATCTCGCCGACCAGGACCACCACCTCGGTCTCGTCGTCGGCCTGGAACTTCGCCAGCACGTCGATGAAGGACGAGCCGACGACCGGATCGCCTCCGATCGCCGACGATCGTCGAGTTGCCGAGCCCAAGCTGCGTCAGCTCGTGGCCGATCTGGTAGGTCAGCGTGCCCGAACGCGAAACGAGCCCGATCCGCCCTTCGCGGAAGATCTCCGCGGGAATGATCCCGACGTTCGCCTTCCCCGGCGAGAGCGCGCCCGGGCAGTTGGGCCCGAGCATCGTGATCCCGCGCGGCTGGATGAAGTTGAAGATCCGCAGCATCTCGTGGGCGGGCAGCCCCTCTGCGATGCAGATCACGGTCTCGATGCCCGCGTCGACGTCCTCGTAGATCGCGTCGGCGGCGAAGCGCGCGGGAACGAAGACCATCGACGTGTTCGCGCCGGTCTCCTCGACGGCCTCGGCGACGGTGTCGAAGATCGGGATCCCCTCGAGATCCTGGCCGCCCTTGCCGGGCGTGACGCCGGCGACGACGTCCGTGCCGTAGGCGCGGTTGCGAAGCGTGTGGAAGGAGCCCTCGCGGCCGGTCGCGCCCTGGACGACGAGCTTCGTCTCCGTGTCGACGATGATCGCCATTCAGCTTTGGCTCTTTCGGGCCTTGAGGATGAGCTTCACATCCGTCCAGGCTGTGCCGTCGTCGGTCATCCGGTCGGAGAGCAGCTCCTTGACGCGCTCGGCTTCCTCGCCCTCGCAACCCGTCCGGGCGAGCCAGTCCTCGAGCGGATGCACCTTCTCGAAGAGCTGTCGCTGCTCGATCTCGAGCCCGGCGCCGGTCAGGAGCTCGACCCACTCGTCCTCGGTGTAGTTGCGGACGTGGGTCGGGTCGCGCAGCTTCTCCGCCTGCTCGTGGCGCTCGCTCGAGAAGAGTGTGTCCTCGATCACGACGACGTCGTTGGAGACGCGTGTCATCTCCGCGACCGCGTGGCGCGACGTCGGCGAAGTGGTGCGGCGCGATTCGCGAGACGACGCAGTCGAAGGAGCCGTCGGCGAACGGTAGGTCCTCGGCGCGCGAGACGACGTCGGGCTTCATCCCCGGCGATGAGTCGGTGGTCACCACGTCGCATCCGGCCTCGCGTAGCCGCCGCGCGACGTGGCCGCCGCCGGTGGCGACGTCCAACACCTTGCGGCCCGGGCCCGGTGCGCACCACTCGACGACTAGGTCGAGGTCGGCACCTTCGGCGTGGGTCTTCGAGTCGCGATAGGCCTGAGCCCTCGTATCCCAAAGCTCGGTCATGCCGCCAGCTCCACGGCGCGGCGTGCGCCTTCGAGCATCGTCGGCTCCACGTGCAGGTTGTCCGGGCCGGCCTCGGCGAGAAGCTCGCGCCCCTCTTCGGCGTTCGTGCCGTCCAGGCGGACGACGATCGGGTGCTTGATCCCGATCTGCTCGAGCGCGGTCAGGATCCCGCGGGCGACCTCGTCGCCGCGCGTGATCCCGCCGAAGATGTTGAAGAAGATCGAGCGCACCTGCGGATCCGCGGTGATGACCTCGAGCGCGTCGACGACTCCCTGCGCGTCGCCGCCGCCGCCGAGGTCGCAGAAATTCGCGGGGCGGCCACCGGCAAGCGTGATCACGTCCAGCGTCGACATCACGAGCCCGGCGCCGTTGCCGAGGATCCCGACCTCGCCGTCGAGCTTCACGTAGGTAACGCCCTTCTCGCGCGCGGCACGCTCCTCCGGCGGGATCGATTCCGGATCGCGCATCTCGGCGATGTCGGGGTGCTTGTAGAGGGCGTTGTCATCGACCGTGAATTTCGAGTCGAGCGCCCGCACCTCGCCCTCCGGCGTCACGATCAGCGGGTTGATCTCGCAGAGCATCGCGTCCGTTCCGACGAAGCAGGCGTAGAGCTTCCCGATGATGTCGAGGAGCTGCTTCTGTTCGCTCGGATCGTCGATGCCGGCCCCGTAGATCAGGCGCCGCGCCTGGTAAGGCTGGTATCCCTCGAGCGGATCGACATGGAGCCGCGCCAGCCTCTCGGGCGTCTCCTCGGCGACCTGCTCGATCTCGATTCCGCCCTCGGTGGTGAGCATGAAGAGCGCCTTCTTCTCGCCCCGGTCGAACGTGATCGAGAGGTAGTACTCCTTGGCGATCTCCGACGCCGACTCGATCCAGAGCTTGCGCACGATGTGGCCGTTGATGTCGAGTCCGAGGATCTCCGCGGCTTTCTGCTCGGCGTCGTCGGGCCCATCCGCGAGCTTGACGCCGCCCGCTTTCCCACGCCCGCCGGTCAGCACCTGCGCCTTGACGACGACCTGGCCGCCTAGCTGCTCGGCAGCTGCGCGGGCCTCGGCCCGCGTCGGGGCGAGCTGCCCTTCCGACGTTGGGATGCCGAAGCGCCGGAAGAGCTCCTTGCCCTGGAATTCGTAGAGATCCACCGGCGGCGGACTCTAGCCGCCGCCGGGTGGCTCGAGCGCAGATCGACTGACGACCGCGCCGCCATGCGCGGATTTCGTGGCGCGTGAGCGGCTCGGCCTCCCTGACTAGACTCGGCCGGCGTGGACGCGATCGTCGTCGACGAGCTCCGAAAGCGCTACGGCAACGTTCAGGCACTCGAGGGCGTCTCGTTCGCCGTTCGCGCCGGCGAGGTTTTTGGCCTGCTCGGACCGAACGGAGCCGGGAAGTCGACCACGGTCAAGGTGCTCGCGACGCTGACGAAGCCGGACGCGGGCCGGGCGGAGGTCGCCGGCCACAACGTCGTCCGGGAGCCCAACGCCGTGCGCCGCGCAATCGGCTACGTGCCACAGAGCTCCGGCGTCGACCGCGATGCGACCGGCCGCGAGAACCTGATTCTCCAGGGCCGCGTCCAGGGGATGAGCGGGCGGGCGCTCGAAATGCGGGTCGCCGAGCTGCTCGATTTGCTCGGGCTGGCGCCGTCTGCCAACCGGGTCGTCCGCGGCTATTCCGGCGGGATGAAGCGGCGGCTCGACGTCGGCCTCGGGCTCGTCCACAGGCCGCAGGTCCTCTTCCTCGACGAGCCGACCACAGGCCTCGACCCCGAGGCTCGTGCCTCGATGTGGGAAGAGCTCGAGCGGCTCGCCGAGGGCGAGTCCCTGACGATCCTGCTGACGACCCACTACATGGAAGAGGCCGACGAGCTGGCCGACCGGCTCGCGATCGTCAGCCGCGGCCGAGTGATCGTCGAGGGAACGCCCGAGCAGCTGAAACAGAGTCTTCGCGGCGAGGCCGTCGAGGTCGAGCTCGCCGACGGGCGGGCGGCGGACGCCGAGGCGGTCGTCTCCGGACTGGAAGGCGTGTTCGAGGCATCGATCGACGGCCGGCGGCTCCTGCAGCCGCGTCGCGAGCGGGGCCCGCGCGATCCCATTCATCCTCTCGGCACTGGAGGCCGAGGGCATCGGCGTCGAGGCGGTCACGACCCACCGGCCATCCCTCGACGACGTCTACCTCCATTACACCGGCCGCGAGTTCGCAGCCGAGGACGAGCAGGGACGCGCGGGCGATTCCGGCGAGGACGGCAGGCGATGACCGTCGCTGTCCGCCACACCTGGTTCATGGTCGGCCGGCAGCTGCGGAACCTGATGCGCGAGCCGATCTGGATCGCGCTCCTGCTCGTGCAGCCGATGGTCTGGCTGCTGCTCTACGGCCAGCTCTTCAAGCGGGTCACACACTTGCCGGGCGGCGGCTTCCGGAACAGCCTCGTACATCACCTTCCTCGCTCCGGCGATCGTGATCATGAACGCCTTCTTCGGGGCGACCTGGAGCGGCATGGCGATGATCAGCGACCTCGACCGCGACGTGCTGCCGCGCTTCCTCGCCACGCCCGTCAGCCGGATCTCGCTCGTGGTCTCCGCAGATCGTCCGCTCGGCGCTGATCGCGCGTCATTCAGGGCGCGATCATCCTGGCGGTCTCGCTCGCGCTCGGCGTGCGGGTGCACACGGCGCTGCTCGGGTGGGTCGTCGTCCTGCTCGCGGCTGCGCTCATGAACGCGGCGTTCGCCGGGCTCTCACAGGGGATCGCGCTCCTCGTCCGCAAGGAGGCGACGATGATCGCGATCGCGAACTTCATCGGGCTGCCGCTCTTCTTTCTTTCCTCGACGCTGATCTCGATCCGTCAGATCCCCCACTGGATGCAGACCGCGGCGAAGTTCAATCCGGTCAACTGGGGCGTGATCGCGGCCCGCGAGGTCGTCTTGCCGGGCACGGATTGGAACTCGGTGGGGCTGCACCTGGCGCTGCTGTTTGCGCTGTCGGTCGCGACGGCCGCTTTCGCGACCTGGACGTTTCGGGCGTACCAACGGACTATCTGAGCTTCTAGTCCTCGTCCTGGGCGATCACGCACACGACCTGGCCGGTCGTGACGGCCCGGCCCGGCTCGACGGACAACTCGGTGACGACGCCGTCGCGGTGCGCCGTGATCTCGTTCTCCATCTTCATCGCCTCGACGATGCAGATCACCTGGCCGGCGCGAACCTCGTCGCCGTCGGCCACTTCGACCGCCAGCACGGTGCCCTGCATCGGCGTCACGACCGCGTCCTTGGCGGCTCCGTGATGCGCGCCGCGGCCGGTTCGCTCCCGGCGGCGCCGCGCCAGCTCTGCGAAGGGCGGCTCAGGGACCAAGGCCTTCACCTCGTAGAGGCGCCCGTCGAGCTCGACGCTCGAGACGCGTTCTCGAAGCCCGCCGTCCGTAGAGGCCGCTAAGGTTGTTTGCTGATGAGACAACTGATCGCAGCTCGCTCGGCAAGCTCCTTCGATTCCACGACGCCGTGACACGTCTGTCCTGCGATGAAGCACGCGTGCTCGAGCAGCGCCCGGTGGAAACCGAGCAACGTCGTGACTCCGCCGATCTCGTACTCGTCGAGCGCGCGCAGCATCCGCCGCCGCGCGTGCTCGCGGTCGACGCCGTGCACGACGAGCTTCGCGATCAGCGGGTCGTAGAGGCCGACGACCTCGCTGCCGGCCGCAACCCCCGAGTCGATCCTGATGCCCGGGCCCCCGGCTCCCGGTAGCTCGTGATCCGCCCGGGAGTAGGCAGAAAGCCGTTCGACGGATCCTCGGCGTTGATCCGGCACTCGATCGCGTGTCCGGTCAGCCGGACGTCGTCCTGGCGCAGCGATAGCGGCTCCCCGGCCGCGATGAGAACCTGCTCGCGCACTAGGTCGAGGCCGGTGACGAGCTCGGTAACGGTGTGCTCGACCTGGATTCGCGTGTTCATCTCCAGGAAGAAGTAGTCGCCGTCGCCGTCGAGCAGCCCCTCGATGGTGCCGGCGCTGCGGTAACCGACCGCCCGGGCAGCGTCGATCCCGAGCCGGCCGATCCGGTCACGGAGCTCGTCGCCGACCGCCGGCGAGGGTGTTTCCTCGACGAGCTTCTGGTGACGGCGCTGGATCGTGCAGTCGCGTTCGCCCAGGTGAATGACGTTGCCGTGCGCGTCCGCGAGGATCTGGACTTCAACGTGCCGCGGGTCTTCGAGGTAGCGCTCGACGTAGACGTCCGGGTCGGAGAAGTACGCCTCGCCCTCGCGGCGTGCGGACTCGTACGCGCGGTCGGCCTCGTCCGGGCCGGCTACGACCTTGAGTCCCTTGCCGCCGCCGCCGGCCGAAGCCTTGATCGCGATCGGCCAGCCCAGCTCGTCGCCGAGGCGGCGGACATCCTCGGCTGACTCGACCGGCGCTGTCGTGCCGGGCACGATCGGCACGCCGGCAGCGCGCATCGTCTCCCGGGCGGCCGTCTTGGAGCCCATTACATCGATCGCCTCCGGCGGCGGCCCGATCCAGACGAGTCCGGCCGCCTGGCACGCACGCGCGAAGTCCGCGTTCTCGGCTGAGAAACCCGTAACCAGGGTGAACCGCTTCGGCGCCCGAGCGCGCGGCCGTCTCGAGCAACCGTTCCTGGTTGAGGTAACTCTCGGCCGCGGGGCCGGGCCCGATCAGGTAGGCCTCGTCTGCGGCGGCGACGTGCAGTGAGCCCCGGTCGGCCTCCGAGTAAACGGCGACGGTTCCGATTCCGAGCTCCCGCAGGGTGCGGAAAACACGAATGGCGATCTCACCACGGTTGGCGACCAGGATTTTCGAGAACACGGCCATGCGCTACGCGTGCGTGGCGCGACGGCGTGCGGGCGCCTCGTCTTCACCGTCGAGATTCTCGGTGATGCCCTCGGCGCGCCAGCGGCTCCGATAGGCGGGCGGCGGCTCATCCCCGCCAGCAGACGCCCGAGCGCGAGCGAGAGTGCTTCGCGCGCCTCGGGATCGGGCTCCGGTCGGGCGATGAAGTCCACTCGCCGGAGACTAAAGGCGCTCGTTGGTCCTGACGATACGAACAGGCGGATGAGCCGCCTCCTTGCGACCACCGCAGTCTTCGCCGTGCTTGCGGCGCCCGCCGCCGCCCAGAACCAGGGCGGCGCGCAGCCTGTCTCCTGGGCGCAGCCGCAGATCAAGGTCGTGGTCTCACACGGCCTGATGGCGAGCAGCATCCAGACCTTCCATCCGAATGACCCGCTCACCCGCGGCGCGCTGACGGCGCTCGTCTCCGGTCTCGTTTCCGAGCGGCCGACGGCGACCACGGCGTCGACCGCCCCGGTGACGCTTGCCCAACTCGACTCGACGCTTGTCCGAGGGCTCGGTCTGAGCGGAGCTGCCACCGAGTTCGCCGCCGCAGCCCGGAGCGCGGGGCTGACGCCGCCTAGTCGCTTCGGCACGGAAGTCGTTGCCCGCCTCCTGGGGCTGCGCACGAATCATCCGGCCCAGCTCGACTCGCTCGAGCTGCTGCCGAGCCAGCCGGCGACGCGGGCCGAGGCCGCCTACTCGGCAGCGCAGATCCTCAATTTCCGCGGCTCGGAAACGGAGCAGGTCCAGCAGCTCGCCGACACCTTTACGCTACCCACCTCTCCGCCTGGCAGATGCGGATCCTGCAGACCGCCGTTCGCTTCATCGGCTATCCCTACGTCTGGGGAGGCACCAGCGAGAACGCCGAGGCGCCGTTCGGAGTCCAGGCACCCGGCGGCTTCGACTGCTCGGGATTCGTCTGGCGCGTCTTCAAGCTCCAGGTCTATCCCGGCGGCTCCGCGCTCGCGGGAACGCTGAAGGGTCGGACGACCTTCGCGATGAGCGGCGAGGTGCCGGCGGCGAAACGGATCCCGTTTGCCCGGCTGAAGCCCGGCGACCTGCTCTTCTGGGAGCCGCCGGCCCTCGCTCGAAGCCTGCGCAGGTCGACCACGCCGGGATCTATCTCGGCAACGGTTGGTTCATTCACTCGTCGGGCTACGGCGTCGCGCTCGCCCAGCTCTCAGGCTGGTACAAGCAGCGGTTCGCCTGGGGCCGCCGGCCCTAGCCGAAGCCGGCCTCAGCACCTAGTAACGCGATCCCCCGTCCGGGTGATGGCCCGGCCGGTCTCGAGAGAGACAATCGCGTGGTCAAGGAGATGGAGGTCTCCCATGCTGAAGTGGAATCCGCGTCTTCGACTTGTGTTCCTCGTAGTCTCGTTGCTCGCCCTTGCGCTCGCGCTTGGCTGGGTCGATGCAGCCAACTTCCTCGAGTGGTAGCCCGTCGGCAATGAGCGATTCGGCAGCCGCCAGCCGCAGCCTTTATCCCGTCGTCGCTCCTGTCTGCGTAGCGGGACTCGCCACGGTTGTCGTCGCCACTATCTCGTTTGCATCGGAAGCACACGGTGCAACGGTTGTCGCCGGGCTCGCCGCGTTCCTCGTTGCCTCGCTGCTCGCAGATCGTTTCCCGGTTCCGGTGGACGACCTGGACGCCAACGGGGTCTCGTTGGCGTTCGTCTTCGGACTGTCCGCGATCGTCCTCTTTGGCTGGGCGGCCGGCGTTCTCGTCGTCGCCGCGACGCCGGCGGTCATGCAGCTCCTGGACCGCAGGCCGCCGGTGCGGATCGCCTACAACTCCTTCGCGTTCGCGCTAACGGCGGCGAGCGCCGGGCTCGTGATCGCGCCCATTGCCGGCGACTCACCGGCCCGCACCGCGGCCCGCGTGCTTGTCGCGACCTGCGTCTGCTACCTGGTCAACGTCCTCCTGATCACCGCTGTGGTTGCACGCGGGACGCGGCGCTCGTGGGGCGGCCTGATCGCCTCGAGCGTTCGGAAGACGATCCTGCCGTTCACGCTGATGGGCTCCGCGGTTCTGACACTTGTGGTGCTCTGGCAGCGAGCGCCCCTGCTGTCCCTCGCCCTCGTGGGTCCGCTGCTCGCGATCCAGCTCTACCAGCGTGCGCTGCTGCGGGCGTTGCGGGCCGTCCGACTCGCGCTCACCGATCCGCTCACGGGTCTCGGAAATCACCGCCACTTCCACGAACGCCTTGCCCGTGAGCTCGAGCACGCGCTTCGCTGCGGCCGGCCGCTGGCGCTTTGCCTCGTGGACATCGACGACTTCAAGCGGGTCAACGACCACTTTGGCCACCCAGCAGGCGATCGGGTGCTCTCCCAGGTTGCGACACGGCTCCGCCAGAGCGGCGAGGCATTTCGGCTCGGCGGCGACGAGTTCGCCGTCCTCTTGCCGAGGTCCGAGGCTGGGCAAGCATTGACGGCTGCGAGCTCGATCGTCGAGCGAATCTCGAGGCTCGATTTCGGCCAGCTGGGGCCGGTCACCGTCAGCGCCGGAATCGCCCTGGCGCCTCAGCACGCGCGGCAACGCGACGAGCTGCTGCACCTGGTCGACACCGCCCTTTACCGGGCGAAGGAGGAGGGCAAGAACAGGGCCGAGGTCTACCGTCCGGACGTGGTCGAGCTCGCCGAGCTGAAGCGGCTCGCGAGCGCCCAGGATCGGGCCGCGCGGCTCTGAGCTGCCGCGAGTCTTGCGAATGCCGTCGATGCGCGAGACGTCTACAGCGGAAATCATTCGCAACGCGTCGCCGAGCTTTCAGTCCGGCTGGCCGCGCGCATCGGCCTCTCCCGTGAAGAAATCGAGCTCGCACAACTTGCGGGAAGCCTTCACGACCTTGGCAAGCTCGCTCTCCCTGAGAACCTGCTGCGGAAGCCGACGCCGCTGACCGAGCCTGAGTGGTCCGTCCTCAAGGAGCATGCGTCGCTCGGCTCTCGAATGCTCGAGAGCCTCGGCATCGGTTCGGTAGCGGAATGGGTGCTCCACCACCATGAACGGTGGGACGGCACCGGCTATCCGGACGGCCTCGCTGGAACGGAGATCCCGCTTGGCGCCCGGATCCTCTTTGTCGCCGACGCGTTCGACGCGATGACGTCCGACGGCCTCTACGGCAAGGCATGCTCGCCGGACGACGCGCTGAGCGAACTGGTCCTCTGCGCCGGTACCCAATTCGACCCGTCGGTGGTCGAGGCGCTCGCCGCTGAGCTCGAGCACGCAGCCCCTGCAGCAGAAGCGCCGCTCCACCAAGCGATCGCTGTCTAAAGCAGGAATGTTCCCGTGCTTTCGAGGCGGCCGGCGCTCGCGCTTCGTCAACGCGATCTCCGAGTGCGTCGATCAGCACAGGCCGGGTGCGCCGCGGCTCGATCACATCGTCGACGTAGCCTCGTTCAGCCGCCGCGTACGGGTTCGCGAACTGTCTGCGGTACGCCTCAATCAGTTCCGCGCGCCGCGCTTCAGGATCCGGAGCTTCCTCGATCTGCTTGCGAAAGACGATGTTGACTGCGCCTTCGGGCCCCATCACGGCCACCTCTGCGGTCGGCCACGCGAAGTTGAAGTCGGCGCGGATGTGCTTCGAGCTCATGACGTCGTACGCGCCGCCGTACGCCTTGCGCGGTGATCACGGTCGAGCTTCGGCACGGTCGCCTCCGCGATAGGCGTAGAGCAGCTTCGCGCCGTGGCGGATGATCCCGCCCCACTCCTGGGCGGTCGCCGGGTAGGAATCCGGGGACGTCGACGAAGGTGACCAGCGGAATGTTGAACGCATCGCAGGTCCGGACGAAGCGCGCCGCCTTCGTCGACGGAGTCGATGTCCAGCACGCCGGCCAGCGCCCGAGGCTGGTTGCCGACCACGCCGACCGGGTAGCCGCCGAGCCGCGCGAAGCAGCAGACGATGTTCTCGGCCCACCGCTCGTGCACCTCGAGGAAATCGCCGTCGTCGACCACGCGGGAGATGACGCTCTTCATGTCGTAAGGCTTCGTCGGGATCGTCGGGGATCGTCGAATCGAGCTCGGCGTCCTCCCTCCCGGCCGGGTCGGTCGGCTCTGGCGTAGGGCGGCGGGTCGACGTTGTTCTGCGGCAGGAACGAGAGCAGGTAGCGGGCGTCCTCGAGGCACGCCTCCTCGTCGGGCGCGATGAAGTGGCGCGACGCCGGACTTCGCGGCGTGTGTCGCGGCGCCTCCGAGCTCCTCGAAGGTCACCTCCTCGCCGGTCACCGTCTTCACGACGTCGGGGCCCGTGATGAACATGTACGACGAGCCCTCGACCATCAAGCACGAAGTCGGTCATCGCCGGCGAGTAGACGGCTCCTCCAGCGGACGGGCCCATGATCAGGCTGATCTGGGGGATCACTCCCGAGGCCTGGACGTTCCGCCAGAAGATCTCTGCGTAGCCCGCGAGCGAGACGACGCCCTCCTGGATCCGGGCGCCGCCCGAGTCGTTGATCCCGATCAGCGGACAGCCGAACTTCGCGGCGAGATCCATCACCTTGCAGATCTTCTCGGCGAAGACTTCGCTCAGAGACCCGCCGAAGACGGTGAAGTCCTGCGAGAAGACGAAGACCTTCCGGCCGAAGATCGTGCCGTAGCCGGTGACGACCGCATCGCCGTAGGGCCGCCGCTCGAGCATTCCGAAGTTCGACTCGCGGTGCCTGACGTAGCGATCGAGCTCGAAGAACGAGCCCGAGTCGAGCAGTCTCTCGACGCGCTCGCGCGCGAGCAGCTTCCCTTGCTCGCGCTGGCGGGCGACCGCGCGCTCGCTGCCGGCGTGCCGCGCCTGCTCGCGCAGCTCGGCCAGCTCCCGCAGCTTGGCCCCAGTCGAATCGGCTTCCGTAGCCACGACGCGAGCGTATCCCGACCGAGAGCTGGATGACGCGAGTCCCCGTTCGAGGGAAATCGCGCCGGGCAGGAGTCACCCTCCCGGGGGAGTCGTGATCAGGCCCTTCCGCCTAGCGTCCGTTTGAGGCCTGCGGCGGCCCAAGGAGAGAATCTTGCGGCACTCGTACATCGATCGTCCACGACGCATTCGTGCGCCACGCGCGACTCCCCCTTCGCGTACCCGGTTCCTGCCGGCTGTTGTTGCGCTCCCGGTCGTGGCCGTTCTCTGGGTCACGGTCGGTCTGCCTGTGCTTTCCCAGGTGACAGGCGCAGGCGGCGGCAACCGGCTCGCGCGAAGCGTCGTCTTCGGTGCGCAGGCAACGGGTACGGGCGGCGGAACGGAGGCGCATCCTCCGTTCCGCAAACCGAGGCGGCAGCGATCGTCTCCGAGAAAGTTCTCGCCGCCTACCACGCAGAGGATCGCCAAGCGCGCACGGCTCGCGCGCGCGCCGCCGCGAAACTGAAACTGAATGCGATCGGCGCAAAGCTCGCTCTTCCGCAACCGGCTCTCTCGGCGTCGGCTCCGAACTCGGCAACGTTTGCGACTGCTGATCAGCCTCAGGCTCCAACGAGCCAGCCGTCGGCGACTCCACCAGCTAAGGACACCAGTCCAGCCGCGGGCAACTCGCCCGGCTCCGGAGGCTCGAGCGACAGCGGCGACACGACTGACCCAGGCAGCGGCGACACGACCACGACTCCGCCCGATTCCGGAGACAACGGCGGCTCGGATGCGGGCGGGACAGGCGACTACGGGCGGTACCGGCGACACGGGCGACTCGGGTGACATCGGCGGGAGCACCGGCGGCAGCAAGGCGTCGCCTCCTCCTCATCCCCGCCTCCTCCCCGCCTCCTCCTCCCCGCCTCCGGCGCCTCCCCGCGCCTCCGCCTCCCCGGATCTCCGACCCCTCCGCCATCCGCGCCGAGCACCCTGCCGGCACCCGCGGACATACAGACCACCAGGTGGCGGCGGCCCACATGGCACGCCTGCAGCCGGTGATGCGATCGTCTACACGTTCGTAAGCGCGCCCGATCCCTCACTGATCCTGACGGGCTGGAACGGCTCGGCGACGACGGTGACGCTACGGATCAGCAACTACGCGAAGAACGACTTCGTCACGATTCTCAACGGGACAACGGGAGCTCCGCTTTGGGCGCTCGGCCTCGTCCAGTTGGGCAACAACTACACCAACCCTCAGAGCGTCACGACGGCGGGCTCGACGATGACCTTGAGCGGCAACGTGGTCACCGTCGTCCTTGGCACGCCGACCGGTAAGTGGTTCGAGCAGAAGAAGGCCGGGACGATGGTCTGGACGGCGCCCAGCGGCACCGCGACCGAGTCCGGCGCTCCAGACAACGAGTTCTAGCCGTCGGGCCCGCTAAGGCTCAAGGCCGGAGCGTTGAACGTCGATACCCAGGGAAGATGGCGCCTGCGGTCCCTGCCCCGAGTCCCGGCCATGATCTGCCCACCGGCGGTCGGCGGCGCCGCGGTCAGCGGGAATCTCACGCCGAGCTCTCCTCCAACTACTAGCAGGCGTCTTCGTGGTCGGCGTGATCCCGGTGATCGCGACTGGTCCGAATCCTCGGCGACAATGCGCTCCAGAACGAGCGCGCGCGGGCAGACAGCGCGCTTCGCGCCGAACTGCAGGCGGCAAGCCAGAGCTCGGCCAGCTCGGTGACGACGCAGCGAATCGCGCTGACGACCTCGCGCGCTCGCCGGCGCTGCAGCGCGCCTTCATCGCCCACGACCGCGCCACGATCAAGCGAATCGCGGCCGACTCCCCGGCGTGGTCTTCTACCTTGGTCGCGCGCGCGTCGCCGGCACCCGCCCGCCGGTCGCGTTGAGCCGCTCGATCTCACTCACCGTCAACGGCCACAGGGTCGGGACCGTCGTCGCCACGATCGCGTTGAACCACAAGCTCGCGGCTCTGGCTGCGCCAGGCCGCATCGCATGCCCAGGACGACCGCCTCTTGATCGTGCACGAGCGGAGCGGTCGTCGGCACCGGTCAACACGTGCAGCTCCGCGGACACACGGTTGAGATCGGCAAACAGAGCTACCGCGGACTGCTCACGCGCGTTCCGAACGCCGTTGGGATCAGCCTATTCGCGCTCAGGCCGAACGAGACGATCAACGCCAGTGTCCAGCCCTACCGGCGCCGGATCTTCTACGCGGCTCTCGGCTCTTTTCGCTTTGCTCGTGCTCGTCGCGCTGATGTTTGCTCGGCCGATCCTGAACACGCTCGGAGATTTCCGCCGCGTCGCCTCGCAGGCCGCGACCGACGCGCTGACCGGTCTTGCCAACCGCCGCTCGTTCGACGACGAGCTCGCGCTCGAATGGCGGCGCGCCGAGAGAGTCGGCGACTCGCTCGCGCTGCTGCTCATCGATCTCGACAACTTCAAGAGCATCAACGACGAGCTCGGCCACCAGGCGGGCGACGCGGTTCTCAGGCGCGTGGCCGCAATTCTCGATTCCGGCGCCCGACAAGTCGACCTGGCGGCGCGCTACGGCGGCGAAGAGTTCGCCCTGTTGACGCCCGAGACCGACATAGTCGGCGCAGCGAAGCTCGCCGAGCGCCTGCGCTCCGCCATCGAAGCGGCGACAGTCAAGCTTCCGAACGGCGCCGAGGTGAAGTGTGACCGCGAGCGTCGGCGTCGCGGTCAAGGGCGAGCTCGAACGGGCCGAACAGCTCGTGACCGCGGCCGACGAAGCGCTCTACGAAGCGAAGCGGAACGGCAAGAACCGCATCGTCACGGCCGATCAGCGGCCCGAAGCCGCCGCTGCGACGACCGCCTAGCCCCTCGAGAGGCACAATCCCGCCATGCGAGTCTCGGCGAAGGTCGATTACGCCTTGCGCGCTTGTGCCGAGCTCGCCGCCGCCGGCGAGGTCCGGTCAAGGGCGAGCGCCTTTCGCAAGCGCAGGAGATCCCGGTCAAGTTCCTCGAGAACATCCTGCTGGATCTCAAGCACGCCGGCCTCGTACAGAGCCAGCGCGGCGCCGAGGGCGGATACTGGCTTTCTCTCCACCAGACGAGATCTCCCTCGCCGACGTCATCCGCGCGGTCGAGGGCCCGATCGTGAACGTCCGCGGCCAACGGCCGGAGCTGGTCGAATACGCCGGCCCGGCCGCACCACTGCAACAGGTCTGGGTCGCCGTACGCGCGAACCTCCGGGCTGTCCTCGAGGTCGTCACGCTTGCGGACCTCGCCGCCGGACGGCTACCCGACGAGGTCGCGGCGCATAGCCGCCGACCCCGACGCCTGGCTTCCGCACTGCAAGGCGTGAAGACGGTGTGGCGACTTGGTTTCGCGTAGACGATCATGCCGCGCTCGAGCTCGAGGGCTCTGCGCCTCTTCCTGCGTCAGCTGCGCGAGCAGGTGCTGGCCGTCGTCGCGGACTAGCTCCGCCCTGACCTCGAACCCAAGATGGACGACCCGCTCGACCATCGCCTCGGCCCCATCGCCGTCGGGCTCGAGGCTGAGGCTCGATGTCGCGCGGCCGGACGAAGCGTGTCGCCGATCTTGTTGACCGGGCCGACGAAGCTCATCACGAACTCGTTGGCCGGCGAGTCGTAGAGCTCGCGGGGCGTGCCGACCTGCTCGACCCGGCCGTGGTTGATGACGACGATCTGGCTCGGCGACCTCCATCGCCTCCTCCTGGTCGTGCGTGACGATGATCGTGGTCACGTGCACCTCGTCGTGAAGGCGGCGGAGCCAGGCGCGGAGTTCCTTGCGAACGCGCGCATCGAGCGCGCCGAAGGGCTCGTCCAGCAGCAGTACCTGCGGGTCGACGGCGAGCGCCCGGGCCAGCGCCATCCGCTGCCGCTGGCCGCCCGAGAGCTGCGCCGGGAAGCGCTTCGCAAGACCTTCCAGCTGTACGAGCTGCGAGCAGCTCGTGGACGCGGTGCTCGATCTCCGGCTTCGGGCGCTTGCGCACCTTGAGACCGAAGGCGACGTTCTCCCAGACCGTCATGTGCTTGAAGGCCGCGTAGTGCTGGAAGACCATCCCGATCCCGCGCGCCCGCGCCGGCTGGCGCGTCACGTCGTCGTTGCCGAGCAAGACCTGTCCACCATCGGGCTCTTCGAGGCCTGCGATCACGCGCAGCAGGGTCGACTTGCCGCTGCCGCTCGGGCCGAGGAGCGCCGTCAGCGAGCCCTCGGGAATCGCAACGGAAACGTCGTCGAGCGCGACGAAGTCTCCGAACTTCTTGGTCACCTCGACGACCGTGATGCCCATCAGGCTGCTCCCTCCTTGGGTCGGAACATCCGCATCGCCAGAACGGTAGCGAGCGCGATCAGCGCCAGTACGACGCACGCGGCGAACGCACCTGTCGTGTTGAAGCCTTCGAACTGAGACTGTACGTAGAGCGGCAGCGTCTCGGTCTTGCCCTCGATCCGTCCCGAGACGATGCTGACGGCGCCGAACTCGCCGATCGCGCGCGCGGTCGTCAACACGACGCCGTAGCAGACCGCCCAGCGGATCGCCGGCAGGGTGATCCGCCGGAAAGTGGTGAACGGGGCCGCGCCGAGCGTCTCGGCCGCCTGCTCCTGGTCAGTCCCGATCTCGCGTAAGACGGGCACGACCTCGCGGACGACGAAGGGCAGCGAGACGAAGATCGTCGCGAGGATCATCCCGGGAGCGCGAAGAGGATCTTGATCCCGTGCCCCGCGAGGCCGCCGAGCCAACCGCCCGTGCCGTAGAGCAGGTAGAGCGAAAGCCCGACGACGACCGGCGACAAGCGCGAGCGGCAGGTCGACGACCGCGTTCAGCAACCCGCGCCCCGGGAAGCGATGCCGGACGAGTGCGATCGCGAGCACGACGCCGAAGAGCGTGTTCAGGGAACCGCGATCGCCGCGATGATCAGCGTCAGCCAGAGTGCGTGCAGCGCCTGTGGATTCGTCACCGCCGCCCAGGCCGGGTGGAAGCCGTGCTCGAACGTCCGGTAGAAGACGAGGCCCACCGGCAGGAGCAGGAGCAACGCGAGATAGCCGAGGGCGCCGAAGCGCAGTGCGTACTTAGCGGATCATGACGGGTTCTCCAGTGCCGGAAGGCGCCGATCGCGAGCAGCACCGCGAGAGAGATCAGAAGCAGGACCACGGAGACAGCAGCGGCGCCGGTCGGGTTATCTGACTCGATCTGGCTGGCGATGTAGACGGAGGACACCTCCGTCTTGAAAGGGATGTTGCCCGAGATCAACACGACCGATCCGAACTCACCGACGGCGCGGGCAAACGCCAGCGCGACGCCGGAGAGAACCGCAGGCAGCAGATTCGGGAAGACGATCCGGCGAAAGACCGCGAGTCGCCGGGCGCCGAGCGACTCGGCCGCCTCTTCCATCTCCCGATCGAGCTCGAGCAGCACGGGCTGCACGGCCCGCACGACGAACGGCAGCGTCACGAAGAGGAGCGCGAGGACGAGCCCTGCTCGCTGGAAAGCCACGTCGACGCCGAACGGGCTGTTCGGCCCGTAGAGCGCGAGCAGGACGAGCCCGGCCACGATCGTCGGCAGCGCGAACGGAAGGTCGATGACGGAGTTAAAGAACCCCTTTCCCGGAAAGGAGTCGCGCACGAGCACCCAGGCGATCGCCGTGCCCGTGAGCGCGTTGAAGGCTGCGACAAGGAAGGAGACGCCGAGGGTCAGCTTCAGCGCAGACAAGGCCTGCGGTTTAGTGACCTCCTGCCAGAACGTGTCCATTCCTTCCGACCGCGAGCTCCAGACCAGCGCCGCGAGCGGCACGAGCACGATCAGGCTCAGGTAGCCGATCGCGATTCCGCGCGTGAGCGCTGCCGCCGGCGCGTCCGAGGACAGCGCCGGCGCGGGAAACGGAGACAGCCGCGCTAGTGGCCAATCACCTTCACCATGATCCCGCTGCTGTGATCGAAGAAGCGGTACTGAACCGACTTCCAGCCACGCAGTCCGAGCGCCTTGAGTTGATCGTGAAGAGGCTCTTCGGCTGCTTGAAGCGGTACTTCGCGCTCGACGCGACGGACTTCAGCACAGGCCTGTAGCCGGTGTCTCCGAAGAGCTTCTGCGCCTTCGACGACCAGAGGAACTTCAGGAAAGCCTTCGCCTCCGAGTGCTTCGAGGCCGCTTTTCGTGAGCGCGACCGGGTTCTCGATCAGAATCGTCTGCTTCGGCAGCACGTACTCGGTGTGCACGCCCTTCTTGTTCGCGTAGATCGCCTCGTTCTCGTAGGTCAGCAGCACGTCGCCCTTGCCGCTCGCGAACACCTGGGTCGGCCTCGCGGGCGCTCTTCGGCAGCACCGAGACGTTCTTGAACAGCCTCTTGAGGTAGGCGATCGCCTGGCTGTCGGTCTTGCCTTGCGCGCGCTGCGCGCCATAGGCAGCCATCACATTCCAGCGGGCGCCGCCCGAGGTGAACGGGTTGGGAGTGACTCACCTGCACGCCGCTCTTCGCCAGGTCGGCCCAGGTGTGGATTTTCTTCGGGTTGCCGTCGCGGACGACGAAGACGACGACCGAGTCGGTCACCATCCCGTGGTAGCGGTTCTGATTCCAGTTGCTCGGCACGATCCCCTTCTGACCAGCGTCGAGACGTCCGGCTCGAGGGAGCGCGACGATATCGGCGCTGAGTCCGGCCGCGACGGCACGCGCCTGGTCGCCCGACGCGCCGTAGGACTGATTGAAGGAGACGTTCTTGCCTGCCGTGGTCGCCTGGAACGCCGGGATGATCTTCCCGTACGCGTCTTTTGGCGTGGAGTAGGCGACGAGGCTGAGGGTCGTGCTAGCCGTCGCGGCCCTCGCGCCGACGACGATTCCGGCTGCCAGCACGAGGAGCGGCAGGAAAGAAAGCGAAATACGCCTCATTCATTTCTCCTTATCTGTCTGGTTTCTCGACTGAGATGCTGGACAATACGCACAACCGCCGGACAACGTCAAACTCGAACGTAGAGTGGCGTCCGTGCAACCGCTCGACCGCTCGACGATCTGGCCGTACCGAGACGGCGAGCCCGGCGACTTCTACTACCAGCGCTACGCGCATCCGACGGGTGTCGAGGCCGGAGCGCGCGCTCGGTGAGCTCGAGGGCGGCGAGGCGCTGCTCTTCCCTTCCGGCTCTGGCGCGATTACCGCGCTCGTGTTGGCCGAGTTCGCTCCCGGCCAGACGATCGCGCTGGCCGAGGGTGCGTACTACGGGACCGGCGCGCTTTTCCGCTCACTCGAGCGCTGGGGCCTGCGGTTCGTCGAGTTCGACCAGACCGGCCCGCCGCCGGCCGGCGCCGACCTCGTCTGGCTCGAGGCGCCTTCGAATCCGTTCCTGACAATGCCCGACCTCGAGGCGGCCACCGCTCATCCCGGCCGCGTCGTCGTCGACTCGACCGCCGCGACCCCGTCTATCTGCCGCCCGCTCGAGCACGGCGCCGACTACGTCGTGCACAGCGCCACGAAGTACCTCGGTGGCCACCACGACCTGCTGCTTGGCGCGGTCGTCTGTGGCGACGACGCCGCCGCAGGCCGGCTCCGCGAGTTCCGCGGCCGGACCGGAATCGTCGCGACGCCGGACTCCGCCTGCGCTGCTGCTGCGCAGCCTGAAGACACTGCGGCCCAGGGTCGAGCGACAGACCGCCACGGCCGCCGAGCTCGCCGAGCGCCTTCGCCGGCATCCAGCGGTCGAACGGGTTCGTTATCCCGGCTTCGGCGGGATGCTCTCGTTCGACGTCCGGGGAGATGCGCCGCGCGTCGAACGGTCGCTGAAGACGATCACGAATGCGACCAGCCTGGGCGGTGTCGACTCGGTGCTGGAGAGCCGCAGCCGCTGGGAAGGTGACCGCGTGCCGGAGAACCTGCTCCGCCTGAGCGTCGGGCTCGAGGACGTCGACGAGCTCTGGGCCGACCTCGAGCAAGCGCTGTCGAACGCTTGAGCGACCGGCCGACCATCGTCTTCTTCCCGGAGGGCGCCTACGGTCCGACGAACAACTGCGTCGGCATCGGGCGAGGTCCTGTCAGGCCCGCGGAGCACCGGGTCGTGTTCGTGGTCGAGGAGTCATTCGCGGGCACGCTCGAGGCGCAAGGGCTTCGAGGAAGCGCTTGATGCGCCTCAGCCCGCCGCGCGGAGGTCGAGGAGGTCCCGGGCCAGTTCTGGAAGGACTTCGTCCGCGACACGTCGCCCGAGTTCCGCAAGCCGACGATCGAGCAGCTCGAGGGCTTCGTCGCTGCCCGTCTGGCAGGAACTGGTCGACGGCGCGCGCTATGTCGACGACCGCCTCGCGAGACTCTTCGGGGAGCTCCGGCCCGACGTGATCGTCGAGGACAACGTCGTCGGCTTCCCGGCCGTGGCCGCGCCGGCGTGCCGTGGGTGCGGATCGTCTCCTGCAACCCGCTCGAGTTGAAGCGACCCGGCGCTCCCGCCGACGTTCTCCGGTTATTCAACCGCCGATCGGTCGGGGTGGAACGAGTTCCGCGCGCGCTCCCGCGAGCTCCACGAGCCGCTCCAGCAGGAGTTCAGCGAGTTCTGCCTCGAGCGCGGCGCTCCGCCGCTGCCCGCCGGCGAGTTCATCCACGAGTCCCCGTTTCTCAACCTCTACCTCTATCCGCCGGAGGCCGACTACGAACGCTCCGTACCTGTCGCTAGGACGTGGCAACGGCTCGGATCATGCGTCCGGAGAGACCGACTCGGTCTCCGGCCTCTCCGCGCACCGTCAGCCGATCGTCTACCTCAGCCTCGGGAGCCTTGGCTCGGCTGACGTCGGCCTCATGCAGAAGCTGATCGACTCTCTCGCACAGACGGATTACTTCGTCATTGTCAGCATGGGGCCGCAGCACGAAGAGCTTCGCTTGGCCCCGAACATGAGCGGCGAGGAGTTCCTGCCCCAGCCGGCGATCCTGCCCGAGGTCGACTCTCGTGATCACGCACGGCGGCAACAACACCGTTACGGAGTCGCTGCATTTTGGCGAAGCCGATGGTCGTCCTGCCGCTCTTCTGGGACCAGCACGACAACGCTCAGCGAATGCAAGAGCTGGGACTTGGACGACGACTCGATACCTACGAGCATGAGCCCGCTGAGCTGATCGAAGCGATCGAGACGCTACTTGCCGACCTGATGCTGCCCGGCCGCCTGAGCGCCATCTCAGCGAGGCTCCAGGCCGACCCCGGCACGGTCAAGGCGGCAAGGCTGATCGAAGGCTTTGGTCTAGCGCCGTTCGACGACTTCCGTCGATCAGGCCGTACTCGAGCGCCTCGCGCGGCGTCATGAAGTTGTCGCGCTCGGTGTCGCGGGCGATCCTGCTCGAGCGGCTGACCGGTCGTGCTCGGCCAGGATCTCCTCCAGGCGGCGCTTCATGCCGATCGCCTCGCGAGCGCGGATCTCGACGTCGGAGGCCTGCCCGCCGAAGCCCGGCGTCCACAGCTGGTGGATCAGGATCTTCCCGTTCGGGAGCGAGCTGCGCTTGCCCTTGGCCCCGCCGGCGAGCAGGACCGCGCCGATCGACATCGCGATCCCCACGCACATCGTGCGCACGTCCGGCTTGACGAACTGCATCGTGTCGTAGATCGCCAGCCCGGATAGACGTCGCCACCGGGCGAGTTGATGTAGAGCGAGATGTCCTTCTCGGGATCGTCCGACTCGAGGTGGAGGAGCTGGGCGCTGACGACGTTCGCGACCTCGGTCGTCGACCTGCGGTGCCGACGAAGACGATCCGCTCGTCGAGCAGCGCGCGAGTAGATGTCGAAGGCCCGCTCGCCGCGGCTCGTCTGCTCGATCACGGTTGGGACGTACGGGCTCATGCCGCGACCTCCTCGTGGGACAGTCGCCGGCACGCCGGCGATCTCGACAGGGACGCCGTAGACCTCCAGGCCGGCGGCGATCGCCTCCGCGTCGGCGAGCGTTGCCGGAACGTAGAGGCGCGAGCGGATAGGCGGTCGCCGCGCGCCAGCCGAGCTCACCTTCGAGGCGGTCGCCCCAGAGGAGCGCGCGGCCGAAGACCCGGTCGCCGCCGACGGCGAGATAGTGGCGCCACTGCTCGAGCGACTTCGCGACATGGATTCCGCATTCGCACAGCGGGTCGGGCGCTTCGTGCCGCGCGCGATAGAGCTTCTTGCAGTCCGCAACAGCCGGCCGGCCTGGTGGCCAGAGGCTGCCGTAGAGGACGCTGCGCAGGCGTGTCCGTTCCTCGCTGTGCTCGACGCGCCAGATCTTCCAGCCCACGACCGGCTCGGTCGACGTTCGGTGACTGCTTCTACTGGAGATCCGATTCGCACGATATCTGGATATCAGAAGGATATCGCGACGTCAAACTCGCCGAGAGCCGGAGGCGGGACTCGAACCCACGACCTACTGATTACAAATCAGTTGCTCTTACCAGCTGAGCTACTCCGGCGCGCCCTGATGGTAGCCGGGCTATCTGGACCGTGACCGGAACCCGCTGCGGTGCATTGTTCGAATAGCCGCCGACGTTCCAGATCGGCCTCGTCGGGCTGGACGTTGCCGGCCTCGTCGTGTGCGCGGCAGCAGAGCACGTACTCGCCCGGCTCGTCGGCCGCCCACTCGAAGCGCCAGCCGCGCCAGCCCCAGCGTGAGTCGAGCGGCTCGAGCTCCGCGTCGGCCCAGGTCTCGCCGCCGTCGGTGCTGACCTCGACACGCGTCACCGGCGCCCAGCCCGACCAGGCCCGTCCCTGCAGCAGGCACGGGCCGGCCGGCACAGTCCGCTCGCGTGTGTTGAAGTCCGGGATCCCGGGCGGCACCATCAGCGCGCGCGGCTGCATGCGCGTCGACCGGAGTTCCTCGTCCTCCTCGTTGTCGCGGTACCGGTAGGCCGCCGTGTGCTGGTAGCCGTCGAAACGGCTCGGCGACGACGGTGATCGCGGTCAGCCACTTGACGTTCGTCATCCCGTACCAGCCCGGGACAAGCAGGCGGAGCGGGAATCCGTGCTGCGGCAGGAGCGGCGCACCGTTCATCTCGTATGCGAGCAGGACGTCATCCGCGAGGCGCGACGTCGAGCTCGAGGCTGCGCTGATAGCTCTGCTCGACGCCTTTTTCAAGCCCCGGTCGAGGCCGGTGAAGACCACCTCGACCGCGTCGTCGAGGGCTCGGCCTCCTCGAGGATCGCCCTCAGCGGCACACCCGTCCAGCGTGCGTTACCGACGGCCTCGAGCAGCCACGGCTGGCTGACGACGTGCGGCGTCAGCAGCGCGCGACCGTTGCCGGCGCACTCCATCGTCGCCGTCACCTCGCGTGCGGGCCGCTCGCGCAGATCGGCGAGCGTCAGCGTCAGCGGCTGCGCCACCCGCCCGTCGATGTTCAGAGCCCAGCGGTCGGCATCGACGTTCGGGATGTCGTAGTGGATCAGGAGGTAGTGGAGCCCTGCCGGCGTGATCGGATAGCGCAGGGCTTCCAGCGGCATCCCGTGATTACGGGCCGCGAGCTGGAGCTCGTCCTGACTGATCGCCGCATCCAACGCGCGGCCAGACTACTCCGCTACTGCAGGACTCTGGCGCGCCTGCTGGTGCTGGAGCACCTTGCGCTTGACCCGCTGCAGCGCGTTGTCGATCGTCTTCGTGTCGCAGCCGAGCTCCTCCGCCATCTCCTCGTAGGAGGAGCCCTCGAGGTAGAGCTGCAGCGCGTCGGCCTCGAGCTTCGAGAGCCCGGTGCCGAGGCGAGAACACGAGGCTCTGCAGCTCCTCGGTCGAGATCACGCAGATCGAGCGGGTCGTCGACGCTCGGGCCCGGGAGCGCGTCGCCGAGCGTGCACGTCCGAGTCGGAGTCCTGGCCCGCCGGCGTGTGTCGAGAACGAGACGTACGTGTTCAGCGGCGAGTGCTTGAAGCGAGTAGCGGTCTTGATCGCCGTGATGATCTGGCGCGTGACGCAGAGCTCGGCGAAGCTGCGGAACGAGGTCTCCTTGTCGTGGCGGAAGTCGCGCACAGCCTTGTAGAGGCCGATCAGCCCTTCCTGGATCAGGTCTTCCGCAGTCGCCGCCCGCGAGGAAGTACGAGCTCGCCTTCAGGCGGACGAAGCCCGTGTAGCGGCGGATCAGCGCGTCGAGGGCCACCTGGTCGCCGTTGCGGGCGCGAACGACGAGCTGGAGATCCGCAAGCTCGCGCTGCTGTCGCTGAGCCGAATACGCTGGGGCTGAACGGGCCGGCATTCGCTTCCCCTCTCTCACGGGTAAGAATCGGCGTCAGGACCGAATCTCATGTTGAGGTTGAGGTGACGGTAGCAGAAGGTCCCAACTAAAACACAAGACCTTGCGTTTATATCGAATTAACCGGACCGATTGCGTCTCAGCCGCTCCAACCGGTCCCTTGTCGCGCGATCGAGTCGCTCAGCCAATCTATGTGGCCGTTCCTCTTGCTGGCCCGCCGGCTCGAGGTCACGGACGAAGGTGGCCGAGCTGAGCTTCATCACCTCCTGGCCCGAGGTGCCGCGCACGGCGAAGTCGGAGGAGACGAGGCAGACGCGTTCCCGGCCGCGAAACTCGGCCGCGAGCTGCTCGAGCACGGTGTCCGCGTGCGGCGCATAACGGACTTCCAGCGGGCCGTGCGTCCGTTCTTCGCCCACACCGTCGAAGACCACTACCCCACGGGCGCCCTTGAGGGCGACGAAGCTCGCCAGCTGGTCGACCAGCTCGCGCGGATCCGAGAACGAGCCGGCGTGGAGGAGCGTTGTAGCCGTCGAAGAGGTAGAGGCGTGGGGTCAGCCACTCGTCTGACGCTGCCTGCGGGCCTCGTAGAGGAGAACGCCCGCTGCGACGCTGACGTTCAGCGATCTCGACCTCGCCGGCCACTGGGATCGAGACCGCCGCGTCGCAGGTGCGGCGAACGAGCGGCCGGACTCCTTGCCCTCTGCGCCGAGGACGAGCGCGATCCCGCCGGTCAGGTCGGCCTGCCAGAGTGGCGTTTCCGCGTCGCCGGCGGCGGCCCAGGCCCAGAGGCGCGGACCCTTCACCTCCGAGAGGTAGCGGGCCATGTTCTTGACGACCGCGACGGGAAGGTGCTCGATCGCCCCGGCCGAGGCGCGAACGACCGCGGGCGTCACGCGGGCCGCATTGTGCGCCGGGACGACGATTCCGGTCGCCCCGGCAGCCTCTCCCGTGCGGGCGACCGCGCCGAGGTTGTGCGGGTCGGTGACCTGGTCGAGGCAGACGAGCAGCGGGCGACTCGGCGGCGGCGAGCTCGTACGCGTCCGCGTAGCGGTAGGGCTCGGCCCAGGCCAGGACTCCCTGGTGGTCGCGCGTCCCCGCCGCTTCGGTCAAGTCCCGCTCGGGCTTGACTCTGGGACCGGTCCCGAGGTCCTGGCTCGCGGAGCCAGGGCTCCGCCTTCAGCGCCCGCTCGGTAACCCAGAGCTCGAGCACTTCGCGAGGTCCGCGCAAGGCCTCACGCACGGGCCGGCGGCCGTAGATCTGCTCGCGGGTCATTTCGGCACGAGCTCGAAACCGCCGTCGACATCTCTGACCTCCCAGCCCTGGTCCTCGATCTCGCCGCGCAGCCGGTCCGCCTCGTCGAAATCGCCGTTTGCCCTTGCTTCTGGCGCTTCTCCGCGAGTGCGACGAGGCTTTCGGTGCCGAGACCGCCTGTGCGAGGTCGCCGAGCCCGAACAGCTCCAGCCCCACCGCAACGAGGCGGTTTGACCGCGAGTCCGCCAATCGTGGAAGAGCGCGAGGGCCTCGGGCGTGTTGAAATCGTCGTCGAGCACACGGGCGAGCGCGTCGCGCTCGATCTCGCCCGGCTCGTACTCGAGACCGACGAAGTAATTGCGGAAGGTGTCGGCCTCGGGCTCGCGCCTGCACCATCACCTCGTCGCTGAAATCGATCGGCTTACGCCAGGCCCCGTTCATGAAGAAGAGCAGGACCGCCTCACGTCCCCACTGCTCGACCGCGTCGCGAAGCGAGACGATGTTGCCGAGCGACTTCGACATCTTCTCGCCGGTCAGCTCGAGCAGCCCGTTGTGCATCCACATGCGCGCGAACTCGCTGCCCGCGCCGCGCGACTGAGCGAGCTCGTTCTCGTGGTGCGGAAGATCAGGTCGATCCCGCCGCCGTGGATCTCGAAGACCGGCCCGAGAAACTTCTCGGCCATCGCCGAGCACTCGATGTGCCAGCCCGGGCGCCTCGGCCCCAGGGCGATTCCCAGACGGTGTCCTCGCCCTCCTTATGCGCCTTCCAGAGTGCAAAGTCGCGCGGGTCCTCCTTCAGCTCGGCCCGTTCGGCTTCCTCCGACGGGTTGTGGAGAGCCTCGTGGTCGCCCTCGCGGCCGGAGAGGCGCGCCGTACTCGGGAAACGAGGCGACGCGGAAGTAGACGTCGCCGGCGGCCGGGTAGGCGAGCCCGCGGTCGACGAGCCTGCCGATCAGGTCGACGATCTCGGGGACGGTCTCGGTCGCCTTCGGCTCGTGGTCGGGCCGGCCGAGCCCGAGCAGATCGGTGTCCTCGACGTACCAGCGCGAAGCCTCCGCTGCCAGCTCGGCGCTGCGCCCTGGCGCAGCCAGCGTAGATCTTGTCGTTGATGTCGGTGATGTTCTCGGCGAGCCGGACGTCGTAGCCGGACTCCTCGAGCCAGCGCTTCAGCCACATCGAGAGCACGAACGGCCGCGCGTTGCCGATGTGGATCCGCTGGTAGACGGTCGGCCCGCAGAAGTACATGCGGATCGGCCCCGGAGGCGGCGGCAGCTCGAAGAGCCGGCGCGTGTAGGTGTCAAAGAGCCGCATCGGCCCTCCGCAGCGCCTCGTCCTTCGGCAAGACCTCGAGCAGGGCGGCCAGCTCAGGCCCGCGGTCCCGGCCGGTCAGCGCCAGCCGCAGAGTCTTCAGGTCGCCGCCGACGGCCTTCAGCTCGCGGACGAGCTCGCGGGCGGCGTCGTGGTCGAGTCCGTTACTCGCACCTTCGCGGAGCTCCTTGAAGCGCTCCAGCGTCGGCCGGGCCTCGGCCGGCAACTGAACTGGCTCGGGCTCGAGCACCTGCCGTGCGAGACTCGCGCGCCTCGTTCAGGTCGCGGGCGCCACGCAGCACCGGTACGAGCTCCGCCGGCGCCTCTGCGGCCTCCGCGAGCACGGCGTCCGGCATCTCCGCGATCGCCTCGATCGCCAGCCTCCTGATCCGTGGCAGGTCGTAGTGGACGTCGTGCTCGGCAGCCCGAGCTCGTCGAGGTAGCGGCGAACGGCGGCGGCCGGGATCCCTGCTCGCGCAACGAGGCGACCGTCGCGCCCGGCGTCCGCTTGGACAGCTTGCGGCCGTCCTCGCCGAGGATCAGACCGTGGTGGATGAACTCGGGCGGTGTTGCGCCGAGCGCTTCCGCCAGCCGCCGGTGGAGCTGCTCGTTCGGCCTGTGATCGTTGCCGCGGATGACGTGCGTGATCCCGAAATCGACGTCGTCCACGACGCTGGCGAGGTGGTAGGTGGCGCTTCCGTCCTCTCTCAGGAGCGTGATCCCGTCGAAGCGGTCGCCCAGCTCCGCTGCCGGCCTCCGCGTAGCGAGCGGAGCGCTCGCTCTGCCGGACTGGCCCTTCGTCCCACTCGACGCCTAGCCAGGCGAGATCCGCGAGGATCGCGTCCTCGCCGCCGGGCAGGTTGCGCTCCGGGTCGGTGTCGTCGATCCGCAGGAGCATCCAGTCCCCGAAGGCACGGTTGGCAACCGCACCGGAGGGCGTTGCCGACGTGGAGCGAGCCGGTGGGGCTGGGGGCAAAGCGGACTCTTTTCATTCCGAGCCGAAAGTTACTGTCCCGGCGATGCGTGAGTCGTTGCTCGCCTGGTTCGAGGCCAACGGCCGCGACCTGCCGTGGCGCAGGACGCGCGATCCCTACGCGATCCTGGTCTCGGAGGTGATGCTCCAGCAGACGCAGGTCGACCGGGTGATCCCGAGGTACCTGGCCTGGCTCGAACGCTGGCCGACGGTCGACGCGCTCGCTGCCGCGCCGGCGGCGACGTGATCCGCGAGTGGCAGGGACTCGGCTACTACCGCCGCGCGCTCAACCTGCACCGCGCCGCCGGGCAGATCGCCGCCCGCGGCTGGCCCGACGACCTGACGGAGCTACCCGGCGTGGGCCGCTACACGGGAGATGCAGTGGCCCGCTTCGCCTTCGGTCGCGATGTCCTGCCCGTCGATACGAACGTCGCCCGCGTGCGCGAACGCACCGGCGAAGCGTTCGACGCCCGCTGTTCGCAGGCGCTGATGGACCTCGGCGCGACGGTCTGCCTTGCCCGTGTCCCACGCTGCGGCGTGTGCCCGCTGGCCTCGGACTGCCCCTCACGAGACCGCCGCTACGAGCCGTTGCGCAAGCAGGGGCGCTTCGAAGGCTCTTTCCGCCAGCGCCGCGCGGCGACGCTGCGCCTCGTTGCTGTCTCGGCGCGACCAGTGGCCGATCTCGACTCCGACGCCGTGGCCGCGCTGGAGCGCGACGGTCTCGTCACGGTCGAGGCCGGCTCGTCAGCCTGCCGGCTTGACGAGGGCGACGGCCTGAGCGGCGAGTCCCTGGCCGCGGCCGGTGAAGCCGAGCTTGTCGGTCGTCGTCGCGCGGACGTTGATCTGCTCTGCGTCTGCTCCGACCGCTTCCGCCAGCCGCTCGCGCATCTGCTCCCGAAGCGGCGCGATCCGCGGCTCCTCGCCGATCAGGACGCAGTCTGCGTTGACGAGCTCCCACCCGGCCTCGTGTACCTGCGCGGCGGCGCGCCGCAGCAGATCGAGCGACGATGCGCCCTCCCACTCCGCCTCCCCGGTGGAAACAGCGAACCGATGTCGCCCAGCCCGGCTCCGCCGAGCAGTGCATCGATCAGGGCATGAGCGATCACGTCGCCGTCGGAATGGCCCGCGAGGCCCCGCGGCGACTCGATCCGCGACTCCGCCGAGCACGAGCGGAACGCCGTCCGAGAACGCGTGCGCATCGACCCCCAACCCGATCCGCAGCTCGCTCATCCGAGCGGCTCCTGCCGGCGCTCCCGGCGATCGAAGACCGTGACCGTCTCGTAATCCGCCGCGCGAGCGAGACCGGCTGCGTGATCTAGATCACGACCGACGTTCTGCGGCGCGTGCGCGTCCGAGGCGAGCGTGATCGGCACGGCCCGAGCGTGACAGGCCTCGAGCAGCGGTGGGTCGGGGTAGAGCTCGCCGACGGCTTGTGCAGGCCGGCGGACGAGACTCTCGATGCAGACACCCGCGGCTTCGATCGCGTCGGCCGTCTCCTCGTGCAGCCACTGACCGCTTCCGTGTCCGGCCGCGGTCCGTGGTGCTTCGACGAGGTCGGGATGAGAGAGCGAGTCGAACAGTCCGCTCCGCGCCGCGTTCCGCAGCCAGACGAAGTAGCGCCGCCAGGCCTCGTGCGGGCCGAGCTCTCGACCAGCCCCGGCTCCTGGTCGACCGGGAAACCGTCGACGAAGTGGACCGAGCCGAGCAGAAAGTCCCACGGATAGGGCGCGAGGACGTCCGCGGTCTCCCGCTCGCGACCGGCGAGGTAGTCGACCTCGAGCCCGAGCTTGACCGGGAGCCCTCGTCCCTTCGCCTCGATGATGGCGCCGCACATAGCGGTCGAGGTCGTGGACGCAGCGCTCGAGCATGGTACTGCTGGTCCCAGAGCCGCGTCGGTCTGCACGGAAGTAGTAGACATGCTCGGTGAAGCAGATCTCGTCGACCCCGCGCTCGGCGGCCGCCTCGACGAATTGCTCGACCGCCTCGAGCGAATGGTCGATCCGCTCCTCGGGATCGCGAAGGTGCATGTGGTAGTCGACGATCAAAGCGAGGACGACGCCACGAGCTCGAGATCGGCGGCATCCGTGACCTTCACGAGTCTCGAGTCGCCGGGCACCGTCGTGACCCGGCCCGCGCGGGCTTCCACGAGTGAGGCGCAGTCGGTCGCACCCGCAAGCTCGCCGGCGACCGCGTCGCGGAGCACAGGTGCGAGGAACGCCTGCGGGGTCTGGACCGCGACGAGCTCATCGCGCGGCAGCGTCTCCACGATTTGTCCGCCGCGGACGCGCTTGATCGTGTCCGCGAGCGGCAATGCGGGCACGGCGCCGTCCCAGCCCTCGTTCAGCGCCGTCAGCACGCGCCCGATCACCTCGTCGGGAAGCAGCGGGCGGGCCGCGTCGTGGACGACGATCACCGCCGCGTCGTCTCCGCACCTCGGCGACGCCCGCGCGCACCGACTCGGCGCGCGTCTCGCCGCCGCCGACACAGCGCGCTCACCTTGCGCGCAACCGAGCTCCTCGGCGAGCGAGGATCGAGCGGCTCCTCCCAGCCCGGCGGGAGCCACGATCACGATCTGAGTCGATCCAGTCCGAGCGCCTCGAGGCGCTCGAGGCTCTCGGCGAGGAGCGGCCGGTCGCGAAGCTGCGCGAACGCCTTCGGATCGGTCCGCGCCGAGCCGCTCGCCGCGGCCCGCGGCGGCGAGAACGGCCCAGACACGCGACACGTCACTGTCGAGCCGCGCGCTCGCCGGCCGTAGCCGTTGTCGTCGTCTTCTTCTTGCTGTCCGCCGTTGTGCGAGAGCACGCCGTCGAGCCACTCGGCCGCCTCGTCCTCGTCCATGTCCTTCGCGTACATCAGCTCGCTGGCGAGGATCTTCTTCGCCTTGACGAACATCTGCTTCTCGCCGGTCGAGAGACCCTTCTCGTGGTCGCGAAGCGAGAGGTTGCGCACGACCTCGGCGAGCTCGAAGATGTCGCCGGTCTTCATCTTGTCGCGGTTGTGCTTGAAGCGGCGGTTCCAGTTCTTCGGCATCTGCCGTGCCGCCGCCCGTCGAGGGCCTTCAGCGACCTTCTTGACCATCTGCCTCGTCGATCACCTTGCGGAGACCGACGCGCTCGGCGTTCTCGGCCGGGACGTTCACCGTCATGTCGTTGTGGAGGATCTTGATCGTCAGGTACTCGCGCTTCTGTCCGAGAACAGTGCGGCGCTTCCTTCTTCACAACGGTGCCTGCACCGTGGTGCGGATACACCACCTTGTCGCCGACCTTGTACAAGCCGACCCTCCCCTTTCGTCGCTTACATCGCCAGAACGCCGACGGAGTCGAGCCCGTCGGCGACGTCAGCCATTATACCTAAAGCTGCTCGAAAAGGCCACTATTTCCAGGGATTTTCGGCCTCCAACCAAAAAGCCCTGCTCAGAGCGAACTACTCCGTCAACTGCTCCGGGCTACAGCTGCAACTGAGGCGTCGCTTGCGATGCCGACTCCAGAGGTCGTACCGGCTTCTTGCCGGTGCGACCGTCTGATTCCCAACTCTTTGACAAGGCGACGTCGGGAGCTGCCGCTACAGCCGCAGCTGAGGCGTCGCTTGCGATGCCGACTCTAGAGGTCGTACTCGGCTTTGCCGGTGCGACCGTCTGATTCCAACTCTTTGACAAGGCGACGTCGGGAGTTGCCGCTACAGCTGCAGATACCGATCGACCAGGTTGTGCTCCTGCAGCCGGCGCAAACCCTCGCGGATCTCGCGCGCCTCGGACCGTCCCCACCCCGTCGACTGCCTCCAAATCCCGCTGCGAGGCCCGGATGATCCCCTCGAGCCCGGAGAGCTCGCCGACGAGGCGGTGGATCACGTTCTCGGGCAGTCGCGGGATGTGCGTGAGCACGCGGTAGCCGCGCGGCGCGACGGAGTAGTCGGGCGGATTCGTCGTCGCCGGATAACCCAGTACCGCGAGCAACTCGAACTCGAGCAAGTGTCCCGGTAAGGCAGCTGCGCCAGCGCCTCCAGACCCTCGGCAACGCGGTCGGCGCCGCCGTCTGCGTGGTAGTCGTAGACGATCGCGGCCTTCTCCGCGGGCACCTCACTGACGTGCTCCTCCAGCTGCATGCGAATCAGCCGCCCCTCGGAGCCGAGCTCCGTGCAGGCGCGCTCGATGTAGTCCGCCATCCGGGTCGTCAGCTCCGCCCGCTGCAGGACGACGAGTACGTCGTCGAGCATGACGGCGTTCTGAAACTCGAGCGCGGTCAGCCGCGTCAGCACCTGGTCGAGCCGCTGACGGTAGGTCTCGAGGGTGGCGAGCGCCTGGTTCGTCTTTGCGAGCACGTCCGCGATCGGGTCGAGCTGGTAGCGGCTGTCGCCGATGAAGACCGTAACCGTCTCGCGCTGCTGCGAGATCGAGACCACGAGCGCCTTCGTCTGCCTTGCGACGCGCTCAGCGGTCCGGTGCCGAGTGCCGGTCTCGTTGGACGGGATCGTCGGATCCGGCATCAGCTGGACGTTGGCCTGAGCGATCTTGGCGATCGCGGTGTTGACGATGATGGCGCCGTCCATCTTCGCCAGCTCGTAGAGGAGCTGCGGGGTGAAGGCCTGGTCGAGCCGGATCCCGCCGGAGAACATGAACGAGAGCTCGGAGGGCTCGCCGATCACGATCAGCGCGCCTTCTCGGGCGCGAATGATGTCGTCGATCCCCCTGTCTCAGCTGCGTGCCTGGCGCGATGCGCGAGATCGCGGTCAGCACATTCGGGTCGATGCGGGGTCGAGCTCTGCCGCACTGCGAGGAAAGCCCAGCGGCGCGGCGGGCCGTCGTTCCTGCCTATCTGCCCTCGGATCCGTCGACATCGAGCCCCGCCCTTATCGCCCTGCCCAGAGTCTCCGCTTCGAGCATGCTTAGTTTGCCACTAGGCGTTCCGGCGGGGGCGACAACCTGCCGGAGGCCGAACTTCGCGCACTCTTCGAGCCGGCGCTCGGCCTGGGTCGCGGCCCGCAACCGGCCCGTGAGCCCGATCTCCCGAACGCCGCCGTAGCCTCCCTGACCGCCGCGCCCCGCGCAGCAGAGGCGATCGCAAGCGCTACGGGGAGGTCGGCGCCCGGCTCGTCGATACGAACGCCGCCGGCGACGTTGACGAAGACGTCCGCGCTGCCGAGAGCGACGCGCGCGTGCCGGAGAGGACGGCGACGATCATCGCCAGGCGCTTCGGGTCGACCCCGGTCGCGACCCGCCGCGGCATCGCGAGATCGGTCGGCGCGACGAGGGCCTGGATCTCGAGCAGGATCGGCCGGGTGCCCTCCAGCGCGCAGGCCACGGCCGCACCGACCTCGCCTTCCGCGCCGCGTCCGAACAGCTCCGACGGCTCGGGGACGCCGACGAGCCCGGTACCGGTCATCTCGAACACTCCGAGCTCGTTCGTCGACCCGAAGCGGTTCTTCACCGCGCGCAGAACCCGGTGCGCGTGATAGCGGTCGCCCTCGAACTGGAGAACGCAGTCGACGAGATGCTCGAGCACGCGCGGACCAGGCGACGGTGCCGTCCTTGGTCACGTGGCCGACGAGGAAGGTGGCGACGTGAGCTTGCTTCGCGACGCGCAGGAGTCGCGCCGCCGCCTCGCGAACCTGGGCGACCGAGCCGGGAGCAGAGCCGATCTCCGACGAGTAGAGCGTCTGCACCGAGTCGATCACGCAGACCTCGGGCCGCTCGCGCTCCAGCGTCGCGCAGACGGTCTCGAGCTCCGTCTCCGCGAGGATCTCGACGTTCCCGGCGCCGCCGAGACGGGCCGCGCGTAGCTTCACCTGCGCTGTCGACTCCTCGCCGGTGACGAGCAGCGCCCGCCGCCCCTTCGAGATCGCGGCCAGCGCCGAGAGCAGGAGCGTCGACTTGCCGACACCCGGCTCGCCGCCGACGAGCACGAGCGAGGCCGGCACGAGCCCGCCCCCGAGCACCCGGTCCAGCTCCGCGACCCCGGTCGGGATGCGCTCGGCCTCGTCGGCCTCGACATCGACCAGGCGCAGCAGCGGCTTGGCGGAAGCCGTGGCCGCCGGCGCGGCGAGTTCTTCGACGAGCGTCCCGAACGCCTCCGCAGCCCGGGCACTTGCCGAACCAGCGGCCGGCGCTGTACCCGCATTCCGTGCACGCGTGCTGAACGGCCGCCTTCGCCACGAGGCCGAGTCTACGGACGCGGTCCGACGCCGAAGGTGACCGAACTGCGACAACTCTGGTTCGTTGTCGAAACAGACAATCGACCCGACCAACATCGAACCGTACGGTCGGGGAGTCGACAAAGGAGGGACGCATGAAACGAGTTTTTGGAACGCGGGCGATCGCCGCGGCGGTGACGATCGTCACCGGAGCAGCAGCCGCGCTTGCGATCTTTGGCGTTTTCGGCGCGCACGGCGCCGCGCCGAAAACGGGGCCGCTCAGCGTCCGTGCAGGGCTGGAGAAGCCGCCCGGGGCCGTCGTGCGCGGAGACGGCCTCTTCACCGGTCGAGGGGTTCGGCGCCAGCTCGGCGCGGCCGTGTCGGGCGCGATGATCGGGCCGCTTTCGCCCGTGGCCGTCCGGTCGAGCGACGGCCGGAGCGTCGCCTACAACACGTGGCAGGAGCTGAAGACGGTCGACAACGACCAGTCCTTCTCACAGCAGGCGATCGCCGACGGCACAGCCCTCGGAACGCCTTCGTTGCGAGTGCACGACGACACCGGCAAGGACTTCCTGGTCGCCCGCGGCGCCTACTCGGCCGCGTGGCGTCACGACGGCGCGATCGCGTTCGTCAAAGGCAGCGACCCGGACTTTCGAGCCGGTCGCTCCTACACCGGCCAAGTGGTCGTTCGGTTCGACATCCACGGCCGCGATGCCGCCTGGACGAGCGAGCCCGCTCATTACGTCGTCTACGCGTGGGCGGGCGACCGGTTGCTCTTGTATCGAGTGGGTCTCGGCGAGAAGCTGGAGCTGCTCGTCGCAGACGGGCCTGGCCGCATTCGCCCGCTCGCCGACGGCAGCGCGATCGCGATCAGTCCGGATGCGACTCGCGTGGCCGTTCTCAGCCAGGACGGCACCAGCGTGCGCGTGCTCGACATCGCCACCGGCAGCGAGGTTGGCGTGGCTCGATGTGACGACCGCGACGCCACCGGTCGCCTGGCTTGCCTACTCCGGCTCATGGGTGGGAGACCACATCGTCGCGCCCGCGAGCTCAGGTCTAGCGGTGCTCCACGTCGGCTCGAGCGCGGCTTGAGCTCGAGCAGGTGCTCAGCCTCGACCACTCGCAGTTCCCGGTTGGCGTACAGGGGCCGCGCTTCGTCGACGCCGCCGGCAACGAGATCGCCGCGTCGGCCGACATCCCGCCGGCGAAGAGCAGCGGGGAGTCTCCTTCCTGCTGCTGTGCGACCGCATTGCCAGGACTTGCGCGCGCGGAGAGCCCGCACCGGCCCGGGAGTGGCTCAGGCTGGTCGACGACACATCCCTCGCGGAAGGAGGCCACTGATGAAAGTCCGAGCCGCAATTGCGGCGGCGGCGCTGGCCGTGACGCTGACGATTCCCGCGAACGCTTTCGCGTACCGGACCTGGTTCGAGTTCGCCCGCCAGTCGAATATCGCGTCGACGCTGACGATGGTCTGGCAGTACGGGACCGGCTACTACGGGACGCAGAGCTGGCGTGCGGGGTCTGGCGTCTCCACCGACGCGTGCTGGATCGGCCACGGCTGGCTGCCGACCGGCTACTACGACCTCTGGGGTCACTGGGACAACTACAACGGCGCGATCGCGGGCCGCGTGTTCTACCTCCAGAACAAGCCGTGCTGGAACGGGACCTGGCGGACGGAGCTGTTCGTCCACTCGGAGGAGACCGCCGGCCAGGGCCAGTACTGCCCGACCGCCGGCGACGATCCGCTATTGCTGGGAGGGCGCCTCCGACTACTACTCGAACGGCTGCATCAAGGTCTCACGGGCGGGCTATCCGAGCGACCTACGGCTCGTTCACGACGGCTGGCACGGCAAGAGGCAGCGACTACCGCCACGGTTACTTCACGATCAACAACTGGCTCTACGTCCGGAACGGCTGAGCCAACGCAGGTCCCTCTCCCCAGGGAAGGCGAAACGGCGGCCTCGAGCCGCCGTTTCGCTAGTGCTCGTCCGAGTGGTGGTCGTCTTCTTCGTCCGCCGAGTCGCTGGGCTCCTCGGGCGGGACGGTGACCTTTTCCGGCGTGATCTCGCCGGGGATGACCGTGATGTCGACCTCGTCCTCGTCCTTTCGCTCGACGAGGATCGTCGAGCCGGGCTCCAGTGAGCGGCCGAGGACGAAGTCCGCGAGCGGGTCCTCGATGAACCGCTGGATCGCGCGGCGCAGCGGCCGGGCGCCCATCGCCGGGTCGTAGCCCTTCTCGACCAGCAGCTCCTTCGCCTCGTTGGTGAGCTCGATCGCCACCTCGTGCTCGCCCATCTGCTCGCGCAGGCGGCGGAGCACCAGATCGACGATGGTCGTGATCTCTTCCTTCGTCAGCTTGTGGAAGACGATCACTTCGTCGATGCGGTTGAGCAGCTCGGGCCGGAAGACCTTCTTGAGCTCACCGAGGACGCGCTCCTTCATGTCCTCGTAGGAGAGACCGCTCTCGTCGCCGATCGAGAAGCCGAGCGTCTGGTTCTTCGAGATCGTGCCGGCGCCGATGTTCGAGGTCATGATCACGATCGTGTTCCGGAAGTCGACCTTGCGGCCCTGGGCGTCGGTCAGCCTCCCGTCCTCCAGGATCTGGAGCAGGATGTTGAAGACGTCGGGGTGCGCCTTCTCGATTTCGTCGAGCAGGACGACCGAGTAGGGCTTGCGGCGCACAGCCTCGGTGAGCTGGCCGCCTTCGTCGTAGCCGATGTAGCCGGGCGGGGAGCCGACGAGCCGAGACACGGAGTGCTTCTCCATGTACTCGGACATGTCGACCTGGATCATCGCGTCCTCGTCGCCGAACAAAAACTCGGCGAGCGTGCGGGCGAGCTCGGTCTTCCCGACGCCTGACGGGCCGAGGAAGATGAACGATCCCGTCGGGCGCTTCGGGTCCTTGATGCCGGCCCGAGCGCGGCGGATCGACTTGGAGACGGCGATGATCGCCTCCTCCTGGCCGATCACGCGCTTGTGGAGCTCGTCCTCCATCCGGATCAGCTTCTGCGACTCGGCCTCGGTCAGCTTGAAGACCGGGATGCCCGTCCACATCGAGACGATGTCGGCGATCTCCTCCTCGCCGATCTCCGGCTGCTCCTCGGTGCCTTCCGAGTTGCGCCAGTCCTCTTCGAGCTCGCGCTTCTTCTGCGTCAGCTTGCGCTCCTTGTCGCGCAGCGACGCGGCCTTCTCGAACTCCTGGGCCTCGATCGACTCTTCCTTGTCCTTGCGCACCTTCTCGATCTCGTCCTCGAGCTCGCGGTAGCGCGGCGGCGCGCTCATCGTCTTGATCCGCATGCGAGAGGCAGCCTCGTCGATCAGGTCGATCGCCTTGTCCGGCAAATGGCGGTCCTGGATGTAGCGGTCGGCCAGCGTCGCAGAGGCCCGCAGCGCCTCGTCCGTGATCTTGCAGCGGTGGTGCGCCTCGTAGCGGTCGCGCAGGCCGCGCAGGATCTGGACGGTGTCGTCGACCGACGGCTCGTCGACGCGGATCTGCTGGAAACGCCGCTCGAGCGCGGCGTCGCGCTCCAGGTACTTGCGGTACTCGTCGAGCGTGGTGGCGCCGATCGTCTGCAGCTCGCCGCGCGCGAGCGCCGGCTTCAGGATCGAAGCGGCGTCGATCGCGCCCTCGGCGGCGCCGGCGCCGACGAGGTTATGGAGCTCGTCGATGAACAGGATGATGTCGCCGCGCTGGGTGATCTCCTTCATCACCTTCTTGAGGCGCTCCTCGAACTCGCCGCGGTACTTGGAACCCGCGACCAGCGCCGCGAGGTCGAGCGTGTAGATCTGCTTGCCCTTCAGGAGCTCGGGCACCTCGTTGCCGGAGATCCGGGCGGCGAGACCCTCGACGACGGCGGTCTTGCCGACGCCGGGCTCGCCGATCAGGACCGGGTTGTTCTTCGTGCGGCGCGAGAGGATCTGCATCACGCGCTCGATCTCGGTCTGGCGGCCGACGACCGGGTCGAGCTTGCGCCTCGGCGGCGAGCTTCGTCAGGTTGCGGCCGAACTGGTCGAGAGCTTGGAGCTCTTCGACTTCTCGCCGGGCGCGCCGCCCGGGCCGCCCTGCTGGCGCCGGCCGGGGCCGGAAAGCATGCGGATGATCTCGTTGCGGATCTTCTCGGCGTCGGCGTCGAAGTCGAGCAGGATCCGTGCCGCGACGCCTTCGTTCTCGCGCACGAGACCGAGCAGGATGTGCTCGGTGCCGATGTAGTTGTGGCCGAGCGAGAGCGCCTCGCGGAGCGCCAGCTCCAAGACCTTCTTCGCGCGCGGAGTGAACGGGATCTGGCCGGTCGTGACCTCGTCGCCCTGGCCGACGATCCGTGCGACCTGCGCGCGGACTTCCTCGACCGTGATGTCGAGCGACTCGAGCACGCGGGCCGCGAGGCCCTCCTCCTCGCGCAGCAGGCCGAGCAGGATGTGCTCGGTGCCGATGTAGTTGTGCTTCAGCGCGCGCGCCTCGTCCTGAGCCAGAACGACTACTTGGCGCGCTCTTTCGGTGAAACGTTCGAACACGTATTCCCTCTCTCGGCTACCGGGACCCTACGCCTTAGCGTCCGCCCACTGTAGCGAACGGTTCGGGGGCACCGAGGGTGTGCCGGAGGGCTTTACGGATCCGTTACCAGGGCTGAAGAGAGGCCCGAAAGGAGCTCCAGTTAGCCAAGTGCGAAGGCCGCAATTCGCACCGCAGCGACGTTCGGCGATCTGCGCGCACCCGTAGTCTCTGCGTCATGAAAGCCGAAGGACGGCAGGGCGGCACTGATCACCGGCGGGGCAGGCTTCATCGGCTCGCACCTCGCCGAGCTTCTGCTCGACGCCGACTGGGCTGTGTATCGCGCTGGACGACCTTTCGACTGGGAACGAATCGAACATCGCGCCAGCTCCGCGAGCGGCCGGACTTTCACCTCGTCGTCGACTCCGTCCTGTCGCACTCTGTCGTCAGCGAGCTCACCCATCGGTGCGATGTGGTCTTCCATCTCGCGGCTGCCGTCGGCGTCCGGCTGATCGTCGAGCAGCCTGTCCACACGATGGTCACGAACGTCCAGGGCACCGAGACGGTGCTCGAATACTGCAACCGCTTCGGTAAACGGGTGCTCGTCGCCTCGAGCTCCGAGGTTTACGGCGATCACCGCACCGAGCAGCCACTCTCGGAGAACGATCGGCGCGTCTATGGGCCGACGACGGAAAAGCGCTGGCTGTACGCCGATTCCAAAGCGATGGACGAGCACCTCGCCCTCGCCTACCACCAGGCTCGTGAGCTGGACTGCGTGATCGCCCGGCTGTTCAACACGGTCGGCCCGCGTCAAAGAGGCCAGTACGGAATGGTGATCCCGCGCTTCGTCGAGCGGGCGCTGGCCGGCGCTCCGCTCGAGGTACACGGCGACGGCAGCCAGACACGGTCGCTTCTGCCACGTCCACGACACCATCCGCGCTCTCAAAAGCTTGATGGAGGCGGAAGGCCTCTCGGGCGAGATTCTCAACGTCGGCGCGACCGAGGCGGATCCGGATCCTCGATCTGGCGGCGAGGATCATCGAGCTGACGGGATCGAGGTCGGAGATCGTCTTCGTGCCGTACGACGAGGTCTACGGCCTGGGGATCGAGGACACGCTCCACCGCGAGCCGTCGATCGAGAAGATCGGACAGGCAATCGGCTGGCGTCCGACCTGCAATCTCGACCGAATCCTCACCGACGTGATCGACCACGTCCGCGCGGCGTCCGGAAGTCCCCGCTTCCCTAGTCGCGCCGGCGTAGGGCCGGAAAGAGCACCACGTCGCGGATCGTTGTCGCGGCCCGCCAAGACCATCGTCGAGTCGGTCGATGCCGAGCCCGATGCCTCCGGTCGGCGGCATCGCGTAAGCAAGCGCCTCGACGAAGTCGGATCGCCCGGCTCCGCCGTCCGGGTCGCCGGCAGCCCGCTCGGCCTCCTGCATCGCGAAACGCTCCTGCCTGCTCCTCGCTGTCGTTCAGCTCGCTGAAGGCGTTCGCGAACTCCATTCCGCCGACAACGGCCTCGAACCGCTCGACGATGGCTGGGATCGTCGTCGGTTGTTGCGGGCAAACGGCGACATCTCGATCGGCCAGTCGAGCACGATCGTCGGCTGGATCAGCTCCGGCTCCACGAAGTGGGAGTACGCATGGTCGACGAGCTGCGGCCAGGTCTTGGTCGCTGAGCTCGTGTCGACGCCGACGGCCTCGAGCTTCGTGCGCAGCTCGTCGACGTCACGCGACCAGACGCCGCTGCGCCTCGAGCGCTTCCACGAACTTGACGCGCCGCCACGGCTTCGCAAGGTCGACGTCTTGACCGCGGAACGTGACCTTCGTCGTCCCGATCACCGCCAGCGCCGTTCGCTCGACCAGGGTCTCGGCACGCTCCATCGACGTCCCTGTAGTCGGCGTACGCCTCGTACCACTCGAGCTGCGTGAACTCCGGCGAGTGCTTGTAGGAAGTGCTCTCGTTGCGAAAGTCCTTCGAGATCTCGTACACCTTCTCGAGCCCGCCGACGATCAGGCGCTTCAGATAGAGCTCGTCGGCGATACGGAGATAGAGATCCTGATCGAGCTCGTTCGAGTGAGTGACGAACGGCTCGGCGAACCCGCCCCCGTAACGCGGCTGCAGGATGGGCGTCTCGACCTCGACGAATCCCTCGCTGTCGAGGTACGCCCGGATCTCGGTGATGATCCTGCGTCGCGCGACGAGCGCGCTGGCGGGATTCCTCGTTCATCAACAGATCGAGGTAGCGGCGTGCGGTAGCGCTGCTCGACATCCGTGAGGCCGTGGAACGTGTCCGGGAGCGGACGCGCGGATCTTGGCGAGCAGCTCGAGCTCCGTCGACGGCGATCGAAGGCTCTCCGCGCCTTGCCCGGGCCGGCGACGCCGGTGACGCCGACGATGTCGCCGAGGTCGACGTCGATCGACGCCGCGTGCGGCGTCGTGTCACAGAGCAGCTGGATCCGCCCGACTCGGTCGACGAGGTCGAGGAAGACGAGCTTCCCCATCTCCCGGCGAGCCAGGACGCGCCCGGCGACCCGTCGTTTGTCGTCGGCCTCGGCGCCCGGCTCGAGCAGCTCGGCCTCGGCGCGGACCGAGGCGATCTCGTCCCGGTCCGGGAAACGCTTCGGCAAGCTCATCGCCGGGCGAGCCTAACGAGCCTGCCGTTGCGACGGTTTTGGCTCGAACCCGTGGCACACCCGTCGTCCTTTCCGAAATAGGATCGAACGTGGGCGGGCGTGGTGGGAACCCTGGTTCTCGCGCGTGAACCTTTAGCGTCACACGGCGATGGACTCGAAGCCGGTTCCGTTCATCGACGGTCACAACGACGTCCTGCTGGAGCTCCACCTCGCGGGTGAGGGAGCCGCGCCGTTCCTCGCGAGACGCTCGGAAGGCCATCTCGATCTCGAAGCGTGCACGCGAAGGTGGGTTCGCGGCCGGTTTCTTCGCCGTCTTTGTCCTACCGGAGACCGAGGAGGAGCGCGCCGCAACGCAGGTCCCGGATCGCAAGCCGCCGTACGCGCTGCCGCTTGCGGGGTCGATCCCGACCGATTACGCCATCCGCGAAGCCGGAACGATGATCGACCTGCTCGACGAGCTCGCCAGGAGCGGCGAGGTGCGCCTGGCACGCTCGGCCGCCGATGTCCAGGCGGCGCTTGACGGCGGCCCGCTCGCTGCGATCCTCCATCTCGAGGGGGCCGAGCCGATCGAGCCGGAGCTCGGGAACCTTGCAGAGCTCTACGAGCGCGGGCTGCGCTCCATCGGCCTCGTCTGGAGCCGGCCGAACGCGTTCGCAGAGGGCGTGCCCTTCCGCTTTCCCTCCACGCCCGACATCGGCGACGGACTGACCGAGGCCGGCCGCCGTCTCGTGGCCGAGTGCAACAGGCTCGGGATCCTGATCGACCTCGCGCACCTGAACGAGCGCGGCTTCTGGGATGTCGCGGCGGTGTCGGCGGCGCCGCTGGTCGCCAGCCACTCGAACGCGTATGCACTCTCGGCGAACTCGCGGAACCTCACAGACGCCCAGCTCGACGAGATCGGCCGCTCGGGCGGCATCGTCGGCGTCACCTATCACGCCGGCATGCTGACCGAGGCCGGCGGCCTCGATCCGAACGTTCCGCTCGCGCGGGTGGTCGACCACGTGGACTACGTCGTGGCCAGGATCGGCATCGACCACGTCGGCTTCGGCTCGGATTTCGACGGCGCCACGGTGCCGACCGAGCTCGGCGACGCGTCCGGCCTGCAGCGCGTCGCCGCGTCCTTGCGCGACAGGGGCTACGGCGAGCGACGAAGTCGCCAAGCTTGCACATGGCAACTGGCTGCGCGTGCTTGTTGAAACCTGGGCGTAGGTTTCTCGATCGTCGCGGAGGCGGGCTTTGCCCGGCTCCGCTCACAACGGCTGTCCGCAGGAGACACCGCGTGAAGTCGTCATGGCGCGCCGAAGGCGCGCGGACTTCACGCGGCTTTGATTTCAGGATCTTGTACTTCATCGAGCCACGGGGCGCGGTCACCTCGACCGTCTCGCCCTTCTTGTGGCCGATGATCGCCTTGCCGACCGGCGACTCGTTGGAGAGCTTGTTCTGCGCCGGGTTCGCCTCGGCCGAGCCGACGATGTAGTACTCGACCGTCTGCTTGGCCGTGACGTCGCGCAGCTTGACCTTCGAGCCGACCGAGACGACGTCCTTGGCGACGTCCTTCTTGTTGATCACCTTCGCGTCTCGGAGCCGCTCCTCGAGCAACGCGATCCGGTGCTCGAGCAGCGCCTGCTCGTTCTTGGCGTCGTCGTATTCGGCGTTCTCGGCAATGTCGCCGAACTCGCGCGCGATCCGGATCCGGTCCGCGACCTCGCGCCGCTTGTCGTTTGAGAGGTACTCGATCTCCTCTTGAGCTTCTTGTATCCCTCTGGAGTAAGGATGACTTCCTTCACAACTTGCCCTTTCGAAAGAAAAGCGCGGCGCTATCGCGCCGTCGCGGGCGCGAATAGTAGCTATACAGTCAGGCAGTCGCAACAGCAGTGATGTTTAGGATTTCCGCTCTATGCAGGTAAATCTTCACGAGACGTGGCACATCGGGCCGGTGGAGATCCCCAGCCGCCTGGTTCTGGCGCCGATGGCAGGCGTCAGCGTGCAGGCGTTTCGGCGCCAGGGACGGCGCTTCGGCGCCGGGCTCGTCTGCTCCGAGATGGTCTCGCTGCGCCGGTCTGCAGCACGGAAACAGAGCGCACTCTGGGCTATCTGCGCATCGCGGCCGACGAGCGCCCGCTGGCGGTGCAGATCTTCGGCTCCGATCCGGCGGTGATGGCGGATGCCGCCGCGATGGTCGAGGAAGCCGGCGCGGACATCGTCGACATCAACTTCGGCTGCCCGGTCAAGAAGGTGACAAAGACCGGAGCCGGGGCGACACTGCTCGACGAGCCCGATCGGGCCTGCCGGAGTCGTCGAGGCCGTGGCGTCGGCCGTTTCGCGTGCCGGTGACCGTCAAGCTGCGGCGCGGGCTCGAGAACGGCTCGCGCGCGTGCCTGTCGGTGGGGCCGCGGCTCGTCGATGCCGGCGCGGCGTCCCTGACGCTCCACCCACGCTCGGCCAAGCAGATGTACACGGGCGCCGCCGACCACGCCCTGACCGCCGAGCTCGTCTCGCTCGTGGACGTGCCCGTGGTCGCCTCCGGCGACATCACCTCGCGCGCGCGGGCGCAGGCCGTGCTCGGCCGACGACAGGTGCGGCGGCCGTCATGGTCGGCCGCGCCGCGCAGGGAATCCGTGGGCGTTGCAGGAGATCCTCGGAGGGCGACGGCGTCGAGCCGTCGCGCGAGAGTCGTCGCCGAGCTGGTTCTGTTCATGCGCGAGACCGTCCGCGAGCTCGGTGAGCACCGGGCGACCGGCTTCCTGAAGAAGTTCTACGGCTGGTACCTCGGCCGTGGGCGCTTCCCGCGAGCGTTCAAGGCCGAGCTGACGCAGCTGCCGACGATCTCGAGAGGTCGAGGCCCGCCTCTTCGCAGCCGCGTCCCGGGGCCCGCTTCGTCTTGCACGGCTCGAGGAGAGCTGCCCGCAGGCCGACGAGGTTCTCCTCGACCTGCCGATCTCGATCTACGGCGGCGGCTGACCGGAAGAGCGTCGCCGCCCAGGCGACGGGCAGGGACAGTCCGAGCAGGACTAGTCCCCAAAAACGTTCATGGGTCGTTGCCGTTTCAGGGACAGATCCCCTGGCGGGGACAGTCCCTAAGCGTTGCGTTCCCAGACCAGCCTTAGCCCCTCGAGCGTCAGGAACGGATCGACCCGGTCGATCGTCTTCGCATGCGGGGCGATCAGCTCGGCGAGGCCACCTGTGGCGATGACGGGCGCCGCCTCGTCGCCGAGCTCGGCTCGGATTCGCTCGACGATGCCGTCCACCTGGCCGGCGAAGCCGTAGACCAGGCCCGAGCGCAAAGCCGACTCGGTCGTCTTGCCGATCGCCGTCTCGGGCGCCACGAAGTCGACCTTGACCAAGCGGGCCGCGCGCGCGAACAAGCGCATCCATCGAGACCTCGATCCCCGGTGCGAGAACTCCGCCGACGTACTCGCCTGCGGGCGAGACGACGTCGAAGTTCGTCGAGGTGCCGAAGTCGACGACGATCGCAGGGCGCGCCGTAGCGCTCCCCTCGCCGCGACCGCGTTCGCGATCCGGTCGGGGCCGACCTCGCGCGGATCGTCGTAGCGAATCGGGATTCCAGTCTTCGTCCCGGGGCCCAGAACGAGCAGCCTGACTCCCGCAGACGCGGCCAGCTCCTCGTAGGAGCGGATCAGCGCCGGGACGGTCGAGGCGAGACAGATTCCCTCGAGCGACGATAGGTCGAGCAGACCGCCGAGGAAAAGCCCCAGCTCGTCCGCCCGTTCGCTGCGGTTCCGTGGCGAGCCGCCAGCGTCGAGTCAACTCGCCGCCCTCGAACAGTCCGAGCGCTGTTTGCGTAGTTTCCGACGTCGACTGCGAGCAGAGTCGGTCGCAGAAAAGCGAGGCTATCCCCACTAGAGTCGCAGGGGCAGATGGCTCTCCTGCGCGTGCGTCGACAGCGCCGGCGGACGCGTCCGCTCCAGGAAGCGGAGGCGTACGCACGCTGCCCACGGCGACGAGGCAACGACGTCGAAGCTCGTCCGCCTGCCTCCGCGGCGGCCGCGCTGCGCTCTATCGATCTTGCGCACCGGCGAAGAGTTGCGGCAGCGGTTCGAAGAACGCCTGAACCAGCGGGGCGCCGCGAGGCTTCTTAGGTGGACTCGTCGTCCGACGGAAGCGGCTCGCCGATCCGCTCGGCGAGATCCTCGGCGGTGAGGCTGGGCTCGTCGCCCTCGCCGCGGAGCTCCTCGACGGTCACGTCGCTCGAGGTGTAGACCTCCGCCCGCGGGATGATCCGCGTCGGGCGGTTCTTGTCCCAGACCCACACATCCTCCATCCGCAGGTGGAAGAACGGGTAGCTCGGCTGCGGGACAGTATTGAAGATCGAGCTTGTTGCAGAGGTACGTGGCGTCCTGCGTCAGCACGCAGTAGCGAAACAGGCCGAAGACCGCCGAGTACTCCTTCTTGAGCGTGAGCTCGAGCTCGGCCTCGAACTCGTCGAGCTCGTCGATGTGCGACATGAGACGGTCATTCTAGCTCTGCGAGCAATGCCGACACAGGGCCGCGCCCGGGAACGACGAGGCCGCGGATCGAGTTCCGCAAGCGGCTCCAGGACGAACGCGCCGCTCGTGCAGCCAGGGGATGAGGGACTCATCGAGGGCGTCTTCGCTCGATCGTCTCATCGCCGTCAGAGCAGGCAGGTCGAGAGATCGATCGTGCAGCGGTCAGTAGCGCAGGCCCTCGCCCGGGATGCGGCCGAGGTCGCGCTCGATCTCAGCGGGAGGTCCAGCAACTCGCGCGGCGACCGGTCGTCGCCAGCGCTCGCCGCCGCGTTGAGGAAGCGCGGCTGATCCGCCATGCAACCGACCGGGTCAAAGTCTCGATCGGAAGAGTCGAGCGCAGGAGGCGACGTCCGTCTCGTCTCGTCGATTCGGCGGAGGGCTGCTGCGATCTCCCTTCGCGCTCAGCCAGATTGGCGCCGAGTCGATATAGGCAATTGTAGCTTTCGGCTGATAGCTGTGCGAACGGTCGCCTCTTGACCATCAGGGGTCATTCTCGCCGCCCGCGTGATCGCGCCGGTTGCGGATGCGAGGGGGTTCGCATATCCACGGCGCGGGCGCGACGCCGGCGCCTCGCCCGGGAGCTCGTGTACTCGTTCAGCTCTCCGAGCCCGGCGGGGGCCTTTCGCCGGATCTTCGCGCTCCGCAAATGCGCGCCTCGTCTCCCGGGCTGAACGTGTGGCGGGTTCCTGGAGCTCACGCGCAGGCGTCGTCGCGCGCTACGGCGAGAGTCTGCCTTGCGCACGTCCGAGGCCGACCGCCGGCTGATTCCCTTCACGCACCTCAGCTCGACCGACCCGTTGGTTCGAACGAGTGGTGGATCCACTGACGTCGGCGACAGACCAGGTCGAGCCGCCGGCTGCCGGCGTGCCGGTCACGGTCATCGACACAGGTCTCGATCTGACACATCCGGAGTTCTCGTCGCGGTCGAATACGACTGCGCTGAACGCTCAGACGGTCGTCTCGCGTGGAGGACATCCACGGAACGGCTGTGAGCTCCGTCGTCGGCAGCGCCGTCGAACGGAGTCGGCCTGGTCGGCGTGTACCCCCAGGCGGCCACTCCAGGAATGGGACTTCGGCGACGGATCGCTGTCGAGATTCTTGCCGGGCTCGACGCAGCGACCAAGCGCGGGCGGAGCGTGATCAACATCAGCGGCGGCTTCCTCGGGTTCGATTCGCTGCTCAGACAGGAGTCGACCGGGCCCTGCGCCGGGGCGCGATCGTGGTGGCCGCGGTCGGCAACGACCGGCAGTCCGGGCAACCGCAGCTTCGTCCCTGCGAGCCTGCCGCACGTCCTCACGGTGGGAGCGACCGACCAGAGCGACCGCTTCGGCGTTTCTTTCCAACCGTTCGAGCGCGCTCGATCTCGCCGCGCCCGGCGTTTCAATCCCGGTGGCGGTGCCTGACCTTCTTGGCGCAACGCGACGGTTCCGCGAGCTTCGACGGCACGGCTTCTCGGCGCCCCTGGTCGCGGGGGCGGCCGCCTGGGTCTGGACCGTCAGACCCGACCTCGGACCCCGGTCACCCAGCTCGAGGACGTCATGCGCAACTCGGCGCGGGACGTAGGCCCGAAGGGGCTGGGACGCCGATACGGGCTTCGGCATCCTTTCGATCCCCACGCAGCGCTCGCAGCGAAGATTCCCGCGAAGGACCACTGGGAGCCGAACGACGACATCAACCTCGGTCGCGTCCGCGCGCCGTCACCGCGAGCGGGACGCGCCTCACCACTCCGGCTCGCCTGCAGGCGCGGCTAGACGTGACCGAGGATCCGGAGGACGTCTACCGCGCTCTGGGTCCGGCCCACAAGCCGAATCTCCGCCAGCACGCGCAGCGCGGCGAATGTCAGCGTCGCGCTCTGGGGCCCCAAGACGCGGACCGAATCTACGAGCAGGGCAGCGCGCTGAACGCGTGACCTACCTCGCGTACAGCCAGCGTTCGGGCAGCCGCCCGGACACAGTCCGCGGGCGCAATACAACGCGCGTCGGCGCTTTCTACTACGTGGACACGTTCCTCGGCAAGCGGGTCAGCGCGGCCTCGTACTCGCTCCAAAGTCTCCGTCTCTCGACGGTAGCCGCGGTCCACTCGACCGGCGCTTCCAGTCGCACTGGCGGGCTTGCGGACGCGAACCCGCGCGGCCTCGAGCTCGAAGCGGGCGACCAGGGCGTCTGCCACTGCCGCCGCCATGGCCTCGAGCAGCTGGAACTGCCGGGCCGCCGAGACCTCCTGCACGCAGCGAACAACGTCGCGGTAGTCGACCGTCGCCTCGAGGCGATCGGACGTCGCGGCGTCCCGGAACCTCAGAGCCAGAGGTCGTAGAGGAACGGCTGAGGCTGCGCGCCGCTCCTCCTCTTCGACCCCGTGCGCTCCGCGACGACCTCGAGGCCGTAGTAGACTCGACCGTGACGCTCATTGCGTCACGATGGCCCGGGCCGCCGTTAGCGCCTCGACATGCTCGATCGTGCACGCGAGAAGATCGTGGCGCCGCGCTCGTAGGCAGGGACTGCGGCTCCGACGCTGGCGCGCCGCCGTTCCGGTCTTCGCGTCGGGATCGCCCATGATCTTGCCGAGCGAGCTCTTGCGCGAGAAGCCGACGAGCATCGGGCCGCCCGAGCGCCGTCAGGCTCGTCGAGCCGGCGCACGAGCTCGAAGTTCTGCTCAACGGTCTTGCCGAAGCCGATGCCGGGGTCGAGGCAGATGCGGCTCCTCGCGGAATCCCCGGCGTCGACGGCGAAGCGTGAGCCGCTCCTCGAGGAAGCTGCGACCTCCGCGGCGACGTCGTCGTAGCGTCGGGTCGTCCTGCATCGTCCGCGGCTCGCCCTGCATGTGCATCAGGCAGAGGTAGGCGCCGTGACTCGGCGACGACGCCTGCCAGCTCGGGATCGCCGCGCAGTGCCGTGACGTCGTTCACGAGCTCCGCGCCGAGCTCGAGCGCGCGCGCGCGTGCGACCTCGGCCTTCGCGGTGTCGATCGAGACCGGCAGCGCCGTGCGAGCGCCTCGAGCACCGGCACGACGCGGCGTAGCTCCTCGTCCGGCGGAGACGCCGTCGGAGCCCGGCCGCGTCGACTCGCCGCCGACGTCGACGATCGCGGCGCCTTCGTCCAACATCCGCCAGCGCGGCGGCGACCGCGTCGCCGGGATCGAAGTTGACGCCGCCGTCCGAGAAGGAGTCGGGCGTGACGTTGACGACGCCCATCACGGACGGGCGCGGAAATCGCTCCTCGATCGGAGCACGACGCTCGTAGTCACCACGTCCCAGAGATACTTGTGCACCGATGGGGAGCACGACGTGCGCCGCGCGCGCGGCGTGGAGGTTCGTGCGCGCCGTCGATCCGTTCGCAGGCGAGCGGGGTCGTCGGCGCGGCTCTGTCCGGCCTGCTCTGGCAGGCCGGAGCGGTCGCGGCGCCGCTGATGGTCAGCTACGCGATCGACCACGGCGTCGTGCCGACGCGACCGGCGCACGCTGCTGATCTGGCTCGCTGGCGCTGCTCGGCGTCGGGCTGCTCGAGGTCGTCGCGGGCGCGCGTCGCGCCACCTCTACGCGATCCGGAACCGGGCGCAGGTCGGATGCGCGCGTTCGCGACGCGATCTTCGCGCACGCGCTGCGGCTCGACGCGAGCTACCACGACCGCGTCGGGCCGGGCGAGCTGATGTCGCGCGCCTCGTCCGACTCGGAGCACGTCGCGCGGATGATGGACTCGATCGGCCACACGATCGGCTACGTCGCTGACGGTCGTCGCGGTCGCGATCGTGCTGCTCGTCGTCGACTGGCAGCTGGCGCTCGTCGTGCTGATCCCGCTGCCGCTGGTCTCGATCGCAGCCTGGCGTACTCGCGGCGCTACCACGACGCGCACGCGAGCGGCTGCAGGAGCGCTGGGGCGAGGCGCGCCACGCTCGGTCGAGGAGACGGTCAGCGGCATCCGCGTCGTGAAGGGCCTCGGCGCCGGCGGCGCCGCTCGCCGCCGCTTCCGGACGCGCAGCCGCTCGATCGTCGACCGTGCGCTCGACATCGCGCGGCTGGATGCGGTGCTTCATGCCGACGCTCGAGTTCCTGCCGCTGCTCGGGCTGACTGCCGGTGCTCTGGCTCGGCGGCCGGCGTGTGATCTCAGGCGATCTCACGCTCGGCTCGTTCGTCGCGTTCAACGCCTACGTCGCGATGCTCGTCTGGCCGCTGCGCGTGCTCGGCCAGCGGGTGACGACGTTGCAGAAGGCGCTCGCGCGCGAGCGCGCGGATCACCGAGGTGCTGGACGCCGAGCCGCAGCTGCGTGAGCCGCGGCATCCGCAGGAGCTGGCAGCGGCCCGCGGCGAGACGTGCGCCGGATGAGCGTGCAGTTCGGCCACGAGGACGGACGAGCCCGGTGCTCGACGGCCTCGACCTGCACGCTCGCGCCGGGAGAGTCGGTCGCGCTCGTCGGCGCGACCGGCTCGCGGCAAGAGCACGCGTCGCGGGCGCTGCTCGCGCGCCTCTACGACCTCGGACGCGGGCCGCGTCCTCGCTCGACGGGCACGACGTGCGCGAGCTGCAGACTCGCCGACGTCCGGCAGCGCGGTCGCGCTCGTCTTCGAGGAGACGTTCCTCTTCACGGACACGCGTCCGCGAGAACATCCGCTTCGCGCGTCCGGACGCACGACGACGACGGTCGAGCGCGCGCGCCGCGCTGGCCGGAGCGGCGGGTTTCATCGCGCGAGCTGCCCGGACGGATACGACACGGTGCTCGGCGAGCGCGGCTTCTCGCTGTCCGGGCGGCCAGCGCCAGCGGATCGCGATCGCGCGGGCGATCCTCGCCGATCCGGCGGTGCTCGTCCTCGACGACGCGACGTCGGCGGTCGACGCGACGAAGGAGCACGAGATCCGCGCGGCTCTGACGACGGTGATGCGCGGGCGGACGACGCTCGTGATCGCGCACCGGCCCGCGACGATCGCGCTGGCCGACCGCGTCGCGGTGCTCGAAGGCGGGCGGATCGTGGAGGAGGGAACGCACGCGGAGCTGTTGCCGGTCGTCGCTGCGCTGCGGACTCTGCTCGCGCTCGAGGACGGCCGCGTGATGGAGCGCGTCGTTCAGCGGGCGGTCTGGGCGGTTACGCGCCCTTGCTCCGGCCGGTGCGGGCCCGTACCTCGGTGCGGCGCGCGGTCGGTGATCGCTCTCGACGCTGATCCACGCTGTCCGGGCCGGCGCTCGTGCGGTACGCCGTCGACGCAGGAATCTCGAAGCACGACGCGCATGCCTGAACGATGCTGCGGCGATCGATCTTCCTCGGCTGCTCGCCGCTGGCGAAGCCGTTCGTCGTGCGCGCTCAGATCCTGCTCGCGGCGAGCGCCGGCGAGCGGTTCCTCGGCTGCCTGCGGTCGCGCAGCGCTTCGACAAGCTGCAGGCGCTGCCGCTCGGCTTCTTCGAGCGCGAAGCGCGCCAGCGTGCTTCGTCTCGCCCGGCTGACAGCCTCGGACGTCCAGTCGTTGACCGAGTTCGTGCGCGAAGCGCTGATCGAGATCGTCGGCAGCGGCCTGCAGACCGTCCTGACGATGGTGGCGCTGGCGTTCCTGTCGCCGAAGCTGGCGCTGATCTCCGCTGGTGGCGCTGCCGATCCTGATCGCTCTCAGCTGGAGCTTCCACCACAGCGCGGGCCGCGTATACCGCGATCCCGCGACCGAGTGGCCGGAGACGCTGACCGTCTTACCCAGGAAGGGCCTGGCGGGCGTGCGCGTCGGTGCAGGCGTTCCGGCGCGAGGCGGGAACGCTCGACCGACTACCGGCCGCGGAGCCAGGCGCAGGTCGACGCGTGGCGCGCGCCGCGTCGTTCGTGAACATCCGCGCTTCGCGTTCCTGCCGCTGCGCGCAGGCGGTCGGCGCTGATCGTCGCTGCTCGGCCGCAGCGTCGATGTACCAGCAGCGGCGACGGATCTCGATCAGGACGATCACCGCCGCCTTCGTGCTCTACCTGATGCAGCTGTTCGACCCGATCGCGCCGGTTCACGGAGTGGCTCGGCGAGTTCCGGCCGACGCCGCGCTCTGGCGAAGATCGTCGGCCTGCTGCGAGACGCTCGATCGCGTCGTCGCCGCGCGGCGGAGCGATCGCGCCTCGCAGCTGCCGGCAACATTCTGCGCGCTCGCCTCGACGTCACGTTCGGCTACGACGAAGAACGGCCCGTCGTTCACGGCGTGACAGTCGAAACCCTGAACGCCGGCGGCGCATCAGCGCACCACGCGGCGCCACGCGCCTCGATCGAAGCAACGACCGAGTTGGACTGAGTCAGTACCCTGGCGTTGCTTTTTTCAACACTTTGCATGAAATAGTAAATAGGGCAAGGAATGCAGCTTCAGACGGAGCTCAGGTAGTGCAGGAGATCTATTATTTTGGATGCAAATACTTATTCGGGTTCAGTGACAATCCAGGCTATCGGTGGTAAGGGAGGAGATGAAAATGATTTGGGTACAGCACAAAGATGCTATGGTGCTGGTGGTGGTGGTAGTGGCGGTGAGATCTATTTTTACCGGGTCCGATACCTGCTGTTCCTGTTTTATTTACCGGTGGCACTTTGCAGGTCTTGAATTCGGAGGTGACTCCAGCTTCTTGTCATGCCAAAGTTCTTGCCGACCAAAATGGATTCAAAGTGGCAATGCAATTTCCTTATACATCATCAGGCAGGCAACTGATTCTGCTGCGGCTATTGCCTCTATCGACGTGCATTAGCGGTACGGTTGATCTATTTCAAGATCGCTGCAGGTGAACCTGGTATTCAATTACAATGGCATGCAGCAAATCCTGAAGAAATTGAAGAACTCATTGTGGAAAAGAAAACTATAATTGGCGGTGATTGGCATCCGGGATTTACATATTAAAAGCAGACAGAAGTAAAACCAATATTATCGTTGCACAGATGAGCATCCAAATGCAGCAACTAATTTGTATAGGATCAAGATGATTGAAAAATAGCTCTTTGTCCTATTCTCCCCCGTTCGACAATTGAACTGGGGCCAATAAATGATCTATCGATTTTACGCTCTATCCCAATCCTGCTCTCACACCAGGTCATTATTACCGGTGATTTTTCTTCTTTACCAACGATCAGTTTATTTGATGCTTCCGGCAAATTAAAATGGAACAAGAAATTGTGAGCAATAGTGACAACATGCTTAAGTTTTGACCTCGCTTCATTACCAGCCGGAGTTTATATAATGCAAATATGGGAGTGAGATAAAAAAAACTTATTGTAAAGAAAATAGACCGCTCTTTCTATTCGCGGTTGTTTTTCCACCATCTACTAACCCACGAGAGCAGCGGATCGCATAAGTGGAGCAAATGCTAAATAGAGAATGCCACTGTTTAAACCTCTTGGCAGGGTTTTTCACCCAGTTGTTGTGTGGTCTTAGTGCAAATGGAGCATTGGGCGGTGGACCAGATCGAAAAACAAAGAAAAAAGAATAATGAATGATATGAAAAATAACCTTTTCATGAAGCAAATTTACGGCGATTAAACCGCTTCTGTACTCACATTCTTTTCGCTTGCTTTTTCTTTCATCTTCAATCCAATATTACCTTTCTCATTCGAACAAAATTGGGAGTAACCTCAATGCATTCATCCTGCTGAATATATTCCATGCACTCTTCCAAGCGTCGTCAAATGTTTTGGGAGCAATGCGTAGTCGCATCATCGCTACCGCTTTGCTTGCACACATGATGACCATGAAAGCTTAATCTTCCTCAGGTTCGGACTGCAGTTTACTACGAGGTCACCGGGTTTTGCTATTCTCTGCAATGATCATGTCCCGCTATATACCTCTTCTCCCCGGATCACAACAAAGATACTTCCCCCGATCCTGCAATTTATCAGATTGAATATCCTGTTGTTGTTCCTGGTTCTTTATAGCAATCACCCCGTTATTCCTTCCGGAGTACGGCGCCCTTCCACGGTTTGTATTCACTAAAGCGATGAGCTGCATTCACTGCTTCTACCGGCGGTATTTGTCAGCATATTGCGTACGCAGTCCAGTCAATCCTCTCAGATGGAATTTCAAATTCAAGGTGCTGCATCTCTCCTTTCGTTTCCATTACCAAATGCATTTCTCACCTTGCGTCGGGTAACAAGATCGATCACCTTACCGCTATATTCCTGTGGCACATCTACAACAAGGGTCTCCTTGCGGCTCACACATTTTTTACCCTGGATATCCTTTTTACAATTACCGTTGAGCTGACCGACCGATCAATTCTGCTTACCCTTCGCGGCGCATGGTCTCGATCAATATTCCCAGGTGCCAGAGACCTGCACGACCACTATAAACAAGAAAACTATCGGCACCATCTGTATCTTCTACTTCTTAGTGCAAGATTTTTTCTGTTTCCTTCATTAATCGGTCACGAAGGAGTGACGGCGATGGTAACAAACTTGCCATCCTTGCCAAAGAATGGAGAATTGTTGATGCTAAGACATCATGCTCACGTTGGCTCATCCACGCTGATTGATAGGCAATGCACCCGGGGTTTCAAAATCTGCGATGGAATCACCGATATTAAAATCCTCAATACCACTACAACTGCACAAAGATCACCAGCAATAACTTCGCGTCACTTTTTTCTTACCCATCCCTTCAAACGCTACAGTTCTCTTACTCTCGTTCTTTTGATATGCTGCCATCGGATCTGCACAAGACACATGGGCTGATTTTCTTTGATCGAACCGCGGCTTACTTTCCCAATTGCAATTCGCCCCAGGAAAGAAGAATAATCGAGAGAAGTGATCTGTATTTGCAGTAAATTCCTTCGCTTGATTTTGGCGGTGGAACATATTTAATAATACCATCGAGGGAAGGGGTAATATTATCTGTCTGATGTCTAATGAATCATTGAACCAGCCATTTTTCCCGAACCATAAAAGGTAGGGAAATTCGAGCTGCTGCTTCGGTTGCATCCAGATTAAAAAACAATTCAAATACTGCATCATGTCACTTCATCAGGACGGCAATTCGGTTTTATCAACTTTATTGATAATGACAATTGGATGCAGATTCAGATGCAATGCCTTTTGTAAAACAAAATCTTGTTTGCGGCATTGGTCCTTCAAATGCATCAACCAATAACAATAACGCCATCAGCCATTTTCAACACCCTTTCTACTTCACCACCGAAATCGGCGTGGCCCGGAGTATCGATCACATTGATCTTAACACCCTGTATAATACAACCGCTGCATTCTTGCTAAAAATTGTGATACCTCTCTCCGTTCAAGCTCATTACTGTCCATGATCAAGTCACCAGTTTCCTGGTTATCCCGGAACACTTGTGTGGCATGTAATATCTTGTCTACCAGAGTTGTTTTACCATGGTCAACGTGGGCAATAATGGCGATGTTTCTTATCTCCATATTCACTTTTTACAAACGAGCCGGCGAAGGTACATTATTATAGCGAGGGTATGAAGAATCAGAAGTGAATATTCTGTTATGGCGAAGGTGCTTTCCTTGGAACCAAACTATGAATACCTTGATTAAAACTCTCACATAAGATCTTTCTTTTATCAAGAATATACCCTACCAGCCAGCAGAATAGCATAACGCTCATGCAAAAGAAGAGAACCAAAATACACCCCAGCAGTGTATATAAATGTTTTGATATAACCAGCGGTAAAATGGCTGATGATTTGGTCCAACAGGAATAAACCAAAGAAGTGTGACACCTAATTCGGAAAGCAGGTAGATGAACAATGGATTTTTCCCAAACACCTCAAAAAATAAGTCCATTTATGTTTTTGTGAAAAATCAATAATGTAAATGAGGCGCAGCTAAAAGAATGCAATCAATGCCCGACAGTGATCAAAACAAAACTCCCGGTCCACAATTTTTTATTGATAGGAAGGAACCAATCCAGCACAGAGCGAGAGCAACCGACAAAGCCCCTGCTAAGAAGTAATTTAGCCATCCTTCATACGTTCTCCCCTTTTGCTGCACCCATCTCCCTGCAGCATATCCAAATGTTACATTCGCACATAGCACGGGCAGTGTACTCAATATACCCTCTGGTTCGAAGCTACTCCTTCGCCATGATACATGTGATTGGGCCCAAACAACCAAAGATCCAATCTTGTTCCTGCATTGGTGAGCATATTGTATGGATCATTCCTGTCGCAGGAAGTAAAAGTATCACCCAGTATATGATCCAGGAAGTACCATGAAAGCTGGCCTACTCTCACGGGAGGACTCAGAAAACGTATCCA
>ERZ1370068.5282-contig-431_pt1 | contig 100532 bp, 158 predicted proteins | sample MGYA00561227_ERZ1370068 | MGnify/ENA primary metagenome ERZ1370068 (study PRJEB38410, sample SAMEA6850437) | metagenome | study: Metagenomic assessment of the ecological functions of the soil: analysis of the soil microbiota associated with the...
CGACGAGGTGGAACCTTTCCTTCTGCGCGGTGCCGTTTCCATGGCTGTTCCGTGGAACACGCGGGGAGAAAGGCTATCGATCGCGGGTAACCATATAGTCGGCGGTCACCGAGAGGGCTCGTTTGGCCGTACTGTCTTCGAACTGATTGAGATCTCGTTGGGCCGCGGCGACGTAGGATCGTGCGCGGTCCATGGCATAGGTGATCGAGCCCAATTCTTCCATCAAGCGAATGAACCGCCCGAGGTCTTCCTCTGTCAGGGTCCTGCTTTCCATGCGGTCGACGATCATCTGCCGGTCCTGTTCCGAACAATGATGCAGCAGATGTAACAGCGGCAGCGTGGCCTTGCCTTGGCGGAGGTCCTGCCCCAACGTCTTGCCCAAGTGTTCGCCATTGGCGGTGTAGTCGAGCGTATCGTCGGCCACTTGGAAGGCGATCCCAAGATGTTGGCCGAACCGGAAGAGCGCATCCTGCTGGGCCTCTGAGGCGTCCGCGAGAATGGCGCCCATGCGACAAGCGGCGGCAATCAGGCCGGCCGTTTTGTGTTCTACAATCTTAAGATACTCCGCCTCCGACATGGATGGGTTGCCGTTGTAATAGAGCTGAAGCACTTCGCCTTCCGCCATCTTCTTGCAGGCCTCGCCAAGCACTTCGTTAATCCCATGGTTCCGGAAGTCGACGACCTGGCAGAAGGCTTTGGAGTAGAGATAGTCGCCGACGAGGATACTGATTTGGTTGCCCCAGACTTTTCTGGCGGTTCGCCGGCCTCGGCGGATATCGGCATCGTCGACCACATCGTCGTGGAGCAGGGACGCGGTATGAATGAACTCCACCAGACTGGCGAGTTGGTGATGATCGCGACCGGTATAGCCGCAGAGACGGGCAGAGAGTAGCAGCAAAAAGGTCGAATTCGTTTTCCGCCGCTGTTCAAGATGTGGGCGGCGACGGTATTGACGAGTGCCACACTGGAATCGAGGTTCGTCCGAGCCTGGCGTTCCATCCCCTCAATTCATCGCGGTACGCCTCCCAGACGTCCGCCATGTTGTTGATAGTGGAGGTGATTGGACCTTGAGGCATGCGGCGGATGGTAGGGCAGAGGAGGAAACAAAGTCAAGCCAATCACCCCTTTGGGGGACGAGGCCGGCATGGACCATCTGTGCGAGAGATAATCTTGACAGAAGAATCGTGCTTCTATTAAGGTGAGCGGAGTGGATACGAACGGAATTTGCCTTGTGAGTGACGGGGTTATCCATCCCGATTGCCTCTCTGTTGTAGCCTCCGTCTAGTAGCATACACGCCTACATTTTTATCGAGATACGAACGATGAGCATCCCTGGGCTTCCACCGAAGCAAGGCCTCTACGACCCTGAACAGGAGAAAGACTCCTGTGGGATCGGTTTTGTCGTCAACATCAAGGGCCAGAAATCCCATACCATTGTTCAGCAGGGGCTTCAGATTCTTGAGAGCCTTAGTCACCGAGGGGCGCAGGGTTGTGACCCTTGCACGGGAGACGGCGCCGGGATTCTGCTTCAAGTACCGCACGAGTTCCTCAAGCGCGCGGCCGGCGATGCGGGGTTTCCCTGCCCAATGCCGGGGAGTATGGCGTCGGGATGGTGTTTCTCCCGCCCCAGGCCGATGCGCGACAACAGTGTGAGGCACTCTTTACCAGAATTATCAGCGAGGAGGGCGCTCGGCTCCTTGGTTGGCGCGATGTGCCGGTCAAGAGCGATGCGATTGGCGTCGTGGCGCGCAGCACCGAGCCGTTTATTCGGCAGGTGTTTATCGCCCGTGATGTTCTCAATGAAGGGCAGTTTGAACGCAAGCTCTATGTCATTCGCAAGCGGGTGGAGAAGGCCATCCGCGAATCGGCCATTCAGGGGCGTGACTACTTCTACATCTCAAGCCTGTCGGCGAACACCATCGTCTACAAGGGGTTGTTGCTTCCGCATCAGATGTCTGCGTACTACCAGGACTTGAAGGATGAGCGCCTGACGAGCGCGCTTGCCCTCGTGCACTCCCGCTTCAGTACGAACACGTTCCCCACCTGGCCGTTGGCCCATCCCTACCGCTACATTTGCCATAACGGCGAGATCAATACGCTGAAGGGCAACATGAATTGGATGCGCGCCCGACAAGGCCGGCTCAACTCTGAACTGTTCGGCCAGGATCTGGCCAAGCTCTATCCGATCGTCTCCGAGCAGCAGAGCGACTCCGCCTGTCTGGACAATGCCGTGGAATTCCTGACCATGGGAGGCCGCTCTCTCCCGCACGTGATGATGATGCTGATTCCCGAGCCCTGGGTCGCGAATCCGCAAATGGATCTCGATCGGCGGGGGTTCTATGAGTATCACGCGGCGATGCAGGAGCCCTGGGACGGTCCGGCGGCGGTCTGTTTCACCGACGGCAAGTTCATCGGCGCGACGCTCGATCGCAACGGGCTGCGTCCCTGTCGCTATCAAGTGACGACGGATGGCCTGGTGATTTTGGCCTCGGAAGCGGGTGTGCTGCCGATGGATGTCCGGAAGATCAGGCAGAAGGGGCGCCTCATGCCGGGCCGGATGTTCATGGTCGATACCGTGCAAGGGCGCATCATCGATGACGAGGAAGTGAAGGCCGAGATTGTGAGCCGCAAGCCCTACCGGTCCTGGGTCACCGAATATCGGATTTCGCTCGACGAGTTGCCCGATCCCAGCAATGTGCCGCAGCCGGACCACCCGACGATCCGCCAGCGCCAGCAGGCCTTTGGCTACACCGTCGAAGAGTTGAAGATGGTCATCACGCCGATGGTCGTGGAGGGCCAGGAAGCGAGTCTCGTCGATGGGCACGGATACGCCGCTGGCGGTGCTGTCCGGAGCGGCCGCAGCTGCTCTTCAAGTATTTCAAGCAGCTGTTCGCCCAGGTGACCAATCCGCCGATCGATCCGATCCGCGAAGAACTGGTGATGTCGCTGACGACCAGTATCGGGCCCAAGCCGAATCTGATGCATGAGCATCCGGAGGCCTGCCGCCGCATCCGGGTCAAACAACCGATTCTGACAAATGCCGAGCTCCAGAAGATTCGCGAGATCGCCGATCCGCATTTCAAGAGCCAGACGCTCAAGATGCTCTTCAAAGTGGCCGAGGGGCCTGAAGGGCTCGGGGCAGCAGTCGACGATCTCTGTCGACAGGCGTCGCAGGCTATTAACGAGGGCTACAAGTTCCTGATCCTGAGCGATCGCGGAGTCAACGAAGAATGGGCGCCGATTCCGAGCCTCCTTGGCATCGCGTCCGTCCACCATCACCTTGTGCGCGACTGCACGAGGACCGAAGTCGGCCTCATCGTCGAAACCGGCGAGCCGCGCGATGTGCACCACTTCGCGGCTGCTTGATCGGCTATGGAGCCGGGACCGTGAATCCGTATCTCGTCTTCGAGTCGATCGTGGACATGGAACGCGACGCTACTCTGCCGGAAGGGTTGGATGCGCAGACCGCCGAGGGCAAGTTCATCAAGGCCATCAACAAGGGCCTGCTCAAGATCTTCTCGAAGATGGGCATCTCGACGGTGCAATCCTACTGCGGCGCGCAGATCTTCGAGGCGATCGGATTGAATCACGAGCTGATCGATCGATACTTCACCGGGACTGCCTCGCGCGTTGAGGGATCGGCATCCGCGAGGTCGGTGAAGAAACGCTTGCGGCGGCACCGCGTGGCCTACGAGCCGACGCCGATCCGGCAACTCGATTTCGGCGGGGAGATCCACTACCGCATCCAGGGCGAGCACCACAACTGGAATCCGGACACGATTTATAAGCTGCAGCACGCGACGATGGCCAACGATCCGAAGAGCTTCGCCGAGTTTTCCCAGCTCGTGAACGACGAGAGCAAGCGGCGCTCAAACCTGCGCGGCCTGCTCGAGTTCAAATTCCTGCCGGAGGCGATTCCGCTCGACGAAGTGGAGTCGGCGAAAGAAATCGTCAAGCGGTTCACCACCGGCGCCATGTCCTTCGGCGCGATCAGCAAGGAGGCGCACGAGACGCTGGCGATCGCGATGAATCGGATCGGCGCCAAGAGCAACACGGGCGAGGGCGGCGAAGATCCTGAGCGGTTCGTTCCGCTGCCGAACGGCGACTCGAAGAACAGCTACATCAAGCAGGTGGCCTCGGCGCGGTTCGGAGTCACGAGTCACTACTTGGTCAATGCGAAAGAGTTGCAGATCAAGATGGCGCAGGGAGCCAAGCCCGGTGAGGGCGGACAGTTGCCGGGCCATAAAGTGGATGAGAGCGATCGCGAAGTTGCGCTATGCCACGCCGGGCGTGCAGCTCATTTCTCCGCCACCGCACCACGATATCTATTCCATCGAGGATCTGGCCCAGCTCATTTTCGATCTGAAGAACTCCAGCCCCGATGCGGACGTCTCTGTCAAGCTGGTAGCCGAAGTGGGAGTGGGCACGGTCGCGGCCGGTGTTGCGAAGGCGCATGCGGACAAAGTTCTGATCAGCGGCGATTCAGGCGGCACCGGCGCCTCGCCCCTGGCCTCGATCAAATACGGCGGGGTCCCGTGGGAGTTGGGTTTGGCCGAAACGCATCAAACGTTGGTGCTGAACGATCTGCGCGGACGAATTCGCGTCGAAACCGACGGGCAGCTGAAGACCGGCCGCGACGTCGCCGATCGCCGCGTTGCTGGGCGCCGAAGAATTCGGCTTCTCGACCGCGCCGCTGATCGTCGAAGGCTGCATCATGATGCGGAAGTGCCATCTCAACACCTGTCCGGTCGGGGTGGCGACGCAAGATCCCGTCTTGCGGAAGAAGTTCAGCCGGCCAGCCGGAGCATGTCGTGAATTTCTTCTTCTTCGTGGCCGAAGAGTTGCGGCAGATCATGGCCAAACTCGGATTCCGCTCGGTGAACGAGATGGTCGGGCGCGTGGATAAACTGAAAGCTACAGAAAGCCATCGACCACTGGAAGGCGAAGGGGCTGGATCTTACTCCCGCTCTTACACGCACCAGATGTGGGGCCGGAGATTGCCCGCTATTGTGTGCAGAAACAGGACCACGGTCTCGCGGACGTGCTCGATAACAAGCTGATCGAGCTGTGCAAGCCGGCGATCGAGCGAGGGAAACAAGGTAACGCTCGATTTGCCGATCCGGAATGTGAACCGCACGGTCGGTACGATGATGTCCAGCCGCATTGCAAAGAAGTACGGGCTTGAAGGATTGCCGCCAGGACACCGATCACGATCAAGTTTACCGGCTCTGCCGGTCAATCGTTCGGCGCATTCATCTCGCGCGGCATCACGCATGATCCTCGAAGGCGAGTCCAACGACTATCTGGGCAAGGGACTGTCCGGCGGGAAGATCATTGTATTCCCGCCGAAGCAGGCGATCTATTCGCCGGAAGAGACGATTCTCATCGGAAACACTTCGCTCTATGGCGGGACGCAAGGCGAAGCCTATTTCTACGGCATGGCGGGTGAACGGTTCGCGGTCCGCAACAGCGGTGTCAGAGCGGTCGTCGAAGGGACCGGCGACCACGGCTGCGAGTACATGACGGGCGGCGTCGTCGTCGTGCTCGGCCGGACCGGGCGCAACTTCGCGGCCGGGGATGTCGGGCGGCGTGGCCTTCGTGTTGAACGAACTGGACAAGTTCCAATCTCGCTGCAACCTCGGCATGGTGGAATTGGAAAAGGTGACAACGGCCGAAGACAAGAAGACGCTGCATCAGATGATCACATCGCATTTCATGTATACCGGCAGCCGCAAGGCGAAGCAGGTCCTGGATGCCTGGGAGACCATGCTGCCGAAGTTTGTCAAGGTGATGCCGGTGGACTATAAGCGCGTCTTGGAAGAACGGAAGAAGAAAGCTGCAGCGAGCAAGTAAGGGGTGAGGCGCAACGGAGACAGTGCTGAGATCAAAGTGCTGAGCGCTGAGTCGGGAAATACCACACACTAGTCGCTCAGTCTTTCATAGTCGATACTCAGCACTCAGTTACTCAGCACTTAGGACTAAAAGAGATGAGTGATCCCAAAGGTTTCATGAAATATGCCCGCGAGGGGCCGAAGCGTCGTCCCGTCGAGCTGCGCGTGCTTGACTGGAAGGAATTCTACGAACCGATCTCGGAAGAAAAACTCCAGACCCAAGGGGCGCGTTGCATGGATTGCGGCGTGCCATTTTGCCAAAGCACGAACGGCTGCCCGGTTGTGAATCATCATTCCGGAGTGGAACGACCTCGTGCACCGTGGCCGCTGGGGCGGTGCGCTCAAGGCGCTGCACACCACCAACAACTTCCCGGAATTCACCGGCCGCCTTTGTCCCAGCACCCTGCGAATCGGCCTGCGTGCTCGGGATCAATGAGTGACCCGGTGTCGATCCGCGTCATCGAATGGAACATCATCGATCGAGGCTTCAACGAAGGACTCGTTGCAACCGATCCTGCCGACATGCAAAGACCGGCAAGACGGTGGCCATCGTCGGCTCAGGACCGGCTGGCTTGGCCGCTGCGCAGCAGCTGGCGCGCGCGGGCCACACCGTGCACCCTGTTCGAGAAAGTCCGACCGGATCGGCGGCTTGCTCCGCTACGGCATCCCCGACTTCAAGATGGAAAAATGGGTCATCGACCGGCGCCTGGATCAGATGAAGGCCGAGGGCGTCGAGTTCAAGACCAGTGTCTCCATCGGGAAGGACCTCTACGGGCGAACAGTTGCGGCAGCAGTTCGATGCCGTTGGCCTCACCATGGGCGCGGAGCAGGCCCGTGAGCTGCCGATTCCAGGGCGTGAACTCAAGGGCGTGCATCTCGGCGATGGACTATCTGACGCAGCAGAACAAACGCAACGCCGGCGACAGCGATCACGGATGAACCGATTACGGCAAAGGGCAAGCGCGTCGTCATCATCGGCGGCGGCGATACGGGGTCTGATTGTCTCGGGACTGTGCACCGGCAGGGCTGCGTCGAAGCGCATCAGTTTGAATTGCTCCCGGAGCCGCCACCGACTCGGGCCGGCTCGACGCCCTGGCCGCTCTGGCCCATGCAGCTCCGCACCTCGCACGCGCACGAAGAAGGCTGCGATCGACAGTGGAGTATTTCGACCACGAAGTTCACCGGCCACAATGGCCAGGTGACGAAGCTCCACGGCCAATCAGGTGAAGTTCGAGAACGGCAAGTTCACGCCGATTCCCAACAGCGACTTCGAGATGGATGCGGATCTCGTTCTCCTCGCCATGGGCTTCACCGGTCCGGTGAAGAATGGTCTGCTCGACAGCCTCGGCGTGAAATACGATGCAGCGCGGCGCGGTGGCTGCGGACGAACACTTCATGACCAACCTCGACGGCGTCTTTGCCGGCGGCGATATCAAACGCGGCGCCTCGCTCATCGTCTGGGCCATTGCCGAAGGGCGCAACATGGCGGCGGGCATTGATAAGTATCTGCTGGCGGAAAAATCAGCGAAGAACGCCCACTCGTAATTGACCTGCTAGATTCCCCCTTGATCAGTCGCAGTAGCTTTCCTCATTCGGCTCATACGCGAGGAAGGCTGTTAAATCTATAAATATTGGCTACAATAGCGCCGTGTCGGTGTTCGAGCCCATATTTCAAACGCTGAATAAGGCTGGGGTGCGGTACGTCGTAGTCGGCGGCCTTGCCACGGTGTTGCACGGATATGCCAGGTTGACAGCGGCCCGTCGATCTGGCCGTCGATCTCGCTCCTGAAGAAGCAACGAAAGTGATTCGGGCCTTGGTAACGATGGGGTTTCAATCTCAAGTGCCGGTGTCCCCGGAAGAGTTTGCAGACCAACCAGTGCGAAATGGCTTCGAGAGAAGCACATGCGGGCCTTTTCACTCGTTGATCCGGCCAATCCCATGCGAGTGGTAGACTTGTTGCTGAAACCGGAAGTCCCTTTCGGAGATCTGTTGGTTCGTTCACAAGAAGTCATGCTGGGCACGACGAAGATCCGTATCGCGTCGATCGACGATCTCATCGCACTGGAAACGGCAAGCAGGACGGCCACAAGACTTGATGGACATCGAGCAGCTGGAAGCGATCCGACGACGAAGAGGAGCCCGCTAACATGGCCTCTAAGCCGGCTGTTTCCCCGGATGCGACACGGCAAGCCGACTGGAATGCTAATGACCAAAGCCTGCTTGTTGCGACATTGTCCGCCACGCCGGCTCAACGGCTTGCCTGGTTCGGAAGAGGCGTTACGCGTGGCCTGCGCGAGCGGCGCCTTAAAATGGAGAATGCCTGCTCAAGGTGAGTAGGGCAGGGCGAATAAGCACGACGCCTCGCTCATCGTCACGGGCCATTGCCGAAGGCGCAAGATGGCGGAGAGCATCGATAAGTATCCGCAAGCAGGAAAGTCCGCTCAAGTAGGCTGTTGAAAAAGCCTGTCCAACGGTGCTCGCTTTTTAATTCAACGATCATAGGCATGCCTGCTTAATCCTCTGCACTTGCAGAACGGGCGGCCTCAGAAGGATGGAGAGGAGCGGCCAGGTACCCTTCTTGCTAGTCGCAGAACACGCACGATGAAACTGTGCTCGTTCGATGCGCGCAGTAAAGGGCAGCCTTGGCCACTCCTCTTTAGCGAGCGATGAGAATCGGAAGCCACCTCGTTGACCGCAGTGCCCTCGAGTCAGTTCCAGCTTTCCTTCTCGGCCGAGTCTCGGTGAGGCCCGCTCCTCCGGCAAAGTTCGCTCTGAGCCCTGGCATGCCTCCATGTATGTAACGGGGCAAAAGATGACAGGGCTTCTGGCGGAAAGTAGCCTGCCCGAGAGTTCTTTCTCAGGGCATTTAGAGACTGCTGGGAAACAATGGCAAAGAGAGAAAATAATAGTTTGGAGCGGGAAGACGAATACCCTTTCTCCGCAGACGCCCGATCAATTCTGGGAGTGAAGATCTCCTAGGAAGAGCGAAGTTCGCTGCGTCTTTGGGAAGGCGATTAAGTCATGGAGGGGAAAGACAGCCTAGTAATAGCTCACTATGGTCCTTGGGGAAGTGGGAAGTCATCGGTAAGAATTTAGTTTTAGAAAGTCTCAGGTCCTCTCTCTCAGACTGTCCTTCAATTCTTGAATTCAACCCTTGGCAATTAGCCAGCCAAAGTCAGATCACTGAGGCATTTTTCAGTGAGGTAGGAACTGCTCTAGGGAGGGGCGGATACGTCAGCAGATGCAAGTCGGCTAGCTGCTAAGTTCTATGCCTATGGCAGATACCTCTGGGGTCCCTGGCCCAATAAGATTTCTCTCTATTCATTTGGAGAGCACTGGCATACTGTCGCGCGACCTCACCGGAAGAACGGGGACCCACCGAGGCTTGGCTGAGAAGGAAAGCTGGAACTGACTGAAGCACTGCGATCGAAGGATCGCAGCTGAAGGAATTCCAGAAGGCTTCCACTCGGCAAGCCCGGAAGGGTCGTTCTGGGAGGTAGGGAGCGGCAGCGGCATGCCAGCGCTCGTCGGCCATCCTCAGACTTCTCTCGTCCTCGTCTGTATGTTTTGAACAATGACAACTCTGGAGAAAACTGAATGACGCAGCAACCCTACCCCCGCAGTCCCAAAGCTCTCCTCGGTGGCATTGCTCACTTGGGGCGGTTTATCGATAAGATTCGCTTGCGGAAGGAAGGCAAGATTCAGGACTACAACCTACATCACGGTGGGGTTCGATAAGTATCCTAGATTGAATTTCCTGCGGATCGATCCGAAATCGTTTGAGCAGCGGGTGTTGGCCGGCGGGGCGGATGAGGAATTGCTTGCCTGGGTGAGGGCCAATAGCCGAAAACCATCCGAGCAAGAGATCGCCCAATGGAGCCAGGGGCTCCTGACTTCAGGCCCCAAAGACGACGCAGCTCGGCAGCGGTTTCAGGGACGTCTGCAAGACATCGCCACGAAACGGAGCGTATCGGTTTCGTCTCTCCCTCCTGTCCACACCTGGGCTGACGTCATTGAACTTGACGAAGCCCGACTGTAGCCTTTGGGTTTCTCGGGCTGGATGGCTAACGCAATCTCATCGACTACGCGGCGACTTTGGTGAGAAGTTTCTTCACTTCGACGTGGGCGAAGATGACGTCGGGTTCCCGCTGAAGGGCTTCGTAGTAGCTCCGTTCGAAACCGTCTCCTTCCTCCGAAGGACGGATGAGGGCTGCGGGCTTCTATCAGAAAGTGCTCCACCTCAACAAGCGATAGCTCGGACTCGTCATCCAAGAGTTCATCGATACGAACCACCAGCTGAGATAAGGGGTGAAGCCAGGTAAACCAAGGATCGTTCAACACCAATTGCAGCAGTTGGCTGGTTGACGCGACACGGCCATTGATGCGTTCGTAGGTCACTTGCTCTGCCAGGATGAGGGCCTTATGGAGACTCAAGAGGCTGCTCCGCACGTCGAGGATCCTCTTGCGGAGAGGGCAGGATTTCCTGGTCGAGGTCTTCTGCGATACAGATGCCATAAATTAACTTTAGCAGGTTATTAAAAAAATGGTGGCCCCTGGAACTCGGTCGGGAATCCGAGTGGCTGTGCGGGATGGAGTTACGCGGCTTCTGCCAGCAAGACGCGCGTGACCTGGAAGTGGGCGAGCACCACTTCAGGGGCTCGATTGAGAGCCTCGTAGTAGGCGCGCTCGAATCCGTCGCCCTCGATCGACGGGCGGGTCAAGGTGCGCACCTCAGCCACAAGGTGTTCGACATTTTCATGGGTGATGTCAAACGCGTCGTCGTCCAGGAGTTGATCGATCCGGAGCAGCAGATCCAACACGGGGCAGAGCCATGTGAACCAGGGAATCGTTGAGCACTAACTGGATGAGCTCGTCCGTCGAGCCGACGCGGCCGTGGATGCGTTCGTAGGTGAGTTGCTCCGCCATAATCAACGCGCTATAGAGAGACAAGAGTTTCTGGTGTACCTCCAGCATGGTGAGGCGCAGATGGTCAGCGTGGGCAGTCGGATTGGATGGTGACAGCGAAGCCATACGGTAAGTGTAGCAGGGCCACAAGCCCGGTCTGTCTGGTCTATTCTGTCTGGTCTATTTGGTTTGTTTTGTTTATCTGGTTGATTTGGTTCATCTGGTTAGTATTCGTTCAACCAAAAACCAGACAGACCAGCAAGCTTTTCAGCATCCTGCTAGTGTCCCACCCGAGTGGCGAACTGCGCAAACAGCTCCCCCGTGAGGTAGCTGGTATTGGCTGGGTCGAAGACATCCTTGCGGCGAAGATAGTCGTTGAGGATTCGGCCATCGGCGGTTTTGTGGACGTGGGGCAGGGCGAGATTCATGCGGTAGCGTTCGACGGCGCTGGCCACGCGACTGATGAAGACCACGGTGCCATCAGGCTCCTGCCGCTCGACTATCCCGATGTGCGTCAGTGGGTCGTTCACCTTGCCATCTCCGTTGTAGTCCCATGTATTGTTGAAGAAGACGAGGTCGCCGGGGCGGACAACCGGTCCCTGGTGGAATGTGCCTTGTTGCCGTATGTGCGCATGGATGAGGCGAACGCCGTTGGCACGAGGGTCGCTGGGTTCACCGCCATAGAGATCGATCCCGTGTTTGAGAAAAACCGCGCGAGGTCACCCCGGCGCAGTCATAGGCGATGCGTCGGCCGTTGCTCTCAATCGTTTTGGAGCCCACGAGTTTGGCCGCTGTCCGCACGATCGCGGTCCGGCTCGGCGCGCGCTCGACGGATCGACAACAGGGGCGCTCTTCCGGTGCCGATGCGCGAGGGCGTTTCGACCGGTGGCGTGGTACAGCCCACGAGCGTCACGATTGCGATAGTGGCCATGATGAAGAGGAATCGCATCGGCCTCACCGTACGTTGACAAACCGGCCTTGGGCCGTCTCCCGGAGCTGATCGATGTCTTCACGCCTGGTGACGGAGAGCGGCACAGTGTTGGTCAATTCTTCAATCAACAGGTCGGTCGTCAGCGGTGTTTTCTGGTGGAGTGCGCGATAGAGGGCTGCGACCACAGCCTGTTCGATTTCCGAGCCGCTGAAGCCGTCGCTGGCGCTGACGATCTTGAGCAGATCGAACTTTTTCACGTCCTGCTTCCGAAGACCCAGGTGAATCTTCCAGATGGATTCCCGCTCGCTGTCGTCCGGCAGGTCCACAAAAAGATTTCATCGAATCGGCCTTTGCGAAGGAGTTCGGGGGAAGCAACGAAAGATTGTTGGCGGTGGCCACGACGAAGACCTCTTGTTTCTTCTCCTGAAGCCACGTGAGAAATGCGCCGAACAGCCGGCGGCTCAAGCCTGCATCGGCCTCGCCGCTTCCGCCCCCGCGGCCATCGCCTTCTCGATTTCATCAATCCAGAGGACGATGGGCGAAAGCGACTCAGCCATCTCGATCGCCTTGCGGAAGTTCTTCTCCGATTCACCGACGAATTTATCGAACAACCGGCCTGCGTCGAGCTTTAAGAGTGGGAGCTGCCATTCCCGCGCGATGGCCTTAGCGGCCAGCGATTTACCGCAGCCTGGCACGCCCACGAGCATGATGCCGCGTGGGGGCGTGAGATTGAGCGCCTTGGCTTCAGTGGTAAAACCGACTTTCGCACGTTCCAGCCAGGATTTCAGATTGACGAATCCGCCCAACTCGAACCGGTTGTCTTCAAGCGGATAGTATTCAAGCAGACCCCCATCCTTGATTGCCTGCACCTTGCGCTTCAGGATCTTCTGCACGTCATCGGCGGAGAGTGTGCCGTCTTCGACGACGCATTGCGTGATGACCTGCCGGGCCTGATGGAGCGTCAGCCCCTGCAAGGCGCGGAGGATGGCGTCACGCTCGTTGGCCGAAGGGCCCTGGTCGGCCGCCTTGGAGTCGCTGATGGAGCTGAGGATGCTTTGCACGACGGTGGTCGACCGTGGGCCGACGGGGCGAGGTTCTGGGGCCGAGCGACTGCAGGACGCTCTGGAGCATGGATTGCAGTTCGTCTCGATCCGGCAATTGCAGGTCGAGCCGGACGACGATCTTTTCGATATCGAGCGGCAGGGTAATGGGTTGGCCAGTGAGCACGCAGGTGGAACGCGAGCGATCGTAGGTTGCCGCGACTTCTCGGAGTTGGCGGGCGACTGCTGGATCCTGTAGGTGCGGCGCGAGGTCCTTGAGCCAGAAGACCGCCTCGACTGTCAGGCCTTGCAGGTGTTGGAGGACAGCCAGAGGTGTGGCTGTCATTCTACTGAGTGTCGGTCCGTCGTCGTGCCGGGTGAGTCCTCTGGTGACGGACCATTCGGAACAGCGGCATTCGCTCCTGGGCAGCCACTGATTGCAGCAACGCTAGTACCCGCTCCTCCTCCACCGTCTCGATGACGATCAGCGGGTGGGAGGAGCGAATGAGGGTGCGGAGATCGTGCACGCTGGTTGAGAGAGCCATAGGAGAGAAATGCTAGCACGAGGCTCGCGCCTCACCAAGGAAAGGGAGCTTTGCTGCGCTGAGCTAGGGGTAGTGGAGGTCGATGATTTCGCGCAGCGAAAGCCGATCGTAGCCGAACGTTGATCCGGTGCTGAGCCGCCACGGGTCGCAGTTCGGAGCATGATCGTGATTACTCTTCCACGAGCCGCCACGGACACTCTTGTAGCGCCCGCTGGTCGGGCCCGGCGGATTGCGTTCCGGCATGTAGGCGTAGTAGTCAAAACCGAACCAGTCATGCACCCATTCGGCGATGTTGCCCGCCATGTGGTGGAGGCCATAGGGGCTCTTGCCGGCCTCATGTGAATCCACTGCCGCGAGAATGGGGATCTCATGGACGTGGTGCTGGCCGAACATGGCAAGTGTGGGGTCGGGGGCGGTTGTACCCCAGGGGAATAGACCGCCTTCGGATCCTCGCGCCGCTTTCTCCCATTCAGCCTCAGTCGGAAGCCGTGTGCTCTTTGCCACGCACAGATCTTTCGCCTCGGCCCACGTGACGTAGAGCGCAGGCCACCGGCTCAAGGTCTGGTCCGAGACGGAGTGGATCGTGATCACGTGCCAGATCAGTTTCTGCAGCTCGTCCGATGGATGGAGCTTCTGCTGTCGTAAGAATGCCAGGTATTCCCCGAGGCTAACTTCATCGCGATCCATCTCGTAGGTATCCAGCCAGACTCGATGTTGAGGGAGTTCCGTATCGTCGAACTGCGTCCAGTTTCCATAGGGATCGTCATCCACTCGTTTGCTGCCGAGCAAGAACGGACCGGCTGGGATGGCGACCATCGGCGACGGCTGGGCCAGCCTCGCGATCCCGGTCAAATGGCGGGCCAGTTCCGGTGTGGGCTTCGATCCAGCCCCCGCGCCTTGAGGGGCTTCCCATGATGATAAGGAGAGAGAGCGCGGTTGCGGACCATGCGCAATCACGCCGCATCAGGTCTTGCTGGGGGAGGCCAGGGCCTTGTCGATTTCCCGGATGAGGCTCCGTTCAATTTCCGCGACTTCCTCCGCGCTCACGCTGAGGATGCGTCCACCCTGGGCCAGTTTTTCGAAGTCGGCCTTGACGCTGAGCCGGGTGATATTCGAAGGGAGCGCATGAAGCGACAGCACGTATTGATTCCGTGAGCCGGCGACTTCGAGCGAGGCGGGGGGAGACTTTCCGCTCTGTCACGTAGACGGCTTTCTGATCGGTCCTGATACTCACTTTGAGGTGGTACCCATTGCGGCTGAGGGCCTCCTCTGCAATCTTGACGACGCTGCTCAAGGGGCGGGGGATGTCCTCAGTCTGGGTCCCTTTCTCCTCGACGTAGATATTCTGCGCGGCTCTGAGCCGCAGCGGTTTTTGGACGTCGGCACTCAGCTTTTTGTCTGGGCTGCTTGTATTGCCAGATTGTCGGCGGCGGCTTTGGCGTCGGCCTTGGCGCTTTCGGCGGATTTCTTCGCGTCGCGCAGTTCCTGGTTAAGCAGATCGATCTGTTGCTGCATGACCTTGTTCCCGTCCTGCAACGAGGTGACGACCGACTCCTGCTTGGCCAGTTGCTTGCGGAGCGACTCATTTTCCGCTTTGAACGGCGAGTCATCAGGCTTGCAACTGCTGGTCAAAAACAGAGCGCGATCGCTCCGATCCACATGGGCCATTGGTTCGAGTGAGTCTTGTTCCGCACGTCATGTCCCTCCATTTGATTTTCCGGATTATCCACGCTTCGCGCCGGCTTGTCCACGACGGATTCCGTGAATTGACCGTTCCCAACCTGTATTATTCATGAGCGCTTCTATTGCAGTCGCCAATTCACCGCTCTTGCTCGTGAAGCGCAGGACGGGATGAGTGTGTCGGACCGTTGCATGCGAGATACGAGGGACGCTTCACGAGACATGCGCTTTCGGAACCAGAAGGAGGGCCGCTGCTTGCGCCCTGATGGGCTTGGACTGTAGCATGCGTCCATAATGCCGACCGTCATCCGAAAAACTTTTTCCGTCCCGCCCCTTGGTTGCAATTGTTCGATCATAGGCGATCCAGTGACGAAGCAGGCCATCGTCGTCGATCCCGGTGGGGCGCACGAGCGGATCCTGCACGAGGTGCAGCAACTGGGACTGACGGTCACGCATATCCTCCACACCCATGCCCACTTCGACCATTTTCTCGCATCCGGCGAAATGAAGAACGCGACGGGAGCGATCCTGTGCCTGCATCAGGACGATCGTGACGCTCTGGAAGAATCTCGAGATGCAATGCCGGATGTTCGGCGTCGCCTACGTGCCTGTTCCGATGCCCGACTACTGGCTCAAGGATGAGGAGAAACTGCTGGTCGGCCAGGTCTCCGCTGTCGCACTCCATACGCCCGGCCACACCCCCGGGTCCATGAGTTTTCATTTCCCGGTCGATAATGTGGTCTTGGCAGGCGACACACTCTTTCGCGGCAGCATCGGGCGCACCGATCTCTGGGGCGGAGACTTCGAAGCCATCGAGCAATCCATTCGAGAGCGGTTGTACACCTTGGAGGATGCCACGATCGTAGTGACGGGGCATGGACCGGAGACCGAAATCGGGTTGGAGAAGGAGACGAATCAGTTTGTCCGTGTCTGACCGGCAGGAGGTGTGACCATGATGGCATGCAAGCGGTTCGTCCTCTCTATCTGTTTTCTTGGCGCGCTCGCGCTGCCGGTTGCGCAAGCAGGCGAATCTTCACCGGCAACCTCGGAGCAGGTCACGATCACGGATGTACAGGTTCGCATCTCCGATCACGGCGCTGTGGTGTTCTTGCTGGCCGAAGGCAAGGCCATCCCGATTTTCGTCGATCTGACAGTCGCGCTGTCGATTCAAGGCGCGTTGAACGGCGAGAAGCTCTCTCGTCCCCTCTCTCACGATTTGATGCATACGATCTTGGAGGCCTATGGCGGGAAAGTGTTGCGAACCGTCATCACGCTAAAAGGTGGTACCTATTACGGTGCGTTGACCGTTGCGATGCAGGATCAGGTGAAGACATTTGATAGCCGGTCGTCCGATTCGATCGCACTCGCCGTTCATTTCAAGGGCGCCGATCATCGTGGGACGGGATTTGCTGAACTCAGCTGGGCGCGTGTTGGGGCAAGTCGAAGGCGGAAGACTTGTGAGGCCTATTCTTTTTCCATTCGAGCGCGGAGCCGTTCAAGGCGCTTGTCGGTGGACTGCTTAATGAAGGCCATGTTTTCTCCGAGGTGTTGCTCGGCGTTGATTTTACCTTCGTCTCGCCGCTTCAGCTGGTCCAGCCCGAATTGCGCGATCACGGGGCCGTCTTCCTGGTTCAGCGCCTTCCAGATCTCCGCACATTTGGTCTGTTTGGCGACGGGGTACTTGTCGCAGGGTGGATCGGCTGCCCATGCGGTGCCCCAGCTCGCTCCCAGTAGAATGAAGGCCAGCGCCAGTACAGTCATTGTACGTCTACTCGCGGCATGAATAATGCGGGCTAGATCTTCATCGCCTCGGTTACCTCATGGAGCGTCGCTTTGGCGACCTCGCCGGCCCGGCGGCTGCCCTCTGTCACGATGTCGTTCAGGTGTGCGGGATCTTTGCTCAGGCGCGCGCGCGCGTCCCACATCGGCGTCATGCGTTCGACGATTCGATCGGCGACGAGTTTCTTGCAATCGATACAGCCGATGGCAGCTGTCCGGCATTCGGTATTAATCTGTTCCTGAATCATCGGCAATGAAAAGATTTTGTGAAAATCATACACCGGACAGAGGTCTGGATTTCCGGGGTCGTGGCGTCGGACTCGGGCGGGATCGGTGACCATCGTCTTGAGTTTCTGTCGCACGACTGGTTCGGGGTCGGACAGGTTGATCGTGTTGCCGTAGCTCTTGCTCATCTTCCGGCCATCTGTGCCGAGCACTTTCGGAAACTTGGTGAGCTGCTCCAGCGGTTCAGGGAACACCGGCCTGTACAGGCTATTGAACCGGCGGGCTAGTTCCCTGGTGAGCTCAAGGTGCGGCAGCTGGTCTTTCCCTACCGGCACGAAATCCGGTTTGTAGATGAGGATATCCGCGGCCTGGAGGACCGGATAGCCGAGAAATCCGTACGTGCTCAGATCGCGCTCCTTCATCTCTTCCCGTTTTTCCTTATAGGTCGGATTCCGTTCCAGCCAGGCAACAGGAATCATCATGGAGAACAAGAGATGCAAGACGGCATGTTCCGGGATACGCGATTGCACGAACACCGTGGCTTTCGCGGGATCGATGCCCGCGGCAAGCCAGTCGATCAACAACTCGTGGACGAACTCTCGGACGCGGCCGGTATCGGCATAGTTTGTCGAGTGCGTGCCAGTCCGCGACAAAGAAATAGCACTCGAACTCGTTCTGAAGGCCTTTCCAATTCTCCAAGGCGCCGAGATAGTTGCCGAGATGGAGCAGCCCGCTCGGCTGCATGCCGCTGAGGACTCGTTTCCTGGGTGTGGTCATGGCGTGTTTCCTGTTCCGAGACCGACGGCGGTGGAGAGAATCGTATTGGATAGACTGTGGGTCAAGGTGCTCGTGATGGCATGGATCAGGTGGATCTGTGGATCGAATACGATCAGCGCCACCAGGATGAACATGCCGTAGCGTTCCACGCGCATGAGCGCCATCGCCGCGGTGTGTGGGAGAAGACTCGTGAGAATTCTCCCGCCATCCAATGGGGGATCGGCAGCAGATTGAACAGCATTAAGAGCACGTTAATCAAGACGGAGTAGACCGCCATCACGGCGATCGGCAGGAGGAACATGGTGTGCCACGTGTCTGAGGAGGGGTCTCTTCTGATTTGGACCAGTAGCTCCCAATCGTGGGCTCGATCGACAAGCAGGAGCGCGAAGAGGAGGGCACTGCCGATGGCCAGCGCGAGATTCATGGCCGGTCCCGCCGCTGCGACGAGTGCCATGTCGCGACGTGGTTGGCGCATGCGGCGTGGGTCGATCGGGACCGGCTTGGCCCAGCCGAGAAGAATCCTCCCGGCATAACCAGGCAGAGCAGCGGCAGGATGACGGTTCCGAACGGATCGATGTGTGCCAGCGGGTTCATGGTGAGCCGACCCTGTAGTTTGGCGGTCGGATCGCCGCACCGATAGGCGACCCAGCCATGGGCGTATTCGTGCAACACCATTGCGAAGAGGAGCGGGAGCCCCATGTAGGAAATCGTGTGGAGGATCTGCGGTAAGGAATTCATGCGGTCGGCTTTCTAACCCGCATTACTCATGACGGTTCGTCGCGAAATCGCTGAGCCGCGTCGCGAGACCGGCGCGCGGAGCCCTGAGGATCTGAGGCGTACTCGTGCAGTACGTCGAGGGTCCGAGGGCGAGCCCGCCGACCGAAGGTTCGTCGTAGCAGCGGATCAGCGATTGTAGCAGAAGTGTTCATGAATAATGCGGGTTAGTTCAACTGAAGAAATCGGCCTCGTTTGATTTGCATGAGGAAGAGCGGACGATTCAATGTTCCATCCGGTCCAAACGCCGCCGGTCCCGCGAGGGAGGAGAGGTCCGGCTGTGTCAGCAGCTGGTCGTGGACGGCTTCGCCCGAGGAGGCGCCTTTTCGAACCGCATCTAGCACCAATTTCGCGGCATCGTAGCCCTGCATTGCAAAGAGTGTCGGGTTGGTTTGGAACCGTTTTTTGTACCGATCGACAAAATCCTGCACGGTAGGGGTGGGGCTGTCCACAAAGAAGCCGTCGACGAACACGGCTCCGTCGATCGACGAATCGTCCGTGCGGGCAAAGTCCGGCGAGTTCCATCCATTCGCGCCCAGGAAAGGAACTTTCATATCGTGGAAATTGAGCTGGGCTGTAATGAGGCCGGCGTCGGCTGCGCGGCCTGGAATGAAGATCGCATCGAAGCCCGGCGTATAGAAGATTTTCTTGTCCAGTTTTGTCAGTTTCCCGGTCAGTTTAGTCTCATCAACCGGCACGGACAAGCCATACCTCTTGAGGTCCTCCGCCTTCATGCGTTTGAGCTGCGCACTCACGTCGGCTTCGCCCTCTTTGTAGGATTCGATGGCGATCACTTCCCCTCGTGTTGGCGCACTTCTTGGGCGAAGAGCCGGGCCAACTCGCGGCCATACGTGGTGTCGGGATGCAGGATGCAGAATCGGCGGAAGCCTTGCTCCTTGATGGCATAGGCCGCGATTCGTTTGGCTTGAAGTTGATAGGTGAGCGCCGTGCTGAACACATAGTTGCCGAGTCGTCTGACGTTGGGGAGGGTCGCCGCCGGCGTGATCAGGGGATGTGGGCTCGCTCGGCGAGTTCAGCCATGACCGGCAGATTTTTCGAGAGGAGCGGGCCGATCACGGCGAGGGGACGATCGGTGTTCAGCAGTTCGGAGAAGTCGTCCAAGAACGAGGCGTAATCGGATTCGAAATCTTTGACGATGAGACCGACCGATGCGCTCCCTGCCCGGTCTCTATTTGCTTCGACGGCCAGCTGAATTCCGCTGAGAACTTCACTGGCAAAGGGGCGAGTTTCCCTGAAAGCGGCAGGACCGCGGCGATGAAAAACTGGTTGGATTTTAATTTGGCTTGGAGTGTGGCGAGGAGTTCCGAGGTTTTCGCTGCCTGCGGGTGGGTCGGGAAATTCACGAGAAATTGCTGGATTTGCCGGATGGCCTGGTGTTCTTCTCCACGGCCGACGTAGAGGTCTCGATGAGTCGGAGGGACGCGAGATCGCCAGGAAAGCTGCGTGGAAAGGTATCCCGGATTTGCTCGAGGGCTTTCTTGTCGGACGTCTCGCTGGCCAGCTCGCGAATGCGGGTCCGCACGTCTTCCGCTTGGTCTTCGGTTCCCAAGGCCACTTCATCGAGCCACGCCTGAATGGCACGGGTCGCGTCCTTTTTTGCGCGTAGAAATCGCCGCTCAGCTGCAGGGCTTCGCGTTTCGTGCCGTCATCTTTTGAAAGATTGCGCAGGCCCGTCAAGATCGGTAGGGCAAGGTCGAGGTTGCCCATCGCCGCATGGACTCGGGCCTGCATCAGCTTGCCTCGGTCCGTCACCTCTGAGTCGGGGAACTCGATCTGCAGTTGCCGCAAGTATTTTAAGGCGTCCCCATATTGTTTTGTGCTGTACAGAGCTGCGCCGAGGAGTAGATAGGTGTCGTCGAGCAGCTCGGGCTTCGGAGAGGTGGCCAGAAAACGACGGAGTGTGGTGATGGCTTCTTCAGCCTGACCTGCGTCGATCAGGCGCTTCGCCTGCTTCAGCGCGGGATGGTTCGCCGGGCTAGCGGGTCCTGTTTCTGCATAGACGGGGAATTGAACTCGATCCCAGTGACCGGCCAGAGTATGCTCCAGGCCAGTGTCAGCGCATGGCACCAGCATATAGAAAGGACGTACGTGCGATGTGAAGACAGAGATATCAACGGGCGGGCCATGAGCTCCTGGCGGTGAGACGGCTATGTCATTCGCACGTGACTACTATCGGAAACCCTGCGGGGTGTCAAGGTAAACTCCACAGGGTTCGTTGTGTTCATCTGAGCGATTGGCTATCATCGCACGAGATGATGTTACACCCGTTGGCCGAGCGATATTTGAGCCATCTCCGGGTGGAGGGTGGTCTCTCCATCAATACGATCGAAGCCTACCGCCGCGACTTGAGTAAATTCCATTCCTACTTGCATCGGACCGGTGTCGTGCCGCTCGGACCTCTTACGCCGGAGACGTTGACGGGATTTCTCCGTTCCATGCGCGAGGCACGGTTGTCTCGCGCCTCCTCTGTACGCTGCCTTTCGGCTATTCGTGGATGGCTCCGGTTTCTGATTCGGGAACGGATGATTGGAGAAAATCCTACCATTGCTCTGGCCCCGATATCTCGAGGCGTTCGATTGCCCAAAACGCTGTCGCAACGAGACGTCATCGCGTTGTTGGATCTGGGGGCAGTCCCGACCCCTGAAGACCTGCGTGACCGCGCGATGGTAGAGCTGCTCTATGCGACGGGGCTTCGCGTATCAGGAACTGGTGATGGCTGAAGTCGCGCAGGCGAATCTTGATGTCGGGTATCTCCGGGTCAAGGGCAAGGGTGCGAAGCAGCGTCTCGTGCCGATGGGAGAGGAGGCCCGACAGCTGCTGCAGCAGTATGTGGAAGAGGCGCGGCCACGGCTTCTCAAGGAACGGACTTCACGATATGTGTTCATTTCGAGGCGAGGCGGGCCGTTGACGCGGCAAGCCTTTTGGAAGTTGTTGCGACGCCGTGCACGGCGAGCGGGGATTACACAGGTCATTTCGCCTCACATGCTCCGGCATTCGTTTGCGACGCATCTGCTCGAAGGCGGTGCGGATCTTCGGTCTGTTCAGGTGATGCTCGGCCATGCGAATATTGCGACGACGCAGATCTACACGCATATTGAACGGGGACGCCTCGAAGCGGGTGCATGACAGGTATTTCCCTCGGGTAGGCCGGCGCCGGGGGCAAAAACATAATCGAGGAGACGCGATTCATATGTGCGGAGTGCGCAGCGACCGAAAACGTGCAAGAAGAGTGCGAGATTCGATTGACAAGGGCAAGTGGAGTTGGTAGCATCGCCGAAGGTTACTAAGGAAATCAGGCGGATAGCTCAGTTGGGAGAGCGCTGCCCTTACAAGGCAGAGGTCACAGGTTCGATCCCTGTTCCGCCTACCAGGGCGAAAGCTGGCTCAAGGGGAGCAGGACAGATCAATTGAACAGAAATAAGGAAATTTTAGACGGGACCAACCGCTAGATATAGTCTTGTCATCCACCTTCTCCGCTATAAGTAGAGTTTCGAGGGGCCGTCGTTCAGCTGGTTAGGACGCCAGATTGTCAATCTGGAGGTCGCGGGTTCAAATCCCGTCGGCCCCGCCATTTTCCCCTGTGTTTGCTAGACTCCGTAGGCAGGGCTGTAGTACTTCCTGAAGCCTGGAAAGGTCATAGCCGCATGTTTCAAACAGGTCTAACTGGACTGGTGGGTTCGCTCGGCGCAGTGTCAAAAATCGTGCTCTTGCTCCTGTTCGTCTTCTCGGTCATCTCGTGGGCCGTTATTTTCTCCAAATGGCGAGTGTTTCGAGTGGCAGACCGGGAGGACAAGCGGTTCCTAGCTCTCCTCGTGAAAGCACGAGATCTCGACGAGCTGTATCGGCAAGCTCGACGAATCGAAGGAAGTCCCAGCGCATGTGTATTCGAAGGGGTCATGGAGCGTGTGGGATCCGGGCCAGTCGAGGGGAGGGATGGTGGCGGTTTAGGACCAGTTGATCGACACGTGGTGGAGCGGACGGCGTCCCATCTCGCGCAAAGCCAGCTCTCGCGCCTCGAGAGTTATCTCCCGTTCCTTGCCACGACGGGAAACATTACTCCGTTTATCGGACTGCTCGGAACCGTGATGGGAATCATCGATGCGTTTCGTGAGATCGGCACCCAAGGGACTGCCAGCATTTCTGCTGTCGCTCCCGGCGTGGCGGAGGCCCTAGTTGCGACGGCAGCGGGTCTGTTCACCGCCATCCCCGCGGTGATTGCCTATAATTACTTTCTTACTCGGATTCGCAGCACTGCATTTCGCTTGGATTCAGTCACTATCGAGGTCTTGGCGTCCCTCTCAACCCCTGCATCGAAGACGAAACCAGTTCCGGTCGGAGTTCAAGGATGACCCTAGAGTCCCGTCACCGCCGGTTTCTGGCAGAAATCAACGTCATCCCCCTCGTCGATGTGGTCCTCGTCCTCTTGGTGATTTTCATGGTTACCGCGCCGATGCTGTATCGAGGGATGGATATTAAGCTGCCGACCTCTGCCACAAATTCCATCAAACCGGAAATGCGTACGGTGCTCACGATTGAAAAGGATCAACGACTGTATCTCGACAAAGATCCGGTCGGGGCTGGCCCAACTGGAACAGAAATTGAAGCTCTTGAAACGGGACCATCCCGATGTGTCGCTGTATCTCAGGGCCGATCGCGACGTACCCTACGGCGTCGTGGTGCAAGTCATGGACGGCGTCAAGAAAGCCGGGATCGAGAAGATCGGGATGGTGACGGAGCCGATTGGGCCCGGAGCGTGTGGGAGCGTCACAAACTCCGCGTCTCCCGCCGCGAAAAAGTTGACGCAACGTGCGCGAGGGGCTGGTTGTTATGGCGTCCCAGGCGTCGGTCCTGTCAGGTTCGTGGTTCGATCAGGAACGATCAATCCAGGCTGTCCGCTCGACTCAAGCGAACGCTGGTGCTGTCGCTCGTCCTTCATGTGGTCGTCTTGCTCGTGGCGGTGGGGCTTCGGCTTCCGCAACAGGGTGAACGCCCTTTGACGTCTGTGGAAGTGTCGCTGGTCAGTCTGCCGACACCCGTGAGGCAGAGCCGAGTCGGCGAAGCCGGTCGAGTCAGCGAAAGTTTCAGATCCGAAGCCGGTCCCTGCCCCGTTACAAGCGATGACCGCAGCGCTCCAATCTGCCGCGCCCCAGGCGAGAAAGAAGGACATGTTGCAGGATCTTCAGCTTCCGCCGGATGCGCCGAAGTTTGGAGATTTGAGCCCAGCAACAAAATCGGTGGCTCAGCCCCAACAGGCGGCGAAGGTGCTCGATATCCCACGTGTCCCGGATGTGGCGCAAGACCCGGCCGCGAAGATTCCGCAGCGGTCTACGGTAAGCGAAGATCTGAATCGTGAGTTAGAAGAAGAGCTGAAAAAGATTAAACAGTTTCAGCCTGCGGCCAAGCTGGACATCCCGAAAGAGGTGAAACCGAGCGAGGCGTCAGTCAAGCCGGCACCCCAGCAAGAGGTGAAAATTCCGGCGGTCAAGACCCCCGAGACGACCCTGAGGATTTCCGGTACGGCTGGATCGAGTCCCTACTGGGCTCGCGTGCAGTCTATTATTAGTAGCCAGTGGGAGCCGCCTCCGATCGATATGGCGGGACAAACCTATACGATGATCGTCAAGTTTCGGCTTCAACGGGATGGGACGATCAAAGATGTGGTCGTACAACAGTCGTCCGGGAATGCCTATTTTGATATGGCGGGCCAGCGCGCCGTGCTGCGGCCACGAGTCCTGCCCGCGTTTCCTGCCGATATGGTAGACAGCTATAAAGATGTAGAAATGGTATTTCGAGTCGGAGAGTCGGTCGGATGACACGGGTGAAACTGATCAGTGCCTGGTTCGCGGGAGTGCTGCTGCTAGCAGGAGTTGTCGGTATTCTTGAATCTGGGGCGGCGGATGTGTTCCTCGAAGCCACCCGTCCAGACTTCCAAAAGATTTCCCTGGGTGTTGCGGGGATACACAACGCAGGAGGTCCCGACTGGTTGGGGGGCGGATCGAAGAAGTCCTCAAAAAGGATGTGCAACGGTCGTTGGTCTTTGATCTGGTTGATTTGCCCAGTCTTGGGATTCAAACACCCGATGTCGGAAATGGGATGGGGGTCGGTTCCAAGGCCGTATTCAAACAGGCGGCTGAGAAGGGTGTCTCGGTCTTGGTCTGGGGAAATGCGGGCCTGAAAGAGACGGACAAAAATGCCGACGTGAACATGGAAGGCTTCGTCTATGACAGCGGCAGCGATGAAGCTCGTGGGGGAAAGCGCTACGCTGGATCGCCCTCGGTTGTGCGGCAGATGGCGCACCGCTTTGCCGACGAACTGGTGTTTCGTTACACGGGCGAGCCGGGCATCGCGCGGACAAAGATCGCGTATGTGGCTGAACAGGGGACTGCCCGCGAGTTGTTCGTGATGGATTATGATGGCTACGATGCGCGCCAACTTACCGCCGATGGATTCCTGAATCTCATGCCGCAATGGTCTCCGGATCGCCGGTTCCTCATCTTCACCGCCTATCGCAATCGCAATACGCAGGACATCGACATGATTGAGTTGGCGACGGGCAAGCGATGGACGGTGATTTCCCTGGGGGATTGAACATCACTCCGGCACTGTCTCCTGATGGAAACTTCCCGGCGTTTGCCTCCAGTCACGAAGGCAATTCCGAGGTCTATCGGTTGGACACAAGGACGAAAGCCATTCAACGGCTGACGGTGAATCCGTCCGGCGACTTGTCTCCCTCATGGTCTCCGAACGGGAGAGAGGCTGGTGTTTGTGTCCGATCGAGGTGGCGGGCCGCAGCTGTTTCCTGATGGGTTCAGACGGGCTCGAACGTGCGCCGCCTGACGTTTGAGGGCGATTACAATGCGGCGCCGGTGCTGGTCGCCGCGCGGGAACTGGATCGCCTATGTATGCCGGACGCATAAAGAGTATAAGCTCTGTGTCATCTCGCCGGACGGACAGAAGCGTATGCAATTGACGACAGGACCGGGTGTCGATGATTCACCCTCCTGGTCGCCGGATGGCCGGCATCTGGTATTCAGTTCGACGGCCGATGGAAAGAGCCAGCATCTATATGATCGATGCCGATGGTAAGGACATCGAACGGCTCACCTTCCAGGGGACGCACAATAGCGCGCCCTCCTGGTCTCCGGCATCGTGAGGATGACATGTTGACCGTACCGGATGAATGAAGGCACATGAATGATCGAGATGACTAACCTAGGAAAGGAGAAAGATGTATGAACAGGACACTCTGTACATGCGGCCTGAGTGCTAGTGATGAGCATGGCATTGATTGGTATGCCTGGCTGCTCCAAAAATCCGTACAATCTGGCGGTGACTCCCAGTCCACTCAGGGGATGGCGAAGGGAGGGGGCAGATAGTTCCAAGTCCGGTGTCGGCAGCTTCCCGGACACCGGCGTTCAGTCGGGTGGCGGCGGGCTTCGGGGCCCGACAAGAACCCCTCACAGAGGAGCGCGTGGGCAGTGGCACGATGCTGGCGAAGGTGGATCCCTCAACAGTGCCGAACGACAAATGGATGAGATCAGGGCCGAGCAGGCCGCCTCAGCTGCAGCGGGCTTGCGAGATGTGTTGTTTCGGCTACGATAGCTGGACGATTTCCGAGGATGGGCGTCAAGCGTTGAGTCGCGATGCCGAGTGGATGAAGTCCAACCCGAGCGCGCTGGTCAAGGTCGAAGGGCACCGTGACGAACGCGGGACCGCCGCCTACAACCTCGTACTCGGTGAAAAACGGGCAAAAGCCGCCTGGAACTATCTGGTCGAACTCGGTGTCGGCGCCAATCGTCTGTCCGTGGTGTCGTATGGGAAAGAGCGGCCGTCCTGCAATGAACAATGCGGAATCGTGCTACCAGCAGAATCGGCGAGGACATCTTGCGGTGAAGACCGGGAAGTAGGCGACGTGCTGTTTGTCGCGGTGGTTGTGACTCCGTTGTCCGCGAAAGAGAGAGCGGGGGATTCCTTCATCATAGATGGGTGGAACAATGTGGAACTATTCGGATACAAAGGGAACCTGGGCGGCGATCTGTGTGATCTGTGCCCTGTTGTTGACCGGCTGCATCGCCCAACAAGCTGATCTCAAACAGACGGAGAAGAATCTTCAGCAGCGCATCAAGCAGTCGAGCGATGAGTCGGCACAGACCCGTGCGACGACAGAGTCAAGAGATTTCGGTGCTTCGGGAGCAGGAGCTGCCTGCAGTTGCGTGGCGAACTGGAGCGCGCATTGCACCAAGGCTCAGGAACTCCAGGGCAAGCAGGAAGACCTCAAGCAGCGCTCTGCGCAACTTGAGCAACAAACCAAGCGGCTCGAACAGTTGGCCGGCAAGCTGGAGGCGGATAGCACAACTCGCTACAATCAGGTGCGTGAGAGCCTCAATGCTCAAGATGTGAAAAATAAGCAGGATCGCGATCAGCTCCGCATAGACGTGAACACTCGCCTTGACGACGTGAGCCGACAGATGGAGGTGGTGCGAAAAGAGATCATCGGAGGTCCTGCAGAAGACGAACAGCGGACTTGCCAAGAGTCATCGACGAACGTCTGCAAGTGCAGTCATAAGGCGTTGGTGGACAACCAGGCTTCGGGCCGGAACAGTTGCCGACGGAAAAATTCGCAACAATCTCAGTCAGTCCTTAACGGCACCTGCAGGGATTCGCTGACAGGATTGAAGCGAGCGGTTGAGCCAAGGAAGAAGCAGGCCAGCAAAGCTTCGGCGACCCATATCAATGAGACGAAACAAGGCCGTGACCGGTTATTTAGGCGAGGTCAATAAGAGTGTCGCATCTGTCGCGCAGAAGTTTGCTGCCCGCTTCGATGAACAGGACCGTCGTTCTGGATGCCCTCTCCAAGGCCGTTGATCAGGTCGCGCAGGATGCGCGTGTACGAGGGGAAGCAAGGGAGGGGCACGTCAGTCAACCACGAAGCCGGCCCATCGATCGGCGACGGTGCCTTCGGCTGAAACCCCAAAGGTTGAGCAGGAGATGCCTTCGGCTTCGCTCTCTGCGCAAGCGGAAGAGGGACAATCGGCTGAAGCGGTGACGTCGGCAGTCGAGTCCGAGGAGTCGCCGCGCCCGCAAGTCAGCCAGAGTAGTAGAGCGCTCCGACAAAGTCGAGTACGAACGTCTCACTGGCACTGTTTCGTGATGGGGACTTGGATGGAGCCCGGCAGGGGTTCGCCGCATTTTTGCGTGACTATCAGAACTCGGATCTGTCTCCAAACGCGCGCTATTGGCTCGGTGAATCGCACTACGGCAAGAAAGATTATCGACAGGCGATCGATTCGTACGACCGCGTCGAACTGGATTTCCCCAGAGTGAGAAAGTACCATCGGCGATCTTGAAGAAAGGGTATGCGTACCTGGCGATGAAAGATAAGAAGCGCGCTTCTTCGGCCTTCAAGCAGGTGGTGACGTTGTATCCACGGAGTCCAGAGGCAGGAAAAGCGTCCGATAAACTATCCCAGTTGAAGGAGTCGCGATAACCGTGATGCGCAAGGAAAACGGGTTCAAGGGGGTTGGTCGTGTTCATGGCCGGGGCGATGCTGTGGCTCGCCGGATGTGCCAACCACGCGGATTTTGTGGAATTGCGTGACCACTTGTCGACGGTGTCGAAGTCTCAAGAACAAGATCAAAAGCGGCTGGATGCGCTGCAACGACGTTTGGAGTCGCTGGAGCGGGTGAAGGATATGCGAATCTGCCAGGCCGAAGCTCGATCCGAAGTTCGATGAACTGTCTGCACGGATCCAAAGGTTAGAGAGCCGGTTGGCTAAACCAGACGAGACATTGGGTATTCCGGTTGTGCCCAAGGTCGGAGCCATCTCAAGTCGACCCCGCTCGTCCTCTCAAACCACAGAAGCCGGTCTCCCCTGCAGATGTGCCGACGATGATGCCCGGCGTTCCCACGATTACCCCGACGTCGGCGTTCAATCTGGCGTACAACGACTATCTCAACGGGAAATACGATCTTGCCGTGGCGGGCTTTCAGCGATTTGTGAAAGACTTTCCTGGCACGTCGCTGACGCCGAATGCCTACTACTGGTTGGGAGAGTCCTACTATCAGCAGAAAGATTACGTTCGCGCGATGCAATCGTTCGAGTACCTCTCGACGGAGTATCCGGGAAACGAGAAGAGTGCCGGCGGCGCTCTTCAAATCGGGGCTCGCGGCGGGAGAAACCGGAGATCTCGCCAAGTCGAAGAAGAATCTCAAACGGGTCATCGAAGAGTTTCCCACGTCGGAAGAGGCGAAGCTGGCCAAGAATAAGCTGGCCGAAAATTCGATGATCGGACGTCCATCGAGACGGCTCGTGGTGGCTCCCTTGTTCCGGCGTTCCCTGGAGTCTAACTTCATGCCCGCCGCCAGTTGCTCCGCCAAGATCCATGTCCTCCCGGACGACGTAGTCAGCCGCATCGCAGCCGGCGAGGTCGTCGAGCGCCCTGCCGCCGTCGTCAAAGAATTACTGGAAAATAGTCTCGATGCAGGGGCCTGCATATCACAATCGATGTGAAAGATGGTGGACTGGCCCTCATTCGAGTCATGGATGATGGAGAGGGGATCAACCGTGCCGATCTTCCCCGTGCCTTCGAGCGGCATGCCACCAGTAAGCTCCGATCAGATCGGGATCTCACCTCGGTGAGGACGATGGGCTTTCGCGGCGAGGCGTTACCGAGCATTGCGTCCGTCTCCCATGTGCTGGTGACGACCGCCACCAGGCAGGATACGGTGGGATCACAGTTCACCCTGGTAGCAGGAGCAGGCAGTTCTATCGTGGACGCACCCGCCGTGCCTGGCACCCGGATCGACGTCTCAATCTATTTTTCAATCAACCGGCCAGAAAGAAGTTTCTCAAATCAACCACGACCGAATTCTCCCATATCAGTCATGTCGTGCAACTCGCAGGCCTCGCCTGGCCATCGGTGCACTTCCGCCTGACCCATAACGGCCAGGAGATCCTCAACTATCCCGCCGTGACAGCAGATCGCGATCGAATACTTCAAGTATATCGCCAGGCGTTTCTCGATCGGACTATTGAGGTGCGAGGCCGGACAGCGGGATCGTCAATCCGCGGCGTGATGGTCGATCCTATCCATGCGCGGTCCTCGAGAACGCCACAGGAATTGTTTGTGAACCGGCGTCCCATCCGCAATGCGACCGTGTTTCATGCGGTCATGGATGGGTATGGATCGTTTCTGCCCAAAGGGCATCACCCGACGTTCGTGCTCTTTCTGGATATCGAGCCGGACCGACTCGATGTCAACGTCCATCCCACGAAGAAAGAAGTCCGTTTTGCGGAAACAGAAGCCCTTCATCAGTTGGTGCGTCAGTCAGTCCGCCACGCACTCAGTGGTTCCGAGCGGAAGGCCGTGTTGGGTCTCTCGCAGGCAGGGCTGTCGCAGACGGCACCGGAGTTCGCTCCCACGGCCGAGCGGCAGACCGCATCGTTCCTGGATTCTCATCCGACCGCCTTGAACTCAGCTCGCAGGCAGGACTCCCGGATCAATATTAGTGACGCGGCGTCCCTGTCCGGCATCGTCGAGGGAAGTCAGTTGGCGTTCGCTCACGAGGCAGCGGCGGCGTATCAGCGGGCAGAGATGCCCGACATCGTGCCGCTCGGACAGATCCTCCGGACCTATCTCGTGGCGCAGGTGGGCGAAGAACTGCAAGTGATCGATCAACATACGGCGCACGAGCGTGTCCTCTTCCAACGGCTCTGGCGAGGCTGGCAGAGCCGGGATATCCCCCTCGCAGCCGCTCTTGATTCCGGAGCCGATCGAGCTGTCGGCGGCGCAAAGCACGCTGTTGCTCAAGCGTCGTGATGATCTGGAGAAACTCGGCCTCCTGATTGAACCGTTTGGTACGACGGCCGTGGCAATTCGCGGGGTTCCGGTTGGACTTGGCAAGGTAGACGCGGCCATCTTGGTGCAGGATCTGATCGACGATTTGACCGAGTGGGACAGCGCATCGTCTCTGGAGCTGCGGGTTCACCCCGTCTCTGGCGTCACTGGCCTGCCATGGAGCGGTGCGTGCCGGACGCGCCTTGGCCCTTCCAGAAATTCAACAGCTGATTCACGATTGGGTGCAGGAAGGGTTGATTATGACCTGTCCGCATGGCCGCCGCACGGCGTTTCCGTCTTTCGACAGATGAGCTTGCCAAGCTGTTCGGGCGGGTTGGATGGTCATGATGGCCATTCCAGCGAGAGCGACGTGTCGTCTCTCCGAGACGCAGGTCCGTTTCAAGCCTGTTGTCGTGATGGTTGGACCGACTGCTGTGGGGAAGAGCCGCGTCGCGGTCGAGGTGGCAAAGGCTTTCAAGACCGAGGTGCTCACAGCAGACTCCCGGCAAGTCTATCGTGGTATGGATGTTGGGACGGATAAGCCAGTTCCAGAGGAGCGCCAGGGTGTTCCCCATCGGCTGATTGATCTCGTCGATCCCGATGAATCGTTTAATGCAGGATTGTATCGCCGCCAGGCTGTCGATGAGATCGAGCGCCTCTATCGAGACTGCCGCCTTCCCCTGGTAGTGGGTGGCACAGGGCTCTATGTGCGGACCCTCCTCAAGGGCTTGTGCGACGCACCAACGGCCGATCCGATTGTGCGGGCTGCCCTCCGGCAGGAGGCGAAGGACCAAGGGCACGATCGCCTCTACGCGAGGCTCGTGGATGTCGATCCTGTGGCCGCAGCGAGGTTGCACCCACGCGACGAATCGAAAGTGATCCGCGCGCTGGAGGTGCACCAGCTATCCGGTCGTCGGATGTCGGAGTTTCAGCAGGAGCATGGGTTTGTCGAGCGGCCATTATTCAGCCTTGATCATCGGCTTGAACCGAGACCGCGACGCGCTGTATCGGCGTATCGAGGAGCGGATTGATTGGCAGCTGGCTCACGGATTGATCGAAGAGACGAAGCAGCTCCTGGCCCAGGGGTATCAGCGCGCCAGTGCGGCCATGAAGGGCTTGGGGTATCGACAGGTGGCCGAGCACTTGGCCGGCGAGTATGACGTCGCTGAAATGGTTCGGCGATTCAAACGGGACACGAGACATTATTCCAAACGACAAATGACTTGGTTTCGAAAGGAACCGGGGATTCAGTGGTTGACGATCAAGGAGTCGGAGTCGGTCCAGCACACGGCAGCGCTGGTGATCGGACAGGTGGATCGATTTCTCACCACACTACATGAGGATTAGGGATGACACGACAGGGGAGCGCAGCGCGCACAGACATTGGGATCATCGGCGGCAGTGGACTGTACGACATCGAGGGGCTTCGGAAGGTCAAGGAACTGGCGGTCAAAACTCCCTTCGGGGCTCCCTCCGACAAGGTGGTGCTCGGCGAGTTGGACGGGATTCGCATCGCCTTTCTCTCGCGACATGGACGCGGACATCGGGTCAATCCTTCGGAGATCAACTATCGCGCGAATATCTATGCCCTCAAGTCGCTCGGGGTGAGCCGGGTGATTTCTGTGAGTGCGGTCGGCAGTATGAAGGAGTCGATCAAGCCTGGGGACGTGGTGCTGCCGGATCAGTTTATTGATCTCACCAAGCGGCGGGTTTCGACATTCTTTGAGGGGGCATCGTCGCGCACGTGGCATTTGGTGATCCGGTCTGTGCTTCGCTCGGGGCGTCATTGTTTGCTGCGGCCCGTACGGTCGGCGCCACCGTGCATCAGGGTGGCGTCTATCTCTGCATCGAAGGGCCGCAGTTTTCGACCAAAGGAGAGTCCCGGTTGTATCGTCAGTGGGGTGCGAGCGTGATCGGGATGACGAATCTCCCTGAGGCCAAGCTCGCTCGTGAGGCAGAACTCTGTTATGCCACGGTGGCCTTGGCAACCGATTATGACTGTTGGCATGAGACGGAAAAGGCCGTCACCGTCGAGGCGATCTTGACCACTCTCCGTCAGAATGTCACGCTGGCCAAGCGACTGTTGCGGACGGCGATGCGTGCGGTGGCCGACGTCAAGGACTGCAGCTGTCAGTGCGCATTGCAGGATGCCATTATCACGGCGCCCGATCGGATGCCCGCCTCGCTCCGACGGAAGCTGGCCTTGTTGATGGATCGGGTTGTTCCGGTGAGGAAAGGATTTCGGTAAGCCATGGGAAAGTTGCTCGTAGTCGGATCGGTCGCGTTAGATACGGTGAAAACACCCTTCGGGGAGGTCAGCGAGGTCCTTGGAGGTTCGGCCACCTATTTCTCAACTGCGGCCAGCTACTTTACCAGTGTCGACCTCATCGCAGTAGTGGGTGAAGATTTCCCCCGCAACACCTGGCCTTCCTCAAGAACCGTGGCATCGACTTGACGGGATTAGAGCGAAGGCCCGGGGCGACGTTTCGATGGAAAGGGGAGTACACGCATCAGTTGAACGAAGTGCACACTCTCGATACGAAACTCAATGTATTCGAAACCTTTCGACCAAAGATTCCCGAAGCCTACCGATCTCCCGACCTGTTGTTTCTCGGTAATATCGATCCGGAGCTTCAGTTGGATGTGCTGCAGAAGCTTTCGCGTCCTCCATTGGTCGCGTGCGATACGATGAACTTTTGGATCAACGGCAAGCGAGACGCGCTTGTGGCGTGTCTTGGAGCAAGTCGATATTCTGATCATTAACGATGGGGAGGCCCGCGCACTCGGCGAAAATACGAATCTGGTGAAGGTCGCACAAAAGTACTCGCGCGTGGGCCCAAGCACCTCATCATCAAGCGTGGGGAGTATGGGGTCTTGATGTTCAACGAGAAGCAGGTGTTCGGGGCTCCGGCCTTCCCGCTTGAAGACGTGCGCGATCCAACCGGTGCGGGGATACCTTCGCCGGCGGTTTCCTGGGATACCTGACGGCTACCGGCAATCGTTCGGTCGAGGCCTTCAAACAAGCGATTATCTTCGGGAGCGTCATGGCGTCATTTACCGTAGAAGCCTTTAGTCTTGACCGTTTGCGAATCCTGGACTACAAAGAGGTTGAAGAACGGTTTCGAGCCTTTAAGCAGTTGACTCATTTCGAGGACATTTCGTGATGCAAAATCTCTTTGCCGGTTCGATTGTTCGACCATTCGCGCGTCCGTTGCTTGTGTTGGCCCTGTTGATCGGATGGCTGTCTGGCTGTGCCACATCGGAAGGTTTGGCACAGAAGTCAAAAGGGTACTACCAGGAAGGCGTCGCGAGCCTGGAGCATGATCAGCAGAAGGCCTTTGTGTCGTTCCAGAAGGCCGTGAAGCTCGATCCGAGCAACAAAGAAGCACGATACGGGCTCGGCCATATTCTGGCGCTGCAGGGTAAATTGCCCCAAGCCGAGGAAGAATTCGGGGCCGCGACGAAGCTCGATGAGAATTACTCGGAAGCGTATACTTATTTAGGCCAGGTCTTGGAGAAACAGGGGCGGTGGACGGAAGCGATCGCCGCATTCCGTCAGGCGCTGACCAATCCCTTGTATGCAACGCCGGACCTGGCCCGATTCCATCTCGGCCGGTCGCTGGCTCACGAGAGTGATTACCGAGGGCGCGATGGAAGCGTTTGAGGATGCCTTAGTGGTCAATCCACCCAACGTCCCCCGGCTTGGTTACACTTGGAGCTGGGGCGTGTGTATTACAAGCTGGGGTTCGAACGACGCTCAAGGGAATCGCTGACCAAGGTGACGACACTCGATAAGGGCGGCGAGCATGCCGCAGCCGCGAAGGAACTGCTGACACGGCTCAAGCCGTAGAGAGACACCCATGGAATCGATCGGAGAATTTTTCAAGCAGGTGCGAGAGACCAAGGGGCTCACCATCGACGAAGTCGCATCCAAGACGCGAATTCGAACTGATTTTGTGAAGGCGCTGGAAGATGGGAACTTCGCCAAGTTGCCCGATCAAGTGTTTGCGCGAGGCTTTGTCCGGTCCTATGCCCGGTCCCTCGGGCTCGATGAAGACGATGCGATCCACCGATTCGCTCAATCGGCAGGCGCCTATTACGACAAGCAAGTCGAGCGGGAACGTTTGAAAGTCAGGCAGGCGGAAGAAGAGCGGAAGCGCCAAGCCAATCGAAAGGCCGTCGCGATTGCGATCGGCATCGCGATTCTCACGCTCATCTTCCTCTTAAGCCGGGAACAGTCGTCGCTCCTGGTTCGTCGTTCGAGCTCAGACCTTCCGGCTTCCGCATCCAAGCGGACCGCTCCACCGATTCCAGAACCCCAGGACGCGCCGCCAAGCCAGCAGGCCGAGGTGGTCCCGCCGGCTCCCGCCAAGACCAAACCGAGCGAGTCCCCTGTCGTATCAGCTAAGGCGGGCGAAGGAAATAATGTTGAGCCTGTGACCGGCCCAGCATCCACAGCTTCGCCTGTGCCGGAGCTGGCAGCTCCGAGTCCTTCGTCGCTCGGGAGCGACGGGCCGCTGGGAGGGATTTCACTCGAAGGGTCTGGAGCAACGGAGGGACAGTTGGCGCTGGACCTTGAGGCGACAGAGCTGAGTTGGGTCGTCGTTCAAATCGATGGTGGCAGTCCCCAAGAGGCCTTGCTACGACCTGGAGAAAAGGCCAGATGGAAAGGCCAGGACCAGTTTATCCTGACGCTCGGTAACGCCGGGGGCGTCAAGGCCGAACTCAATGGCAAACCTCAAAAGCCCTTCGGCCCGAGCGGCAAAGTCGCACGCGATATCGTCATCAAGCGCTAACCGCTCTTCAGCACCCTACATCCAGTCGCAGCACGTTTCTTCCACCCACTTAGCGGCCATCCCTTAACCCGCATTATTCATGACGGTTCGTCGCGAAATCGCTGAGCCGCGTCGCGAGACCGGCGCGCGGAGTCCTGAGTACCCGATGCGTACTCGTGCAGTACGGTGAGGGTTCGAGGGGCGAGCACTCTGGCCGGAGGCTCGTCGTAGCAGCGGATTGACGATTGCAGCAGAAGTGCTCATGAATAATGCGGGTTAGTTCAAATCCAAGCATGCTCCGGTTCTGTGGCCGACTGTCTTGGCTCGTCGCGCCGAGGGCTGCACAGGCGGCGTGCGATACCGAGGAATGGGGCGCCGCAGCAGAGACTGAGGCGCAATGGCGCCACTCTTTTGAGACTTCCGAGATTCCTGGGATTGTACATGCCTCTAACTAGCAGGAATATCGTGCCTCGCCGTGAGGGTGTTCTGGCACGAGCTTTGATTCCTATCTGGTAGGACTGAACGAAAGCCGGCGGAGTGGAAGTGAGTATGAGGCCGGGAACGAGGTAGTGAAAGAGTAGCGGAGTAGGGAGACCGTCCGGTAGCACCCTGGATTGCTTGACATGAGTGGAAGGCCATTGTTATATTCGCCGGCGTTTTGTCGCTTTGACATGGATCTCATGAGCCAGCGGCCAGAGGCCGAGTTTATGTGCGGTGGTTAAACACAAAGGAGGAAGTCTGATGGGGTATTTTTCTAAGTTCTTGGGAATCAGCGTAGCGCTGATGATGCTGTCGGTCTCGGTGGTCGGAGCCGAAGAGCGTGACCCGCTTAAGCCCCGCGTTCCGGCGGATCAGATGGCCGAAGCGAGGGCCAACAAGAGTCCGGTTGAAGCGACCCCGGAGAACATTGCCAAAGGAAAGGCGCTGTTCGAGGGCAAGGGCACCTGCTTCAATTGCCATGGTAAGAACGGGGATGGCCAGGGCGAGGCTGGTAAGATTCTGAATCCGAGCCCCGCAATTTCACAAACTGCAAGTTCCACAAAAAGCGGAAAGATGGCGAGCTCTTCTGGGTGATCAAGAATGGTAGTGTAGGCACAGGCATGGTCCCCTTGATCCCGGCCGCGATCACCGAACTAGAAGCCTGGACGATCATCAACTACGAGCGGAGCTTCTGCAAAGGCGAGTAGTTTCGTCGCAGCTGTGAGTTCAAGAGGGTGGAGGACCGAATCCTCCACCCTCTTTTTGTCTTCTGATCGTGTGATTCTGTCTCGTTGAACATCCGTGGAAGGGATGGGAAACGTTTCACGTTTCATGGTCACACAAGCGCTGCGAGCACGACGCCTGGGAAAGGAGTGTGTAGTGGGCGTGAAGTGTGAGACATACGAGAAAGGCGCGATCCGAAGTTGGAAGGTCGGGGTTCGAAGTCCCGAAAACCTCGAACGTCGGACCTCAAACCCTTGTCCGTCCCGCTGGCTTCGCTCGACTATCCTGCGAGGGACATTCTCCTCTTTGTCCAAGACGTGCAGGACATTGAGGTTCTGCTATGCCGAAATGTTTTTCCGCAGCCTATTAGTGGGCCTCGGTGCCCTGAATCGCAGCGACCTTGGTCAATATCAAGGCAGCGGATGGATCGGTTGGGCGAATCGCCGGATCAGCGAACGGGCGTTGCTCCTGGTTCATGTGGGTCTTGGAGGCCCAGCGCACTTTCTGGCTGAGATAGGTCACCGTTTCGCCGAGTGTCACGTCGCCATCCCGGTTGGTATCGGCCTCGCCGCGCAGTGCCCGCAGCAGATAGTAGGTGAACAGCCCATGCCGATGTTGGTCGTCTTCCAACCCCCACCCGATGCCGCTGGTTCCGATGACATGGAGGGTCGAGCTTCCCGTAGGATTCCATTGGGGGAGGGCGATCTTGGTTCGGCTATACGGTCCCATACGCGACACAATGCCATCGAACAGAAACACCGTCTGTTTCGCTTTTAAGCGAGACAGTGCTGCCTCCAAATCCTTGAGCTGGTATGCCCGTGAGGTGGTTGTGGCGGTCCCATCGTACGGTACCAGAAACGTCTCTCCCGTCGAAGAGACCGAAGCCAGACCGGCGAAATAGACAATGACGACCGCATCCTTGTTCATGTGAGGCGGCAGCCAATCCAGCAGCGCTTCGTCAATATCCGAGCGTATGGCCTTCCAGTCTTGCAGTAGATGTACATTGGAGGCCGGCAAGCCACCGAGAGTCTGAAAATAGTTCGAGACCATCTTGGCATCCAAGGAGGCGAACTTGCGGGATGGGACTTGCTGGTCTCGATAGGATCCGATCCCAATTGAGATCAAGTAGGTGTGGGGCTGCCGAAATCCGGTGACCAACAGCTGGGATTTGATCCACGTCGTCGGTCTTGATGCCGGTCGGCTGGATCGACAGGGCCAGGGTTTGAGTCGGCGGCTGAGTACGGAGTTCCTGAATCAGAGACTGCCACGTGGATCTCGGCCTTCTGTTGTTGGACGGACTGCGGTACCGTCGCCACAAATTCGATCGAGCGGGATTGGCCTGGTTGCAGTCGTCCGATCGCCAGCGAGGTAGTCGGAAACTGGGCGAGCAGCGAGGCGGTTCCCGTCAAGGCCGCAGTGACACTCTGAAGTTCCTGCTCTCCTCCGTTCACGAGGTCGATGCGCACCCGAATGTGCTCGCCTCCTTCAAAGACCATATTGCTGTTCTCGTCCAACACAGTGGCCTTAAACGAGAGTGCCGATGGAGTGGCTTTGTGCTGGTATGGTCGCTGTCGGTGGAACTGGTCTTACGGGCAATGCTTCCACTGGTGCGGGAGCGGTTCCGCCCGTCGCCGCCAACTGGGTTCGGACGGCGCGCATGAATTGTGTCGAGAGGGCGATCCCAGCGTCATGCACGAACTCTCCGATATTGCCGTAGTCGCATCGGCGTATGGTTGGTTCTAGAATAAGGCGTTGGTTGTGCGTGATGGAAATGGTCTGCTGGCCAAGCTCCTTCCCCGCGACATCCTTAAAGGTTAAGAGCGTCTCGAGGGTCATGTCCGCAGGCACCCGATCATAGACATTATCCGCCCAAAGTTTGAGGTCCGAGCGTTGGAGCATGACCACGATCTCCGTGTCGGGCTGGATCTGTGCGGCGATTCCACCGGTGACGGTCACGGCCGCAAAATTTTGGTAGGCTGCGTCAATCATAATCGATTCGACTTCTTCCCCCACGTTGAGCTCGTGGGGGCTATTGCACCCATCGATGTACTGCATCTTGAGATTGGTGAAGGAGGGGTCGAAGGTCAGCTTGATGGAGTTGGCCAGACGCGGACCCAAGTCCGGTAAGGGGGTTCGGTGAAACGCCGAAGTCAGCTTCGCGCATCCCCACAGCCCACCCACTGTGATGAGGAGACACACGAGGATGGCCCATCGCATCGTGAGTCGTTGAGGTGAGCCTGGTGGGTGTCGCTCGACGACTATGGCCTGGGGGAGCTGTCTGCCGTGACTGGTTTGGCTAGCAGCATGCTGAAAAAGTCGCCCTTCTCACCCGCTCGACCCCGGCGCGTCGAGACGCACCTTTTCCCATCCGGCGTTCTCGCGTCGCTCAGAGGCTCAACGTACCGAAGCGTACGCTTCGCCTCTTCGCTCGTTACGGCCTTGCCGGACAGCCTTTTTGAGCATCCTGTATGGTCTGCTCCGGTTGCCCAAAACGTGTGGACCATCGAGTGTCCTGGTGTGTCAAAAATAGTTTTTCCGCAGCTTGCTACTGGAATTCAAGGCGGGCACCGTACCGAAATGCCAGGCTGAATGCAACAGGGCGCGGGGCTCCGCCGGACTTGACAGATCCGCAGGTGGGGAGCGAACGTACAAGAGTGGAGAGTGCAGCGGCGGACGAACCTGCATGGTCGAGAGGTGGGGGATGCGCCATTTGCTGAAACAAGTAAGCCTCATGCTCAGCGCTGTGTTTGTGGTTTCTTGTGCCTCCACCATTCCGTCTGCACGGATCGGCGACTATGTTTCCTCAGAGCGCCAGGCCGGCGACGAGGCTTTCGCGAGGATTAATCAGCGACCACTACAGGCAGGGCTTGTCGTGGTGTCAGATACGGCAGAGCTAGGTGCGGCTCCGAATCTTCCGGAAGAGGCACTTGCTCGCCTCGGAGAAAGTCTACAACGGGACCTCGGTCGTGCGATTCCTGTGGCGATAACAGAGATGATCCCAGCCGACCATATCAGGCCGCAGCCGCATGGGGATTGGGTCCAGTTCGCAGAACTGGGACGGCAACGCGGGCTCGAGTATCTGGCCGTTGTGGTTGTCTCCAGCACCGAGCAGGAATATCCCGTGACGCTCTTTCTGGGATGGACCACGCACGCGCAGCCTGGATTTCGTCGAGATAACTGGTCGCTGCTGGAATTTGCCCTCTTAGACTTGAAACACAATCAGACCTTGATGCAGGCCGAAGGACGGGGCTGGGCCACACTAGATCGTCCGAGCGCGCCAGGGATTGATCAATGGTATCCGGCCGTCTACCTACGCCCTCAGGATCAGCGGCGTATTTGGCCTCCGACATACGCGGGCGCGCCGAATACGCTGCGTGTCGTGTCATTTGAGCAAGCGGCTAAGCGGCTGGTGCTGAAGCTACAGAACTCTTGGCTCGGGGTATTGGAATCCGAGGCGACAGCTCGGAAAACCGGTTCCTAGCAAGCTGCGGAATAGCCTCGCGTGACAAGCGGACGAGCGAGACGGGCACTCGACGTGGACCTAATCTGTCCACGTCGCGCCTCTCTCGAATCGCTCGCGCGTCACGGTGATACTTCAATAGTCCCTTCGGGCTCTGTTGGTGAGGGTCCGACGGGGACTATTAGTCTTTGAAGCCCTCGGAACGGATAGTGTACAATGCACCGTTCAGCTCATGATGTCGCGTCGGTTAACCCTGTGGAGGAACGCTGTTATGGTCACGCGGAGTAAGGGGGAATGTCCGAGGTCTTGTCGCAGGTATCGGTCTGGTCATGAGTACCTTCGCGTTTACTGTCCTGCCGAGCGAACCCACAGCCTTAGCCGCCGGGGTTCCAGCTGGGCTGACTCAAGGATTTTCAGAGATCGTCAAGCAGGTCACGCCAGCGGTGGTGAACATTGCCGTGACCGGGGGTGGGGAAGGCGGGGGACGAGGCCGGAGATCGCCGTTGCCCCCAGGTCCCTTTGGTGGACCTCCGGGTGAAGAAGCGCCAGGGGTGAACTCCCGACTCCTCCGCCGATGCCTCCGGGGCATGGACGCCCTGATCAAAGCGCCGGATCCGGCGTCATTTTTGATCCGAACGGATTTATCGTGACCAACAACCACGTGGTCGAAGGTGCCACGCAGATCACCGTCACGCTCAGCGATCGACGGGAATTCAGCGCGAAAGTGGTGGGAACTGATCCGAAGACGGACTTGGCTGTGGTCAAGATCGAGGCGAAGAACCTCCCAGCCTTAAAATGGGCTGAGTATGAGAAATTGCAGGTCGGCGATCTTGTGTTGGCAGTCGGCAGTCCGTTCGGACTGAGTTCCACCGTGACCCTGGGCATCATCAGTGCCTTGGGACGCGGCAACGTCGGCATTGCAGACTATGAAGATTTCATCCAGACCGACGCCGCAATTAATCCGGGCAATTCCGGCGGGGCGTTGGTCAATGTGAGCGGCGAACTCATTGGGATCAATACGGCAATTTTCTCAAGGACCGGCGGGTCGGAGGGGATTGGATTTGCCATTCCCAGCAGTATCGCGTTGGATATCGTTGACAGTCTGCAGAAGACCGGCAAGGTCGTGCGCGGCTGGATGGGTGTCGCGATTCAAGAGATCACGCCGGCCTTGGCCAAATCCTTCAAGCTCCCGGAACAGCGCAAAGGCGTACTCATCAGCGATGTGAATGAGAACGGCCCTTCTCATGCTGCGGGTGTGAAGCGCGGCGATGTGGTGATTGCGTTCAACGGGAAAGAAGTCCAAAACGTGAGTCAGTTGCGAAACCTCGTCGCGCGCACGATTGTCGGTAAGGATGCGCAGGTGAAGGTTTTGCGAGACGGCAAGGAACAGACGATCGCCGGTGAAGGTGGCGGAGCGACCGACGGATGAAATGTTGGCGAAGAAGGAGCCGTCAGCTCCCAAGGAACCGGTCGAGACGGTGAAGCCGCCGGATAATGTCTTGGCCTCGCTCCGTGTGCAGGGGTTGGATGCGGCCACGATGAGTCAACTGAACATCCCGGCGAAGATGACGGGCGTCGTCGTGACGTCGGTCGAGAGCGGCGGCTCTGCGGAAGCGGCGGGTCTGCAGCGCGGCGACGTGATTCAGGAAGTGAACCACGAAGTCGTGAAGACGCTCGAAGACTACCAGAAAGCCTCGAGTAATTTGAAAAAGACGAGTTGGCCGTTCTGCTCCTGAGCCGGCAGGGGAATAACCTGTTTGTCGCAGTCAATCCCAAGTAACACGCATGATGCTAGCCGCGACCGCTCGGCATCCGAGCGGTCGCGGCTAGCCATCGGATGAACGGATCGTATGTCCAACGGCCTGAATTCACTCAACAAGTGGCTGCAAGACACGATCTTCAAGCCGCTGGAAGATAAGAAAATGCCGGTGATGGAGCACCTCGTGGAGCTCCAGGTCCGGCTGACGCGTGCGGTGATCATCACCGCCGTGGTGTTTGTCGGCACGTTTTTCTATGCCGACATGCTGGTCAAGTGGCTTCGCATCCCCCTCCAGAACATGTTTATGCCGCGCTCCCTGTCGTGGGTGCCGACCGATCTGCCGACCGTTCCGTTCGTCTTTCTCGCGCCGGCTGAAGCGTTATGGCAAAACGTCAAGGTGGCCGGGCTCTTTGCTCTCGTCGCCGTGACCCCGTACATTCTGTTGGAAGTCTGGCAATTCGTCGTGCCGGGACTCCATGCCCAGGAACGGCGCTTTGTCGGGCCGTTTGTGCTGTTGACCGCCGTGGCTTTTTACGCAGGGATAGGCTTTTCCTTTTTCTTCGTGCTTCCGTTTGCGCTGAATTTTTGGTCTCCTATGGCGTCAACGCCGGCTTCATTCCTCAGATCTCCATTGCGCAGTACGTCGGATTTGCCCTGTGGTTCTTGATGGTGTTCGGGCTGATTTTCGAAGTCCCGCTCGCGATCACTCTCATGGCGAAGCTTGGGTGGGTCGATGCGCCTTTTCTCAAACGGTATCGCAAGTGGGCCTTGCTGGGGTCGTTCATCTTTGCCGCAATTCTTACCCCCACGCCCGATCCCTTCAACCAATGTCTCATGGCCCTGCCGATGTATGTATTCTACGAAGTCGGCATTTTGAGCGCAGGGTTTTTCAACAAGAAGAAGCCGGTGCCGAGGAGTCAGGTGTGCCAGCCGTGGCCACCGCAGCGGCAGGAAACGGCAAGGCGCCGTCGGTGGGACTCCCGAACGTGGGAGAGGGCGACTACGTCGGCGTGCCAACAGATCGACGGCGATGACGAGAACCGGCAGATCGGGCGTAATGTTTTACAGAAGGAAGATACATGGCTCGTGAATTGAACGTCATTCAACCTCCCAGCTCCGGCGGCAGCGATGCTTGCGTATACATGTGGGCCTGCGCGATCTGCGATGAGAACGAAACCTGTCAGAAGGACAAGGAGGGGCACAGTCGCTGGTTGGTGGCCAAACGGATGGAGCGGATCGAATACAAAGTGCTCATCATGAGCAACAAGGGTGGAGTCGGAAAGAGTACCTGTACGACGAACCTCGCCGTGAGTCTCGCGCTCAAAGGGTGGCATGTCGGCATTTGCGACATGGATATCCATGGCCCGAACATTCCAAAGATGGTGGGGGCCGAAGGGCAGAAGCTCAAGATCAGCAGCTCAGGCGGGATTATCCCGTTTCAGGCGTATAACCTCAAGATTGCCTCGATGTCCTTCTTGTTGCAGAATTCGGACGATCCGATCATCTGGCGCGATGCGTACAAGTATGAGTTCATCAACCAACTCTTGGGCGGTGTCGAGTGGCAGGATCTCAATTTTTTGTTTGTCGACTTACCTCCCGGAACCGGCAACGAATCGGTCACGACCATCGATCTGCTCGGCAATGTCAGCGGCGCGGTGATCGTGACGACGCCACAGGAAGTGGCCTTGCTGGATTCCCGCAAGTCGGTCACGTTCTGCAAAGACAGCGAAGTCCCGATCATCGGGATTGTCGAAAACATGAGCGGGTTAGAGTGCCCCCATTGTCACAACCACATCGAGGTGTTCCGGAAAGGCGGCGGGGAAGCCTCCGCGATTGATATGGGCGTGCCCTTCCTCGGGCGCATTCCGCTCGATCCCGATGTCGTGATCCAGTCTGACGCTGGTGAGCCATTTGCGATGTTCAATTCCGACACGCGCCACGGCCGAGTGCTATCACGAGATTGCCAACAAGGTCGAAGCGTTCTGCAAGAAGAGCGGGTCGCTTGTGAAAATCGCGTCCCGGCAGGCGCACTGATGAAGGAGAGACTGTGAAGGCCACAGACGCGACAGAGGGGCTCACGCAGCTACAGGAGGCGCAGCGGATCGTGTTGGAGGCCACGCCGACGTTGGGCTTGGAGAAGATTTCGATCCTCGATGCCCTTGGCCGTGTCCTCGGCGAGGACATTGTGGCGGAACGGGATAATCCACCCTGGGACAACAGTGCGATGGATGGGTTTGCGGTGCGGTGGGACGATATCAAGCAGGAGTATGCGATTCAGAAACCGGTGACGCTCACGGTGATCGAAGATGTGGCTGCAGGCAAGATGCCTTCAAAGTCCGTCGGCGCGGGGCAGGCGATTCGCATCATGACCGGGGCCCCGCTCCCGAAGGGGGCGGACACGGTCTTGAAGGTCGAAGACACTGAGCATACACCGGATTCCGTTCGCGTCTTCAAGCCGGAACAGCAAGGCGCCAACATTCGGCCTCAAGGCGAAGACGTCAAGAAGGGCGAGTGCATTATCGGCAAGGGGACCCAGATTCGTCCGGGTGAAGCGGGGATGTTGGCGATCCTCGCCAAGTCGTTCATCTTTGCCTATCAACGGCCCCGGGTGGCGATCCTTTCGACCGGTGATGAATTGGCGGATTTGGACGAGCGGTTCAGCGAAGATAAAATCATCAACTCCAATAGCTACGGGATTGCGGCAGCGGTCAGGAGGCGGGTGGCATTCCCTGTTGCTGGGGATTGCGAGGGATACGCCTGCGGCGCTGAAGGAAAAGATTTCGCATGGACTGACGGCAGATATTCTGGTGCTGTCCGGTGGCGTGTCGATGGGCGATTACGATTTCACGAAGGCGGTCTTCCACGAACTGGGCGCAGAAATGAATTTCTGGAAGCTGGCGATCAGGCCAGGGTCAGCCGCTTGCCTTCGGCAAGATTCAGGGTAAGCTGGCCTTCGGCTTGCCGGGAAATCCCGTGTCCTCCATGGTGACGTTCGAGCAGCTCGTGCGGCCGGCGATGCTCAAAATGAGCGGACGCCGGAGTTACGGTCGGCCGGTCGTGCAGGCGATCTTTCAGGAGAAGTTTTCCAAACGGACGGACCGACGCCACTTTCTACGCGGTGTGCTCACTCGAGAGGACGGTGTCTTCAAGGTTCGAACGACCGGTGCGCAAGGGTCTGGAATGTTGACCTCCATGGTGAAGGCCAATTGTTTAATCGATATCCCCGTCGAAGTTGAACGAGTGAACCCGGGCGATCCGGTATCGGTTCAACTGTTGAGCGGAGAAGCCTGGGCCAGCCATTCCGAACATATTCACACCGGTCCTCACCGGCTGTCCTGTTGCTGATAGGGAAAGGATGTCAATAGTCATCAGTCACTAGTCGATGACGAGTATCATTCGTGATCGCCTTTGACCGATGACGATTGACTATTGACCAGTTACACTCATGGACGTGCACCTATTGTCTCGTTTGTCGGTCTGTCGAACAGCGGGAAAACCACGCTGATCGAGCGGGTGATTCCTGAGTTGGTCCGGGCCGGCTACAAGGTGGCGACGGTGAAGCATGCCGGACACGGGTTTGACCTCGATACGGAAGGGAAAGATAGCTGGCGCCACAAGCGAGCCGGTGCCAGCAGCGTGATGGTGCTCTCAAAGGGAGTATGGCGATGTTTGCCGATGTGTCTGATCAGATGCATGTCGAAGACGTGCGGGATCGGTTTCTCGATCACACCTACGACCTGATCATTGCCGAAGGATGGAAACACGAAGGGGTATCCGAAGATTGTTATCGTCCGCGAGCAGATCGGCGAAATTCCTGTTTCCACTGAAGGACTGCTCGCGGTAGTATCGGACAAGCCCCGTCGGATCTGCACATGCCGCTGTTCGGCCTGGACGATGTCGTCGGCGTGGCCGCCTTGATCATGAAGCAGTTCCCAAGGTCGCGGTCTTGTGCGGAGCAGGGGCTGGAAACCTAAGGCGGTCGTCGTCCTAGTTCTCGCTGCTGGTACTATCGCGCTTTCAGTATCCTGCTTAATCGCTGACCATTCATGGCTATACCGATCCTGTGCGTCCAACATCTGGCAAAACGGTTTCGGCGAATTCGTTGCAGTCAGCGATATTTCGTTCGACATCAGACCAGGGAGAAATTCTTGGATTGCTGGGCCCCGAATGGGGCGGGGAAAACCACCACGATTCAGATGCTGCCTCCGGGGTGGTAACGCCGACTCGCCGGCTCCATTCAAATGTTCGGGCTCGATTTGGCAGCTAATCAGTGAGAATCATTCTGCAACAAGTGAACTTTTCCTCGACCTATATCTCACTGCCTCAGGCGCTCACAGGTCGAGGAGAACCTCTGGGTGATTGCGCGGCTGTACGGTCTGTCTCAAATCCAAGAGCGAGTCGATGACATCGTGAAGCGGCTTGAGATGGGGAGTTTCGTCATAAAGTGACGCGCAAGCTCTCTTCCGGTCAAAGCACTCGTCTTGGGCTGGCCAAGGCATTTTGAGCAGAACCGAAGATTCTGTTTCTCGATGAACCGACTGCGAGTCTGGATCCCGATATCGCACAAAAGATTCGGAGCTTCCTCAAGGAGGAGCGACGATCGTCCGAGCTCAGCGTGCTCTATACGTCGCATAATATGCACGAGATGGAAGAGATGTCGGATCGGATCATTTTCCTCCAGCGAGGGAAAGATTGTGGCGGAGGGGACGGCGCAGGAGATTGTGGAGCGGTTCGGGCAGGCGGATTTAGAGGAAGTGTTTGTGAAGTTGGCGCGGAAGAAGAAGAGCGCGTGCTGGCAGGGACGTTCCTGTGCTCGCAGACCGCGCACACACTGCGAAGGTGCTCGGTCGATGCGCGCAGTGGGGAACGTCCCTGCCAGCCCACGAATTGCGCACAAATTTTTAGGAGTGGAGATGGGGGAAGAAGATGAAATGAAAGTCCATCGGATCTATGCGTTAGTGGCGAGGCATCTGTACCTGTACCGACGCAGCTTGCCGCGTATGATGGAAATCTTCTATTGGCCGTTTCTGGACCTCGTCATCTGGGGATTCATTACGGTCTACCTCATGAAATTCCAGGGACAGATCCCTGGGGCGGTGACGTTCTTTTGGGGGCGTTGATTCTGTGGGATGTGCTGTTCCGAGCTCAGCAGGGAATTACGATTTCGTTCCTGGAGGAGATTTGGGCGAGGAAATCTCATGAACTTGTTCGCCAGTCCGCTCAAGCCGAGCGAGTTTCTCGCCGCGACGATGGTCATGAGCGTCTTCAAAGTATTGGCCGTCTCTGTGGTTATGGTTGTCTGCGCAGGCCTGTTCTACTCCTACAACATCTTTGTGATCGGAATGTGGCTGGTTCCTTTGTTTTGAATCTCGTTATGACGGGATGGATTATCGGGGTACTGACCACGGCCCTCATCATGCGATTTGGCCAAGAAGCCGAGGTCCTGGCTTGAGTATGGTGTTCCTGTTCCAGCCCATCTCCTGTGTATTTTATCCGATGGAGGTGCTCCCGGGTGGTTGCAGACTATTGCCTGGATGAACCCGGCTGCTCATGTGTTTGAAGGGATGCGCGCCGTGCTTAACACCTCTGCCGAGCCGATTGCCCATCTTGGGTGGGCGACCGGTCTCAATCTATTGTTTCTCTGTATGGTAATTGCAGCCTTCCATTGGACATTTCGAGCTTTGCAGGGAACGGGGACTGCTGGTGCGCATCGGGGAGTAATTCGATAGGGGCAGGTTCAGATTGCCATTTTTAAGAGGGCTATGATAACGTAGAACTACCTTCACGCAGGGGCCTGGCGGTGAGGTGGAGCGAAACATACAGGCCTGCAGCATCGATGTTGCCTTGCTCGAGAATCTCGTCGGAAGTCAGACCTAAGTCGCCGCATCTTTTGCGTCTTCGGCCCGCTCCTTCCTCCGTTCCTCGCGTACAAGACAATATCATTATACTCAAAGGAGGAAGCCCCGATGGGTTCGAAGATTTATGTCGGTGGGTTGCCCTACTCGGCGACTGAGCAGGAGTTGAGTGATCTTTTCGGGAAACATGGCGCCGTCGCTTCCGCGCGGATCATTACGGATAAGTTCACGGGACAGTCACGCGGCTTCGGCTTCGTCAGGAGATGTCTTCGGATGCGGAAGCGCAGGCGGCTATAACCGCTCTCAACGGTACGGAAATGGGTGGCGGACCTTAACCGTGAATGAAGCGCGTCCCCAGGAGCCTCGCACTGGCGGTGGATTTGGTGGGGGCGGGGGCGGTGGTCGTAGCGTGGTGGTGGCGGTAAGCGCGATCGCTGGTAATCCATAATCGCGAATGTGAACGGGGCTGTTATCGTCACGATGGCAGCCCCACTTTTTCAGCCGGCCTCGGGCTGATCACCTGAGTGGCGGGATGCCATGAGATGGCAAGTATGGAGGCTGTCCGACCACGTTCTGCAGGAGGAGTCTGGTGAGTATTCATGGGGAACCGATGTCGAATCCGTATCATTGGCTGACCTTGTCTTCATTTTTCTTTCCACAAGAATCCCGTTCTGGTCGTCGAGAACTTCTGGTCGCCTGAAGAAGGCGGCAGTTCTTCCGCGAGGGATGAGTCGAGGCAGAGTGGAGGAGTCTATCTGACTTGCAGAAAGTCAAGGAAGATTTTCCGAATTCGGTAAACTGGGCCAAGCGGAGATCGGCCGGGCTCAAGGGCAGCAATTGCTTTTCGCGCGTGTGCAATTGCCGTGCATACAGTCATACATGGAGTCCTTTCCGAATATCACAGGCAGGCACGTGGGTTTCAACTGCATTATTCATATATGCATACGCGGCTGGGATTGCCTGCTGACCCGCTGACGATACAGACCAAGGCTATGCGATGGAGGGTGTGACGGTGCCTCGTCGGCGGATTGCGCTGGTGAGTTATTTTCATGACGAGTGGCGATCTGATTGGGGAGGGGAACTCATCATCTATGCGAAGCGGAAGATGTATAGTGTTGAGCAGCCGGGATCTCCATAGTGACACACTGTATCGAGCCTAGGCCAGGCTCTCTCGTGATGTTCACGGTTCCCCGCTTCCACCGAGTCTGTCGGGTGGATCAAGCCGCAGGTGATCAGCGGCGACTCTCAGTTGCCGGCTGGTTCATGACCGCCCATTCCGTAAGTTCCGCTAATCAACCCATCCATCACCGACTTCTGGCATTCCGAGGCGGGCTCGTTGTCGAGACTTTCGATCGAAGGCAGGAGGCGCGTGAAGAGTGTGCCACACGAGTGCCACCAGGGCTTGGTGCTCAAACGGTTTGGGAAGAAATGGGAGGTCCCCGGCGTATGCCGTATCCCTGCCAGATCCCGGTCGATATTGTCGGACATGAGGGATCACTCGCAGGTCTTTTCGCATGCGGAGCGCGCGGACCGCCAGTTCATGGCCGTGGACGTTGGGGAATTCGTTGTTGCCAGATGCGAACGAAAATTCTGGCGGGGGCATGACAAGATCCGTCAGCAGTAGATGAATGGGCCCCGGATGATTCTTGCATATCTTCAGGGCCTCCGAGCTACTTGTCGCGGGCATGACGGAAAACCCTGCTTGCTCGTAGGACCGTGGCACAGAGATGAACGATGGTCGTGTCATCGTCGACGGCTACGATTGTCTGTTTCGTCGAATTCGGTGAAGCGACATCTAGGTTGGACATGGCGAAGCTCCTCGCTTACGTGGAACACAGGATAGAGTCACCAAGAATAGTCCCGCCCTTGCAATTCCGCCAGCAAAGGGTGAATTGTTTTAACAGGATGCTGAAGACAGTCTGCCAGCAGCGTTCTCGCATCGTTCAGACCCTCAACGTTGAAGATGAGTCTCTCGGAGGTCGGAAGCAATGTAGGGGCTTTTCCGTTCGCCAAGATCCATTGCAAGGGCGAACGGCCCACACGAAGTGCGGTATGTACCTCCTCGGGCCTTCACTCGCTGCGGCCTTGCCCGCGGAACGGCAGCGTCTTGGCGCGCCGGGGTCGAGTGGGTGAGAAGTCTAGCCTGTTTGAGCATCCTGCGAGAGTGTTCTCCCTGCTGTGCCAAAAGGGTTTTTCCGCAGTCTGCTAGAAGATACAGGCGATGATCGGAACGAGTATCTCCGGATCGATGTCGCGCCCGGCGGCATTCCTGTCTGCATCATGAGGAACGCGGGTGTTACTGTGAAGGTGGAGGCCTTCTCCTGAAGGGCTCACACCGCTTCAGATCGCTCTTTCAATCTGGCGAGCCGCGTCTTGTCGAGTGCCACAAATACGGACTTTTCCTGAGACACTGTCCACGGCGCCCCTGTGCCTGCCCCTTCGCTTTCTTGACCCACTTGCGTCTCGTGTAGATGACGTCGCCTTTCCCGCTTTTCTTCAAATCGCTATAGAGCAGCGCAAGCGTGGCAGCGTCTTGTATCGTCTCGGGCGGCGGATCGTTCCCTTTTTCCAAGCGCACCACGACGTGTGAGCCGGGCGTGCCGCGGGCATGCAGCCAGAGGTCGTCGCTCTTGGCGAGGCCGAACGTCAGCTCGTCGTTCTCTCGCGCATTTCTTCCGACATAAATCGCCAAACCATCTGATGAGGGTGAAGCGACGGAACGTGACCTTGACGCGCTGTTCCTGAGGGCCCTTCTTTCCGCCTGTCCACGAGAGGGTTCGTGCGTGCACTATGAGGCTGGGGTTTGTCCGGCGGGTGCCAGGTTTCCTGTTCGATAGCAAGTTAATTCTCGGCGGAGAGTCTCCAATTCCTTCTGCCCTTCTCCGATGCGTGGGTGCAGTTCCCGCTCTGCAGCCAGGTGCTTCCGATGCTTTCGGAGAGTAGTCATCCATATTGCCATGGGGAGTTTTGGTCTGGTCGAGCGGGATCGTCAGGTGGGGAGATCCTCATCGAAATAATCCACCAGGGTTACATCGGTCTGCTCCCTTGCGGATGGTCCCGAGGTTCGCCTTGATGAGTTCGCTGCATAGCGGGCGTAGGCCTTGTACTTCTCTACTCTGCGAGTCTTCCCTGCCGCGCCTCAATACGGCGGCGAAGCTTCTTGATGGATTTTCTGAGTAGTCCCTGCCCGGCCCGTTCCGCACGGTCTCAATGGCGGAAGCGGCTTCTGCCTTTGTGGTAATAGGTTCCGACGGTAGCCGACAGAGGAAATGACGATTCTGGGATGTCCTGGCTGAATCGCGCGTGGTCGGCGGTGCCCCGTTCTCGTTGCTGGTGAGCGGGAGGAACGTACAGCTGTCCCAGACGATCTTTCACTCCCGTTCAGGTCTCGTCGGATACGGCTTGCCGCGTCGAGCACGAGGAGGATCTGATGTTTTCCCTGTCAGCTCTGCGACCAATCTGCAGGGGCCTTCCTTGGCGGTCAGTGCAAGCTGGACGATCCGGTCTCCTTGAATCTGTTCGACCTGGTCGGATTCGTGCCTTGCAGATGGGCGCGGAGAAATTGACAGAAGGGGAGGCGTCGGTGGATTCTGAAAGGCTGCTGTGGTGAAGTGCAGACGGGTGGATTCCTGGTGGCACGAGATGAGTAGTCGGTGCGTCTGTCCTGAGCGTGAATTTCCAGCAGAATGGTGCGGGCCGTCGGCTGGTAAATTTTTGTATCCAGCCTCCGGCCAAGGCTGGAGCAAGTTCACCCGTCACGTTCGCAGTACTTCCGCCGCAGTCAGTGCCACGATTCGCTCCCGATCGGCCTCTGTGTTTGAAGAGGCGGCGTAGATTTACAATACCTGAGGAATTTCCCCCTCAAGCCATCGGCTAGGATCGGCTCGTGGGCAAGGGCATTTTTGCCGCATTGGGCCAAAGTGTCACACCTATCAGCGGTTTTAACCGGAATGTTGTTCGGCCCCACTCTACGATTCACGGCTAAAACACGCAAGCAGTCGCAACAACACCCGTGGCATTGTGATTGCTATCTCAGAGCAGGTAAACGGCTGGTCACACGTCTGCTAAGCTTAGAAGGCTGCGGAAAACTATTGTGGCGCGCGAGAATTCGATGGTCCGCCGTGTGGCACAACAGGAGAACACTCTCGCAGGATGCTCAAAAAGGCTAGACTTCTCACCCACCCGACCCCGGCGCGCCAAGACGCGCCGTTCCGCGGGCAAGGCCGCAGCGAGCGAAGAGGCGAAGGCGTACGCTTCTGGTACGTTGAGCTTCTGAGCGAAGCGAGAACGCCGCTGGCGGCCTTTTTCAGCATCCTGCCAGAAGGGAGTGGGTGTGGCGTCAGAGTCGCTGGGCTCCAGCATGAACAGAGGAGGCCCCATGCGGTGCATGAAGATGCATGGTCCCATGGTTGCCGATAACTTGATCGACATGCAGGAGAGCAGCATTCCGATGTGGATGAAAGGATGGCGATGTGTATCATGCGGGAACATTGTCGATCCAGCTCATCCAGCGACATCGGATGATCCAACAGGCGGGAGTGTTGCGCTTGCCGGAAACGAAGCGGCTAGTCGCCACGGCTCCGGTCACGCGCCTCAAAGCTACGGCCCCAGCTCCGCATGATTCATGCAAGGTTCGTCGCGAACCGCGCCGGCCGGAGGCTCCTAGCATACCAAAACTGTTTTTCCCTCGCAGCCGCTATCATCCCTTCTTGCAGCGCTCCCTCCTCCTCGGTACAGTCTAGCCCCGCATGATTCATGACGGTTCGTCGCGAAATCGCTTGAGCCGCGTCGCGAGACCGGCGCGCGGAGCCCTGAGGACCCGATGCGTACTCGTGCAGTACGGTGAGGGTCCGAGGGGCGAGCCCGCTGGCCGAAGGCTCGTCGTAGCAGCGGATGGGCGATTGCAGCAGAAGCGCTCGTGAATCATGCGTGGCTAACTCCTTCGTCTCGGAGCTTGCGTTCTCCATGCCGTTGCTCGATGTGGTATTGCTGGCTCGCCTTCAGGAAGAGTTTCCCGCCTGTCGATGAAGCGACTGCTGGGCGATCTCTGCCTGGATTTAGAAAACCAATATGCAGACGTCGCGAAATCGTTGGCGTTGCCTGTGGCCTACTTCCGGTTCCTTGGGCAAGCACTTGAATGCGATGCCTATGCCCACTGGAAAGTCGCCGGCTGGATCGAAGCGCTGAACGACCTGGTCTCACTTCATCGATCTGCTGCAACAAATTCGAGTGAGCAAAATCCTCGTGAGTTCGCGTTGCAGCTGTTTGCCGAGTGCGAAGGAGAAGTTCTTCGAGAACAGTTATCTGGACGACCTGTTTCCACGCGGGTCCTCGCAGGCCTCGTGGACTCGAACGGCGACTCAACGAACTCTGCGCCCGCCTCACGCGAGGAGCTGACACAGGAATCGCTCTGTTCTCGTGCCGGGACTTCCGATGTTGTGGTGTGCTTCTCGCAAGATTCCGTCCTGGACCATAGAGGTACATCTCTGCCACACGACGTCGAACGGGCAGAGACCGCTGGGAACGGATGGCTGTTGTGGATGTGAGGGCGATCTTACGAGGCGCCTCCTGGTGAAGAGAGCCTCAAACAATTGTCCGGCCAGGGCAACCATTCTAGTTCGGCCGCAAGAGCTAGTCCCCTGAAGATCGGACGAACCATGACGCCTTTGTGTATGAGGAGAGGCAATCGATTGAATGGAGCTGGACACACCGGCTGCCAGTCGTGGCAATGGAGACCTCGATCCGGAGCCGTCACAGTCGGCCAACGCTCGTCTTGCGGAGACACCGCCAATCTCCGCACAGTGGCACTCCACCTCAGCTGGATCAGGTTGCGCGAATCGGGCGGGCATGGACAATCGTACAAGAGGCCTGGCCAGGAAGGACATGGAAGTCCTCGCGCACTTGACCGCTCGGTTCATCCCGCTCAAGGCCAGGCGTCGTCAGTTTCAGCTACCGCCACCTGCCAGGGCCTATCCTTTATTAACTGCTTCGACCGGGACCACCTCGATCTGATCGACGATGTGATCCACGAGAATAGCCATCACCATTTAAATCTTTTGTTGCGAAAACAGATTCTCTCATCACGGGGATCGCAACCAGCAGATCTTCTATTCACCCCGGCGCCGCAGCCTGCGCCCGCTCAGAGGCATTCTGCACGCGGCATTTACATTTGCGATAGGGAGCGATGCTCTTCGAGCGGCTCTCAACGTGGGTGTCTGGGCGGGGTGGATTAGCTCGATGGAAACGAGCAGGACTGACCTCGCGCGATCTGCAGCGAGCCAGGTTTCGCTGTCTTGAAGAAGTGGAATCCGTCCGATACTCTATCCAAGACTTGGAGTATGCCGGTTGGCATCTCGCGGCTCACCGCGCTCAGGCCAACGGCTGGTCAAGCAGTTGGCAGAAGCGATCGAGCAGGTTGGAGCACAAACATCGCACCCCACAGAAAAGCACGTCCTCGCCTTCCAAATTCGGCCCAGCCCTCCGACGTCATATCAAGGAACTCCACCAAGCCTGCCAGACTTATGGACCAGCGGAGGCTGAGCAAGGCTTAGCCGCTATTCCCATCCGCCAACTGTTGTTTGAGTCTGTTGTGTAGATTTTCCGAAGAATCTCTGGGATCTCTGATGCCTGCCTCGATGAGGCCTAGGTAGCATTTCTCATACACTTTGGGAACTCTTCCATCTTGAAGTTATTCCTTTGGGCTCTGTGAATCCATTCGAGGTTGTAGAACGCCTCTGCCAGGCGCAAACAAAAGTTGCGCCGAAAGGTCTTGGCCGAATCAGGTCCTGCCATGATCAAGACCAAGCTAGGTTCGCCAAGTCTAAAAATATATTCTTGGCTTACTCTTGCAGAAATGTTCTGGGTGCATTTGAAAACAGAGGTCGCTGACCCGGCGAGGTTTTGGTACGGATGGTGTTTCTGTCATCGCTTGCAGAAATCTCCATGACAAATGGCATTTTGAGAAATGCTGTAAGGACCTGTGAAGTTTTCGTCTGTTGTCGTCCGGCAATAATCTTCGATGCCAACCAGGTCTCGGACAGGAGACAACTTCAGCTCTTTTTGCGGAGGTCCATGTCGTGTGAAGAGAAGAGGAGGTATTCGCCGGAGTAGATGTTTAGGCGGGAGGTTCTTTTGGTCAATAACACCGACGAAGAAAGGCAAATTCTAGGTTCGTCAAGTATTCAATCTTGTTTGTGGCTAAGATTGTTTTTCCTTGCTCTTGATCTGAATTGCAAAAAGAGTTGCGCCGGGAAAAGTTGTTCGACGTTATTCTCGATTCGAGACTCAAGAGAGAGTGCAGAAAAAATCAGAACCGACATCATCCGAAACGGTGATAGGGTTAGCGACGAAAGAGATTTGGAGAGCAAAAGGAAGCGAGGTGTTCATTTTCCCAGCCTATTCGAGGTGCTGCCAAGATGTGCCATGTTAAATTTTCGACTGTGGAACTTTATCTGTTATAGGCTGCTCAAAAGGCCATCCAGCAAGGCCGCAAGGAGTGGGGCGACTGAGGCGTACCCGAGAGGGTACGTCGCAAGGAGACACACGACTGAGAACGATGCTGGGGACCTTTTTCAGCAGCCGTCAAGGCTCGACGGTAACGTCCACATACGCTGGCACACTATCCGCCCCCTTCTTATCCGTCACCCTCAGCTTGAACCGGTAGGTGCGTTTCTCTGATACGGTCGGCGCGAGGAATGAGGCTTCGGCGTTATCCACGTCCAGCAGCGCGATCTTGCTGCCTCGCACCTGACTCCACGCATAATACAGCGCTTCACCTTCAGCATCGCGACTTTTCAATCCGCTCAGCTTCACTTGCGACCCAGCCTTCACTGTCTTGTTCGTTCCGGCGTCGGCCACTGGCGGTTCATTGGGCTCGTCGTTCACTGTCACCCCGACATCGAGTGAGGCTTGCTTGCCGCGGTTCGTGACCGTGAGGACGGCTTTGCCGTTGCCGACGATCTGTAAGAGGCCATGAGGCAACACCAGAATGACTTTGGGATTTGACGATTGATAGGCCGTGCCGGAGGCGGGGGAACTGATGCGTCGAGTGACGCCGTCGGCGAACTCGCCAACGACAGGCAGCTCGAAAATCTTGCCCATTGAATCGACGTGGCCGAATGCAGAAGATTGTCCCATTCCGACCTAGCTGCAGTGGTTTATCGGTTTCGAACTCAATGGTCGCGAGCGGCGTCTGGTTCTACGTTCACCAGGATTTCATCGAAGACGGATCTCGCCCCAATCGTCCACGTGAGATTTCTGCCACCGCTAGCAAACGCATGGGCCCGATGCCGTCTTTCGGGACCAGCAATGGGCCGCCGAAGGCCGGATTATGGTCGGACAATCCGATCAGCGCCACCGGCGCAACGATCGATCCCGTGGCTGTGGGGTCCTCCTGTCCTACCAAGGTATCGTCCTGTTCGCCATACCAATAGTAGCGGACCTGGACGATGCCGGAATCCTTGCCGAGATCCACACGGGCGGTGATAGTTGTGCCTGATGTCAGCTTCGCCCCTATTGCTGGTTCGATGATCGTAAATGCATGGGCTGGCTGCACCGGAAGCGCAAGGTAAAAGACAAAAGTAAGAAGGCAAAAGATCTGAACCCACGTTTGACGGTTCCATGTCCAACAGGCTGCGGGAAAACTCAGTTTATACACAATACACGTTACACGTTGGAACCGTACATTATTATGGTGTGTTATCAACAGAGACTCAGGATGCTCAAAAAGGCCGTTCAGCAAGGCCGCAGCGAGCGAAGAGGCGAGGCGTACGCTTCGGTACGTTGAGCCTCTGAGCGATGCGAGAACGCCGCTGGCGGACTTTGAGCATTCTGCTAATGCCTCACGGTCATCGCTTCAGGTGGAAGGGGACGTCCGTCAGGATGACGCGGTCTTTGAACAGCAGGGCCGTCTTGAGGAGCAGCGCGCGTTGGTTGTGCAGGATGCTTTGCCACCAATGGGCGGGAAGAATCTCCGGGATCACGACGGTCACCCAGATGTCGGGTTCCTTTTCCAGAATTTCTTCGATGTAGTCGAGCAAGGATCCCATGACAGATCGGTAGGGAGAGGGAGGGCGATCAAATTGACGCCACAACCCCATTGGGCCCACTGGATTTGTATGCGTGCCGTGGCCTCCGGATCCACGTCCACCATCACAGCCCGAATCTCGCCGGCACGACTGCGTGCGTAATCGACCGCTCGAATGACCGCTTGATTGACGCCATTGATGGGAACAATGACGATATTGCGGCGTGGAAGTGGAGGACGGTGATCACGCGTGAGCGCGATCTGTTCTGAGACGGCTTTGTAGTGAGAGCGGATCGAGCGGAACATCATGACCAATACGAGAATCAGGAGGAAGACGATCCAAGCGCCGTGTGTAAACTTGGTGCTGGCGATGATGATGGTGGCAATGCCGGTCGTGACGGCGCCTGCGCCGTTCACAATCAGTTGCTGTCGCCAATGAGGCCCCTTCTTGGTCAGCCAACGGCGCACCATGCCGGCTTGGGCAAACGTGAAGGAGATGAACACGCCGACTGCGTATAGCGGGATCAAGGCGTGCGTGTCCCCGTGAAAGATGATCAGGAGGAAACAGGCGGAAGACCCCTAAAATGATGATCCCGTTTGAGAACACCAAGCGGTCGCCGAATGTTGCCATCTGACGGGGCATATAGCCGTCGCGCGCCAGGATCGACGCGAGATGGGGGAAGCCGGCAAAGGCGCTGTTTGCGGCAAGGACTAACAGCAACATCGTCCCAATCTGGAGCGTGTAGTACAGAGCCCCGGTGCCAAAGGTGAGACGCGCTAATTGAGAAACGACCGTCTCATCAGTTTTGGGCAGAATTCCATAGTGATAGGTCAGGAAGCTGATACCCATAAATAAGGCCGCCAGAACCAGTGACATATGAATCATGGTGGTCGAGGCATTCTGGGACTCCGGCCGGCGAAAGGCTTTCACGCCGTTCGAAATCACCTCCATTCCGGTCACAGCCGAACAGCCGGCGGCAAATGATCGAAGGATCAAAAATAGGGTCAATTCTTCGACCGCCGTCTGGTGGTCTGGCGATAACGAGACACCTTGTCCGAATAGGGCCTGGATACCACCGATCACCACCATCACTCCGAGGGCGCCGATGGCAAAGTAGGTGGGAATGGCGAAGAATTTCCCCGACTCCCGCACACCGCGAAGATTCATGACGATAATGAAGACACTCGTGACTAGCCCGAGGGCTTCGCGATGGGCGAACAAACTTGGTATGGCTGAGGTCAGGGCCGCGATGCCTGCCGCTACGCTCACGGCCACTGTGAGAACATAGTCGATCATCAACGCGGCCGCGGCGATCAGCGCCGGCAGTTCCCCCAAGTTGTTGCGGGATACAATGTAGGCCCCGCCACCCTCCGGGTATTCATAGATGATTTGGCGATAGGAAATAGTCAGGACGACGACGAGAGACAGAATCGCAAGGCTGACGGGGATGGACCAGGCAATGGCGGCAGTTCCTGCAAGGACCAGCACCAGCAAGATTTCTTCTGTGGCATAGGCCACGGAAGAAATTGCGTTCGAGGAAAAGATTGCGAGAGCGAGGGTTTTCGACAGCCGTTCGTGTGCTGCCTGAGTGCTTTGAGTGGATCGCCGACCAGCCAACGCTTCAGAAGCATGACGATCATTATCGCACAGAAGGGCGGGCATGCGCATCGACGAAGGAACTCTTGGACGTCAGAGGGCGAAAGCCCCACTCATCTATCCGGTATGGGACCCTGCCTGAAAGGAAACCGAGTCGTGTCACCAGTCGCAGGGATCATGGAGGGGTTGACTACTCCCAGTGAATTTCAGTATCGTTCAACATCTTATTATTGAAGATGACCACCCCCCGTCGTGTCGTGGGACGTGGGTGTGATCGTGAATCATTTTTCGATCTGTAATTTTCGCCGGAGTTGTTGGCTAATCTACTTATCATTTCAAGGAGGCCGGTCATGTTTTTCATACAAACTTGGGGGTTGGATGCCTACCCGAATGCTCGGCGCGATGGTGGCTGTGGCCCTGCTCGGGGCCCGCTCGCATCCGCTGAGAATTCCTCACAGGCTGGGCAGACGTCGTCGCAGCACATCGCGATGAACCATCAGCTGCCTGGGTGGGCAGAGAAACTCAAAGGTCAGACAATCGTCGAGGATGCGATGAGCGGTAAGGCAGAGCGTTCTGCGATGGTTGAACAGCAGCACCAGAGGATCATGGAGCATATGGCCCAGGATCCCCAGGTGCAGGAGTGTCAACACCGGGATGTACAACACCTCTCTATGATGCACCAGTATGGAGCAGGCGGGCAGGATATGCTCCTCGTGTCCGATCCGCGCGTCGAACCGGTAGCCATGACAGGCGGCGGGAAGTGTCCCGCCACGGCCCCGGTGAAGCAGTACAACGTGTCCACGATCAACGTCGAGATAACGCTCAATACGTGGCTCGACTTCTATCCTGGCTACATGTATGTGCTGGATGAGAATCTAGATAAGGTGCGCGCAGAAGAAGCCAAGAACAAGGAAGCCCGCGACAAGGAAGGGTTCGATCCAGGAGCCGTGATTCCTGGCGTGCAGGCCCAGTGGATTCAGCCCCTCGTGTTCCGCGCTAACCAGGGCGACTGCGTCAAGATCAAGCTCTCGAACAAGTTGGAAGAGGGTGGCGGGCCGGTCAGTCTACACATCCATGGGTCGAGTATGGTGGTGAGCGCCACCGGTGCGGCGGCAACCACGACGAACCCGGATTCGGTCGTCGAAGAAAGAAGACTGGCGAGTTCGAGTGGTACATCCATCCGAGCACCCAGGAAGGTGTCCGCCAATTCCATACCTATGCCCAAGATCGTGAGTTGACGGTGATGGGCTTGTTCGGGGCCTTCGTCGTCGAGCCGCGCGGATCTAGCTACCTGGAGCCGCTCGGCGAGGGCGATCCAACACCGGCCTCCAGTGGTTGGCAGACGATCATTAAGAACGGTACCGGTCCGGACTTCCGCGAGTTTGTGCTGATCTATCACGAAGTCGGCGACGAAGCCTTCCGTCCGCTCAATAAGAAGGGCGACTTCCTGCCGCAGCGCGATCCGTTGACCGATTCCTATCGTCCGGGTGGTCGCGCGATCAACTATCGCAGCGAGCCGTTCGGCGTAAATAATATGCACTTGCAGCACGAGTATTTCGGGTTCGAAGACGAGTCGATGGGGTACAGCTCATACACATTCGGCGATGCTTCCCCGACGATTCCCCGTTCCTATATGGGCGATCCGGCCAAATTCCGCTTGGTGCACGGTGGATCGGAAGTCTTCCACTCGCACCATCCCCACGGTGGAACCATTCGTTGGCCGCGCAGCCCGCGGGCGATCGACGACATGAATCTATGGGCGACCGCAGTGAACGGGCCGGTGAAATATCCTGTGATTCGTGCGAAGACAGACCGGGTTGACGTCGAAGTCATCGGTCCTTCCGAAGCGCTCGACCTCGAGACGGAGTGCGGTTCCGGTCTCTGCCAGCAGTTGGCAGGCGACTTCCTCTTCCACTGCCACGTGGCGCACCATTATGTGTCTGGTATGTGGGGCTACTGGCGCGTATACAACACGATCCAGCAGGGAGACTTGCGGAACGACATAATGCCGGATCTGCGTGAGTTGCCGGATCGTAAGGGACGGATCAAGACTCCGATTTCGTCGGACAAGTTAATCGGTCAGACCGTTGATTGGTTTGGCAAGCAATTCACGATTACCGAGAAGGGCAAGAGCAACTGGACCACTAACCCTGCCACCATCACGGTCAAGGATTGGGTGACGATGCAAATGCCCACGCTATGGGCAAGCCTGGCCACAAAGATGATGAAAAGGGTCAGCTTGTATCCTACGATGCGACGGTGTTGGATTGGGCCTGGGACGGCAATCGCGCAATGAGCGAGAAGGAGAGCACGACGGACAATCCCAAGTACAAGTCCACCCATCCCGGTAAGCGGCATCCGATCATGTTTGAGCCGTTGACCGGCAAGGTGGCCTGGCCTCACCTGACACCGCACTTCGGTAAGAGGGCGATGTTCTCCCCGAACCACGTGGGTGCGCCTTGGTTGGAGATGATCCGCCGGGATGCCAATGGCGAAGAGAGCCTGGACAATTCCAAACCGGGAGAAAACGGCGTCTGGAGCCCTCTGTCCGGAGAATGCCGGCCGCAAGAACTTTAACGTGCACTTCATTAAATTGCCGATCAAGATTGCCAAGGCACAGGGCAAGGAGCCACCAGTCATCGATCCAAACGGGTTGATCTACGTGCTCCATGAAGAAGAGGAGGCGATTAGGGCCAACGACGACCTGAAGTACCCGTTAGTCGTGCGCGGCAACATCTATGATTGCGTCGACTGGATGTTGACCAGCGAATGGGTGGACGATGATTACACGAACTTCCAGTCGTCGAAGATCAACACGCACTGGCATTTCCTCCAGTTCGATAACCAAGCGTCGGACGGAGTGATCACCGGCTTCTCCTTACGAACAGTCGGTCCGGCCGTTCACGATGATCGAGAAGAAGAACAAGAAAGGCTTGCCGCTCCCGATGAACACGGTGCTGACTGCGCCGGCGAAAAGAGTGCGGCCTCGATTAGTCTGTGAAGAATGCAGGTCAGTACCATGTCGGCACGCTGATTCTCGTGGGTGCCGACAATGTGAAAGGCAATGAAATCTCACGTATCAATGCGATCAAAGGAAACACGATTACCTTGACGAAGGGATCTCAAGAACGATCATCCGGCGAAGGATATCGTGACGGTGGAATTCGTCCGGCAGCGGTTCTGGGTCGATGCGGACGTGGGGAACCGTGTTCTGGCACGATCACGCATTCGGTGCGACCACGTGGCCGCATGGCGGCTTCGGGACGCTTCATCGCTGGAACCGGTTGGATCGACCTATCACGATCCGAAGACCGGGCAAGGCGATCCGGAGCGGTCCGATTGCGGACATTCACACGGTCGAGCCGGTGGGTTACGGAGTGAACAACAGTTTTCGTGAATTGATGGTGCAAGTTCACGATACCGTACCGCACACCGTCAACATTGTGACTGCGGGCAATCCGCCAGGGCAGCCGGTTGAAGTGGCCCTCGAAGCGGGGAAAACCGTGTCGTTCAGCTGATGCCGGAGAAGCTATATATGACGCCGATGTCGTTCCTGAACGGCGGGACTCATACGACGGGGAGCGGCTTGAATTTCAGGGCCGGTCCGATTGCCCAGAGGTTGGCCACCAATCCTGATGTGTCGCAGGCGTTCAACAGCCAGATCCATGGCGATCCCTATACGCCGTTGCTGCGTGCCTACACGGGAGATACGATGGTGTTCCGTCTCCTGCACACGCTGATGAACGAGACGCATGACTTGGACCATCTCGGGCCATACCTTCTTGAGCGAACGGTATGCCAGCGATGCGAATCGGAAGAATTCGATGCATATCGGGATTGCGGAGCGCTACGACCTTGTGGTGCCCGCAAGCCGGTGGACCGAGGTTGCAAGCGGGTGACTACATCCACTTCAACGGTCGTTCGTCGAAGTTCTCTGAAGGGGCGTGGGGCATCATTCGCGTCTATGACAAGGAGCAAACCGATCTGAAGAAACTCCCGGCCGGCTTCTCGGTCAAAGGCGAGATTCCCAAGGCGTTGCCGGTCTGTCCGGCTGACGCGCCGGTGAAGAGCTTCAACGTCGTGGCCTTGGATTATCCAGACATGAAGTTCAACGCCAAGGCGCCGGAGTCCATCGAGGTGGACTTCGAACGGAAGATCCAAATCAGCAACCCCGAGGCGAAGATCTATGCCTTGGAAGAAGATACCGCGAAGGTGGCGAGCGGTGCACACCCGATGCCACTCACGCTTCGTGTAAATGTCGGCGATTGCGTCAAGGTTAGTCTGAAGAACAAGATGAAGGAGAGCAAGGCCTCCTTCTCCGCGATTGGTCTGGCCTTCGATCCGAAGGATTCGATGGGCGCCAACGTCGGCAACAATCCAGGCGATCAGACGATTGCTCCGGCGCCGAGCGGACCTATACCTACTACGCGGATCCGTTCGCCGGTGAGACCACGTCCGTTGGTGTGGGATTGGGGCAATGTGATGATGAATCCACGCAATGGCTTGTTTGGAGCCGTGGTGGTCGGTCCAAAGGGTCCAAAGTATCGGGATCCAAAGACCGGCGCCGATCTCACAAACAAGAATGCTTGGGCTGCCGAGCGTGATCATCGATCGCTCGGTGCCGGGCAACGATGATGCGAGCCAATTATCGCGACGTGGCGTTGTTCTTCCAAGACGAGGACAACATCATCGGCACGAGCTTTATGCCCTATGTGCAAAACGTGGCGGGTCTGACCGGCGTCAACTATCGGTCGGAGCCGTATAAGTATCGTGAAGCAGCAGGGTTGCTCGCTGGGCAAGATGTTCCAGCCATGCAACGTGGACAAGCCGGAGGACCCATCTACCCCGCTCATCGAAGCGCATACGGGCGATCCGGTCCGTATTCATAGCTGATCCGGGGCGAGCAATGAGCAGAACGGGATGTTCAGCGTCGAGAAAGCATGAGTGGCCGATCGAGCCCTTCATGCGGCGGCGCGGATCTCATCAGCGTGGTCGAGTTCGCCGGCTCGGAAGTGCTCGATGCGTTCCTACCCTCGGCTGGCGGACCGTCCCGTCTTCCTGGCGATTATGTGTATAGCAACCAGCGGTTGCCATATTCCCAGTCCGGGCAATGGGGCTATGTGCGTGTGTTGCCCGTCCGGCGATACGCGATTGCTGCCTCTCGCTGGCGCCGGTGCAGGAACGAAGAACGCATCGGTTGAGCAACCGGTGCAGGTGATCCCGGTCGCAGCGAAGTAAGATCAGAGCGTCCTGCTGTCGTGCAGGATGTGATGAAGATCAGGAGAAGGGGAGGCCAGCGGCTTCCCCTTTTGCTTTAATACGGTCTTTTGATACGATGGCTAGAGTTTCCAGTTCGCTCACACGAAGGAATCGTGGAGGACTCATGAGGGGCGCTGTTGGTCGTTTGTGCGGATGGCTGATGCTGGGCGCTTTCTGTTGCCTGGGCTTATGAAGAAATTCAGGTCACGGACGGAGGCACAATCACCGGCAAGGTGACCATCACGCAAGGGACACCGATTCCCAAAGGGTTCAACCTCGATTACGTTTCCCGATCCTGTTCTATTGCGGTCGGATTTCCACCGGAACCGGCTGGCGCATTCTTCAAAGGTTTTCTGTTGCGGCCGACGGAGGGCTCAAAGATGCCGGTCGTCGCGTTGGTGGATGCGACGAAAGGGAGCCCTTCACGTTCAAGCCGCCGACGATTGAAGCGAAGGGACGACCTGCCGGTTTCTTCCGTTTGTCAGCGTGGTCGAGGATCGATCGGAGGTGAATGTCGTGAACATGGATCCCGTGTTTCATGATATTCAGGCCTATGAAACCTCATCTCGGTCCCCGGGTGTTGTTTAACATGCCGTTGCCCATGAACCCGCATCACAAGCATCAATGTCGGAGCCGACAGCCACGAACACCTGGCGGGTCAGCCGATGAAGGAAGTCATTCGTATGACAAAAGGCCGCAGGATTTTGTCATGCAATGCAGATTTCGTGCCTATATGGAAAGCTGGGGGTTGGCCGTCGACAATCCATATTTTGCCATCACGCAGGCCGATGGGGACCTTCTCGCTTCGTGACGTGCCTCCCGGGGACTACACTTGGTGGCGTGGCATCCTGGCGTGGGTACGATGACGGAAAAGAAAGTGGCGATTCCGGCTAAGCAGATGGTCAAGGCCGATTTTCTATTCGAGTCCCCCAAGGGACGGCGTTCCGTCCATGAGATCGAGGAGAACCCTCACTATGGATTGGGCTCACTGGGTAAATCTATCGATATCAAGCCGACCCTGGAACTGCAGAAACCTTGAGGGCGTCAAACGTGAAGTCCCTTCGACAGGCTTAGGGCAGGCGTAAAGGGTAAGGGGTGAGAATGATAAGACGAAGCAGGATTGGGTGGCGGTTGTTGCGACGTTCGTGCTGGCCTGGACTGTTCCCACAGTTGCCTCACGATGTGAGTCGAGGTGTGCGGCACGGCGGAACGGTTGGTACGATCACACTCAAAGGTGCCGTGCCGGAACCCGAAAGGCTTCAACCTCATCACGTTTCCTGACCCAGCCTACTGTGGGCGTATTTCCAATGGACGAGGTTGGCGACTCTCTACACGATTTCGTGAGTCAATCAACAGGGTGGGTTGAAAGATGCTCTCGTCTTGTTAGAAGGCGTTGATGCGGGCAAACCATTCGAGCTCTCCCGTCCCACTGATCGAAGCGCGGGATTGCCAGTTTGCCCCTTCATGACCATCGTTCGGAACGGTCATGCGGTGGAAGTCATCAACATGGATCCGGTCATGCACGATATCCGAAGGCTACGAAACCTCGATCGAAGCCGGCGCGCGTGTATTGTTCAATACGCCCTCGTCATGAATCATCAGCACCACCGGGGCGACATCCATGCGATGCACAACCATGCACCGGGTAAGTCGTTGGTCGGGCCGCTCTATTTGAACAGAGGACGGCGGACGTTCTACATGCAGTGCGGCTTCCACGCCTGACATGGAAAGTTGGGCGATGGCCGCTCAACAATCCCCTACTATGCGCTGACCGATGCGAATGGCTCGTACAAGATCGAAAACATTCCCCTGGTACCTATCAGTTGGTGGTATGGCATGCTCAGACTGGTCCTGGCGTCACGAAGATAGTCACGAGTCCAGTCCGACGGCAAGCTGGTCGAACATCTCTCCTCCTCGCTCCGACGGGGAATCGTTCCGTCTTCAAAGTCAGCGGGATAATACCTCGCTTCGGTCCAGACTCGCTGGGGTACCCAGTCGACATCCAGCCACTCGTAGAGCATCAAGCACTGGAGCACCCATGGTTCATCCCACTGGGTAAGAAGGCCCGAAGGTGGGGGCTCTGCCTCGGGCTTGTCCTGTGGGTGGGTCAGGAAGAGATGCCGTGTTCTGCGGCGTCTGATGATGGAGGCATTCCTCTCGATAGAGTTCTCCGGTTCGCTGGTCTAAGGCCGTCAAGGGCGGCAATACCATGCGCAGGTGTTTGCGAAGGGGGATCGTTTGCGGCTGGAGTACAAGCATGCCACTTCGAACCGAGCGTGGGTATGCGGCAATCGAAATCATCCGGTTGGATAAATCCGAGGCCTGAGTATCTGCTGGCACAACAGAAGGAACTCTTGGTGACAGGGCTGGACCCAGATGATCTACTCCCGATTCACCCTCATTACCGGGTGAGCGGACCGAATCCCTGGTTGGCGACGCGACGGCGGCTGGTCGTGCAACCCAACTCTTCGAGTTCAGACAGTAACCATCATGGTCGAGTCGAGGCGGTTCTACGAATGGGTGGATCTGGATACAGGAGTGGTGTTGAAGCTTGTCAGCCTGGATCGGGAGTGGTCGTTTGAATATGAACGGTTCAGACTGTCGCCTCAGCCGGCCTATTATTTTGAAGAGCCACCAGGATACAAAAAAGCGCTGTGTCGGTGCCTGTGCCGGCAAAGGGCGGGGGTAGGAAGACGATGAATGAACTGATCATGCGCGAGGCGTTTGTGTCGTTGGAATTTGCTGGCAGCAGCTGCGGTTGCCTGGTTCTATTGTTGAGTGGATCAGGCCAGCTGCTGCTGGCTGCCGGGAGCTTATCTGTCCCTAATGATGCGCAAGCGGCGTTCGACAAGCAACAGTACGAACAGGTGCTTGAGCAGTTCGCCAAGCTGGAGAAGGAACAGGACGCTATTGCTCCAGACGTTCACCGTCTTAAGATCCGTCCCTTTCTCAAAGCTCGGTAACCCTAAGGATGCAGCTCGGCGAGTATGACAATATTGGAATCGGTGCTCAAGGCACGATGATGAGTCGATTCTTCGAGAGAGTGGCGCTGGGGTTTATCGTCATCATGGTGAAGGACATGCGTGAACAAATGCGCGGGGCAGCCTACACGGCGCTCAAAGAGGTGGATTCGGATGATGTCATCCCCTATTTTGAAGATGGCTTGAGCAGATGGGTCGGGACCGGTTCGTGCTCTTGCCGTCGAGGGACTCGGCCGATCCGAGGCGGGGAGGAAATCGACGAAATTGCGCGCGGCGATCGAGGATCAAGCAGGATTAGTAAGGGCGCGCGTGGTGAAAGCGCTCGGTCGAACCGGGAGACCCAGGAGTCATGCCGTTAGTCGAATCGGCTAGCACAGGACGAACTCGCCACGGTTCGTATTGCGGCGTATGGCGCGCTGATCAGGCTTCGGCAAGAAAGAGGCCTGGACCGAATTGCAGCAGGGCCGCAGCGTCGCCGAATCCTGAGGATCGTGCCGACGTGATTCTGTACGATAGCCGAATTGAAAAGACCAGCGTGGTGCCCCTGTCATGATGGAGGCGTTGACTTTACAAGCAGCCCTCTGTCCGTGGGGCTGCAGCTAGGGGTTGCGGCATCTCGGGCACAAAGAGGCGCGGGGACAGATTGAGCAATTACTGAAAGATCCCGTGCCTGCCGTCCGGGAATCTGCGGTGCGGGGCTGGCAGAATTGGGAGGAGCTGGAATCGATACCGGCACTCAATCGGACGCTCAGCGACTGGCAACTTTACCGTACGTGCCTCGAGTGATTGCCGCGATACTCCAGCTTGGCCAGCCCTACCTCGACAGTGGCTGCCACAGCACAATCGCTGGCCCAACAGAACGATGTGGCCATGCGTGCTTCTGTGGCCTATGCCCCTGGGAAGGCGACCAAGGCCAACGCTCCCGGTGCGATCTCCTGTTAACCAGCTTCGACCGCTGATCCCCTTCCCGGTCCGAAGATTGTGGCGCTTCGATCCCCGGGCATGTGGGGGACCGTGAGCTGGTTCCCCTTATGAAGGAAGCCCTTCACGACACGAATGATGCAGTGCGGGCTACCGGCTGCAGGGGCGCTACTCCACCTTCTTCAACAGAAGAAATAAACCCTGTCTTTGCACGGGTATTCGACAACAGGAGAGGGGCATACAGGACTACCGCACCCTCTCAAGACCTACCCAACGAACATGGCGGAATTTCTATCTCTAGATTTGGATCGTAACCGACCAGAAGAAAGCGAGCATGGTTCTATGGTAGGATCGCCCGCGATGCGTCAGACCTGTCTCGTCTTCTGGATTGCTGTGTGGCCTGCCGCTCGTCGGTCTGTCCGGCCTGGGCGCTGGAGTTTACTGCCGATCAAGTGACGAAGATCGATGGCCGAACGCACAAAGCGAATATCTACTACCGCGATACGATGTGGCGCATCGAGCACCATTCGATGGGGCCGGTCAACGTCAGTATCGTCGCGCAAGGACAAGCAGGTCGTCTGGTTGCTGCTCTCGCGGATGAAACACTTCAAAACGATGTCCCTGCAGTCCGGAGCAGGATCTCCGGGTAGGTGAAAAGCTGGACGGAGAAGTGTCGAGGCAGGAGATCGGCACGGAAGTGCGCGAGGGCATCCGACGATCCTGTACGAAGTCACGACGAAACAAGGGGGAACAGGTCGAGGTGTACTATCAGTGGGTCGCCACGGATATTCATTTCCCGATGAAGCTCGGCGAGGAAAGATGGGAGCTGGATCGTGGAGTACCAGCATGTGAAACTGCGGTCGGTCTCGGACGACCTCTTCAACCTGCCGAGTTAGTTTTCAGCCGCTTGAAGACTTCGACAAACAAGAGACACCCGGGCAGACCGGGCCGGGCATGTAACACAGCAGGAGGACGTGATCGTGCGAGTATTTCGGAATCATCGCAGGCATTGTGACAACAGGATCTGATTGCAATGGGCGGATTGGTTCACGCGTTGGACGTGGCCGACGTCGTCCGGGAATGGACTCCTGAAGGAAAGAAACTCTGCCGCCGAGCGGAGCGAAGCTGCCGGCTCACGACGAGATGGTCCTCATCCCGGCTGGCTCGTTCATCATGGGGAGCGACAGGAAGATAGATCACAACGCCTATCAGGCGGAGTTCCCGCAGCGGAAGGTCTACCTGGATGCATACGAGATCGACAAGTTCGAAGTGACCACCGTGCAATATCTGAAGTTCATCCTCGCCAAGGATCTGCCGCCGTTGATCGACTGGCAGTATGACGGCGGCAACTTCCAGGAGACCATGGTCAACCATCCTGTGATGCACGTGTCGTGGAATGATGCCGATGCCTACCGCAAAGTGGGCGGGGAAAGCGCCTCGCCTACCTCGGCAGAGTGGGAAAAGGCCGCTAGGGGCGAGGATGGACGCATCTATCCCTGGGGGAATCAGCCTGCGGGATTGAGCCGGGCCAACTTCGGCCGCACTGGATTGTCCGGACCAGTCCGCGACCGTCCGGAGCGACTGCTGCTCTATCCGCCGATCGTCTCCGTGGACAAGTACGAGAACGCGGTTAGCCCTCTACGGTGTCTATCAAATGTCTGGCAATGTGGCTGAATGGACAAACGATTGGTACGACCCGAACTATTACAAAACGGCGCCGAACCGGAATCCCAAGGGACCGGAACGCGGGACGCAAAAAAGCCTTTCGTGGTGGCGGGTGGATCGATAGTACGCCCTCCGTGCGGCCTGCTCAACGAAATGGGGCTGATCCCAACACGAGAAATGAATTGGCTCGGGTTTCGCTGCGCGAGGGACGTCAAGGACTCGGGGAATCACAGGATGCAAAGCCGCAGCAGACCAGCTTGCAATAACAAACGGGACTGAGGGCCGAGTGCTGAGGTAGAAGCGGTAGAAACTACGTCGGGGAATGTCAGTTCCAAAGGAGTGAGGCAGAATCCCGAGGTCCTCGAGAATCCAGATTGCCAAATCTCTACTTGGCTGTCGCGTCCATCGCGCACCTAAAGCCCTGTCGATTCGTTCCTGATCGTCGGGTCGCTGTCACACGCGGGTGAAGATGCGGACCGTGGGGGTTTCGTTCTGCCAGCCTGCTCCCCGAATGACTTTCTTTTGTGCCTGTCTCCGGGCCTTTGGGATTCTTCGCCGGGCTTTTCTCGTAATACTTGGCATCGTACCAGTCATTGACCCATTCCCAGAACATTGCCGCAGCCATGTCGTAGGCGCCGAACGGGCTCTTGCCCGCTTCATAGCTCCCGACGGGCATGAGGGTCTTCTCGCCGATCCACCGTTGATTGAAGTTGAGATGTTTGATTGTGGGTTCGATATTGCCCCAGGGGAATCGTCGATCGGCGGTGCCCTTTGCCGCCTTTTCCCATTCGGCTTCGGTCGGGAGTCGTTTGCCAGCCCACGTGCAGTAGGCCTCGGCGTCAAACCAATCCACATTGATCACGGGCCGATCAGTGAGTGAGTCAGGGATAGCGTCTCCTTGCCAGAGGTTTCGCGTCGGGTTCTTGGAGTTTTGTGGGACACGATGGCCTGTGGCTTTGACGAACTCCAGATAGCGGCCGTTTGTCACCTCGAATTTATCAATAAAGAAAGTGTCCACAAACACATCATGGCGTGGATATTCATCGCGTCCACCATCCCGATCGCCTTGTGGAACACCCATCGGGAACGAGCCGACCGGGATCTCGACCATCGGCGTACCATCTTTAGTCGTGGGTGGCGTGAGCGAGATACTGAGGCGGTTGGTCAGCTGCGAAGAGCGGGGGTAGGTTGAACAAGACACAGAACACCATCGAAAGCAAGCAATAGCCAGATAGACATCGGTGGGGACTCCTTCTCCAAGATTGGAAGCGTGAGCATCGTACCATAAGAGCCAACGAGGAGGCACAGACGTCAGCCCAATAGGGACCGTGTCATTTACCCAGCCATCTCCTCAATCTCCGACGACGAAGTGGTAATACCCCTTCTCATTATCCGCCCGCAAGTGTCACAGTAAACGTCAGGTCTGCATCGATTCGACGGACTTTCACCGCGACTTTCTGCCCCGGTGTGGTTCGTTCAATTAGATAGTTCTTCAACTGGGCGGCATCGAGAATCTCCGTGTCCTCGATCGCCAGCAAGATGTCGTGCTTTTGAATGCCGGCTTCTTTCGCCGGGTCGGCCACATCCTTCACAGCTATGCGCCACTTGGTTCCGTCCTTCACCGAGGTCATGTGAATCCCCAATTTGGAGAACGTGAGCGGCTTGCCTGCGAGGGCCGCGTTCACAATTCGCTCGGCGAGAATTCCCGGAATGGCGAAGGTCATGCGGCTGCAATGGTCTTGTGTCTCGTCTTTCTCAGTCTGGATGATGGCATGCATGATCACCGACAACCTCACCAGCGTTGCATTGAAGAGTCCGCCTCCTGAGTTGCCGCTGCAGGCCGAGAGGTCGGCCTGGATGAGGCGCGTCTCGACGGTTTGGAGGAAGGTGTTCGTATTTCCGAGCCGGCCGAAGGCCATGGTGGGGCCCCAACCGAGCGGATAGCCAACGGTGAAGACCTCCATCCCAGGGGCGACATCTCCGGCGGCGAACACCGTCCCTGCCTGCAGTTTGGATCGATGCTGTTCGGCGACACGGTAGATCACGACATCCATGAACGCGCTGTCACCGACGAGGTCAGCAGGAAGCTCATTGAGATCAGCGGTGAGAATGCGAACGTGCTTCTGGATGATGGTGCCAGTCGAGGGGTCGTGTTTCTCCGCGGCGTGTCTTGCGGTAATCACGTAGCCATCTTGCAGGTGAAACCCGGTTCCTCGGACGACGATTTTCCCAGGTTTCTCCGGCGTGCGCCTGATCTTGGGTGTCCTCCAGGATGCCGACCGTGGCTTGTTTCGCACGCAGAAACGTTTCCTGACTGAGTGGTCGTCGGTTCTGCGCTGAGTGGAGCAGCGAGCATCGTCGCGCCGGCCCATACCACGAACGCCAATAGGTGTGAGGAATGTGAAGAGAAAGAGACGACGGATACGCATGGATGATCCTTTCGAGAGAAGCCCACATGTCGCATGCAGTATAATCAGACGGAAGTTATTTCCGAAAGAGTGGCGGATAAGACATTCTACATCCGGAGTGATAGTACGCTGATGAAAATAGGAGAGGGAGGATCGAAAGGTCTCTTGGTGGAGAGCTGGTGCCACTGAGGAAGTAGGCGCCGAACGGGCTTTCCCCACCCTTGTTTCAGATTGACAGGGTAGGGTAGACTTTTGTATATAGACTCGTTCTGAGACGAGCCTCGCCAACGCGGATCTCAATTGCGATCGAGTCACCAGGGCGGAATACGTTTCCATTTTCCCTCAAGGCTGGTGGTAGGAGATAAAGGAACGAGAGAATACAGTAAACTCACGCGGTTGTTTGTTCATAACAAGGAGGCAGTCACATGAGACAGGGTGTATTATCAGCGGTATTGGGCGTGGCAGCCGTCGCGTTCGTCGCGGCGCCTCTCACCTCGTTTGCAGGCGGAACGATTGCCGGCAAGGTGACCTATGCGGGCAAAGTCCGAGCAAAAGGAATTTTTATTCTCGAAGTTCCCAAACCCCAAGTTTTGTCCCAAGAACCCACACAAGGAATTGATAGATGGGGACAAGCGGCTCTTGAAGACCATCGAAGTCGGTAAGGATGGTGGCCTGAAGAACGCGGTGGTCGCCGTTATTGATGTCGAAGATAAGGCGTTCGTCGATGGGTATCAGGGCACTGAAGTGGTTGCGGAATTCTGCGAGTTCCTGCCGTTTGCCGGTGTGGTGGTGAATAACAAGTCCTTCCAAGTCGAGAACCATGATGCCGATCCGGATGACCCCAAGTCGGTCCAAGGTGTGCTCCACAATCCGCACAGCTTCGTGGTGAAGGGCACCAGCTCGGCCACCGGTTTCAACATCGGTTTGGCCAAGAAGGGTGACAAGCTCGACAAGCCGGTGGTGTTCCGTGGTGGTGCAGAGAAGGATGGCTTCTATCGTTTGCAGTGCGACCAGCATGAGTTCATGCAGGGCTTCTTTCTCCCGGTGTCGAGTCCGCACTTTGCGGTCGTGAAGGACGATGGCTCCTTCGAGATCAAGGATGTACCGGCCGGCAAGCACAAGGTGGTGGCCTGGCATCCGTTCGCCGCCAAGGGCAAGAAAGTGGAGTTTGAGGTCGATGTGGCTGATGGCGGGACTGCCAACCTCAAGGCTGAAATCAAGTAAGCCAGTATTTGTATGAGCGGGGTAACCTGCAATCGAAGGGCAGCGGAGCAATCCGCTGCCCTTTGTGTTTTTCCAACCGGTCACACCGCTTCAGCCGCCTTGCCTTTCAGTTTCCGATCTAGGTAAGATGCTGAGTTTCAAAGCGATTTGCTTGAGGGAGTGGTGTGTCACGAGAACTCTCGCTCGCAGAAATCTTCCAGCTTGGATACTACTGGGAGACCAAAATCCTGCTCACGGCCGTCAGGCTGGATGTGTTTTCTGCCTTGGATGGGAAGCGGAAAACCCTCCACGACGTGGCCGGTCGTCTCGGCGTTCATGGGCAGACGCTGGGACTGCTGTTGAATGCCCTTGTTGCGATGCGACTGTTGGAGAAGGACGGGGATTCCTATGGGAATTCGACTGCTGCGGCCACTCATCTGGTCCGCAACTCTGCCCAATATATCGGGCATCTCCTGCTGCTTCACGATGCAGAATGGGACAACTGGGGCAAACTGGAACAGACGATTCGCACGGGACAGCGGTCGGTCGACCGGCACGTCTTTGAGACCGACCCTGATTTAGGCAGCAACGTGCTGGCGGTACTCCATCGGATCGGACAGCAGAGCGGGCCAGACTTTGCCAAGCGGCTGCAGCTGAGTGGGCCGGTGCGATTCCTGGATTTGGGAGGCGGAGCCGGGACGAACGCGATTGCTTTCTGTCAAGCCTATCCAGAGCTGACTGCCACGGTGTTCGATTTGCCTGCGACGCTCCGACTCACGGAACGAACGGTGAAAGAGGTTGGTTTGGAATCGAGGATTGCGTTGCTTCCTGGCGATTTTAACAAGGATGGACTAGGCGGACCCTACGATGTGGCCCTGATGTCTGACATCCTGCACTATCAAGATTTTTCGACGAACGCGGCATTGGTGAAGAGGGTCTGGGCCCATTTGGCGCCCGGCGGTCGATTGGTCATCAAGGATCGATTTTTAAATGAGGCAGGAACCGGTCCAGCCTGGACCACCGCGTTTGCGGTCCACATTCTCGGTGAACACGGAACGAGGCGGCTGCTACAAGACGGCAGATGCGATCCAGTGGATGAGGGAAGCCGGTTTTCCAGCCGTGACAGAGTTGGAACCGTCAGCGGTCGTGCAGGGTACGAAGTCTGGTCAGGCCTGAGAGGTGGCCGCGCGAGAAGGAGCATCATGCTTGAATGGCTGAAGCAGCCGGGGTTTTTTGGAACCCACGCCACGGTCGGGGCGGACATGAGTCAGCTCATGGCGACGGTCTTTACGGGGCTCTTCGTGATCGGCTGGATTCAGGCGCGGAGACGTCGAGCGGATGCTCATCACTGGATGATGTTGAGCGGGATGATCGCCATGTTGGCGTTCTTCATAAGCTACTATTTATTTCGTCAATTAGGCGTGTTGGCCTTTGAAGGGAAAGGAGGTTCGGTGGATCTGAAGCACTCTACCGATAATGTGTTCATCCCTCTCCTAATTATTCATATCATTCTTGTGGTCATTGGGTTGGTCATGGCGGTCTACATGATTGTGCTGGGGTTCCGTGCCCAGTTGATCGAGCAAGGGCGACGGATCCTGAGCGATCGCGTCCTTCAGACGACCTGGGGGAAGATCGGTATGATCTTCGGTGCGCCTCTGCGTGCCGGTGGCGGTGTACTTGCTGTATCTGGTGACGGCAGATCGTTTTCGGATGGGACGGCTCATTGTGTGGGTCTGGATTTCTCGCCCTTATCGCGATTGTGTTCGCCGTGGAGATGACGATCCAGCGTATTTGGCCGGACGGCGGGCGACGCCACCGAGCACTTGGACGCTTTACGATGACCATCTACTGCATTCTGTTTGTGACCGGAACCACCACCTACACGATGCTCTACATTCTGTATCCAGGCAAGATCGGATGAGTGATGGGTGATCTGTGATGAGTGATGCGCACGCAGTGCAGAAATGGCGGATAATCACGCGCTCCGAGACGCTTCACGCTTCACGTTTCACATCTCACGGTGTTTCACCATGCTGACCTGTGGCTGCGGTCGCTGGATGCATACCGAGGGGATTGAAGAACGTTCGTATGGGGATGGGACGCCCCAGTGGTTCATTCGGACGGAATGTCGCGGCTGTGGGCTAAAAGTAGGGGTCGATGTTCCTGCCGGTCAACCCGGTGGGCTCGTCGATCGGGTGATGTGGACCGATGATGCGATCCATCGGCTGGATCGCATGCCTCCGTACCTTGCCCTGCTCGTGCGCGGTGAGGTCGAGCAAGACGTGCGGGTGAGAGGAGAACGAGTCGTCACCTACGACACGTTGCTCCGTCCACGAACCGGCGAACGCATCGAGTGGGACACCTGAAGCGGAACGTCGATTGGACAAGGTGCCGGCGCCGGTACGTGCCATGGCACGCATTGAATTAGAGCGGACCGCGGCCGATCGCGGTGAGACGCGCATCACCGTCGCGCTGATGGAAGAAGTGAAGGCGCGCTATTTCGGGATGGGCGCACGGAAGACGTAAGGGGTGAGGCGTTAGGGGTAAGGCGAGAACAACGGAGGCCCAGTCACCTTACGCCTCACGTTTCACGCCTAACGGAATACATATGTTGCATCGAATGGCGTTACGAGTGTTACCCAGCCTCAGTCTGGCCGTCACAGAAGACTCTGTGCGCAAGCAAAAGCGGATCGTCATGTTTGTGCCTGGGTTGGTGGCGTTCGCTGTCTATCGGTTGGCCAAGCTGTCTGTTGCCGCTGTCGGAACCGGATCGTGTTGTTGATGGTCAGCGGTCTTGTCGCGTTGGTGACGGCGCTGTTAGCCTATCGCGTCGGTCGGGCCACTGCGTGGGGAAGATCCTTCGAGAGGATGGGAGCCGCTTACTGATATGGCTCGGCGGCTGGATTGGGTTTGTGTATGGGGTCCAGTTGTCTCTGTTGGTCTTGGCGCTGCTCTGGCTCGTCGGGTATGACTATCTCAAACATCCGGATGGGCCGGCCATGATGGCCATCATCATTTCCTGTACGGCTGTCGCGCGCGACGCCTTCGAGATTGGTCACGTGCGGAAAGTCGCCCTCATGGGCCGTCCATTTCCGACGTTTCCCGATGGGGCGGCCCTCCGCACGATGGTAGGCAATCATGCGATGGAACTTGCTCCCTGGGTCGCAGTCGGTCTCATCGTCGGCGCACTGGGCGCGTCGCTGGGGCACCTCGTCGAGGCGAATCAGGGCGCGGCACTGGTCCAGCTGTCCGCTGTGGCGGTGCTTGGAGGCGGCGGTCGCTCTCTGTGCCTACTTTGGCGGGCTTCGTCCACAGGGCGTCATGGACCCAAGGGCTGCTACAGACGAAGGCGAGTGAGTTGCTCAAATATTGGTGGTGGCCCGGACTCTCCTTTGCCGCGACGTACTATCTGGTGGCGGCGGGATGTGTGATTTTCCTCTTGAGACAGCCTGGAATTCCCACTTCCTACGCCATGGCCGGTGGCGGATTCGTGACAGGCATGATGGCGCTGTATTGTTACTATCTCGGGTTTCGCCGGCAAGTAGAAGAACAACAGGGACACACGATGTCGAGTGCCTTGCTCCGATGTCCCTTCGTCATGGGAATTCTTGGCAAGTCGCACGGGTGCAGGTGTTTCAATGCACGGCTGGTTCTGGCTCGAAGGTCTAAGCAGGATGCTGAAAAAGTCCGCCAGCATCAGGCCTCGCACTTCGCTCTGTAGGATTGTGAAAAGTAAGAGGTGAAACGTGAAACGAGGGCTGCCACTAGTACGGCCTTCGCTCGCGAAGCCTTCGACGTATCCTCTGACGTGTTCACCGTTTGACACGGATGACGAGAGCAGACTGCTCATAGTTTTCCGCAGCCTGCTAAGAGTATGGTCATGAAGAAGAGAGCATACGGAGTGATCGGGTATCTCTGTTCTGCTGCTGGTTGTTCTCGCGGCCTCGGGGATTGGCTGGGGTCTAGATAGTCAATCCTTTGCCGAGAGCAGCCACCGATCTGTATTTCAAGACACCAGGGACTCCCAGGGGCCGCCGGCTCCTTCTCCCCAGGAGACCGTCTACTCGCGCATCGGGTCGTTCGACAGTCGATTGCTCGTGTGGTTCGTCACACAACAACATACCTACTTCGGAGGGTTTGTTCTCGCGTTGCCGATCTTTTGTGTGTTGCTGGAATTTCTGGGACTCAGCAGTAGAAAGCCCGCGCTCGCACTTCGCTATGATGGCCTTGCGCGGGATTTGGCAAAAGTCGCCCTCCTCGCCCTGTCGGTGACGGCCGTGGTCGGTGGCCTCATGCTGGGGATGTTTCTCTATTTCTATCCGAGCTTCATGAAGTACATGGGCGGGACGTTCAAGGCCTTTATGCCGGTCTATGCGTTCGTGTTTGTCGGAGAATCGCTGCTGCTCGTCACCTATTACTATAGCTGGAACCGGATGGCTGAGCCGGCCTCGAAGTGGGGTCACGCATCGATCGGCCTGTTGACCAACGTGTTTGGGACAGCACTGCTGCTCTTGGCGAACGCCTGGTCGGCCTTCATGATGGCTCCGGCCGGTGTCGATGCGCAAGGGCGGTTTTTGGGGAACGGATGGCATTTACTCCATTCGGCCCTGTGGAATCCATTGAATGTCCATCGCTTCCTGGCAGACATTATGTCCGGCGGCGCAGTGGTGTTGGCCTACGCCTGCTATCGATTTTTCACCAGCAAGACTGAACAAGCGCGCGCCTATTTCGACTGGGTGGGGCATGTCTTTCTGTTTGTCACGGTCTGCGCGCTGTTACCGATGCCCTTTGCCGGCTACTGGTTGATGCGATCGGTCTACGCGATTCAGCCAGAGTATGGGTGTGACGATGATGGGTGGATTACTCACCTGGCTCTTTGTAGTGCAGGCCCTCTTGATCGGCGTCCTCTTCCTCGGAGTGAACTTTTATCTGTGGCAGAGTATGGCACGCCTTCGTGGAGGGGAACGATATCAGCCCTATTACCAAGTGCCTGCTCACGGTGTTCATGTTGGCTCTGTTTATTTGGCTGACGCCCCACACCGTCTTCATGTCGGCCGGTGAAGTGAAGGCGATGGGCGGAGCCTCACATCCCGTGGTCGGCAACTACGGAGTGATGTCGGCGAAGAACGGCGCGGTCGAACATCATGATTCTCGTGACCGCCCTGAGCTTTCATGTATTACCGTCGGGCCAATCGAACGATGGTCGTGTCCTGGGTCAAGAAAGGGAACATCCTCATCGGCGCGCTGTTCCTCCTGGGGGCGCTCAACATTATCTGGCTCTCAGTGTATGGGTACTATCTGCCGGCGAAGCTCCGCGTCGGGCTGTCGTCGCCGCAGGCTGCGACCACGTTGACGGTCCTTGTGGTTGGTGTGGTGATCAATCGCATGATGCTCAAAGGGGCGCTCCTCCGCGGGCCGGTCCAGTGGGGAAAGATTTCCCTCAGAGGCATGGTGGGCCTATTCGGATTGGCTGCTGCATTCTCGTGGGTCATGGGTCTCATGGGCTATATCCGTTCCTCCGGACGGTTGGCGTGGCATGTGAGTGAGTTGATGGCCGATGTCTCTCCCTGGGCCTTTACGCCGGACTTCGCGTTTCGCTGCGAAGATGGTGACGCTCAATATGATGGTGTTCTGGGGCGCGGTGCTCACTCTATTCTGGATGTCTCAGCGTGACCAGTCGCCTGTGATGGGAGAAGAGCTGGTCGAGGGAAACGCGAGAGGTGCTGGTCCGCCGTCGTCGTCGCAAGAGGCATAAAACTCGAGAAAGAGGTGGGTGATATGAGGCGAGGGGTGATGGTTCGGAGATGTCTCGTGGTTGGGCTGGTGGTGTGTGGAAGCTTCGTGATGCAGGGCGCGGTCTCGGCCCAAAGCCAATCCTTGGTCCTAGAGGATTTTCAGGCGAAAGAAGCGGACGGATTTCCATCGAATTGGGAACATGAGAAGTCAACGAAGCCAGTCCAAGGGCCGGGATGCGTATAAGGTTCAGACAGAGAACGGTGTGAACTTTCTGGCGGCGAAGGATGCGGGACAGAGGATCAAGAAAAAGAAGATCGATTGGGACCCGAAGGCCTTCCCAGTCCTTACCTGGCGTTGGCGCCTGCAAAAATCCACGACGGAGAGTGAGCCGATTGCGGCGATCTATGCCTCACTGGATATCGACCTGATGTTTATTCCTGTGTTTACGAAGTATATCTGGAGTGCCACCAAGCCCGAGGGCACGCTGACCGAAGGCGGCATGTTCAGCGGCTCGGAGATCGTAGTGCAAAGCGGCACGAAAGAAGTCGGTCAGTGGTTTGAAGAGCGCGTGAACGTCTACGAAGATTTCAAACGGATTCACCAGCATGAACCAGCTGCCAAAGCCTGGGGCATCTCGATCATCGCCGGGTCCGGCGTAGAAATCGATTTTGGTTCGATGGTGGCGAGCGCAGGACGCTAGAAAAATGGATCGGTGTCAGTATGGTCAAGTCCGGCACAGAACGATCGACGCTTCTCAAGGCGATTGATATTCTGTTCGGCATGGTCGTGATGGGAACCGTCGGGACACTCATTGGGATGATCGCGGGCGGCGGCATCATGCCGCTAGCGAGTGGGGCAGGACTGGTGCTCGGTGGATTCATCGGGCTTATGGGCGGGCGGCGCTTTCTGGCCAGTATTCTGGTAGGAACTCTGTTGGGCGGGGCGCTTGCCTGGTTCATCGGCGGCCCGGAGAGAATATCCGTGGGCGCGGGAGCCGGCGCCGCCATGGGTGGATTTCTCGGTGTGCAGATCTCGATGTTGCTGGATATGCGCGCGGCAAAGAAGAAGGCTGCAACCGGAGGAGTATAAGACGCGATGGAAAATAAGGGAGTGCTCGTCGGCGGGATCGTGTTTGTCTTTGGGGCGTTCATCCTGATGATTAGCTTGCTGGTCTATGAGTCCTACAAGGCGAAACAGATGAAAGCGCTGGCAGCTTGTCGATCAAGACCGAGGCTCGCCCTGCGCCGACCAGCGCACCCTCGCTGGATTATTCCATGTATAAAACGAAGATAGGCGATGAAGGCCGAGAAATGGTGCAGGTTCCTGAAGGCCCGTTCATCATGGGCAGCAAAGATGGCGACCCGGATGAGGTGCCGGAGCGTCAAGTGTATCTCAAGGCGTTCTATCTCGACAGGAAAGAAGTATCGCAAGAGGAATATGCCCGGTTCGCCAAAATGACCAAGCGGCCGCTGCCCAAGATCGAAGTGTTTGAAGACGATCAATCCAAGCTGCTGCAGCCCGAGTTTGCGGCGATGAGCATGTACATGGGACGAGGCGGCGGCCTATTGCAAGTGGGCGGGAAAGCGCCTTCCCACGGAAGCGGAATGGGAAAAAGCCGGCCGTGGTGAGGGAAAGCGGAAGTACGCGTGGGGCGACACCTTCATGAACGGCCGCGCCAATGCCAATGTGGATGGGAGTGAAGACGGGTATCGGTATCTCGCGCCTCCTGGATCGTTCGAGACCGGGCTAAGCCCCTACGGAATCTATGACATGACCGGGAACGTCGCGGAATGGGTCGCGGATTCGTACGATGAACACTACTACCAGAAAGCGCCCTACCGCGACCCGAAAGGGCCAGAAGCCGGAGATTTGAAAGTCGTGCGCGGAGGGTCGTGGCGAGAGACCGAGCATAACGCTCGGCTATCCAAGCGATTTGCTGCGAAGCATTGGCGGACGGATATTACGATCGGGTTTCGCTGTGCGAGCGATATGGAGGTCGAGCGATAGCCACGCGGCGTCATAACAGACATGCTCGAAACCAAATTCAAGGTCTTGTTTCTTCTTGCCGTCCTTGCATTTGCTGCGATTCCTATCATGGGAATCCTCCGTGGCACTACGCTGACCCCGTTTGAAGAGTCTTCTGCTGATTCCACAGATTCAACCCCATCAGGGCCGCTCGATCCTTCTCAGGTGTCTCGTGAAGAGCCAGTCCCGGAAGAAATGGTCTCGATTCCGGCAGGACCCTTCATCCGCGGGACCGATCATGGCGGGTTCGATGAACAGCCGCAGCGTACGCTGGTGCTGGATGCGTTTGCCATTGATCGGTACGAAGTGACCAACTTTCAATACCAGCAATTTGTCGATGCGACCGGGCATCGCAAGTCTGGTCCTCCTGCCCGCTACGCCAAGAACATGAGCAAGATGCGTAGGCATCAATCAGCCTGTGGTCTACGTGTCATGGGAGGATGCGGAGGCCTATTGCCATTGGAAAGGGAAGCGGCTTCCAACTGAGGCGGAGTGGGAGAAGGCCATGCGAGGACCGGATGGACGTCTGTGGCCCTGGGGTAATGTGGAGCAGCCCAACGGAGCGAATTGGGCCAGGGTGCAGGATGGGCATGAGGTCTCCGCATCTGTCGGTACGGTTCCGACCGATAAGAGCCCGTACGGTGTCATGGATGGGGCAGGCAATGTGATGGAGTGGGTGGCCGACTGGTATGCGGAACGGTACTTCGAAGAGGCCCCAGAACAGAACCCGCCGAGCCCAGAACACGGCGTATTTCGGGTGCTTCGTGGGGAGGCTATGCGACCACGGGAGCCGATATTCGCATCACCAGCCGGAGCAAGATGGTTCCGGACTTTCGCGATGAGACGATCGGGTTTCGCTGTGCGGATTCTGGTACGAAATCAGAGAGAAAGCTGAAGGGAAAGACCATGATGAAACTTACAAGAAATCAAAGTAGTAGAGAATGAGAAACACGGCCAAAAGTATATTGACAACCATACCGGCCAAAACTATAATGTCGAACACTTTTGATTTTTTTTCATCGAGTTTCCCTGATTTTTCGTGTGCGGCAAGGAATTTTGAATAACATACGGATATCTGTGTGTCAAGAAAATCGCTGAGCTGATTCAGGACTTGATTGTTTCAGGAGAGAAGGAGACGCGATGGCCACGGCAGCACCGGATAGCGAGATAAAGGTCAGAGTCGGCAAGATGATTTTTACATCACGTGTGCAGTGGGTCTGTGGTTTTTTATTGGTTCGTTGGAATTCAGTGCCCCTGCTAAGACAGGGCCACTGCAGCGCTGGGATTTCTTCAACGTCCACAGGAGTCTGAGGGAGGGAGTGCGATGGGCATGACAATCGTTTACGTGGTGGTGTCGCTAGTCGTCTGCATCGCGTATTTTACAGCGGTCGACCACTTTCTGATGGAGTCGCAGGGGCTGGACTACTGGTACCTTTTCCGAAAGTAGAGCCTGGTAGTTTTGTTCTGCTCCGATTCTGACTTATGAGTATATGAGAATATGAATCTTTTTCGGAATGCATCAAGGAGGTATCTCATGGGACGTGTAGCCGGGAAGAAGTTGTTCTCAATCATGGCGCTTTGCGCGATGGTTGGCCTTCTCCTGCTCCCCATCGCCGTATCGCTTCCGTCACTGGCTATTGGCGCGGATGCGCCTGATGCGGTGAAGAAGGAAGGTGAGGCGAAGGTCGAGAAGGGGCGAGACGTCTATTATAAGACGGAGGGTATCGTCGTCGGTGCCCCTGCTCCGAAGACCGTCGATGGTCCTAAGGATTATCCGCGGTACAACTTCGAGAGCCGCGTGTTGCTCTGGTTTGCAAACCAGCAGCACCTCTACTACGGAAGTTTCGTACTCGCAGTTCCGATCTTCTGCATGGTTATTGAGTTCATGGGGATGGTGACGAAGGATAAGGCGATGGCGAAGCGGTACGACCAGCTCGCCTATGACTTCATCAAGATCAGTCTGACGGCCTATTCGATCACCGCAATTCTGGGCGGTATCCTGATCTTCACCTTCCTGACGCTCTATCCTGCATTCTTCGGCTATCTCTCCAGTATCTTCCGCCCGGTCATGCATATCTATGCGCTGATGTTTGTGGCGGAGAGCGGAACCATTTATATCTATTACTACGGCTGGGATAAGATGAAGGAAGGGTTCCTCAAGTGGATTCACGTGAGCATGTCCGTGGTCTTGAACGTGATCGGGACATTGCTCATGATGCTGGCGAATTCCTGGATCGGCTTCATGATGTCGCCGGCCGGCGTCGATGAGCAGGGCCGGTTCTTGGGGAACATCTGGCACGTCATTCATACCGCCCTCTGGAATCCGCTCAACGTGCATCGCATTTTGGGTAATATGGCGTTCGGCGGTGGTGTCGTGGCGGCTTACGCGGCGTACAAGTTTTTGGCCTCCAAGACAGATGAGGATCGTGCGCACTATGACTGGATGGGCTATATCGCCATGGCGCTCGGCGTGGCGTTCTTGATTCCCTTGCCGTTCGCCGGTTACTGGCTGATGCGCGAGGTCTACGCCTACCGCCAGCAGATGGGGATTACGCTCATGGGTGGTCTCCTGGCTTGGCTCTTCATTATTCAAGCCACCATGATCGGCATCCTCTTCTTGAGCACGAACTATTATCTCTGGCAGGCGCTTGGTCGAATGCGCGGTGCTGAAAAATATCAACGCTACATTAAGTATCTCGTATTTGTTCTCTGTGTCGGCTTCCTGGTGTTCATTACCCCCCATACGATCGTCATGACTCCAGCTGAGCTCAAGGCTATGGGTGGTCAACAGCACCCGGTGCTGGGAAACTACGGGGTGATGTCGGCCAAGAACGGTGGAATCAACGTGATCATCACCACCACCATTCTGAGCTTCGTCTGGTACATGCGAGGCAATAAGGTCTCGACGGTATCCTGGTCGAAGTTCGGCAATATCTTCATGGGTATCTTCTTCGGGTGCGCCTATGTGAACATCATCTGGCTGGCGATCTACGGATATTACATCCCGGCAAACGTGCGGGTGGGTCTGTCAGTGCCTCAGGTCGCCACGACACTGTCCTGCCTCTTCTTCATGTTTGCGCTCAACGGCTTCATGATGAAGGGCGCCAAGCAGATGGGGGCAATTGAGTGGGGGAAGATCTCTGTTCGATCGCAATATGCGTTGATCATGCTCGCAACCGCCTTTACCTGGATGATGGGTTTGATGGGGTACATACGCTCTTCGGTCCGATTGTTCTGGCATGTGAATGAGATCATGCGTGATAACTCGCCTTGGGCCTATACGCATACGGTGGGTTTCGCAGCGAACATGATTTCATTCAATGTGCTGTTCTTCTGGTTCAGCATCCTATTCGTCTTCTGGCTGGGAAGCCTCGGGGTAAAGAAGGCGCCTGTCGAGGCAAAGGCAGGGGTTCCAGGCGGCGCACCGCAGCCGGCTGAGGGCCACTAATCATCTTTAAGTATCTTGGTTGGGGGAGTGGGGCCACGAAGCACGTGCCTCCCTCCTACCCAGAACCTCAGGAGGTTACATCCGTGGGCGATCTGATAAAGGAAGCTCTATCGATAGGGTGGCCGCTACTCGCGCTTGTTGCCGGTCTCTTTGTGTATTCGGTGGTATCCATTAAAGATGGCGCCGCAAAGAAGCGCGCGATGTTCAAACTCTTAATCGGCATGGTTGCCGCCTGCATGCTGATGGTGGCAATTGCACATTATAAGGGGAGCTTCTATGAAGCGAACCGGATGCTTCCGGTCTCCTTAGTTCTCATCACTGCGATGTGTTTTATGATGGGGATCTATTTCCCCAATCAAGCCGCATTGCTCAAGATCGGTGGCTTCATGTTCCTTGTTGCCGCCGGCCTGTCAGGATATGGGAACTGGTTGCCGCAGGTCGAAGGCGGTTTTCCTCCTAAGGAAGAGAAGAAAGATTTCAGCTCGATGACTGCCCAGCAACTCGCCGATGAAGGCGAGAAGACTCATTTTCGGTGGAATTGGAAAGAACAAAGAACAGGGCGCGGTCGGCAAAGGCCAGTGTCCTCTCTGTCACGCGTTCCACGCGGGGATGCTGGGTGAACGCGCTCCCAACTTGCTAGGCCTTCCAGAGCGAGCAGGCAAGGAGCGATTAGAGGATCCAAAATATAGCAAGGGCAAGCCGGCTGGCTAGAGTCTTATGCGCAAAAGGAATCCTTCCCAGGCGCGGGGACTGCGGAAAATGCGTCAGGAATATATTGCTGAGTCCCACGCCTGCCCGAGCTGTTATGTCGTTGTTGGCTACGGCGTCAAGGGAACGAACGATAAAGAAAGCCCGATGCCGCCCATTCACAAGCCACCGATCTCGTTGAGTCTTCCTGAGTTGGCGGCCGTAGACACCTGGTTGTATGTTCGTGAGGGGCGTGATGCTCCGACATACGAAGAGATTATCAAATCGTATGAGAAGTTTATTCCCGAGGCTGACCGGCCTAAACAACAGGAAGATAGCGGCAGGTGCGGCAACGCGCGCTGATGGCGGATGGAACCGAGACGGTAGATGTAATTTTTCAAAGGCGACATGCGTCACGTGCCATACGATCCCCGGCATTCCAGGAGCGAAGTGGCAAGCAATGGTCCCGCTGCTTGAAGAGGGCACGAACGCACCTGAACTTCGCATGAAGGATAAAGACTTACAAGGGGATCGCGCAAAGACACGTTCCAGACTACATCATGGAGTCAATCGTTTCACCCAGCACCTACGTGGTGAAAGCCGATTTCCTGACAATACTGATGCCGAAAATATTTGGCCAGAAATTGAGCGCGGGCGCTATTAAAAAGATCGTCGATTATCTGTCGCAGGTGAAGGCGGGTTCGCCGCCACCGAAGATTTCGTGATCTTGGCTAATCTCTCTCTTTTATCGAGTAAACGGAGTTCACCGATGAAAGCATTAATGTCAGTCGCGGCACTCATAGGAGCAGCTGGAATACTCCTGCTTGCCGGAATGATCGTGGGCATCGTTCCGTCAAATACCGTGCGCCTGATCGAAGGGTACATGCCGGTCCAAGTGATCTTGGAACTCACGCTGTTCGTGGCAGGCTTTACAGGGCTCAGCTATATGATGGCGGCCATGGGAATGGCGTTCCCGCGGTTCTGGCAGGGGATTCTTATGTGGGCGTTCATTCTCCTTTATTTGAAGTTTCGCGTATATCCACCGATTCCGTTCAGCGTTCGCGCCATGTACGGAACGGTTTCCCTCGTGGCTATCTTCATGTGGGTTTCTGCGAACGAAGAAGATTGGAAGAAGTTCAAGCAGCCGATCATGAACGTCTTGGATGCCAAGACCGGGGGAAACAGGATATTGCGTTATGCCTATCTGGTTGTTCTGCCGCTCTTGATCGGCGGGTTCTCATACAACGCGATGGTCCCGAAATCCGAGGAGCCGATCGAGTTGCGGACGGTGCATCCTGCGCCGCCGGCCAGCACCAAGGTGCATGGGAAAACCTATACACTTCAAACGTCGCAGAACCCCTATCGTGTCAATCCTGAAGGAAAGTACGATCAGGAGTATAGCAACGCGAATATTGTGGAACAGGGCATGGGTCGCTTGATGAAGCCGAATGCCAATCCCTGGGATAAGGATGCTCAAGGATACCTCAAATATGTGCGTGAGGGCGGAGAGATTTTCTATCAAAATTGCCACTTCTGCCATGGCGATAACCTGAACGGACGCGGTCTCCATGCCTTCGCGTTCAATCCGATCCCGGCGAACTTCACTGATCCAGGTACGATTGCGCAATTACAGGAAACGTTCATCTTCTGGCGTGTGTCCAAGGGTGGAATCGGCTTGCCGAACGAAGGATTCCCCTGGGCCTCTGTGATGCCACCATGGGAACAGCATCTGACGGTGGACGAAATCTGGAAAGTCGTCTTGTTTGAATATTGGCATACGGGGTATTACCCCCGGACCTGGGACTAGCCGTTCACGGCGAATGTATAGCCAACCTGGATTTACGACATGAGGGAAGCGATGAAGAATTCGTTTTAGTCTGAAGGCAGGGGTACTCCTCACGACGGCCTTCGGAATCATCCTGGTCTCTGGAAGTCACCGGGGGCTGACCCTTGCCGCAGATGCTGCTCTTCCTGCGGGCTTCAAGCCAGGCGCTTTGGCGCCTGAGCCTTCTGCCGAGATGATCGAAGCAGGAAAGCGGGTCTACTTTACCAAGTGTGTCTGGTGTCACGGGGTCGATGGCGCGGGCGATGGACCCGGTGCCGATCGTCTCTGGCCGCGCCCCCGCAATTTCAACCAGGGGACGTTCAAGATTCGGCACACGGCCAGCGGTGAGTTGCCGTTGTTCGATGCCAAGAAACCCGTTCCCGGTCAGAACGATCTGTTTGAGACTGTTACGCACGGTCTGCCAGGTTCCGCCATGCCATCCTGGGAAGGCATTCTGACGGAAGAGCAACGGCTCCAAGTGTTGTCATTCGTCACCACCCAGCTTGTGAAAGATCGAAAATTTACCGACAAGCAGTCGGAATGCCAGACCATGTTGCAGTTGGACGACCTGAAGCCGATTGCCTGCGAACGGAGGAGAGTTTGAAAAAGGGAGCAGAACTCGTTGTCGAGAAGAAGTGTGTCGAGTGTCACGGCGCTGACGGCCGTGGTGACGGCAATGCGTTTAATCTAAAAGACGACTGGGGTTTTTCAATACAGCCGGCCAACTGGCACAAGTGTTGGAACTTCAGAGGCAGCCGGCAAGATCCCTATAACGTCAAGAACATCTTCCGGACGTTTTCGACCGGAGTCAACGGCACTCCGATGCCCTCGTTTGCCGACAACACCACTGTTGAAGAACGCTGGCACATTGCCAACTTGGTGAACTCGCTCTGTGAGCGTGAGGCAGATGGGAAGCCCCTCGCGATCGATCCATTGGCGGACAAGCCGAAGGTCAACTTTGTGTTGTCCTCAGGGTGATCCTGGGCGAAGGAGAGATTCCGGCAGATCCAGAGCACGAACTGTGGACAGAAGCGGGCCAGGCGGATATGTCGCGATGGGTGGTCAGATCACCCACAAGCCCAGAAACTTCGTGAACCGGATCGACGATATCTGGGTGAAGTCACTCTATAACGGACACGCACATCGCGTTCATGTTCCAGTGGGATGACCGGACGAAGAGCGTAGCTGAAGGGAAGTTACCCTGGGCTCCGACCTCAGTCAATATCGATGTCAAGGAACAGGATCCGAAGACCGGCGAAGAGGGTTCTATTGCCATCGCATCAGAATAACTACACGGTCTACAACGATGCGATCGCCATGGAAACTGCCGTGAAGTGGAAGGAGCTTCCCGCACCGATTAAGCCGCGGTATCTGTTCGGCAGCAACGAACAGTTCCCAGTCGACATTGTGAAATGGGAAGCTGATGGTTCGCTCCGCGCCTTCAAAGGCACCGGATGGGACAAGGACTTTGAAGAGCGTGATCAACTACGAAGAGAGCATCAAGACTACTTTATTCGGAGTGGAAGAATGGCCGATGGACGGTGATCGTTCAGCGGCCGTTGGGCAACAAGAAGGATCAGGATTACGACGAAGATACCTTCTTCGAAATGGGGCAATACATTCCCACTGTGTTCTTTGCCTGGGACGGCCACAATGGCGACGCAGGGCGGAAGATGGCCGTCTCGGCCTTCTACTATACCTTCCTGGAGCCTCCGACACCTCGCGAAGCCTATATCTATCCGATTGTGATTGCAGTTGGTGTGGTTCTTCTGGAAGGATGGGTGTTGACCAGGCGATCGAACAAGCGGAAGGGAAAGAGCCTCTAACGTTCGCCTGAACTGGAGAGAGTCTGACGCATGAGGAGGGGGTGGGGTGACCCACCCCTCTTTCTTTTGGCCGCCAGCATTGAATGCAGGTGTAGACATCATGGACATCGAGGTGACCGGCGTCCTTCTCGCCGGAGGCAAAAGCCGAAGAATGGGCGAAGACAAACGGTATCTCGTTGTAGGGGAAGCAGACGCTTCTTGAACGAGGACTCGACGTGCTTCGCTCAGTCTTTCAGGAAGTACTGGTCGTCATTGCGCAGGACAGCCCTCCGCTTGGTGTCGATGTCAGAGTTGTGCAGAGACTTGGTGCCTGATTGCGGCAGTCTCGGAGGCTTGTATACTGGGCTTACGCAGGCAGCAACGCCCTGCATATTCGTGGTTGCATGCGACATGCCGTTTCTGAATCAGGCGGTCATTGCGCAGTTCACCAGTCGAAGAGCCAGCGCAGATATTGTGATGGCGAAACTCGCGGCCCGGCTACATCCGATGCATGCGTTGTATGGCAAACGACTGCCTGCCTGTCTTGGAACAGATGATTCGGGCACGACAGCTCAAGATTCAAGAGCTGGTATCGCACGCGTCCCTTCGTGTGGAGTATGTCACCGAGGCGGATCTGTTCACCATCGATCCCTCCGGGCGCTCTTTTCAAAACGTGAACACACCGGCGGATCTTGAGGCGGCGCGGTCCCTGCTGGCTCGGATACCTCCCCAGGACAGACCGTAATGCCCACCGCGAGAAGGACGATCGTGATGATCCATCCCGGCGGCCTTGGCGATGTGCTCTTGGCGGTCCCGGCCATGGTTCGGCTACGGACCCGCTTTCCCAGCCATCAGCTGGTGCTCTGTGCTGAGGACCAGGTCGCGAGGCTGCTCCTCGCGTGCCGCGTCATTGATGCATGGACCTCTCTGCATGGGCGCGCCTGCACAGACTTGTTCGCCGGTGCGAGCTCGGTCACGGGTCAGGTACAGACATGGTTGGAGGACTGCGATCTTGCCATTGGCTGGATGCAGGATCTCGATGGCAAATTGAACGAGACACTCAAGGCAGTCGGTGTCCGAGAGGTTATCGTGAGGTCTCCGTTCTCGACCGCGATTCGGTCGACTCATCAATGTGACCGGTTTCTTGAAGCGATCAATGAGGCGCCATTTGACGAGGAGAGGAGATGTTCTGCTGACGGTGACAGAACCGCTTCATCCGTCTCGGACAAGCCTGTCTTGAAGCGAGCCGATCTCGCAATCGGACGGCCTTTTGCCGTCATCCATCCGGGGAGTGGGAGTGCCCATAAGTGTGTGGCACCGGAGATACTTGCGACTGTAGTTATCGCGCTTCAGATTTCAGGGGCGATTCCAGTGATTCTAGAGGGGCCGGCAGACCGGGAGCCGGTCGAGCGTCTTCTCCAGTCATGTGTGACGCCACCGATCGTCCTGCAGGATCTCGATGTTCGTCACCGTCGCCGGGGTGCTTGCTCAGGCACGACTCTTTGTCGGGCAGGACTCAGGAGTTACACATATGGCGGGGCTGATGGGGGTACGTACGGTTGCGATATTTGGGCCGACCGATCCGGCTCGCTGGGCACCCCGCGGTACCCACGTTACCGTGTTGCAGGGCGCACCCTGTCTCTGCCGTTCATGGGGGAGGTCAGCCGATGCGAGGAGAAACCTTGTCTCAATGTGTCGCAGGACCATCTTGTGGCGCGATGTCTTGCACACCTCAAGGAGGCATCGGTACAGTAGAGAATCCCATCCAACTGCCTTGTCACTGACCATCCCGTATGCTAAAGTGACCAGTTCATTTTTCCTTTCATTGCTAAGGACTTAGGAGTTTTTTTCTTGTCCAGCGGGGTCGTTCAGGAAAAGGTGACCAATGCGCTCCTCGGAGCGCTCGATGGGGCCAAAAAAAGGGCAACTGAAGACGGAAGCCTGGCCTCAGGTGAGTCTGGATACTCCCAAACGGCCTGAATGGGGAGACCTAGCTTCGACGGTCGCCATGTCTCTTGCGGTGTCCGAGCAACGCGCACCCCACGACATTGCTCAAATTATCATCGACAATCTTTCTCAGCGCGAGCAGCTCTTCGACCGAGTTGAGATCGTCAGGCCGGGGTTCCTCAACCTCACGGTTAAGCCAGCCATCTGGCAAGAGGTGCTCAGAGAAATCGAGTTGGAGGGATCAGCCTATGGGCGAGCTGAGATGGGGCAGCGCCGCCGCGTCTTGGTGGAGTATGTGAGTGCGAATCCGACCGGCCCGTTGCATGTGGGACATGGGCGTGGCGCGGCGGTCGGGCAGGCTGTCGCGAATATGCTCAAGGCAGTCGGGTATGACGTCGTGAGCGAATACTATATCAACGATGCCGGTCGGCAGATGAAGTTGTTGGGGACCTCCGTCTACGCGCGGTATGAGGAGTTGTCGAACCGACCTGGTCGAATTTCCGGCAGAGGGATATCACGGGGCCTACATCACGCGCCGTGGCCGAGCGAGTGAAACAACAGCTGGGGCCTGAGCTGGCCGGACGTAGCGGCCACAGAGGTGGAGGAACGCTGTCGAGCGTTTGCCTACCAGGAACTGCTGAGCCTGGTTCGTGAGGATCTGAAGTCCTTCGGGATCGAGTTCGAATCGTGGTTCAGCGAAGCCTCTCTCGTGAACTCAGGGCCGTCCGACGGGCCTTGGATGAATTGAAGGCGCAACAGTTCCTATTCGAGCAGGAGGGCGCCTGGTGGTTCCGATCTTCGGCATTCGGTGACGAGAAGGATCGTGTCGTGCAGAAACAGGACGGCGAGTACACCTATCTCGCGTCCGATATCGCCTACCACCAGGATAAGCTGCGGCGTGGATACGATCTCCTCATCGATGTCTGGGGCGCGGATCACCATGGCTACATTCCTCGCATGCAAGCGGTGGTGCAGGCCTATGGGCATCCGAAAGATCGCCTCCAGGTCGTGCTGGTCCAGATGGTGAATTTGTTGCGCGGCGGGAAAAAGTGGAAATGTCGAAGCGGGCCGGCGAGTTCATCACGATGCGGGAAGTCATCGATGAAGTCGGAGCCGATGCGGCCAAGTTCTTTTTTGATGCGCGATTCCAACTCGCACCTGGATTTTGATTTGGAGCTGGCCAAGCAGCGGTCATCCGATAACCCTGTGTACTATGTGCAGTATGCCCATGCCAGGATCGCCAGCCTGCTGGCGCGTCGCGGCCGCGCGAGGCATCGCCTGTCCCCTGCCGAGCGAGACGGACTTGACGGTGTTGACGGACCCGGATGAATTGGGGTTGATTCGCAAGCTCTCTGCCTATCCCTCGGTCCTGCAAGGCAGTGCAATGGCCTACGAGCCTCACCGGATGACCTATTATCTCCAGCAATTGGCCGGGCTGCTGCATACGTTTTATAACAAGCACCGGATTCTGCCTCCCGCTGCGGATCGGGATCTATCGGCGATCGCGCCGGAGGGATTGGCCTCGGACGAGGGGCTGCAGAAAGAGGGGCTGTCCCAGGAACAGACTGCGGCGAGATTGGCGCTGATGCGAGGAATCCAGCAAGTCTTGAAGAATGGGCTCGGCGTGCTCGGGATTTCCGCACCGGAGCAGATGTAGCCAGCAAGGAGGACTGTGGACTTTTCAGTTCAGCAGGAGGACCGTGAGACGAGCGCGCGGTTGGGGAGACTCAGCACGGCCCATGGCGAGATCGACACCCCGGCCTTCATGCCGGTCGGCACGTTGGGGCCGGTAAAGGGGATCGATCCTGCCGACCTAGAGCAGCTCGGCTTTCGTCTTATGCTGAACAACGCCTACCACCTCTATCTGCGGCCTGGGCATAAGGTCGTGGCTGAAATGGGTGGATTGCATCGGTTCACCGGGTGGCCCGGAGCCATCTTGACGGACAGCGGCGGATTTCAGATTTTCAGTCTCGCTAAACTGTGCAAGGTGACGGACGAGGGCGTGAGCTTTCAGTCGCATCTCGATGGGTCCACGCATTTCATCACGCCGGAGACCGCTGTCGAGATCTCAAGAAGCGTTGGGGGCCGATATCATGATGGCGTTCGATCACTGCGTGGCCTTGCCGGCTGGAGAGAGGTCGTGCGCGATGCCGTGCAGACGAACCACCCTCTGGGCGCAACGCTGTCAGGCCAGCCGGCGCCGCACGGATCAAGCCCTCTTTGGAATCGTGCAAGGCGGCTTGGATGCAGATCTCCGCGTGACTTCGGCACGCGACCTCGGAGAACGTGGCTTCGATGGGTACGCGATCGGTGGGCTTTCTGTGGGAGAGTCGAAGGTAGAAATGCATGCCATGTTGGACGTGACCGTGCCGGAGTTGCCGGCTTCGAAGCCGCGGTATTTGATGGGTGTAGGGATGCCGGAAGATTTAATCGAAGGCGCAGCGCGTGGGATCGATCTGTTCGATTGCGTGGTGCCCTCTCGCCATGGACGGACCGGTTCGCTCTTTACGAGTTTCGGGCGAGTGGTGATCAAGCAAGCGCGGTATGTTCGGGATGAACAGCCGATCGATCCGGCCTGTGGTTGTCCCGTTTGCGCGCGCTACTCGCGTGCCTATTTGCATCACCTCTTTCAGGTCAAAGAGATGCTGTCGTCGAGACTCAATACGATCCACAACCTCTGGTATTTTGCCGATCTGATGGGCCAGGTGCGGTCAGCGATCGCGCAGGGGACGTTACGGTCGTTCCGGGACGAATTTTACCGAACCCGCGACCGGGCTGCATCGGATGTTTCAGTTACAGACGCGGCTGACGTCGATGCGCATCGGCATGCCGGATGGGATTAACTCTGTCGAGGAGGAGTGTGTATGGTCATGCAATCGGTCGTAATGGCTCAGCTGTTCGGTGGAGGGGTTCGGGCTCGGGCTCCACTTCCGGTACGCTCCTATCTCTCATTCCGTTCGCGCTGATCTTCGTCATTTTCTATTTCTTGGTCATTTTGCCGCAACAAAAACGCTCGAAACAGCAGAAGGCGTTACTGGAGGCTCTGAAGAAGGGCGACAAGGTGGTCACGGCGTCGGGTATCTGGGGCACCGTGACGAATCTCGGGAAAGAGACGGTGACGCTGCAGATTGCCGATAGTACGAAGATTCGGATACAACGAGACCAAATTGCCCGATTACGAGGCAGCGACGACGAGGATAAGGATGATAGGATTCGTAGACCGTACAGGATAAAGGGGTACCAGACGACATGAAAAAGGTGGGTGGGCGGTTAACATTGTTGGCGCTAGTGGTGGTGATGTCGGTGATCTTCTTTCTCCCGTCTTATCCAGCCGCTCTATCAGGCGTTGCCTGGCTGGTGGAAGAGGGTGATGCCGAACAAAGGCATTACCCTGGGCTTGGATCTACAAGGCGGGATTCACCTCGTCATGGAAGTGGATGAAGACCGCGCAGTCGAGATCGCTGTCGATCGATCGGTTGCATCCCTGCAAGATCAGTTGGTCGATAAGAAAATTCCCGTCGAGTCGGTGACGCGGACGGGACCGACTCAGGTCACGATCCAGTTCCAAAACGGCGATCTCAAGGCGCAGATCCAGAAGATGATCGATGACTATCCGACCTTTAGCGAGACGGAATCTGCCGGATCGGCCAACCGGTTGGTGTGGGAGTTGCGGGAAGCCGAGGCCAAGCGGATCAAGGACTCCGCGATCAACCAGGCGCTGGAAACGATCCGGAACCGCATCGACCAGTTTGGCGTGACAGAACCAATAGTGCAGCGACAGGGGTTGAAGCAAATCGTCGTGCAGTTGCCCGGTGTCAAAGAGCCCAAGCGCGCCAGGGATCTGATCAAAGAGACGGCGTTGCTCGAATTTAAGATGCTCGATGAGGACAACCAGTCGAGGCTCGATCTGCCTGCCCGTATTCCAAAAGACAAAGAAGCGGAGGTGCTGGAAGCAGGCGGAGGCGAAGCTTGCCGGCAGGCGATCAGATCCTCTTTGAGCGGGCGTGTCGAAAAAGACACCGGCCGCGAATATCGGATTCCCTATCTCGTGAAAAAGCGGGTCATGTTGACCGGCGATGTGTTGAGCGATGCACGGGTCTCGATCGGTCAATTCAACGATCCCTACGTGTCGATCACATTTGACGCGAAGGGCGGTCGGGAATTTGAACGGATTACGGGCGACAACATCAAGAAGCGCATGGCCGTCGTGCTCGACAACACGATCTACTCGGCGCCGGTGATTCAGGACCGCATCACCGGGGGTCGCGCGCAAATCACCGGGACGTTTTCAATGCAAGAGGCGAACGACTTGGCCATCGTGCTCCGGGCCGGCGCGTTGCCGGCTCCGCTCAAGATCATTCAAGACCTCACGGTCGGACCGTCGCTCGGGAAGGATTCGATCGAGAAAGGTGTGCAGGCTACGCTGTTTGCCGGTGCCATGGTGGTGGTGTTCATGATCGTGTATTACAGGATGTCCGGGGTGATTGCGGACTTTGCGCTGGTGCTGAATCTGTTCGTGTTTGATCGGAGCGCTTTCCGCCCTGAATGCAACCCTGACCTTGCCGGGGATCGCCGGAATCGTGCTCACGATGGGGATGGGCGTCGATTCGAACGTCCTGATCTTCGAGCGTATTCGTGAAGAGCTGCGACTGGGGAAAGCGGTTCGGCTGGCGGTGGACGGAGGATATGACAAGGCGTTGCTGACGATTGTCGACTCTCACGTGACCACACTCATCACAGGGGTGGCGCTGTTCCTCTTCGGCACGGGGCCGATCAAAGGATTTGCCGTGACCTTGTGTCTCGGAATCGGGATCAATCTGTTTACGGCCCTGATCGGCACCAAGGTCATCTTCGACCTCTTGAATCAACGACACAAAGTGGAACAGTTAAGCATCTAGTTCGAAGGAGCCTGCATGTTAGAGATCCTTGGAAAAACCAATATCGATTTCATGGGGAAGCGCCGCTGGGCCTTTTGTTTTCCGGCATCATGGTGGTGCTGGGAATTGTGGCGCTCATTCAGATTGCCAGGGGGTCGGCCAACCTCGGCATCGATTTCGCGGGCGGGACTGCGGTGCAGTTGAAGTTCGACCAAGCGATTCGGATCGACGAAGCGAGAAAAGCCTTGGAGGCGAACGGCCTGGGCAATGCCGAGCTGCAAGAGTTCGGTCAGGAGAACAAACTCCTGATCCGCTCTAAAGACCTCGACGACCATCGAGGAAAAGGTTGCCGATCGGGTCGTGGCGGTCTTTACGAAGGAATTTTCCTCGAACCATTTCGTGATCGATTCCAGCACGGAAATCGGACCGACCATCGGGCAGAAACTTCAAGCAAGATGCCCTCATTGCGGTCGTCATTTCCTTTGCCGGGATCATTCTGCTACGTGGCGGCGCGATTCGAACTTCGTTTCGGCATCGCCGCGGCCCTGGCGACCTTCCATGACGTGTTGGCGGTGTTGGGCGCCTTCTATATTCTGGATAAGGAAATTACGCTTGCTCGTCGTGACGGCATTGCTGACGTTAGCCGGCTATTCAATGACGGATACGGTCGTCGTGTTTGACCGTATCAGGGAAAATCTCCGGATGCGGCGGCGGGAGAGCGAAGAGACGATCATCAACAATGCGGTCAACCAAGTCTTGAGCCGCACGATCGTCACCAGTTTGACCGTCGTGTTGGTGCTGATTCCTCTGACACTGGCCGGCGGGGAGGTCTTGCACGACTTCTCTCTCGCCCTGTTGTGGGGCGTGATCTTTCGGGACCTATTCGTCTATCTTCGTCGCGAGTCCATTGCTGTTGCTCTGGCCGGGAGGCTCCGGGCGGCTGTTGAAGCGGAGTTAGCCTGAATCACAGGCGCGAGTAAGCGAGACGTGCGCGACAGGCGCGACTCGGCGAGGATGAAACTTCCGACCTGTCCAGCTGTTCTCGCAAGTCTCGCGAGTCTCGCGCCAATAGCGAGATGGGGCACACCGCATGACACTCTGGAGTCGGTCTCACAGTCTCCAGCGCAAGATCATCACGGCGATCGTGCTGGTCGGACTTCTGCCCCTGACCCTTCTGCTTGCGCTCACCTACGTCGAGGAGCGGCGCGCGCTTCGCGAAATGACCGGCGCCAACTTCAAAGAAGTCGCCGTGGAAGCCGCTCGCCGCATCGAAATGCAGGTCAGTCGTGGGATGAACGAGGCTCAGCAGCTCGCCACGACCCCCTTCTCCGACACCGCCGTCACCGAAGCCAACCGCACGTACGAGGGAAAGGATGCGCAGAAGCATCCAGGGCATGATCAAGGATTGGCAGCAGCGGTGGCGTCAGCGGGATCAGCAGAAGCGAGTTTCCCCTCTTCATCAATCGCATCGTCACCAACTACCTCATCCGGTGGCACGATATCCGCAAATCGGACTATGTCGGGATCCTGGTGACCGACCAGCAGGGGGCGCTGGTAGTCAGTTCCATTCCACAAGTGGAGTATTTTTACGGGAAGACGCCGTGGTGGCAAGCGGTGGTGAAAGGGGAAGTCTCAGGGGCTATGTGAGCGAGATCGCCTTTGATCCCGGTTTCGGGACTCACGTGGTCGTGGTGGCGGCGCCCATTCTGGACGACACAAAGGAGACGGTGATCGGGACGGTCACGATATCTGTTGCGTCGAGACACGATCTTCCATGCCATTGCCGAGGTCACCATCGGGGCGACCGGTCACGCGATGTTGTTCAGTTCCGATGGTGTTCCTGTGATCTGTCCGGTCATGGCCCCGGAAGAGCATACGGTAAGGCCTGAGTTGATCAGTGCCCTCGGCGGGTTGAAAGCTGGTTGGACCGTTGCCGCAGACGATTCGCATGGGGGCCGGAACGCCTTGGTCGGATTCGCCCCGGTCCGATTCGGCGAGAGCTTGGCTCCAGGGAGCCTCGGAGGAAAACAGTGGATCACCGTGGTGCGGCAGGATCCCCAGGAGACCTATGCGCCGCTCGCCGAACTCGTGGCGAAAGTGCTGCTCTATGGGTTGCTCGTGCTTGCCGTGCTGTGGGGGACAGGGTGGTCGTCGCACGTCGGATCGCCCGTCCCATTCAGTTGTTACACGACGGGGTGCGTGAAATCGGAAGCGGACGATTGGACCGTCGATTGGAACTGAAGACCGGCGATGAAATTGAAGGGCTCGCCGATGCGTTCAACCAGATGGCGACGAATCTACAACGATCGTTTGCGCAGATCGAACAACGCGTGGTGGATGTGCACCGCTTGGAAGAAAAGTACCGCGATTTGATCGAGCATTCTCCGGAGATGATCTATCAATTGAACCGGAGCGGCCGATTCGTCCATGTGAACAAGACGGGGCTCGAGAAGCTGAAATACACCCTCGATGAGATGCTGTCGATGCAGCTCTGGGACCTCGTGCCGCGTGGCCAGGAGCCGCTCGTATTGCAATATTTGGAGCGATTGGTGGCGCAAGGGCGCAGTTCGATGGAGACGGTGTTTCTCGCCAAGGACGGTCACCCGATCGACGTGGAGATTCACGCCACGGCGCTGATCGATCAAGAGCGGGGCGGGCTGGTTCACTCGCGCGCGTTTGTGCGCGACGTGACCGAACGGCACCGGCTTGAGCGACAACTGCAGGAATACACGACGAAGCTCGAACAGGCCGTGTCGGAGCGGACGCAACAGCTCGTGGCCTCGCAGGCGCGGTACAAGGCGTTGTTCGACTTGGTGGCGGACTCGGTGTTTATGGTGAATCCGAGCGGCATGATCGTCGCCGTCAACAAACGTGAAGAGCAAGCTCTGGGATATGCAGAGGCAGACGTGGTCGGCCGCAGTCTGCTCGAAGTCGTCCTCTCCGGCTATCACGATTCGTTGCGCGGATGGCTGAGCGACAGTCATTTCGGGGCAGCGGAAAGTGTCCACCCAGGAGATCATGGTGCGCCATGCCGGCGGACTGGAAACTCCGGTCGAAATGGATTTGATCCGAGTCGGAGTGGCCGACCAACTGTTGGTGATGGTGCAGTTGCGGGACATTACCGACCGGAAGCGGCTCGAACGGCAGCTGGACACGTACCGAGAAGAGTTGGAGGATAAGGTACGAGAGCGCACGCGGGAAATTGAAGAGACCAAGCAGTATCTCGAAAATCTGCTCGAGAACGCCAACGATGTCATTTACACCCTCGATACCGAGCAACGGTTCACCTATGTCAACAGCAAGATCGAAGCATGGGGCTACCGGAAAGACGATCTGCTCGGACGCCCGTACCTCGCCCTTCTCTCCAAGCGCCATCGAGGGAGGCGTCTCAAGAGTACCTTGGATATCGGTGCGAAGCAGGTCTATGAGGTCGAAGTGGTGACTCGCACGGGAGAGCCGAGGACTGTGATGGTGAGTGTCTCCCCGCTGCATGGGGTCGAGGGAGCGATCCTGGGTGTGCTGGGCATCGCACGCGACATGACCGAGACCAAGAAACTGGAGCAGCAGATCAGGAATTCGGAGAAACTGGCCTCGGTCGGAAAGCTCGCCGCAGGGGTGGCGCACGAAATCAACAATCCCCTGGGGGCATCCTCAACTGTCTCTACAACTTACGGAAGGGGACGCTGTCGCCGAGCCGGCAAGAAGAGTATCGGGTCGTCGATGGAAGACGGTGTGCGGCGTGTGCAGAAGATTGTTCGGCAGCTCCTCGATTTCTCCCAGCAGCATGAGCCGGCGTTTGCGCTGACGGACATCAATCACGTCGTGGATCAGGGTGTTGGTCTTGACGACGCATCTCTTTGCCCCGAACCGAATCGTGTTGGAAACTGGATTCGGTCAGGGGTTGCCGAATGTCATGGTCGATCGGCACATGATTGAGCAGGTGCTGATGAACCTGGTATTGAATGCGGTGCAAGCGATGAAAGACGGAGGGGTGCTGACGATCCGAACATCCGTGGTCGAAGGAATCTGCCTGATTGAGGTTTGCGATACGGGATCGGGCATTCCGCCGGCGGTCCTGCCGAGGATCTTCGATCCTTTCTTTACGACCAAGAGCGAAGGCGAAGGAACCGGACTCGGCCTGTCGGTCAGTCTGGGCATCGTCGAGCGCCACGGAGGAAAGATCTTGGTGGACAGCGAGGTCGGGAAGGGGACGACCTTTACCCTCTGTCTTCCTGTCTCCCGGGAACGTTCGTTGATGGAGCGGGTGTCATGAAGGGGCTCAAGATCCTGCTCGTCGATGACGAGCCGCTGATGCGGCTTTCGATGGTCGATGCATTGGAGGCGATCGGCCATGACGTCGAAGCGGCGCATCCGGGACGGAAGGTATCGAAGCCATCCGCCAACGGCCATTCGATCTGGTGATCACCGATCTGCGGCTGCCCGGCGCAGACGGGCTCACGGTGCTCACAGCGGCCAAAGAGCAGTCACCCCACACGGAGGTCGTGGTGATTACCGCCCACGGATCGGTGGAAACGGCGGTCGGCGCGATGAAGCTCGGTGCCTTCGACTACATCACGAAACCGTTTCAGATGGACGAATTGCTGTTGATCGTCGAGCGGGTGGGCCGCGTCGTGACCTTGCGGCGCGAAAATCAAGATCTCAAAGCGGTGCTGGAAGACAAGTTCAGTTTCGGGGGCATTCTCGGCGCGAACAGCCAAATGCGAGCCGTACTCGAGAAGATCAAGCTGGTGGCGGGAACGGATTCGACGACGCTGATTCTTGGAGAGAGCGGAACCGGCAAGGAGCTGGTCGCCAATGCCATCCACCAAAACAGCGCCCGCAGCCACTACCCCTTGATCAAAGTGAGCTGTGCGGCGCTTCCAGAAACCTTATTGGAAGCGGAACTCTTCGGCCATGAGAAAGGGGCGTTCACGGGGGCGCTGCGGCAGCGGCGTGGGCGGTTCGAGCTGGCACATCGAGGCACGTTGTTTCTCGATGAAATCGGGGAAATCTCGCCGGTCATCCAGGTGAAATTATTGCGGGTACTCCAGGAACGGCAGTTTGAGCGCGTCGGAGGGAACGACACGATTCACGTCGACGTGCGTCTGGTCTGTGCAACCCAGAAAGACCTGCGGAAGGAAGTCTCTCAGGGGCGGTTTCGAGAGGACCTCTTTTATCGGCTCAATGTCGTGCATGTCGTGATTCCGCCGTTGCGTCAACGGCAGGAAGACATCATGATCATTGCCGAGCATGTGCTGAAGACCTGTTCCGGCAAGATGAATAAGACGTTGAAAGGGTTTTCTTCCGTGGCGCGTGAACTCTTCTTGCGCTATTCATTTCCAGGGAACGTGCGGGAGTTGGAGAACATGGTCGAGCGTGCGGTGGCGCTGGGGCGGGATCGTGAAGCGATCCAGCCGTCCGATCTGTGCGGGTTCCAGTCCTGTCCGTATACGGGTGGGACACCACAAGAATCTTGTGGATTCTGTAGCGAAGGGCTGACGGGGCAGAAGCGCGAGGAACGTCCGCTGACCTCGCTGGCGACGGCGCGGGAACAGTTCGAGAAAGAATATATTGTGTCGGTGTTAGAGCGAGTAGACGGCAGCCGCACGACCGGCGCGAAGATCCTCGGGCTTTCGCGCAAAGCTCTGTGGGAGAAGTGCAAGCG